>QWCE01007715.1_pt1 | contig 14540 bp, 12 predicted proteins | sample 1972531 | NCBI WGS metagenome assembly QWCE01 (sample SAMN09866716, study PRJNA288562) | Human gut metagenome isolate term4_stool, whole genome shotgun sequencing... | reverse complement strand
GCCCATGGTCATAGCCTCGGTCTGGTCGTGGGTAACGTAGATGAAGGTGGTAGCCAGCTTCTTGTGCAGCTTGATGATCTCGGTACGCATGCTGGTACGCAGCTTAGCATCCAGGTTGGACAGAGGCTCGTCGAGCAGGAAGACCGCCGGGTTACGGACCATTGCACGGCCCAGGGCAACACGCTGACGCTGACCACCGGACAGAGCCTTCGGCTTACGGTCAAGCAGGTGCTCGATCTCCAGGATCTTGGCAGCCTCACGGACGCGCTTGTCGATCTCGTCCTTGGGCATCTTGCGCAGCTCCAGACCGAAGGCCATGTTCTTGTAAACGGTCATGTGCGGGTACAGAGCGTAGTTCTGGAAGACCATCGCGATGTCGCGATCCTTCGGGGGAACGTCGTTGATCAGACGGTCACCGATGTACATCTCGCCGCCGGAGATCTCCTCCAGACCGGCGATCATACGCAGGGTGGTGGACTTACCGCAGCCGGAAGGACCGACGAAAACGATAAATTCCTTATCCGCGATTTCCAGGCTGAAATCGGGAACAGCAACAACATTGCCGGGGTAAACTTTCTTAACGTGACGGCAGCTAATGGAAGCCATAATGCTCATCCTCCAAATGTATTCAGTGGTTTCAGCCCGTGTAGAGGGGGCTGTTTCTGTTGACATGATTATAATAACAGGTTATAATCTATTTGAAAATAGCATTTTATTGATATAGAGGTGTCGAAATTGATATTTGACCCGGAAATTTACTGCACCGCTGCCGAAACGGCGGAATTGGACGGCACAGCGCCGCTGGCTCTGGCCGGAGACGGCCTGTGGGTGGGGGTGCTTTCCCGCGGGACGTGCCTGCTGGACGGCGTTGACCGCCCAGGCCAAAGCGGCGATATTCTGCTGGGCCCTGCCCCCCTGGTGCTGACGCCGCAGAGCGACTGCCACCTGCTGGCTGTGCGGCTGACCGGCCACTGCACGGACGCCTACCTGTTGCAACTGGGGGCGGCGCGCTGGGCAGACGGTGCTGCCTGCCCCGGCGCGGCGGAGCTGATCGCACAGCTGTGCGGCGCGCAGACGGCCCCCATGGCCTACGCGCTGCTCTGCGCCGCAGCCAAGGCCGACGAGACCGCCCGTCCCCTGCCGCCGCTTGTGGCCGAGGCCGTGGCGGCCATCCGCCAGAATTATATGGCGCTCTACGGCGTCGAGGAGCTGAGCGAGCAGCTCGGCGTGACAAAAAGCCATCTGGTGCGCGTCTTTAAGCAGGAGATGGGAGTGCCGCCGGGCAAGTACATGACGAATGTGCGCATCGAGGCGGTCAAGACGCTGCTGCTGACCGATGAGTACAATCTGGACATGATCGCGGGCCTGACGGGGTTTTCGGGGGCCAATTATCTGTGCCGCGTCTTTAAGCGGGAGGTGGGCCTCTCCCCCGCGGCTTGGCGCACCGCCGCCGCACCCCTGCCCGCCGTACCCAAGCTCCCGCCGAGAAGTCAGGAGATGTATGTGTAAAAGAAAGGCTTCCCCCTTGGGGGAAGCTGTCAGCGGCTCCGCCCGCTGACTGATGAGGGGCAACCTTGCCATTGCAACCCGTTTACGGGCAGCTGTGGCAGACCCGTCCCTCATCCGGCCTCGGTCGGGGCCTCGGCCACCTTCCCCCGAGGGGGAAGGCATACAAAACAAATGCCCGATACGGCTCGTCACCGCATCGGGCATTCTTAACTTTATGCAGCTTTATTCCGCAGTCTTATACCCGTCCGGGTTGTGGCTCTGCCAGTTCCAGCTGTGGGCGCACATTTCCTCAATGCCGTACTGGGCCTCCCAGCCGAGCTCACGCTTGGCCTTGGAGGGATCGCACCAGCACTCGGCGATGTCGCCGGGGCGGCGCGGGTCGATGACATAGGGGATCTCCTTGCCGCAGGCCTTGCTGAAGGCGTTGATGACGTCCAGCACGCTGTAGCCGTGGCCGGTGCCCAAGTTGCAGATGAACAGGCCGGGCTTCTGCTCCAACTTTTTGATGGCAGCAACATGGCCGCGGGCCAGGTCGACAACATGGATGTAGTCGCGCACGCCGGTGCCGTCGGGGGTCGGGTAGTCATTGCCAAAGACGTGGACCTTCTCCAGCTTGCCGACAGCGACCTTGGCGATGTAGGGCACGAGGTTGTTGGGGATGCCGTTGGGGTCCTCGCCGATCAGGCCGGACGGATGCGCACCGATGGGGTTGAAGTAACGCAGCAGCGCAACGTTCAGCTCGGGGTCGGCGTGGCAGCAGTCGGTCAGGATGCGCTCGGTGAACACCTTCGTGGTGCCGTAGGGGTTCGTGGTGCCGCCGACGGGGAAATCCTCGCGGATGGGCACGCTGGCGGGGTCGCCGTAGACCGTGGCGGAGGAGGAGAAGATGATGTTGTGGCAGTTGTGGCGGCGCATGACATCCAGAATGTTCAGCGTGCAGGCCAGATTGTTGGAGTAGTACTCGATGGGCTTGGAAACGCTCTCGCCGACGGCCTTGTAGGCGGCGAACTGGATGACACAGTCAATGTCCTCGTTCTCGGCAAAGATCTTCTCCACGGCGTCCTTGTCGGTCATGTCGGCCTCGACAAAACGGAAGTCCTTGCCGGCAATCTTCTTGACGCGGGCAAGGGCCTCGGGGCAGGAGTTGTAGTAGTTATCGGCTACAACGATGTCGTACCCTGCGGCCAGAAGTTCCACACAGGTGTGGCTGCCGATGTAGCCGGCGCCACCGCTAACCAGAATTGCCATAACAGTCGTCTCCTTATGTTATATGATATTGTTGCGTGCGAACCGAGCGGCTCGCCTCTCTTTGCTTGTATTCTACTCTTTCTGCGGAGTTTCTGCAATAGGAGTTTTTGATTCTGATTTGCCTTTTTGTTGCCTGTTTTGCCGCCGTGCGGGCAGCCCCTGCTGAATGCGGCGGTAGGCGGACGGCGTGTGCCCCGTGGCAGCGCGGAATTTTTGGCTGAAATACGCGCCGGAGCAGTAGCCCATCTGCGCGGCGACCTCGCCGGGGGATGCCCCGCGGGCCAGCAGCTGGGCCGCGTACTCGATGCGCATGGCGGAAAATTCCTCCATGGCCGTGCGGTGGAGCCGCGCGCGGAACGCCTGCTGCAGCTGGGGCCGTGTGCAGCCCAGCGCCGTGCAGATGTCGTCGATCTTCAGTTCATGCGCAAGATTTTCGGCAAAATAGGCGCGGGCGTCCTCGACCAGCGCGTTCTGGCGGCGCTCCCGCCGGACGCGGGCCACGGGGCGCTTGGTGCGGCGGCAGCGGCGGGCCAGCAAAATCAGCAGATTTTCCAGATGGATGATGAACTGCTGCATCGCGCCGAAGGGCAGCTCCTCCTTTAAGACAGGCCGTCCGCCCGGCACGGGGGCGGCGTCGAACAGCTCGTTGGCGGCATTTGCCAGCCAGTTCAGGTCATGCTGCTCGGCAGGCTCCGTGTGCAGCATCGCGCCGCGGAAACGGTCCATGGCCGCGCCGGTGCAGTAAAAGTCGATGCGCAGCGTCTCGGGCGGGACCTCGCCGACGGTGGTCATAGCAAAGACCTCCCCCGGCTGGTGGAACAGCAGTCCGCCTGCCCGCAGCAGCACGTGGCGGGCATCGCAGCGTTCCTCAATGGTGCCGCTGCGCACAAAGACCAGCTGCCAGGCCTGCGTCTCGTTGGGCGGGAATGAGTCGTCCGCGCGCCACTCCGACGCATGTGCCGCCGGAATCGCTTCGACCCGCAGCGGAAAGGTATCGTTCAGCATGGGTGTGACCTCCCTTCTGGGGCGAGTGCCCGAAGGCGTGTAGGGAGGGGTCTTGACCCCTCCGCGGGGCGTCGAGGACGCCGCCCCCTACAAAACCTGGCGCAAACTTGCTGTAGCTTGTAGGGGAGGCATTTATGCCTCCCGTGCACTGGGCGGCTGGCGCAAAGCTCCCGGGAGGGATAAATCCCTCCCCTACAACAATTTACACCGCTACCGCGCCCGGCCAATTCTCGCCGGCCTCCGCGCTCCCCGCTTCCCCGTCGGCGCCGTAAGAGAAAACGCCGGGGGTCATGTCGGCCAGCAGGGGGAACTGCGCAAGCTCGGGGCAGGTGTCGGTCAGCCCCAGACAGTAGGCCGTCAGCGGACTGATCTCCTTTGTGATGGCGTCAAACCGGCTTGAGCCGTCGTCCTCGTAGGTGCTCAGCATAATATCGCCGGGGTAGGTGTCGGCCACATAGCTGACAAGTGCCTCGTCGACGTAGGGGTCGCTGCTGCCCTCATACAGGTCGGGCGCACCGAACAGATGCAGGATCTCGTGGGCGTAGGTCGCCGGGGATTCCGCCTCGCCGTCGGTGTAGGCGTCGGTTTTGTACAGGCAGCTGTATTCATAATAAAAGCTGTCGCCGTCGTCGGCGTAGTGAGCCATCGTGAAGGATGTCCCGCTGATGGGCAGGAAGAACAAAAACGCGATGTGCCGGGCCCCGTAGGCAGCCAGACGGCTGTCGGCGGCCAGCGACGCGCACAGCGTATCCATCTCGTCGAGAAAAGCGGAGCTTTCCTCGGAATTTTCGCCGCCCTGCATGGCGGACTGCACAAGATAACTGCGTGTCAGCGTTGAATCGCTGCCGTCCGCGCTGCGATCACAGATCAGATTCACCGCGGCCTCGTAGCCCGCGGCCTGCTCGGTGATCCAGTCCACGGCCAGCTGGGTGCGCTGCACGGCGGCAGCGCGGCTCTCGGCGTCCCAGGTCTGCCCGTGGGCGGCGTCGTTCAAAAACACGTTGACGAGCACGGTGGCATCGGTCAGCAGTGCGGCGCTGCCGTAGGCCTTCTGCTCCTCGGTAAAGGTGGGCACAGGCTCCGGCGTCGGGGTGGCGGCGGGGCTTTCGGCCCGGGGCAGCTCTGCGGGATAACGCTGCACCGTGACGCGGGCCGAGCAGCTGCACAGCAGCGCCGCGGCCAGCACCAGGGCAGCCAGTTTTCTGTACATGGTGCGCCCCTTAAATGTCCAGCACGGCACTGCCGCCGTGGTCGGCCAGCTCCAGCGTGACCTCGCGGCCATCCAGGCGGCCATCGACGAGCGCGTCGGAGACGGGATCCTCAATGGTCTTGCGGATCGTGCGGCGCAGCTCACGCGCACCGTATTTGGTGGAGCTTTCGGCTACGATGTCCGCCAGCGCGGGCTGCGTGTAGTGCAGCGTGATGCCGTGCGCGGCCAGGCCGGGCTTGTACTCGTCGAGCATGAGCGCGGCAATCTTCTCAAGGTCTTCCTCGCTCAGCGGCTTGAACGTAATAATCTCGTCCACACGGCCGATGAACTCGGGGCGCAGGAACTCCTGCAGCGCCTTCATGCTGCGGTCCGCGCTGGCGACCTCGGCCTTTTTGCCGAAGCCCGTCGCGCCGCTCTGGTCGGTGGAGCCTGCGTTGGAGGTCATGCAGATGACCGTGTTCGAAAAGTCCACCGTGCGGCCCTGCGCGTCGTTGATCTTGCCCTCGTCCAGAATCTGCAGCAGGATATTCATAACGTCAGGATGTGCTTTTTCGATCTCGTCGAACAGCACGACGCTGTAGGGATGGCGGCGGACCTTCTCGGTCAGCTGCCCGGCCTCGTCGTAGCCGACATAGCCCGGGGGCGAGCCGATGAGGCGGGACACCGCGTACTTTTCCATGTACTCGCTCATGTCGATGGAGATGAGCGGGTCAACGGTGTCAAACAGCTGGCTGGCCAGCTGCTTGACCAGCTCGGTCTTGCCGACGCCGGTGGGGCCGACGAAGATAAAGCTGGCTGGGCGGTGACGACCAGACAGGTCGGCGCGGGCGCGCTTGATGGCCCCGGCCACGGCGTGGACAGCCTCGTCCTGGCCGATGATGTGCGCCTTGAGGGCATCCTCCAGCCCCTGCAGGCGGCCATACTCGGTCTCTTTGATCTTCACAGCAGGCACACCGGTCCAAAGCTCAATGACCTGTGCGACGTCGTCCATGGTCACTTCAATTTCCGCGACCTTCAGCTGCAGGGCGGGCAGCTTTTCGCGCTGCTTCGCCAGATCGGTCTTGACCGCGGCCAGTGCCTCGTAGTCGATGGCAGCGTCCTGGCCGTTCTGCGGCTCGGGGTTCTCCAGTTCGTGCTCGCGGGTCTCCAAATCGGCCACGGTGCGCTGGGTCTCCATGAGCTCTGTAATTTCAGGATGGCGCAGGTTGCAGCAGGCGCAGGATTCATCCAGCAGGTCAATGGCCTTGTCCGGCAGGAAACGATCCGTGATGTAGCGTTCCGACAGCTTGACGATGCTCGTCACGATGGGGTCGGACACACGGACACAGTGGTGCTTTTCATAATAGACGCGGATGCCCTTGATGACCTCGATGGTGTCCAGCAGCGACGGTTCCTCGACCTTGACGGGCTGGAAACGGCGCTCCAACGCGGAATCCTTCTCAATATACTTGCGATACTCGGCAAACGTCGTTGCGCCGATGACCTGCATCTGCCCGCGGGACAGCGCGGGCTTCATGATGTTGGCGGCGTTCATAGAGCCGTCGGAGTCGCCCGCGCCGACGATGGAGTGGATCTCATCAATAAACAGGATGATGTTGCCCGCAGCCTTGACCTCGCTGATGAGGCCCTTGACACGCTGCTCAAACTGGCCGCGGAACTGGGTGCCTGCGACGAGGGACGTCATGTCGAGCAGGTAAATTTCCTTGTCCTGCAGACGCGCGGGGACCTTGTCCTCGGCAATGCGCTGGGCGATACCCTCGGCAATCGCAGTCTTGCCGACACCGGCCTCGCCGATCAGGCAGGGGTTGTTCTTCTGGCGGCGGCACAAAATCTGGATCGTGCGGTAAATTTCGCGGTCACGGCCAATGATGCGGTCCGTCTTGCCGTCGCGGGCTTTCTGGGTCAGGTTCTCGCAGTAGGTCTCAAGGAACTTGCGGCGGGGAGCCTTTTCCTTCTTGCCGTTTTTGGGCTTGGCGTCGTCCTTATTCTGGCGCGCACCAAAGCCAAACGGGAACACGGGGCTGCCGCCCGGGACAAAATCGTCCTGCGGGGCGGGCTCGTCACCGGCGTCGGTGTCGTCGCCGTTCATCATGGGGGCCAGCATGCCGGAGTCGGAGGCCTCCTGCAAAAAGCTGGACATCCGCTCCTCCATGTTTTCCAGATCCTGGTCGGACATGCCGAACTGTTTCATCAGATCATCCACAGGCTGGATGTGCATGGCACGGGCGCAGGTCAGGCAGTAGCCCTCCTGCACGGTCTTGCCGTTTTCAAGCCGCTGCACAAACACGACAGCGGGACGTTTTTGGCATTTAACACAAAGCATTTACTTCACCTCTATGAAAAGTGCCCGATAAGAGGCACGTGGGATTGCGATAAATTGTTGTAGGGGGGCGGCGTCCTCGACGCCCGGCGGGCGGATAGGAAATCCGCCCCTACGTAGGGCGGGCAGTCCCCTGCCCGCCGCACCGCAGCTACACTACTATTATTAAACAAACCCTGCCAAATTGCAAGTTTTGGCGGGGCTTGTTCAGAATTTGTTTAATAATGGAGCAAAAACGGGTTGAACGCACCAAAAAGGCTGTACCCGACGCTGCGCTGCAAAACGCCGGTGGTCAGCCAGTCGATCTGACCGGTGGTGATGCTGGCGGCGAACCAGAGCAGCAGCGCCAGCAGCCAGCAGTCGAACGCGCCGGTCACAAGGCCCAGCACCAGACCCAGCAGCCGGTTGGCACCGCCCACCAGCGGGATAAGATTGACGCCGCGCAGCAGCCGCACCAGCAGGGCGAACACCCAGCGCACGATCATGCAGAGCAGCACAAACAGCACCGCCTGCACCAGCGGCAGGAAAAGCGGCTCCAGCAGAGCGTTGATCTTTTCGGGCAGCTGGTCCCCGGCAGTCTGCAGACCCGCGGCCAGCGCGGCACGGATGGATTCCGGCAGAAAGCCCAGCCCCTGCACCGCGGCGGCAATATCGCCGCCCGACTGCGCGACGGCCTGCTCGACCCGGGTGGAGACGGAGTCGCTGAAAAAGCTAAGGTAGACTTCCGGGGCCAGCGTGCGGCTGCCCCAGGAGGCAATGCCGACGCCCAGCACCGCGCCGATCAGCTCGGTCAGCCCGGCGAGAAAGCCCTTCTGCCAGCTTTTGACAGCGGCAAAGGAAAACACGGCCAGAAAAATAAAATCATAGACAAGTGCAGGAGAAAAAGACATAGATGGGTACTTCTTTCTGTTAGATTACTTGCGGGTCGAAAGGCTTCCCCCGAGGGGGAAGCTCAGCGTGTCGAAAACCTCCCTCTGCGAGACAGCCTGAGAGAACCTTGCCATAGCCCGAAATATTTCGGATTGCCGTACAGTTCTCTCCCCCACCGCCTGCGGGCGGAGCCCCCTCGCAGAGGGGGCCAAGGGAGGGACGCACCTTTTTTAGCAGTTTGGGCTTCCCCCGAGGGGGAAGCTGTCAGCGGCCCCGCCCGCTGACTGATGAGGGCGAACCTTGCCATTATTGCCCGCAAATTGGTTATTGCGGCAAGGCAGCTCCTCATCCGGCCCTGCGGGGCCACCTTCCCCCGAGGGGGAAGGCTTCGGAGCTACTCGGTTGGCTTCACCAAAACGTCCGCCTGACTGCCGGTAAAGACCAGCGTCTGCTTGCCGTGCAGGACCGCCAGCGGGCGGGACGGCAGGCCGGTCTGCACCCAGTTCTGCACGCCGTCATAGCCGTAGCACTCGACGGCATCGGGGCAGAGCAGATAAATGTCGATGTCGGTGGCCGAGACCGCAAACGCCTGCCGTGCGGGAATCTCCGACATAACGGTGAGGCTTTCGGACAGGGTGACTAGGCTGTTGCCGCCGTGTACGTTCAGAAGCAGCGCGGTCTGGCGGCGTCCGGGCGCAACGCTTTGCAGCGCGGCCCCGCCGTAGTCGTAGCGTGCGACCTCGGCGGCGGTGCGGGGGTCGATGACCGCAATGTAGGTGTCAAACACGGCCATGACGCGGTTCTCGCTCTGCCAGTCCAGCCGCAGCAGCATGCTGCCCGCGTCGGCGGTGTAGAGCAGCCCCTCGGTGTCAGAGTCGAGGCTCATAAAATAGACCGAGCAGTTCAGCTGCCCGTCCCGCGCGGCAATCATGCCCGAGGCAAACCTGCGGTTGTCGGGGGCAAAGTCCAGCGCAATCGGTGTGCCCATCGACTGGGGCATCCGCCAGCTGTACAGCTCCCGCATCGAAGGGTCATAGATGTGTACCCAGCCGGCAAAACGGTCCGCGTCGGTCACGACGGCCAGCGAGTTGTTGTTTGACATGGCGCAGAGCAGAATGTCCTCGTCAAAGCGCTGTGTGTAGAGCGTGCGGGTGCGGCTGCATACGGTCAGCTCACTGCCCGCGCGGTTGTAGACCACAAAGTGGGTGCCGCCCACAGCCAGCACGGGCCGTGCGTAGGACGGCTGCAGGCTCAGAATTTTGGAGCCGTAGGCCGAGTAGACGAGCACATCCTCATTGCCCAGCTCGACGAAGCCGTCCGCCAGCGGTTCGATTTGCAGCGGCTCGGTGATGCCGGTGGTGGTCGGCCAGCCGCCGTCGGCGCGGTTCAGATAGAGCGACGCACTGTCCACGGCATCACCCAGCAGCGCCAGCGAGGCCGACAGTGTGCCGGTCACAACGGTGAGCGCCAGCGCCAGCACAATGATAATGACGATCAGGACGGTGAGCCGCCGCTGCTGGCGCTGCTTGTAGAGCGGCGTCAGGGATTTGAGCCGCGCGGCGCTCTGCGCGGACGGCTGCTCGGACGTCCGGGACGGCGGGCTGTCATCGCGCCGCGGTGTGGGAGCGGTGCGCGGCGTGCGTGCGCGGTCTGCGTCGCGGGCGGCGGCGTCCAGGACCCGCCTCTGCTCACGCGCCAGCCGCTGCAGCAATGCCTGCCGATCTCTGTCCGCCTTACTCATAGGTGGGCCCCCTCCTTTCCGGAAAAAATTTGTGCGTATGGGTTGGTTTGTAGGGAGGCGTCTTGACGCCTCCGGGCCGTTAGCGGCGGTGGTCAGGCTCCGCGGAGGGGTCAAGACCCCTCCCTACGGTACGCCATTAAACGTCATCCAACCCGGGATAGTCTACTTTCTCCAAAAACAGCCCTTTTGCGGGCAACGTCGGCCCGGCCCGGCGTCGGTCCCCGCTTTCCAGCAGGGCGGGGATGCTCTCCGGCGTCCGCTTGCCAAGACCTGCGTCCGCGAGCGTGCCCGCCAGAATGCGCACCATATTATAGAGGTAGCCGTCGGCGGTCACGGAAATTGTAAACAAATCGCCGTTCTGTACAACGGTACAATCCGTAATCGTCCGCACGGTATCCCCGTGGGCGGCGGCGCTGGACCCGGACGCGCAGAGGGCGGAAAAATCGTGCGTGCCTATGAACTGCGCCGCAGCGGCCTGCATGGCGGCCAGGTCGAGCGCGGCCCCTACCCTGTGGCAGGTGTCGTAGGTGAACGGATCATCCACCCGCGCGTTCAAAATGTAGTAGCGGTAGGTCTTGGCGTGGGCGGCGTAACGCGCGTGGAAGCCGTCCGGCACGGACCGGATGTCCACTGCGCGGATGTCCGGCGGCAGGTGGGCGTTGAGCGCGGGCACGATTTTCTGCATCGGCACTTTGCCAGTATAGCAGAAGCTGAGCGCGAAACGTCGCGCATGGACGCCGGCATCGGTGCGGGAGCAGCCCTTGACGTCGGGGCGGCAGCCGAACACCGCCTGCATCGCGTCCTGCAAAACCGCGCAGACCGTGGGCGCATTTGGCTGGACCTGGAACCCGGCATAGCGGGTGCCCTTGTAGCTTATCCAAAGTAGATAGGTCATAGTTCACCTGAAATCGTAGGGGCGCATTCTATATGCGCCCGCAAGGCGGCTGATTCTTACGCCAGTCCCGGCACAAAGAATCGTGTGCAGGCAATGGCCACCAGCGCCACGGCAATGACCGCCAGGCATTTGAAGTCCTCGCCGGTGAATTTCAACTGCTTGAGCCGGGTGCGGCCCTCGCCGCCGTGATAGCAGCGGCATTCCATCGCCATGGCCAGCTCGTCGGCGCGGCGGAACGCCGAGATGAACAGCGGAATCAGGATCGGCACAAGCGCCTTGATGCGCTGGGTAAATGTGCCGCTGTCCAGCATCGCGCCGCGGGCCTTCTGGGCGTTCATGATCTTTTCCGTCTCCTCGATCAGAGTCGGGATGAACCGCAGCGCAATCGTCATCATCATGGCCAGCTCATGCACGGGAAAGTGCAGCTTCGCCAGCGGGCGCAGCAGGCTCTCGATGGCGTCGGTCAGCACGATGGGACTGGTCGTGTAGGTCAGCAGGCTCGTGCCTGCGATCAGTGCGCAGACGCGCACCGCCAGCAGGATGGCATACTTGACACCTTCGACGTAAATGTTCAAAATCCAGAAGTGCACAAGCGGCTCCCCCTGCCCCGTGACGAAGAACAGGTTCAGCACCGCCGTAAAAATCACGATGGGCACGATGGGCTTTAGGCTTTTCAAAATCATCTTGCCGGGAATCTGTGCTACCTTGTACAGCGCGGCCAGCAGCAGGATGGACAGTGCCAGCCCCAGCGGGTTCGGGGCCACAAACAGCACGACGATATAGGCAATCGTCGCGACCAGCTTGAGCCGCGGGTCGCAGCGGTGCAGGATGGAATGCCCGGGAAAATGCTGACCTATCGTAATATCTTTAAGCATTTGTCCCACCTCCCTGTTTGGCGGCCAGCGCCTTTTGAATCGTTTTGACCGCATAGGGGATCGTGTAGACGTCCGCGGAAATGTCCAGCCCCATCTGGCGCAGCTTTAAAAAGATCTGCGTGACCTGCGGCACCGAAAGCCCCAGCTCCAGCAGCTCCTGCGCGCGGGCAAAGACGTTTTCCACCGTGTCATACATGGCAATTTTGGCGCGGTGCATGACCAGCACGCGGTTGGCGTACTTGGCAATATCCTCCATCGAGTGGCTGACCAGCAGCACCGTGATGCCGGTTTTCTCATGGTAGTCCCTGATCTGGCTCAGGATCGTGTCGCGGCCCTCGGGGTCCAGACCGGCGGCGGGCTCGTCCAGCACCAGCACGCGGGGGTGCATGGCCATGACGCCCGCAATCGCAACGCGGCGCTTCTGCCCGCCCGAAAGCTCAAACGGGCTTTTTTCCAACAGCTCATCGGACAGGCCGACGAACGCGGCGGCCTCCCTGACGCGGCGCTGGACCTCGGCCTCGTCCAGGCCCATGTTGCGCGGGCCGTAGGCGATGTCGCGGGCGCAGGTCTCCTCAAACAGCTGGTACTCGGGGTACTGCATGACAAGGCCGACGAGAAAGCGGAAGCTGGATAAGCGTGGATTTTCCGCTGCCCGTCGAGCCGATGATACCGACAAAGTCGCCCTCCTCGACGGTGAAGGACACGTCATCCAGCGCCTTCGTCGCGTCGGGCATACCCTGGTTATAGATGTAGCTCAGGTTTTCAACACGAATGATTTCGGACATAGTTGTTCCTTTCCCGCCAAATATCGCCCGCAGAGGGTGCAATTTTGGCCTGTGGTGGGATGTTTTACAAATAAAAAATAATAAATAAGAAATAATAAAGATTGTGGAGTTTTTGCCGAAAGGCAAAAACAAAATCTGTAGGGGCGGATTCCATATCCGCCCGCGGCATTCCCGGGAACTGCACGGGCGCATATAGAATGCGCCCCTACGGGTGTTGAGAAATTTTGAGCGGCCACAGGCCGCGATCCACCGCATTTATTATTTATTATTTTTTATTTATTATTTCAGCAGCTTAAACAGCTCCTCCGCGCAGGCGTCGGGGGTAATGACATTTTCCGGCATCGGGATCCCGGCCTTGACCAGCTCGTCGCGCAGCTCGGCGGCCTGCGGGACATCGAGGTGATACCCGTGCAGCCGCTCGGTCTGGCTGAACACCTGCTCGGGCGTGCCCTCCATGACGATGCGGCCCCGGCTCATGACCAGCACGCGGTCTGCCTGGGCGGCCTCCTCCATGTAGTGGGTGATGGACACGATCGTGATGCCCGCCGCCCGCAGCTGGCGGATGGTTTTCATGACCTGCGCGCGGCCATGGGGGTCCAGCATGGCGGTGGACTCGTCCATAACAAGGCAGTCGGGCCGCATGGCGATAACGCCCGCAATCGCGACGCGCTGCTTCTGGCCGCCGGACAGCTTGTACGGCGCAGCCTCGCGCTTTTCATAGATGCCCGCCAGCTTCATGGCCTCGTCGATGCGGGTGCGGATCTCCTCGGGCGGCACGCCGAGGTTCTCCGGCGCAAAGGCCACGTCCTCCTCGACGATGGTCGCCACGATCTGGTTGTCGGGGTTCTGGAACACCATGCCGACCTTCTGGCGCACATCGTAGAGATGGTCCTCGTTGCGGGTGTCCATGCCCTCGACCAGCACGGTACCGGCCTCGGGCAGCAGAATGGCGTTGAAGTGCTTCGCCAGCGTGGACTTGCCGCAGCCGTTCGCGCCCAGCACGGCGACGAACTCGCCGCGGCGGATGTCCAGGCTCACGCCGTCCACAGCGTACTTGGGTTGCTCGGGGTCGTAGCGGAAGCGGACGTCCTGTACTTTGATCATCGGTTCCTGATTCGGCATGGCTTATTTCTCCCAGATGGCCGTTGCGCCGCAGGGCACCACGCCGCCCGTGGCGGAGACCGGCAGACCGATCTCGTCGCAGTGGGTGTGACCGCCCTTGACGGGGCAAAGCGTCGTTTTGACGATGTATTCCATGACCGCGGGGCTCAGACCCTCGGTGTAGGAGTTGATGGCGAAGAACAGCGGGTCGTCGCTCAGCACCTGCTCAGTCAGCGTGATGAGGTCGTAGACGTTGTCCTCGAGCTTCCAGATCTCGCCGCCCGGGCCGCGGCCATAGCTCGGCGGGTCCATGATGACAGCGTCATAGCGGCTGCCGCGGCGGATCTCACGCTGCACAAACTTGGCGCAGTCGTCCACGATCCAGCGGCAGGGGCGGTCTGCCAGCTCGCTGGCGGCAGCGTTCTCCCGCGCCCAGGCGACCATGCCCTTGCTGGCGTCCACATGGGTGACGGACGCACCCGCGGCCAGGCACGCCAGCGTTGCGCCGCCCGTGTAGCTGAACAGGTTCAGCACGCGGATGGGACGGCCAGCCTGCCGTATCTTTTCCTGGTACCATGCCCAGTTCACGGCCTGCTCCGGGAAAACGCCGGTGTGCTTGAAGCCCGTGGGGCTGACGATCAGGGTCAAATCGTTCCAGTGGATCTGCCATTTCTGCGGCAGCTTTTTGTGGTAATTCCACTGCCCGCCGCCCTTGGCAGAGCGGTAATAGACAGCGTCGGCCTTGGCCCACAGCGGGCTGGTCTCGTCGTTTTTCCAGATGACCTGCGGGTCGGGACGGATCAGCAGGGTCTGGCCCCAGCGCTCCAACCGGTTGTGGTTGGTAGCGTCCAGCAGCTCATAATCCCGCCAGGAATCAGCAGGGCGCATAGGTGATTCTCCTTTGCTATATGTGTTGGTTCGATGAATTTTGTGGTTAAGGCCAAGCGGCAGAGCCCCTCAGGCCTCGTAAACTCGGCCAGT
>QWCE01004380.1_pt1 | contig 14570 bp, 13 predicted proteins | sample 1972531 | NCBI WGS metagenome assembly QWCE01 (sample SAMN09866716, study PRJNA288562) | Human gut metagenome isolate term4_stool, whole genome shotgun sequencing... | reverse complement strand
ATTTTTTGAAAAGGTTCGCCCAGATGTACGAAATCACCTTTTTTAATATCATAATACGCGGCTTCTTTCCAAGTAGAAAAATACAATTTTCCATTTACAGTTGCGCAATTAGATAGCGAGAAGATAATTCCTGCCATGTATTCATGCGGGATTACTTTGGGCTCGGACCACATAAGTTCATTTGTTGTCATGTCAAGTGAGAGAATCACGACATAATCAGATAAATTCTCTATCTGAGCAGGTGAGGGGTAAATGAACGGAACATATATTATGTTTTCAGATCTATCAAATTCCGGAGTTAGCATCAAAAAGTTATTTGAAGATAGTTGGGATAAGGATAGGTTTATTTGTGAATATGAAGAATTAGTAAAATTTATTATGGGAGGGATAAATTATGTATAAAATTATAGAAGTATATTTTGATCTGTTTTATTTGTTATTGGTCATGGGTTTTTCAATTCGTTTGCTCTTGGAGAGGGGTAAAAGACCAAGAGTTTTAGCTATTATGTCCTTTCTATTAGTTATTGGTGATGCTTTTCATCTATTACCAAGAATTTATGGTCACCTCTCAGCAGGGGGGCTTGAAGCTAATAGAGTATATTTATCCTATGGAATGATGGTTACTAGCTTTACTATGACTATATTCTATATGATTTTTTATTATTACTATAAGTTATCTGGTGGTAAGACTAATAGATTTAGAAATTTAACTTTATTTCTTTTCTTTATTTTAAGAATAATATTTTTACTTTTACCGGCAAACAATTGGGGCGGTGTAAGCCCATATTATATGTCAATATTAAGAAATGTTCCTTTTTTAATAATGGGTATTTTATTAATAACTTGGATATATAAGGATAAAAATTTGTCATACATGAAAAATATATCCTATTTAATTGCGGGAAGTTTCTTTTTTTATTCCTTAGTTGTAGTATTCTCAGAGGCTGTACCTATTTTTGGAGCGTTTATGTTGCCAAAGACAGTATGCTATATTTTAATTGTTTACCACTTATATAAAATAGAAGTTTCTGAGTTTGAAAATCAAGAACTTTTTAAATCTGCAATCAGTGCCTTGATATTAAGCATGATTTTAGGCGTTTTTTATAGAGAATTTACAAAATTATTTTCTTATCAAGCCTTTACAAGTCTTTCTTTAGCCCATGGGCATACTTTAATCTTAGGATTTTTATTTTCCTTTATTTTATATATTTTATATAGAATTGAGGACTTAAATATAGAAAAAATTAAAAAAATATATGGGATTTATATTATAAGTCTAGTTTATTTTATATCGTCATTTATAGTAAGAGGAATCTATCAAATAACAGCTTCATCTGTAAAAATATATTCAGAAGAGCTACTTGCAGGTTTTGCTGGCATAGGTCATATAATTTTGGCTGTAAGTTTAATATCAATCCTCATAAAGTCTTGTAATAATTTGCAAAAAAATGTTGCAAAATAATAAATTTATACTGAATATTATATTAAATTTAATGAAAAGATGTAAATTCGATAGCATGAAAAATAAAGTCATATATAAGTATTAGTTAGAAAGTCCTTTTAAAAAAAATAAAGACGACTGGATATAAAATAATTTATAAAATAATAGAACTAAAAATTAATTTGTGGTTTGGATATTCGTTCAAACCACATTTCATTTTATATTTTATCTTATTGTTAATATTATAAATTTTTTTAATTACTTTTCCTATATAAGAAACAATCTTTTTCATGGGAGTATATAAAACCTGTCCCTTGAAGGTAAGAATAAATAATAGTGGGTCCGACAAATTTCATTGATTTTTTTCTTAGGTCTTTAGATATGTTTTGTGAAATTTTATTGGAAGTTTGTCCTATTTCATAAATTATCTTTTCACCAGTAAAACTTTTTAGATAATTATAAAAACTCCCATATTCTTTTTGAATATCTTTAAAAATTTTTGCGTTAGAAATGCTTGATTTTATCTTAAGTTTATTTCTGATTATTTTCTTATTTTCTAATAATTCCTTTATTTTATCTTCATCATAATATATTATTTTTTCAATATCAAAATTATCATAGGCTTTTCTAAAATATTCCCTTTTGTTTAACACAGTTTCCCAGGATAAACCAGCCTGAAATGACTCTAAAATTAGCATTTCAAATAAATAAGAATCATCATGATTTGGCACACACCATTCATTATCATGATACTCTATATATAATTTATTATTTAAATTACACCACTTGCATCTTTTCATAGACAAGTCCTCATTTTTGGAATAAAGAATTTACTCATATCATTGTTTTCATGTTTTAATAAATAATACTTATTTTTAATACCACCACCGTAACCTGTTAGACTTCCGTTTTTGCCAACAACTCTGTGGCAGGGAATTATCAGGGAAATTGGGTTAAAACCGACAGCTCCACCAACAGCTTGGGAAGACATTTTATTGATCGTTGTTTCTCTTGCTATTTTACAAGCAATGTCTGAATATGTAATTGTTTTGCCATAGGGAATTTGTGCCATTATATCCGATACTTTTTTCCTGAATTTAGTTGAATTATTAATTTTAATCTTAGGTGTAAAATTAGGAAGAGAGCCGGAAAAATATTCATCAAGCCATTTGCAAGTATTATCAAATATTGGTAAGTTTTTAATTTGCAGATCTTCTTTTACTTTATAAGGATAGCAAGAGTTAATAAAAAATAAAGCAGTTAAATTTTCGCCATCACTAATCATCATCAGGTCATCAAATTGTTCAGGGGTTTTGTATTTCCACTTAAAAGACATAATACCACCATTTTCTAAATTTTTCTAAGATTAGTATATCATATAAAAAATCTATATTTGTAAATTTGATTTTGAAAATGGAAAACTATTTTTTATGGGGAAAGCTTTATAATTACTCCTAAATACATGATTAATGAATTCTTTATTTTATATATTTCTATAAAGGAGTCCTAGAAAAATTTTTAAAATAATTACGATATGCTTTTGTAATAATTTGAAATTTATTAATTTTATAATAAAATTAACTTAAATATAGGGGTGATAAATAATGAAAAATAAAAATAATTTGCCGATTTTTGGGGTTGGACCTTTTTATGTGATCACTTGTTTGATTATTACTTTATTATCATTATTACTTATTAAAAATGGTCACTTCAAATTTGCTACAATAAAAAAAGAAATGATTTTACATAGTATTTTTAACTTATTGGCATATGTTTTTATAATATTTGGGATTTACTTGTGGGTTAGAGCTGTCATAATACAAAAAGTAAATAAGAAAGTTCAGCAAGGAATACTTTTAAAAGATGGAATTTATAGTATAGTTAGAAATCCGATATATTCAGCTTTTTTATTTATTTTTACTGGAGTTTTATTTTTATCTATGAATTATATTTTATTAGTTTTACCTTTTTTCTTTTGGATATTTTTAACAGTTTTGATGAAAAATACTGAAGAAAAATGGTTAAGGGAAAAATTTGGCAAGGAGTATATAGATTATTGTAAGGACGTCAATCGTGTTATACCTTGGTTTGCAAAAAATAAATATTAAAATTTATTAGAAATAATTATATAATGATGTCTTCTGGACTCAATTTATTTAAAATCAATTATAAATATGGTAATATATTCATTGTGAGACTATGTAGATTTTTATAAAGGAGTAAATTATGTCACAAGAAAATAAAAAAATTGCTATTCAAGAAACTTACGGACCTAGATTTCAATATTGCTGGGGTTGCGGTCCTAAAAATGAAGATGGTTTACATATGAAGTCTTATCCTAGCGAAAGTGGGGATGAATGTATCTGCACAGTAAGACCTGATAAGATGTACACAGGCGGGGTTCCAAAAAATCTTTTTGGTGGAATGATTGCTATGATTTTCGATTGTCATGGAACCGCTTCAGCCGCTTGGTTTAACCACAGAAATAAGAATCTTGAACTTACAGAAGAAACTGTAATCGGTCGTTATATAACAGCTAGATTAGAAATAAATTTCAAAAAACCTGTACCAATGGAAGAAGACATTACTGTAATTGCTAAAGCTGAGGAAATTGGGGAAAGAAAAATAATAGTTAGCATGGAAATGCACGCTGGTGGAGAAATTAGAGCTGAGGCAAAAATGGTTGCTGTCGGCGTAAAAGATAATATGTAATTTTTATATAAAAATAAAAAAAGACTTATTAGGGGATTATTCTTTTTGAATTATCCCCTATTTTTTATCTGATTTTATGATTAATTACATAAAAATATACTGATAAAATATTTTTTAATGCTTTAAGTAACGATTTTGAGAAAGTTATATAATTAGCAATAACATTTTCGTCAAAAAATTTCTAACCACCATAAGAAAAAAGATTTAGAATAGGCTAATATATATATTAATTTGATAAATATATACTTTGGTGTTGCAATGATAAAAATTTATGATAAAATAAAAATAGAATGTATGTTTATTAATATTAATTTATAGGAGTTTATTTTGAACACAGAATTTAATAAAATCAATAAATTTTTATGGGCTAAGAAAAATGACAAGAATGGTGTTTATAAGTGGCTTCCTTTGCGAGTCCATCTTGAGGACACAAGACAAGTAATTGGTCTTTTATGGGAACACTGGCTTTCAGAAGGTCAGAAAAATTATATAAATGAATCTATAAAAGATAATGGTGAAAATTATGGGAAAAAGATTTCAATGTTTTTAGGTGCATGTCATGATATAGGTAAGTCCAGCCCTGTTTTTCAAACATCAATTTCTTACACAGGTAAAAATGATTTTGATAATTTGTTGGTTGAAAGACTTGAAAATGATGGATTTGCAAATTTAAGTAATTTTACTGACGCTTTTAGAAATAAATCCCATCACACAATAATTGGTCAAACTTTATTAGATTTTTACGGGGTCGGTGAAGATATAAGTGCAATAATAGGCGCCCATCACGGTAAACCTATTAACTACTTAAAAGAGGTAAGAGATCAGGTTGATTCGTATTTATATAATTATTTTCAATCATCCGATAAAAAAAATTCAACATACATAAAATGGGAAAGGGAGCAGAAAATTATTTTTGATTGGGCTTTAAATAGTTCGGGATTTAATTCGGTTGCGGATTTGCCAAAAATTCCTAAGCCTACATCTGTTATTTTATCCGGACTACTGATAATGGCTGATTGGATATCAAGTAACGAAGATTATTTTCCTTTATTTGATATTGATACTTATGAAGTTTGTGATAGTAACAGTAGAATAGAAAATGCTTGGTCCAAATGGTGGACAAGCGATAGATTGCAGATAAACAATATAAGCAATTATTTAGATATTTATAAAAAAAGATTTAATTTTGCAAGTGCTAATGAAGTTCAAAAAGTTTTTTCAGAAACTATTTTAGATTGTAAAAATCCAGGTATTTTTATTTTAGAAGCACCTATGGGAATAGGAAAAACTGAGGCGGCACTTTCTGGAGTTGAAGAACTTATCTACAAAAAAGAATTGAGTGGTTTATTTTTTGGACTTCCTACTCAAGCAACATCTAACGGAATGTTTAAAAGGGTTGAGGATTGGCTAAATTCTTTGGCAGAGGAAAATAATGAAAGATTATCTATTCATTTGGTTCATGGAAAAGCTGCTCTTAATGAAGATTTTGCGAAACTTTCACAAAATATAGACCAAGATAGTCCTGAAAGTGGAGGTGCTTTAACTGTAAATCAATGGTTTTCAGGTCGAAAAAAGACATCTCTTGATGATTTTGTAATTGGAACTTGTGACCAATTTCTTTTAGTGTCCCTAAAACAAAAGCACTTAGCTCTTAGACATCTTGGATTTTCAGGAAAAGTTGTAGTACTAGACGAAGTACATGCATATGATTCCTATATGTCAAATTATTTATATATGTCATTGGAATGGATGGGAGCTTACAATATACCAGTAATCATATTATCTGCTACTCTTCCTATTGAAAGAAGAATTGAAATGTTAAGAGCTTATATGAGAGGAAGAGGACTTAAATGGAGAAAAGTTAACAAGACAAATGATTTAGAATCTTCTGCATATCCTTCAATTATATATAGCGATGGAGATACTATAAAAGTAAAAAACAGATTTAAAAAATTATCGGACAAAAAAGTAAAGATAATTAGGGAAAATAAGGATAATTTAGTTAATTTATTAATAGATTTATATAAGAATAAAGGAGTAATAGGCGTAATATTAAATACGGTAAGGCAAGCACAAGAATTAGCCAAAATTTGTAAAGAGAAATTCGGAGAGGATTCCTGCTATTTACTACATTCAAATTTTATCGCTACAGATAGAGCTCAAAAAGAAAGGGAGCTTTTAAATTTAGTAGGTAAAAATGCAAAAAGACCGTATAGAAAAATTATTATAGGTACTCAGGTAATTGAACAGAGCTTAGATTTAGACTTTGATGTTCTTATAAGCGATATTTGTCCGATGGACTTATTGATTCAAAGAATAGGAAGGCTGCACAGACATGATATAGAAAGGGATTCATATTATAAGGTTCCTAAAGCTTATGTTTTAGGATGCAATAAATATTATGATTTTGATGATGCTACAAAGGCTGTTTATTCTCCTTATATATTAATGAGAAGTCAGTATTTTTTGCCAAAAGAAATACTGATACCAACAGATATATCACCACTTGTTCAAAAAGTTTACGCAGATGAAAAAATTTCTCTTGATGAAACTTTGATGAGTTTTTATGAAAAATATAAAAGAGAATTTGAAGTGGAAGTAGGCAGAACCAATAATAAGGCATCAGTATATAAACTTGAAGATCCAGGATATAGTGAAGATGAAAAATACACTGAAAGTCTTGTGGGTTGGCTTAAGGATATTGATATAAGTTTAACAGAGGAAAAAGCCTATGCTAGGGTTAGAGATATAAATGATACTATTGAAGTTATAGCACTAAAAAAAATTGGCGAAGGCTACGGAAGTTTTATAGATAATATTGATATTTCTAGGGAAATTGAAAGTCCCAAGATTGGCAAGGAAATTGCTAAGCAGACTTTGAGATTACCATTAGTTTTAAGTATGTATGGAAATTTTGATAAAACTATTAAAGAACTAGAAGATTATAATAGAAAATTTTTGAAATGTTGGCAGGACCAAAGATGGCTAAAGGGTTCTTTAGGTTTAATTTTTGACGAGAATAATACAGCTCTTTTAAATAATTATAGATTGACATATAAGAGAGATGTAGGATTAATTTACCAAAAGGAGGGATAATTTGGGAAAATATAATTTGTTAGAGGAAGAGTGGATTCCAGTAATTGAAAGCGAAAGTCTAAAAAATATAAAAGTATCACTAATTGATATTTTTGAAAATGCTCAATCTTATAAGGACTTGGCATGCGAAATGAAGGCTCAGGATTTTGTCTTGTTGAGGCTTTTATTGGCAGTTCTTATGACTGTCTTTACAAGGTTTGACGAAAGTGGAGAAATTTATGAGCAGATAAGTCTTGATGAGAATTTCATACCAAAAGAAGAAGTAGATAGAGATGACATTAAAGATTATAAGAAGAAATTAATTAATACATGGTCAATCTTATGGGAAAATAAAAAATTTCCGCCTATAGTTAAAACCTACTTGGAAAAATGGAAGGATCATTTTTATCTATTTGATGATAAATATCCTTTCTTTCAGGTAAATGAATCGGATATTAAAAATAATATTAGGAAAAAATCAGCTTTTACATTAGTGAGTGGGAAAAATATTAACAGACTAATATCAGAAAGCGACAATAAAATCTCTTTATTTTCTCCAAAATATCAAAAAAATTCTAATAAAGAAATATTAAAAGCAGATGAACTTGTCAGATGGCTTTTGACTTTTCAAGCTTACACAGGTCTTGCTGATAAGGCTATCTTTGGAGATGATAAATATGAGGTTTCAAATTCTAAAGGATGGCCCTATGATTTAGGAGGAATATATTTTAAGACCTCAAATTTATTTGAAACTTTAATGTTAAATTTAACAATTTTGCACCCTCAAGAAGTTTATAATGGGAAAATACAAAGACCTTGTTGGGAATATGCAAGTGATGATTTGATAAAATCTTATCTATCATATAGAGATGTGGATAACTTATCTGAGCTCTTCACTAACTGGTCAAGGGCAATATATATTGATCCAAAAATTGACATTACAAAGTCATTTTCTATGAAAATTATTAAATTGCCAGAGATAAGACATATTAATAATTTTTTAGAACCTATGACTCTTTGGAGATTTAACAATAATGGTCCAAACAAGGATAAATATACACCAAAAAAACATATGGCTGATGAATCCTTGTGGAGAAATTTTGCCATGCTAATAAGCCCACAAAATTCTAGTGAAAAAATTCATATACCTGGTCTTATGGAATGGAAAAATAGTTGGGAAGAATATAAAAATGAAAAAAAGAGTAGACTTATAGATATAATTGGAGATATTAATTTAAGAATAGAAGCTATATCAATGAAGGATGACGGAAATGCAACTTCATGGGTACCTATAGATGAACTTACAGATTATCTTAATATAAATAATTTTGTCTTAACAGATGTAAATCAAAATGATTGGGAAAATCATATAATTGATATGGTTAATATAACAAAAATTTCTGTAGGTAAAACTTATGGAATTTTCATTGAAAATATTATAAAAATAAGAAATATTAAATCAAAAACTTATAAAACTCAAAAGTTAGAGGAGCTCTATTCTACAATTGATGGTCCATTTAAGGATTGGATATGCTCAATAAATTCTCAAGATCTAGTAGAAAAGAAAATTTTGCAATGGAAAACAACTTTAAAAAATTTAGTTTTAAGACAAGCTGATAAAGATTTTGAAGAAGCTTCAACAAGGGATTTTAAAGGAATAGTTGAGGGAGATAAGATAATAAACATAGCAACAAGTTATAACTCATTCAAACATTTTTTAAAAGAATCCTTAAAGATATAGGAGGGATAAAAATAACATGGAAAAAGAAAAAAATAGGTTTTACTTAGTTGAAAATATTGTAAATAAAATCCTATTTAAACTAAATAAGGATTTGTCGTCATCACAGACTAGGGCTAATCTTGCCGGAATTAGAAATTCAATCAATAAGCCCCTTAGTAATGCTGAAGAAGTTTGGCCTATATTATTTGAAAGTTTACCTGAAGAATTTTTAAGTAAAGATGGTTCTCTGACAGCAGAGGAAAATGCAATTTTATTGACTTTACAGCTTTACGCAATTCATCAACAAGGTTCAAGTATAAGTGTACTTATGGATGAAAATGAAGATAATTGGAAAAATCTTGGTTATTCATTAAATAGCCTTAGAAAAGGTGATGATTCCTTGGCTATTGATAGAAGGTTCAATACTATGATAACATCTTCAACTTTTGATGAATTATCTCATCATTTAAGACAACTGATAAAGCTTTTAAAAGCAAAATCAGATGTTAAGATTAATTATGGCAAACTAGCAAAAGATTTATACGGATTTATTAGAGGTAATAAGGAAAATGTGAGAATATCTTGGGCACAAAGATACTACTCATATAATAAAAAAGAAAATAAAGAAGGAGAAAATACAAATGAAAAATAGATTATTTTTAGATATCAATGTAATTCAAATTTTACCACCATCAAATATTAATAGAGATGACACAGGAAGTCCAAAGACAGCTCAATATGGTGGAGTAAGACGAGCAAGGGTAAGTTCACAAAGTTGGAAAAAAGCTATGAGAGATTATTTTAAAGAAAATTCACAAAAGTCTAACATAGGTGTTAGAACTCTTAAGATTGTAGATTTTGTAGCTGAAAAAATAGTAAAACTTGATCCTGGAAAATCTTATGATGAAGCAATGAAATTAGCAGAAAAAGTTATCAATGATGCAGGAGTTAAAACTGCAAAAAGTCAAGCTAAAGCCTTATTTTTTATGGGCAATTCTCAAGCAGAAAAGATTGCAAAGGCAGCTCTTAATGATATTAGCGATAAGAAAGAATTAACTGGTATTTTAAAATCAAATCCAGCAATAGATATAGCCTTATTTGGCAGAATGGTTGCAGATGACCCATCACTAAATGAAGATGCTTCATGTCAAGTTGCCCATGCAATTTCTACTCATGCCGTAGAAACAGAATTTGATTTCTTTACAGCAGTAGACGATTTGTCAAAAGAAGATAGCCAAGGTGCTGGTATGTTAGGTACAGTTGAATATAATTCATCCACCATATATCGCTATGCAAATGTGGCAATACATGAATTTTTAAAACAAATAGGAGATAAGGAACAAACAGTTCAAAGTTTGAAATTATTAATAGAAGCCTTTGTCAATTCACTACCAACAGGTAAAGTAAATACATTTGCAAATACAACCTTGCCAGAATTTGTAATGATTTCTATAAGAGATGATAGACCTGTTAACCTTGTCAGTGCTTTTGAAAATCCTGTTAAAGCTTATAAAGACGAAGGCTATGCTAAGCAATCAATTGTAAAATTATTAAAAGAATATGAAAAAGCAGAAAAATTTGTTGATAAGGCAAAATACACATCAGTTCTTTCATTGAATGCAATTAGTAATCTTGATACAGATATAGTTAATGAAGAAAATCTAAAGAAACTATTGGACGATTTTGCAAATAAATTGAAAGGGCTACTTGATGATAATCAAGGTGAGTAAAGTGAGGACAATTTTACTAAAACTTGCTGGACCACTACAGTCATGGGGAACAAATTCACATTTTGAAACAAGACACACTGACTTATATCCTTCAAAAAGTGGAATTTTAGGAATCGTTGCAGGGAGTTTAGGATTAAAGCGTGATGACAACACAAATATCAAAAAATTAAATGAACTTTTATTTGCAACAAGAATTGACCAAGAAGGAATGATTTTAAGGGATTTTCAAATCTCTGCAAAATATAAAGCAAATGGAACTTTTGAAAGAAATTATGTATCAAATAGATATTATTTAAGCGATGCAATATTTATTGTTAGTCTAAGCCATGAAGATAAGGAATATATACAAAAAATATATCAAGCTTTAAAAAAACCTTATTTTCAACAATTTATGGGCAGAAGGTCCTTGCCTGTAAATTATGATTTCATAATTTCTGTAGAAGATGATGAACCAATAAAACTTTTAAAAGAAATTCCTTGGCAGGCAAATAAATATTATCAATCTAGACACTCAAATGAGCTAACCATATATGCAGATAAAAAATTAATTGATAATAAAACTGAAATACTTAGGAAAGACAATGTATTATCATTTTCTCAAAAAAACAGGGAATTTGAATACAGAACGGAAGGACTATTAAAAGTTAAAGTTGAAAGAAATGATATAAGAAAAACTGCTCATGATGCATGGGATGCTATAGGAGATTAATATGTATATTTCTAGAGTTGAAATTGATCTTAATAATAGACAAAAAATTCGAGATTTAACACATCTTGGAGCTTATCATAATTGGGTAGAACAAAGCTTTCCAGATGAGAACTCAAAAAAAATAAGAAGTCGAAAATTATGGAGAATAGATTATTTATTTGGAAAATCATATCTATTAATAGTTTCAAATTCTAAACCTGATTTGAAAGCCTTAGAAAAATATGGTGTAGAGAAAACTGGTCAAACCAAAGATTATGATAAATTTTTAGATTCTTTACAAGAAGGTCAAACTATGAGATTTAGAGTTTGTTTAAATCCTGTAGTAGCAAAATCTGAAGATAAAAATTCTAAAAGAGGTAGATTATATCCTTGTTACAAAATTGAAGATCAAACAAGTTTCTTAAAAAGTCGTAGTTTGAAAAATGGTTTTGAAATCAATAATGAAGACTTTTCTATTACAGAAAGGTCTCATAAATTGTTAAAGAAAAAAGGAATGAAGAATATAAGACTTAACCAAGTAACTTATGAAGGCAAACTAAAAATTATTGATATAGATAAATTTAAAAAAATATTAACACAAGGCATGGGCAGAGAAAAAGCCTACGGATTTGGTATGATGACTGTAATTGAGGAATAGTTATGCCAGATCCAATTGGAGCAAAAAAGACAGAATTAACAGAACTACCAAGGGTAGAGGATAGAGTTAGTTTTATTTATGTAGAACATTCAAAAATAAATAGAATTGATAGTGCAATTACAATAACAGATAAAAGAGGAATTGTTAGAATACCAGCAGCAATGGTAGGAGCATTATTATTAGGTCCAGGAACAGACATAAGTCATCGGGCAGCTCAACTTTTAGGAGATATTGGAACAAGTATTGTTTGGGTTGGAGAAAGAGGAGTTAGACAATATGCACATGGTAGACCTTTAGCCCATTCAACAAAATTATTAGAAAAGCAGGCAAAGTTAGTTACAAATACAAAAACTAGGCTTGAGGTCGCAAGAAAAATGTATGCTATGAGATTTCCAAATGAAGATGTTAGCAAAATGACAATGCAGCAATTAAGAGGAAGAGAAGGAGCAAGAATAAGAAATCTTTATAGAAAAGAAGCAAAAGAACACGATGTTATATGGACCCATAGAGATTATGATCCAGATAATTTTGAAAATGGAAGTATTATAAATCAAGCTCTTTCAGCTGCTAACGTAGCCCTTTATGGAATATGTTTAAGTGTAATAGTAGCATTAGGAATGACACCAGGTTTAGGATTTGTGCATACGGGACATGACCAGTCTTTTGTATACGATATAGCAGATTTATATAAAGCACAATATACAATACCAGTAGCCTTTGAAATTGCACAAAGTGCAAAAGAAGGAGATGATATAGGTAAAATTGCTAGGCTTAGACTTAGAGATGAATTTGTTGATGGGAAAATAATGGAATTAATAGTTCGTGATATTCACTATCTTATGGAAGTTGAAACAGATGAGTCAATAGAAATTGATAATCTAAGTTTGTGGGATGATAAAGAAAAACTAGTAAAAAATGGCGTTAATTATTTTCAAGGTGATGAATAATGGCTTTATTAGTTATTACCTTGAAAAAAGTTCCACAATCATTGAGAGGCGATTTAACAAAATGGCTTCAGGAAATTGATGTGGGAGTTTTTGTTGGAAATGTTAACACAAAAGTTAGAGAAAAACTTTGGCAGAGAGTAGCTGATAATGTAAGAGAAGGCCAGGCAACTATGACCTATTATAAAAGAAATGAAATCGGCTATTCTTTTAAAACAATTAACTCACAAAGAGAAGTTTTAGACTATGAAGGGATACCATTAATTTTAATACCAACAAAAGAAAAAGAAAAGGACGATACATTAAGGGAAGGATTTTCAAACGCTTATAAATTTAAAAAATTAAGAAATATTCAGTCAGCAAGAGTCAAAAAAAACAATCTAAAACCATATGTTGTCATAGATATAGAAACAGATGGACTAGATTTTGATAAAAATTTAATAATAGAAATTGGAGCTGTAAAAGTAGAAAATGAAAAATTTGAGGAATTCACAAGATTAATAAAATATAATAAAAAATTAAATTCTACCATAAAGGACTTGACAGGAATAGATGAAAAGTTATTAAATGAAGAGGGGATAGAATTAAAAGAAGCACTTAGTTTATTTAAGACTTTTATCAAAGACTATCCAATTTTAGGTTATAATACAAGTTATGATATTAAATTTTTAAATAAGTCTTTTCTTGATTTAGGCATGGAGCCAATAGCAAATAAGGTGTATGACTTAATGACTTTTGTAAAAAAGGAAAAAATATTATTACCGAATTACAAACTTCAAACAGCTCTACAAGCATATGGAATAAATAAACAAGTGCCACATAGGGCATTAGAGGATTCAAGATTAACAGCAGAGTTATCAACTAAAGTGAATAAATTTAGGGATATGTTAAAATAAAAATGAGTATTTTATGGGATTTTTTTACTGTACTACCCGCACGAGCGGGGGTGATCCTACAACATTAAAAGCAAAAGTGAGAGCAGGGGAGTACTACCAGCAGGGGAGTACTACCCGCACGAGCGGGGGTGATCCTCACATCACCTTAAATTATTATTTCTTTTAAACGTACTACCCGCACGAGCGGGGGTGATCCTGCCTATAAAATACAAAGATTATTACAAAAATAAGTACTACCCGCACGAGCGGGGGTGATCCTGGTCAACCACGAAGAAAAGGCATGGGAGTGGAGTACTACCCGCACGAGCGGGGGTGATCCCTAAGTCTAAAAAGTTTATTGCTATGTAGAAAAGTACTACCCGCACGAGCGGGGGTGATCCCTGTATTCGATAAGTCCCCGATTCTTTTTGACAGTACTACCCGCACGAGCGGGGGTGATCCTATTTGACGCAGTCGATAAGGCAGTGGAAGAGTGTACTACCCGCACGAGCGGGGGTGATCCCCCAAGAAGATTTGGATTGTATGGAAAGCAAAAGTACTACCCGCACGAGCGGGGGTGATCCCTAATAAAAGATGTGATCACTAGGCTTTACACTGTACTACCCGCACGAGCGGGGGTGATCCTTATCCAACCAAGATTGGACTCAATCCTTGATTGTACTACCCGCACGAGCGGGGGTGATCCTTCAGAGCGACCATTTTTCCC
>QWCE01004209.1_pt1 | contig 14576 bp, 9 predicted proteins | sample 1972531 | NCBI WGS metagenome assembly QWCE01 (sample SAMN09866716, study PRJNA288562) | Human gut metagenome isolate term4_stool, whole genome shotgun sequencing... | reverse complement strand
ATATCTCTCTCCGAAATAATAGAGCAGATATGCCCGTCGACACATGGGCGTGAGTGCAAAGGTAGAAGTTTTTGCGAGTAATTGCTTACCTATCTCCTGCTCGGCGATAGGTTTTCCCTGCATGAAGTTCTCCAGTTTCTGTATATCTTTCTCATTATAAAAGGCTAAGCAGTATCCCTCGCCGCCATCACGACCTGCACGTCCTGTCTCCTGATAGTAGCCCTCGAGGCTTTTAGGCATGTCGTAGTGTATGACGTAGCGCACGTCAGGCTTGTCGATACCCATGCCAAAGGCTATCGTAGCGACGATCACACGGCACTCCTCACTCAGGAAGGCATCTTGATTTGCCGAGCGCTCCTTAGCGTCCAGTCCCGCATGGTAGGGGAGAGCCTTGATGCCGTTCATCTGGAGTAGCTTGGAGAGGTTCATCACCTTCTCACGGCTCATGCAGTAGATGATACCGCTCTTGTTAGGTCTCTTGCGGATAAAGCGGATGATGCGCGCATTGACATCCTCCCCCTTCGGCTCTACACTGTAGTAAAGGTTAGGACGGTTGAAGCTAGACTTAAATATATTCCCATCGAGGATGCCTAGATTCTTGCGTATGTCGTGCTCCACCTTAGGCGTCGCTGTCGCTGTCAGGGCGATGATCGGTCTGCGTCCTATCTCATCAACTACAGGGCGTATCTTGCGATACTCAGGGCGAAAGTCATGCCCCCACTCCGAGATACAGTGCGCCTCATCGATCGCAAAGAAGGATATCTTGATCTGACGAAAGAACTCTATGTTCTCAGCCTTGCCGAGCGACTCGGGAGCCACATAGAGTAGCTTCGTATCACCCGCAGAGACATCTTGGTAGACCTGATCCAGCTGAGCTTTATTGAGCGACGAGTTGAGTACGTGCGCTATGTCGTTAGATCCAGTCGTCTCTCGCAGGGCATCGACCTGATTCTTCATCAGAGCAATCAGCGGGGAGACGATGATAGCCGTCCCCTCCATGATGAGCGCAGGGAGCTGATAGCATAGGGACTTACCGCTACCCGTAGGCATCAAGACAAAAGTGTCGTGACCCTCTAGCAGGCTTTGGATGATCTCTTTCTGATTCCCCTTGAACTCTTCAAAGCCGAAGATCTTACTCAGTAGTTCTGTCAGATTGTGTGTCATGGTTGGTGAGATTGACCGTCAGGAGAGCCGTTGAGTAGACTCCCCAAAAGGTAGATAACGATTACATAGAGTGGTGCACAGGTTTGTGGCAGAGGTAGATTTAGTTTGCTAGAGAGGTAGTCATGCTCGGCGTCACCTTAGAGCGAGCATACTGCTCTGTGATACGTAGTGTCTTGCGCTTGAGAGAGGGTATCTCGTACATCGCATCGATCATGATCTTCTCCACGATCGAGCGTAGTCCGCGAGCCCCCAGCTTCGTCTCGACAGCGATGCTGACGATATACTTGAGTGCGTCATCGTCGAAGGTAAGCCGCACGCCATCCATCTCAAAGAGCTTCTGATACTGCTTTGTGATGGCGTTTTTAGGCTCCACGAGGATGCGCAGGAGCGAGTCACTATCTAGAGCGTCCAGATAGGTAAGGATAGGCAGACGGCCGATGATCTCGGGGATCAGGCCGTAGCGTCGTAGGTCTTGATGAGTAATGTGCGCCAACAGATTGTTTTGGATCGTCTGGTAGTCCATCTGCTGCTCCTTATAACCCACCACACGGGTGTTGAGGCGAGAGCCGATGATGCGTTCGATACCGTCGAAGGCGCCTGCACAGATGAAGAGGATCTGCTGCGTATTGACCTGGATAAACTTCTGCTCGGGATGCTTGCGACCACCATAAGGGGGGACGTTGATGACGCTTCCCTCGAGGAGCTTGAGGAGACCCTGCTGGACCCCTTCACCACTCACATCACGAGTGATGGAGGGATTGTCGCCTTTGCGGGCTATCTTGTCGATCTCATCGATGAAGACGATGCCACGCTCTGCAGCTGCTACGTCGTAGTCACAGTTTTGCAGTAGGCGAGATATGATACTCTCTATATCCTCTCCCACATAGCCCGCCTGCGTCAGGACAGTCGCATCGACCATCGCAAAGGGCACCTGTAGCATACGAGCGATAGACTGAGCTAGGAGCGTCTTGCCACACCCCGTCGGTCCTACCATGAGGATGTTGCTCTTGGCAATCTCTACATCGTCCAGTTTAGAGCTCTCGTCCCCTTTTTCGCCCTCCTCTTGGCTAGCCAAGATACGTTTGTAGTGGTTGTAGACAGCCACTGAGAGATACTTCTTAGCATCGGTCTGCCCGATCACGTAGCGGTCTAGGTAGGCGTCTATCTCCTGAGGCTTGGGTAGCGACTCATAGGTGAGTGGAGCAAATGAAGCGTTCGTGCCTTTTTGCTTCTCTTGCTTGGTAGCATCTAGCACAGGTGCAGAGACAAGGCCGTTCTGATAGAGCAATGCATAGATCTGCTCAGCACAATCACTACAGATCTGTGCAGAGCCCTCGGCACCTATTAGTATAGGCACCTCGCTCTCAGGACGATTGCAAAAGGAGCAGCGACGCTCTATCGAATTACTTTTCTTTGCCATCTGCCTTCTTCTCCTTAGCTGTCTGCTTAGTCGATGTGAGTACTTTGTCGATCATACCATACTCTAGCGCCTCCGAGGCGGTCATCCACTTGTCACGGTCGCTATCTCGCTCGATATCCTCGACAGAGCGACCCGAGTGATCAGCGATGATCTTGTAGAGCTCAGCCTTCACCTTGAGGATCTCCTTGGCAGCGATCTCTATGTCGCTCGCCTGACCCTGCATACCGCCCATCGGCTGGTGAATCATCACCCGCGAGTGGGGCAGTGCGTAGCGCTTGCCCTCAGCGCCCGCTACGAGGAGGACAGCAGCCATCGAAGCTGCCATACCAGTACACATCGTCGAGACATCACAGCCCACGTACTGCATCGTATCGTAGATGCCAAAGCCCGCATAGACCGACCCGCCAGGACTATTGATATAGATCGAGATATCCTTGCCTGGATCCGCATTATCTAGATATAGGAGCTGTGCCTGGATCACATTGGCCGTGTAGTCGTTGACCTCCGTGCCAAGGAAGATGATACGATCCATCATCAGTCGGCTGAAGACATCCATCTGAGCCACGTTGAGCTGACGCTCCTCGATGATGGTCGGGTTGATGTAGCCTGTGGAGGCAGTTATGTAGTCGTTGAGTGCATTCGTATTCATCCGAAGATGAGCGTGTGCATAGTGGACGAAGTCCTTATTATGGTCTGTCATATTGATGAAGCAGAGTTGTGTGAGTTACTATTTAATAGGTTAAAGGAGCGAAGCCAAGCTTCACTTGCTAAAGGTTATAGCTAGGCAAGTCAACCCGACCTAGCTTAATTCAGAAACAAAGATAACGTTATTTCTGAACATACGCTACACCCCTCTAATTGAAGAGCGGGGCTGAGGTACTATAATCAGCAGCTTCTCCCGAATCTCCACTGAGGAAACTACAAATTCCTCGGTGGAGAATTTTGTTTTCTCAGGGAGGGGTGGAGAAATTCTTCGGACTTATCGTTTGATTCTTCCGAAGTTTCATCTGATTCTTCCGAAGAATTTTTTCTTTCCTCCGAGGAAATTCCGCATTTCCCACGGGGATATTTGGGAAATTCCTACGTGGCTATTGGTTTTCGGGTCGTATATCGCCCTTGCGAGCCGTACGCTCTCAGCGGAAGGTGCGGAGCGAGGGGACTAGTAGTTTAGCTTTTTGGTCGTGTGCGTATCGCGCTCTGCGTAAGCATTACGCTGGGTGAAGATGGCGCGAAGCAGCCGCCCGACGAGGTGCGACTGGCGAGCATAGCTCTTGAGCGAGACCGAGCGAAAGTCCACACCATGAGGCCCGAAGCTTTGCGGAGAGATGTAATAATAGGTCGCCTCCTCAAAGAGCTTTGCCAAGCGTCGAGGCGGCTTGGCTGTCTGGCTCATCTTCTTACTGCTGGGGCAAATGACCTCTATCCCCTCAGCACGAAGTTGCTCTACCGTAGGTGCTATGACCCGGTCGTAGACCGCTACGAGGGGTGCCATGTCAAACTCCTTGTAGGCACTCTCGCCGATCTTCTGTACGGGGCGTATCTGCACCGTTCGGACGGGATAGTCACGGATTAAGTCGGGTAGACGGCTTAGCTCCTCCACATTGTCGCGATTGACCGTGTAGTTGAGCCGTACGGCGGGTGGGTTGTCTAGCGCCTTCAGCCACTCTAGTAGCGTGACAAATCGTTGCCACTCGGCACCCTCCATCAGCCGCTCATAAGTCGCTTGCGTGGTGCCATGCAACGAGAGTGTTAGCTCGCTCAGTCCCGCTGTCACGAGTGCCTGCAGGGTCTCCTCGGTTAGGGCGTTGCCATTCGTTATGACGGAGATCCAAGGGACGTGGTACTCCTGGCCCAGCTGTACGAGACGAAGCATAGTCTCTGGGGTGAGCGTCGGCTCGGCACCGCAACCGATCTGTAGCCTGAGGGCATGGGGAAAGAGATGACCCGCTATCGCCTCGCAGTCGTCCATGGTCAGCTTGCCACGCAGCGTAGCTCTATACAGAGGATCGCTAAAGTAGCACATCTGACAGCGGAGGTTGCAGGCTAAGATAGGGTCAATGAAAACGCCTATGTAGCGTCTCCTCAAGAGGTGCATACCGAGGACGGAGAGGAGCTTAAGGCGATCTCCTCCCTTACGGCTCAGGGTGCGTGCTAGCCGCTGTGTGGCGTGGGTGAGCTGGGTCATCATCCTCTGCGTCTCAGGCGAATTAGTGCGCCTCAAGCCAATCTTTGCCGGTGCCGATCTCAACGACAAGCGGTACGGAGCACTCGGGCCAGGCGCCTTCCATCGCTTCGCGAACGAGGGCTGTGACACGCTCCAGTTCGTCGAGATAGACGTTGAGGACCAGTTCGTCGTGCACCTGCAGGACGAGGTAGCTGCGTAGCTGCTGCTTCGTCAGCTCCTCCTCGACACGTATCATAGCGATCTTGATGATGTCGGCGGCGGTGCCTTGGATCGGTGCGTTGATAGCGTTGCGCTCAGCATTGCCACGCTGGGCTCCACGTGCCGTGCGGAGGTTGCGCAGCTGCCGGCGACGACCGAAGGCGGTCTCCGTATAGCCTCGTTCGGTGGCCAGCGCTATAGCCTCATTCATAAAGGCCTGTATATGGGTAAAGGTGGCGAAGTACTCCTTGATTAGCTCGGCAGCCTCGCCAACGGGGATATTGAGACGCTGGCTCAGACCGTAGGGCGTGATGCCGTAGTTGATGCCAAAGTTAGCTGTCTTCGCCTTGCTGCGCATCAGCGGGGTCACCTCCTCGGGGGCCACCTTAAAGACCTTGGCAGCTGTCGCCGTGTGAATATCGTCGCCCGAGAGGAAGGAGTGTATCATCGCTGGGTCTTGGCTCAGATGCGCCATGACGCGCAGCTCCACCTGCGAATAGTCCGCACTCAGCAGGACAGCACCGATCGGCTCCTCATGGGTATGATCCACAGGAACGCAAGCCGAAAGGCGCGGGGTGTAGTAAGGATCAGCGACAAAGGCACGACGTAGGGGACGGCCGAGGTCGCTACGGATGGGGATGTTTTGCAGATTCGGATTGCTCGAGGAGAGCCTGCCCGTGGCGGTGACCGCCTGATTGTACGAAGTGTGGAGCTTGCCATCGGGGTAGCACATCTTGGGCAGTGGATCTATGTAGGTGTTGAGCAGTTTGCGCGCCTCTCGGTAGTCTAGGATGAGCGCCACGACGGGGTGGAGCGAGCGAAGCGGGAGGAGCGTCTCCTCGTTGGTCACGTAGCTACCCGTCTTGGTCTTGCGCGGCTTCTCCACAATTTGGAGTTCGTCAAAGAGCAGTTCGCCGATCTGCTTCGGACTATTGACCTTGAGGTTAAGCCCTCGTGAGGAGTAGCTCTGTATCTCCTTCTCTAGGCGAAGAACGCTCTCGAGCAGCTCCTGACGGGAGCGCTGCAAAGCCTCGATGTCGAGGACGATACCACGCTGCTCCATGTGCATCAGCACGTAGAGGAGCGGTATCTCCACCTCGGTGAGGAGACGCTGCTCGGTAGGGGAGAGTTGCTTGTGCAGGGCGTGGTAGAGGCGTAGCGTCACGTAGGCATCTTCGCTAGCGTAGTCGCAGAGGAGCTTGGGGTCTACGTCGGTGCGTAGCGCAAAGCTTTCCTGAGGCGAGAGGTCCTTGTACCGTATCGTGTCGTAGCGGAGCAAGCCTCCTGCCAGTTCGTCGAGGCTATGCCCCTGGTCGGCATCGATCAGATAGTGCGCTAGCATGGTGTCGTAGAGCGGGCGCGCCTCGGGGAGTCCGTAGCGTGTCAGCACCTCTAGGTCAAACTTAGCATTGTGCGCCACCTTCAGCACATGCTCGTCCTGCATCAGTTCCTTAAGCGGAGAAAGTATATGCGCAGCCTCCTCAGCCGACTCGGGTAGCGGGATAAAGTAAGCTTGCCGCTCGTCGGCACAGAGCGACATACCGACGATACCCGCACAGAGCGCATCGAGGCCATCGGTCTCGGTGTCAAAGGCGACAACGGAGCTGCCCGCCAACTGCTTAGCGAGCTGACTCACTGCTTCGTAACCTTGGACTTCGGTAAAGGTCACGCCAACTGTCTTGTAGTTTTCCATAGGAGCTGTGGCGCTCACGGGACCCGCAACCTCGATCGTAGCTGGCGAACTTGGCGCTGTCGAACTACCGCCAAGGTCAAAGAGACCTACCTGAGCAGCGGTCGCTGCGGGCTTGCCGATGCGCTTCAGTAGTGAGGTGAAGGCAAACTCTTTGAAGATGCGCTCCACAGCGGCGTGGTCGGGGCCCCGCCACTTCATCTGATCTGGGTCAAAGGTGACTCCTGGCACGTCGGTCACGATGGTGACGAGATGCCTCGAGAGCATCGTCTGCTCCTTGGCTGCGAGGAGCTTTTTCGCATAGGTCGGCTTCACCTGGTCAATACGTGCGTAGATATCTTCGATCGTGTCAAACTCCTTGAGGAGTCTCTGCGCAGCGACTTTGCCAATGCCTGGACAGCCGGGCACATTGTCCGAGCTATCGCCCACAAGTCCCAAGTAATCAATCATCTGCAGCGGATAGCGGATGCCGTACTTAGCGGTAATCTCCTCAGCGCCGAGTAGCTCGAAGCCTGACCCTGTGCGCTGTGGCGCAAACATCTGTGCATGCGGTCCGACGAGTTGCCCGTAATCCTTATCTGGCGTGACCATGCGCACCTCGTAGCCCGCCTCGACAGCTTGACGGCTCAGGGTTCCGATCAGGTCGTCCGCTTCGTACCCTTCGACCCCTAGCAGAGGTATCTGGTAAGCCTGCACCAACTCTTTGATATAGGGCATGGAGAAGCGTATCGTCTCGGGTGTCTCGGGGCGATTGGCCTTGTACTCTGGGTACTCCTTGTGGCGAAAGGTTCCTCCTGGCATATCCATCGCCACGGCAATGTAGTCGGGGCGCTCCTTGTCAATGATGTCTTGTAGCGTGGAGGCGAAGCCGTAGAGCGCACTCGTGTCGCGCCCTTGTGCATCCACGAGGGGACGATTGATGAAGGCATAGTAAGCTCGGTAAATCAGTGCATAAGCGTCAAGCAGATAGAGCGTAGGCATAGTTCAAATGGGGTAAAAGTAACGGGTTAATCTAGGGATTCGGTAGGCTTGCTGAGCGAGCGAATGACACGGCAGGGATTGCCCACGGCTAGGCTCATCGGGGGGATGCTCTTCGTGACGACACTCCCCGCACCGATCACGGAACCTCGGCTAATGGTTACGCCGGGGAGGATCGTACAGCCTCCACCGATCCAGACGTGGTCCTCGATGATGATCGGGATGCCAAACTCCCAGCCGGCAGCCCGTTCCTCAAGGTCGAGCGGATGCCCCACACTGTAGAGCGATACGGAGGGACCGATGAGCACATGGTCGCCGATGGTTACATGTCCGCCATCGAGCATGGTGCAGCCACTATTGATGAAGGTATGACTCCCCACCTCAATCTCACTCCCGTAGTCACAGAAGAATGGTGTCACCAGCCAACTCTCCTCGCCGAGCCCTCCGAGTAGTTCCTGTAGCGCACGATGATACTGCGCCCGCTCCTCGACGGGTATGCGGTGCAGGGCTTGCAGTCGCTCTTTGCATCGACTGGCCAAGAGCTGACGGTCGGTGTCGCTCTGTATATTATAGTAGCGATAACCCTCGGGTTGTGGGGAGGGTACAAACGATAATGGGGGAGTTGTGTGAGACATACGATGAAGTGATCAATGCAGAGAGGAGCTTGCTAAGCGATCCTCTACGACAAAGGTACAATAAATCCCTTCGCCTTTCTCTTTCCTCCTGCTGGCACTCCAGTTTCACCTAGATGAAACTACAGTTTCTTCCGTAGGAAACTCTAGTTTCTCCCGTATGAAACTCTAGTTTCTCCCGTATGAAACTCCAGTTTCACCTATATGAAACTCTAGTTTCACCTGTATGAACCTAGCTGAAATGGGGCAGAGGCAAAAGAAAAGTGGCGACCGCTCCTCTGTAAGAAGCTGTCGCCACCTCGGCAAATGTATTGGGGTAGGGGACTAGAGCTTGCGCCGAACCTCGATCTCCTCAAAGGACTCGATGATGTCGCCCACCTCTATGTTATTGTAGTTCTTGATATTGATACCGCACTCGAGACCTGAGACCACTTCCTTGGCTTCGTCCTTGAAGCGCTTGAGCGACTCCAGCTGACCCGTATGGATGACCACACCGTCGCGGATGACGCGCACCTTGTCGGTACGCTTGATCTTGCCATCGGTGACCATACAGCCTGCGATGGTGCCGATCTTGCTCACCTTGAAGGTCTGCAGTACCTCCAGATTGGCCGTGACCTGCTCGCGAATGTCTGGCGAGAGCATGCCCTCGAGGGCGTCGCGGACATCTTCGATAGCATCGTAGATGATAGAGTAGGTGCGGATCTCGACACCCTCCTGCTCGGCGAGCTTACGAGCCTGAGCACTGGGACGAACCTGGAAGCCGATGATCACAGCATCGGATGCCGTCGCCAGCTGAATGTCTGACTCGGTGATCTGACCGACACCCTGATGGATGACGCTCACCTGAATCTCCTTCGTCGAGAGCTCGATGAGTGAGTTGGCCAGCGCCTGTACGGAGCCGTCCACGTCACCCTTGATGATGAGGTTAAACTGCTGGAAGTTGCCCACAGCGATGCGACGACCGATGTCATCGAGGGTAAGCATCTTCTGCGTACGCAAGCCTTGCTCACGCTGTAGCTGCTCACGCTTGACAGCCAGCTCACGAGCCTCCTGCTCGCTCTCCATGACGTTGAAGTCATCACCAGCGGTCGGTGCCCCGTTGAAGCCGAGGATGGAGACGGCCGTGGATAGCCCAGCGGTGTCAACACGCTTGTTGTACTCGTTGTACATAGCCTTGACACGTCCGTAGTAGCTACCAGCTAGGATGTAGTCTCCGATGTGGAGAGTGCCTCGCTGGATCAAGACGGAGGCGAGGTAACCCTTGCCCTTGTCTAGTGAAGACTCAATAACGGAGCCAGAGGCACGACGATGGGGATTGGCCTTGAGCTCGAGGAGTTCGGCCTCGAGGAAGATCTTGTCTAGAAGGTCGGGGATGCCGATGTTCTTCTTGGCTGAGATCTCCTGTACCTGATACTTACCGCCCCAATCCTCGACGAGGTAGTTCATACCTGCGAGTTGCTCACGGATCTTGTCCGGATTGGCTCCGCTGACATCAATCTTATTGATCGCAAAGATGATCGGCACGCCAGCGGCGCTAGCGTGGTTGAGCGCCTCAATGGTCTGAGGCATCACGGCATCGTTTGCCGCAATGACGATGACCACAATATCTGTAATCTGCGCACCACGAGCACGCATAGCGGTAAAGGCCTCGTGACCTGGCGTATCCAGGACGGTCAAGCGACGACCATCGGAGAGGGTTACGTTGTACGCACCAATGTGCTGCGTGATACCTCCCGCCTCGCCTGCGATAACGTCCGAACGACGGATGCAGTCGAGTAGTGAAGTCTTACCGTGGTCTACGTGACCCATGATGGTGATGACCGGTGGACGAGGCTCTAGATCCTCAGGCTTGTCGGGCTCTTCGTCGGCGGAGATCGCCTCGACAACGTTGGCCGATACGAACTCGGTCTCATAGCCAAACTCCTCGGCAACGATATTGATCGTCTCGGCATCAAGACGCTGATTGATCGACACCATCATGTCGATGCTCATACAGGTGGAGATGACGTCGGTGACGGGGACATTCATCATATTGGCGAGGTCGCTCACGGTGACGAACTCGGTCAGCTTGAGTACCTTCTCGTCTTGTGTGGAGAGCTCCTGCTCACGCTCAAACTCGGCACGGCGCGCCTCGCGCTTCTCTCGTCTAGACTTAGCGGCACGTCCGAAAGTCGTCTGCTTGTTGTTGAGCCGTGCCAGGGTCTCCTTGACCTGCTTAGCTCTTAGCTCGTCCTGCTCTTCGGGAGTCAAGACAGGCTCCTGACGCTTGCTCTTACGTCCGGTGCGACGCTCATTGCGTGCTGGACGCTCGCCTCGCTGTGGAGCTGCTGAGCGACCGCCCTTCTTGCCTGAGCGATCGTCCTGTATCTTGGCGCCTTCGCTCTTGACATCGACAGCGCCTGAGGAGATGCGCTTGCGCTTGCGACGGCTGCTGTCCTTGTCTTTGTCCTTGTTAGACTTGCGCGAGCGAGAACTGCTGAAGCTACTGAGGTCAATCTTACCGACCACCTTGAGCTGTGGCTCGTCCTCCTTCTTGGCAATGCGAAATATCTCTGTGTCGTCCTCACCCTTGGGCTCTGTAGTTGCCTCGGTGGGTGCACCTGCTTTGGGAGCAGGTGGCTGGGTCTCCTTGGCAGCTGGCTCTGGGGTGACGGCGGTTGGTTGCTCGGAAGCCTTCTGCTTTGGCTCTTCCTTTGCGGGCTCTGCCTTAGCCGTAGCGGGCTTGATTTCGCTGGGTATCGGCTCCTTAGTAGCAACTGGCGCAGGCTCCTTAGCCTTTGCTGTCTCCACCTCTTTCGGAGCGACAGACGCTGGCTCCTGCTCCTTAGCGGTAGCCTTTGCGGAGGACTTAGGACTCTCGACGGGCTTAACCTCCTCATTTGTCGCTTTAGTCTCGGTTGCCTTCTTGGTCTCCTTGGCAGGCTCCTCTTGCGTAGTCTCCTTCTGCTTAGCTGTCGTCGCACTCTTGGTCGTGCTCTTGGTTGCGCTTTTGCTTGTGCTCTTGGTCGCGCTTTGGGTCTTGCTCGTCTTAGTGGCTGTCGCCTTGGTAGTAGAACCCGAGACGGGGTTGTTGTGCTTGTCCAGCTCTATCTTGCCTACGACGTTGAGCTGCGAAGCGCTTGCCGCTGTGGGGATGTCTGGCTCTGCCTGTTCCTTTGCAGTGGCTGGAGCTTTGGCCTCTGTGGGCTGCTCCTTGGAACTACTAGTCTCGGGCTTCGCTGTGGGCGTCGGCTCTTCTGGTTTAGCCTTAGGTGTGCTCTTGCTGCGGAGGAACTTCTTCTTGGCTCTTCCTACAGTCTCTTCATCAAAGGTCGGCGTGAAGTCACGCAGGATCAGATTAAATTCATCATCCGAGATGCGTGTGTTAGGGTTGTTGTCGACTTCCTTTCCCTTGTCGTGAAGGAAGGCGACAAGCGAATTGACTCCGATGTTGAGTTCTTTGGCTAGGCTAAACAGTTTTATGGACATATATTTCTCTTGATTGCTCGTCTACGGGTGGGGTTCGGTTTGTTCTTATCGTTGTGCATGGTTCCAGTCACGCTCACCCCTACACTGTGACTGGCTGATAGGTATGCTCTGCTTACTCCTCGGTAGCTTCGTCTGCTGACTGAGGCTTAGCAAGCGTCTCGTCCTCCTTGAGGTCTTCGATGATCGCCTCTGCGATCTCACTTTGCGTAGGTACAGGGCTCTTGATCAGGTCAATGTTTTCCTGTGGTAGCCCCATCTTCTCTAGCTCCTCAAGGTCAAACTCGGACGAGAGAATGCGTAGGACATGGTCGATGGTCTCTATCTCGAGATCGGTCTTCTGGAGCAGCTCCGTGCGTGACGTGGTCAGGACGGCACGAGCCGTGTTCAGACCAATGTCTAGAAGCATCTTGATGACCCAGTCCTCGATCTCATCGCTAAACTCGGAGAGGTAGATATCCTCCTCGGTCGTATCTGCCGCATCACGGAAGACCTCAATCTCAAAGCCTGTCAGGACGGACGCCAGCTTGATGTTGCTAGCGTTCTTACCGATAGCTAGAGGTACATCCTCAGGCTGTAGGTAAACCTCTGCCTTTGCAGTCTCTGGGTAGAGCTCGATGGAAGAGACCTTGGCAGGACTGAGCGCACGCTGTATGAATAGACTATCGTTCGACGTGTAGGTGAGGACATCAATGTTCTCCCCATGTAGCTCCCGTACGATGCCACGTATACGGCTACCATTCATACCGACACAAGAGCCGACTGGGTCAATGCGGTCATCGTATGACTCGACGGCAATCTTGGCGCGGACACCTGGGATACGTGCTACACGCTTGATCGTGATCAAGCCGTCAGCGATCTCAGGTACGTTGATCTCGAAGAGACGCTTGAGGAACTCAGGGCTAGTGCGTGAAAGGGTGACACGAGGATTGTTGTTCTCATTGTCCACACGAGCTATGACGGCATGAACGCTATCGCCCTTGCGGAAGTATTCGTCAGGGATCTGCTCGCTCTTGGGCATGATGAGCTCGTTGCCATCCTCGTCGACGAGTAGGGTCTCACGCTTCCATACCTGATAGACTTCGGCGGTGATCATCTCTCCTACACGCTCTATAAAGGTCTGGTAGAAGTGCTCCTTCTGCAGATCCAATATCTTGCTTGAGAGGGTCTGGCGTAGATTGACTATGGCGCGCCGACCGAAGGAGAGGAAGTCCACCGAGTCAGTCACATCATCTCCGATCTCAGCCTCGGGGTCTATCTCACGAGCCTCCGTGTAGGCCACCTGCTCGTTCTCCCGTTCGACCGCATCGTCAGCAACCACCTCGCGGGTACGCCAGATCTCAAAGTCTCCGCTATCCGCATTGATGATCACGTCAAAGTTGTCGTCTGAGCCAAACATCTTAGCGAGGATGCTCCGGAAGGAGTCCTCTAATACGTGGAGCATCGTCTCCTCGTCTATGTTCTTCAGCTCTTTGAATTCAGTGAGTAGAACCTTTAAGCTCGTTGCTTCTTTCTTTCTAGCCATATATCTGTGTTGGATCTCTTCTGTGGGACTACTGTCTTAAGTAATGATGGGGTAGGGGCTCTATCAGAGTGCCTTGTCTAGGTCGTACGAAATACGCTTTAGCTGATCACGCTCGATGCGATGAGGCTCGATGATCTGCTGCTTTTTCTTCTTCTTACCATCCTGTATGATCTCCGTGCGCTCGACCTCTAGGACGACATACTCGGGTAGCTGATCCGCGCCCCTAGCACCGACCTCGATGAGCTTGCCGTGCCACTTCATCCCTGACGCGTCGACCGCCTGCACGGGCGCCTCCAGGTGACGGGTGTACTGCTCGTAGACCTGCCACGGATCGGAGAGACTAGGCGACGACACCTCTAGGGCATAGTCCTCCTCCTCGTCACGATCGTGTAGCTGCGTGATAGCTCTGGAGATATCGACACAGCGAGAGATGGGCAAGCCTCCCATGGCATCGACCACTACTCGGATCTGATCCCCTGGGCTACTAGTTATCTCCACGACGAACTCGTCCTCGTGGAGCATCTGCTCTATTTCTGTGCGGAGTACTGCTAGATCTATCATGATACTTGATGGTTATATACAAAAAGGAGGGAACCGCTGTCGCATGGCTTCCTCCTCCATACCTAAGCTGAGTCAACTGCTCGTGAGCCGTACGACCTCAACCGGTTCATTACGATGCAAAGATAGTAATATTTCTTCAGATAGCATACTGTCTACCCGATTCGAAAATCTTACGAGTAACGATTTGTAGGGACGCACGGTCGTGCGTCCGTCCCTGTCAAGGGTTACAATGTTCCGATCATACGTCTTGCTGTTCGACAACGGACGCTCGACCGAGCGTCCCTACAAAGGGCTACCCGAAAGATTTGCGGAGTCTCTACCCGATGCAAGGTAAATAATCCAGCGTGCTACCTAGGTAATGATGGAAGAATCAAAAAATGCCAAGCCCCTCTACCTCATAACCCTTATCAAACCAAGGGATAGGAGGCGGAGGGGCTGCTGTATCGTGTAGCGTAGAGCTTAGCGAAGTGTCTCTAAAAGATGACTACTCGTGTGCCGCTACAGAGACGAAGCTACGATCACCTCTCGTCTGAGAGAAGACGACCGTGCCGTCTGTAAGTGCATAGAGGGTATGATCCTTGCCCATGCCCACGTTCTCTCCGGGATGGTGCTGCGTACCTCTCTGACGTACGATGATGTTACCAGCCTTGCAGGCTTCACCTCCAAAGATCTTAACGCCTAGGCGTTTGCTTTCGGATTCGCGTCCGTTCTTGGAGCTTCCTACACCTTTCTTATGTGCCATGATTCCTTAGAGTCTT
>QWCE01004201.1_pt1 | contig 14604 bp, 10 predicted proteins | sample 1972531 | NCBI WGS metagenome assembly QWCE01 (sample SAMN09866716, study PRJNA288562) | Human gut metagenome isolate term4_stool, whole genome shotgun sequencing... | reverse complement strand
TTCCAAAATCATCAACCATTTTTTTTAGAATCTGACTTATGTCATCTCTAACTTTACCATCTGATACAAAGTTATCCCCACAATATGGGCATATGTATGTATTACCAGCTATACTATTAAATTCACTCCATATCTTCCCACACCTAGGACACTTCATCTTTTCACCGCCAATATAAAAATGCAGATATATCCGCTATGAGATATATCTGCACATTTAAACCTCAATATCTGTTTTTTGCGAATAAAATTACACTATTTCATCACTTTTTGCTTCTCCATTGGTTTCTGTATCGGCACTATTTGAATCATCTTCAGGCATATAATTATCTGAATTCAATTGCACATTTTTAGCAGAATCTGCCAACCCAACTTCACTATCTTCTGTCACTACATCTGAAGATTTCATGTTCGTATTATCATCTATATCAACACTGTCCTTAACTATTTCTTCATCAGTCATAACTATGTCATCCTCAGTTACTTGATTATCAGCCATATCTAACAAAGAAACTCCCACAGTATCTACTACAGAATCACCTGGTTTTTGTTCAATATTATCGCTAATTTTCTTCTTTACAGGTCCATGATTAACTGGAATAATTTGAATTTCATCACTTAATTTTGGTGGTTCCTGCTTAATGACATTTAATTCTATCTTCATACCACAAGATGGACAGAATTTCTTACCCGGTACAAGTTTTCCCCCACATTCCATACAGAATTTCATAGGTCTGCCCATTTTAATGCGTATATTATGTTCCTGCTGGAACTTTGCATGCTCCTCTTCTACCCGCCTTTTTTCTGCCTCATTCTTTTTGGTCTCTTTACGAGCATTCTCTTCAACTCTAGCCTTTTCCTTTTCTCTATCGAAATCCTTTACAACTTCAAGTTCTGGAACAATGTCAAAATCAAACATTGCGGCAATTGAAACATCATCACCACTACCTTTTGCTGAAAGTCTCGGAAGATAATCTTTCAAATCATTCTTTGCAATTTCAAACTCAGAGGTTCCAAATGAATATAAAATTGTTTTGTACAAGTTATATAATTGTTCATTATTACTAAAGCAATCATCAATTCCATCGGATCCTACAAATACAGCTGCCGGTAATTTTTCTGAATAAAAATGCCTAAATCTTTCCAATGCATCAAAATCACATATAGATGTTGTTGCATCCAAAAAGCACTTAGGATCCCACGGAATAGGCTGAACAAACTTTCCTTCTGGATTTACAGCCACACACTTGCCATCTCCAATATGAACTCCAAACCAGAATTCTTTTGTCATTGCAACAGCAATCATAGTTGTTCCATATGCGCTCTCTATACATCCATCTTGCGTGTATTTCTTTCTTGCTCTTTCTGAAATGCTACTCAATTCATTTTCCGTAAATGGTGTTTGATTGTAATGCAAATAGATTGCTTCATTCCAACCATTTATAATACTTGCCTCCAGATTCTTTATATTTTTTTCCGGATTTGCCCAAAACTGCTCTTTAGTGATTGCATTCAAAAAAATAATAATATTTTTCTTAGCAACCGCAGCCGCCAAGGTTGATCCTACAGCACTTCGCACATAATCATTGCCACCGTGACCATCACACACAATTGCAATTGCCATTTTTTCATCATAATAACTTTCTGATGCGTCTTGGCATTCCTTATTCTTTTTAATATGACTGGCACCTTGCGCCGATAAATTGAAGGATTTTGCATTCATATAAATGCCTCCTCTCTGCTACCAAACTATACCATCATCTTCATCAAAATAATCCCACTCTTTCGCTTCATCAGAGTCAGTCTGTTTTTTTATTTCTTCAACAAACTCATCCTGTTTGCTAACAATCTCTGCACCACCATCCGAATTACTCGATGTACTTGCATTTGAACTCTTACTTCCGATTTCAGATGCACGCACACTCACAAACTGAATCCATTTTTTAAGTGCTTCCGGAGTACGAACACTGATAACTGCCTCCATATTTCCAGTAAAATCAGAAAGCACATTCTTATTTGCATCATCGCCAATTGCAACTGCAACCTTAATAGCCTTTTTAAACCAGTTATTTTGCTTTAACTTGTTTAACCCATGCTTGTAATTGTCAGTTGGTTCTCCATCAGACATGAGAAAAATTGTAGGTGCAAACGAACCGGTAGCATCACTCATAAATGCATGTCTTGATAATTTTTCATTCAGTTGCTGACAAGCTTCTCCTAAATCTGTTACACCACTTGCTTCAAGGTAATTCCATCTGAAATTTTCAGCCGCCACAAGAGCACTATCTATCCAATGTGCACCAGTGGAAAAAGCAAGAGTAGCTACTTTAATTTGTGCATCTGCATTACTTTCTGATATATCTTTTAGCTCTGGTACTATTTCCTCAATTGCTGAATTAACCGTACCAATTTTAGACCCAGTCATACTTCCTGATGTATCAACTACAAAGAAAAGTACCATTGTTCTTCTAGGAACTTCTACTACTTCATCATATAATCCCATTTTATTTTTCTCCATTTCGTTCTAAATTATTTTGCCTTCGTTTCCATTTCCAAAATTAATCTTTAAGCCACGAACAAGTTTAATTACCTGCCCATTAGAGTATGGTTTAGATGCACCATTGGGTAAAATTGCAATCCAATTAAAATCAGAATTATTCCTTAAACCAACCAAGGAAGGATCCTGCCTGCTTGTTATTATCTCTCCCTTAACTTCTTTAAAATTATCGCTATCATAAACTACGTGGCAGGCATACACTGATTTGCCTGGTTGCAAAACAACATTGTGCTTTTTAACTTTCAAAACCATCGGCCTTTGAATATCTTTTCCACAACTAATACACTTACATGCAGGTTGAGTTACATCAATAAATGTTTCTTCACCACAACTACACTTAGCAAGACAATCTCTTAATGCAGTGAATACCTCCTGCCACTTTTTTTCTGTCACCCTATGCTGTATATCCGCACCAACCATCGCTTCATGGCTAAATGCTTCTTCAAAAGTGTCTGTTACAAACTTTGGATAAATAGACCAAAATTTTATTTCATTTAAATGTACTCCACGAACAGGTCTGTTTGTATCATCTTTCGAATCCCATACAAAAACAGGCTCTGTACCATAAAATTTTCGTTCTAATTCTTCTGTAAGACAAGGACACATAGTCCTCTTGCCTTCCAATGGATGATTCAAGAACAATAAAAGGTACAATACAACTGCTAACGAAAAACGGTCTGTATGAACATCCGGTTTTTTCTTACCCATTACAACTTCTGGTGCCATGTATCTGCATTTACCTGCGATACCCAATGCATCTCCGTATTCTGCAACATTATCATTATCACATATCAAAACATCACCAGTTTGAGGATTTACAAAGAAGTTTCCATCATTCAAATCCTGATAGCTGAATCCTGAATTATGTAGTCCCCTAAATCCATTCGTAATGCAGAGTGCAGCATTCACAACTGCATTTATACTGCAAAATTTTGCTTTTGCAAGTAAAAACAATGAAAAATCCTTATATTCAGGTGGTCTCAATTCCATCAGATATCCAAAACTTCCTTCAAAGTATTCTGTAATCTCTAAAGGCCATAAAAAAGCACTTGTAGGAGCACCTTTTTTAATATTATTTTGAATGTTTCTATAAAATCTATCTGGATCATTCAATTTGTTTTCAAAATACCATTTTAATGCAAGTTCTTTGCCATTATATTTGACTTTATAAACCACACCCTGCCCACCTTGGCCAAGTTTTTGAATAACTTCAAGTTCTCCTCCGGAAACAACCTTAATTCTTTGTCCTTTCGCAAATTCTTTCATCTATTACACCTCGCTCTTCAAATATTATGGTTTAGTTAAACATTTCCACCAAAAGAACGAACAATGGCTTCAAGACCACCTTGATATCCAGCTGCAACTGCATTAAACTTCCATTCACCATTCTTCTGATATAATTCAGCAACTACTAATGCTGTTTCTATTGAGAATTCCTCTTCAAGATCAAATTTTAGTAATGTTTCACCTTCTTCATCAAACTCGTCAGTTCTCTTTGCAAGACGAATATAAGCATTTGAAACCTGACCAAAGTTCTGACGTCTAACTTCTGCCTCATCTATAGTTACACAAATTGCTATTTTCTTAACATCATTAGGAATCTTTGTAAAGTCAATATAAATTACCTCGTCATCACCATCGCCATCACCAGTCCTATTATCACCAGTATGTATTACAGCCTTATTTCTGCTTTCCAAATTATTATAAAAGATAAAGTCTTCATCTCTCATAAGCTTTCCGTTCTCTCCCAGCAAAAAAGCTGATGCATCAAGGTCAAAATCGTAACCACCATCATAACGATTTGTATCCCAACCAAGACCTACCAATGCAAGCTGTAGTCCACTTTCAATTGACATTCTCTGTCCTTTAGCTAAATTAATTGCCATGTTATTTTCCTCCTCTTGTGCATATTATCTATAAAGCCCAATTAATGAATCCAGCCTACTTGCTTCCTGAACCGGCTGACCAATTGCATTAAATTTCCATTCACCATTTCTTCTGTAAATCTCACCAACAACCAGTCCGGTCATATTATTGTAATTTTCAGAAAGATTAAATCTACATATTTCTGTATGATGATCCATATCGACAAGGCGAATAAATGCATTTTTAATCAACCCAAAATGCTGATTTCTTGTGCGGGCATCGTAAATATTTACTACAAACACAATCTTATCTACTTGTGATGGAACCATTGGAAGATTAACCATAATCTGTTCATCATCTCCATCACCCGCTCCCGTAAGGTTATCTCCTTGATGCACTATAGCACCACTAGAATGTCTTAAGTTTCCAAAATATACACAACACTGGTTGATATCATTACTAACAATCCTACCATTTACTCCACATAAAATAGCGGATGCATCGCAGTCAATTGGTTGTGGCTTAGGTGCAAAAAAACCTCTAGGTTGTTCTGCTTCATCCCAACCAAGTCCTACCATAACTTGACGTAAACCACCTCCACCTTTTGTAAGATCAATCTTCTGACCCTTCTGTAAGTTAATTGCCATATAAATTCTCCTTCCTATAATGTCAATCAGGCATTTGATAAATGCCGCAACCCATTGATTTTACCGGGTTTTTATTCTTAATTTATATAAATTTTTCTCCAAAAGTGGTAAAATAGAGATAACAGTTCCAACATATTTCACCAACTCAAGGATAAGAAATTTTATGACTACTAAATATCATTAGATTTCTTTTCATGAAAAATAATCTTCTCTTTTATCATTCATTATTTTATCCTACCTTGTATTTTACATATTTATATTCTAAAACCTGCCATTCTTTTTCAGAAATTTCTTCTCGTAAATCAACTCCTGTATTTTTTGCCAGAATTTCAATAAATAACATAAACTTTTCTTTTATTGTTGTTATATCATCAAATTTATCCGATTTTATTACCTCTTCTAAAGATTTCATATTCAAATCGTGCTGTTTCATAAATTTTAATAAAATATCCAAAAATCCCTCATCACTATATACTCCGCTTTCTAACGGAATACTTCCTTCAAAATGATCATATACACTTTTGTTATCACCATATCCATACCCAGTTTTATTTAGCACATATGCTGTTTCCAATTGAGCTGATAATTCTGAATCAAAAATCCAAGACGCTAATTCTTTATCTGCTGCTCCATCATATACATGACACATTTCATGAACATATCCCCACAAAATATTTTTTTCTTCTTTTTCCTTTGTTATGTTTTCATTGATTTTCCCCATATCTTTTGTCATATACTGTCTATTAATATATACTGGATTTCCTGCAAGACCATAATGTTCAAACTCTTCTGTAGCCACATAACTTATCATATCATATTGCTTTCCTGTAAGTTCTTCCAGGGCATCTTTGATTTCTGCAAGCACATCCAGCCATTTTAAAATTTCTTCCTTATCAATATTTAAACAATCTTCTTTTTTCAAAATAATCCTAATGCTTTTTCTACTATTTTCTAATATTTGATATTCTTTATTATTAATTGCTTTCAATTTTATACCTTTTACTTTTGCTTTACCATCAAAGCAATCCTCTTCATTTCCTATCTGTAAAGCAAAATCTATATTTCCCTTATCATCCGCTTCAACTACCCTTGTTAGTTTTTCCCAATTCTGACTTGCAGGCTTTGTATAGACCCTTGTTCCATTTATATCACTTTCCGCACCACATAATCTAACATTTTCATAATCGTCTGCCTGAACCATTACTTCCGCTTCATAAAAAGCATTTTTATTTAATTTACTACAATTTATTACTATCTTTACATTACTGTCTACTTTATCATTTTCTGATTCTATTAAATATTCTCCTGATATGTTTTCAGTTACTACGCAGCCATTATTGACAATATTAATATTCATTGTATTTCTTTTTGCAAAAACTCCAAATACTATTATTATAAATACTATTATTCCTATGCCTATAATAATTTCCAATTTTTGTTTACATTTTAACATTTTTGTTTTTCTTTCTTAAATCCCAAAGCTAGCAATATAACATTAATATCAAATATTAATATCAATATCGTAACCATCTTATTGTATATTTTTTTTGGATTTTTAGGATTTATTTTTATACCAACCTTTTCGCCTACAGCATGCTTCCCTTTTGCTATTTTTCTTGTATTAACATATTTATGCCCATTATAATAATATTCTAATGTTTCATAATAATTTCCTTTTCGGTTTTTTCTTGTTGTCAGATGCTTAATATCTACAACTTCTGCCTCTATATCTTTATAACCAGTTAATTTTACAAAATCAATGGACGTTAATACAACAGCCATTACTACTAGAATATATAGTATTTTCTTTGAAATAAATTTTGTATTATTCATAATAATATACTCACTGAATAAATTGAACTAGTTGCAAAAGCAAGCCAAATTATTCAACTTGCTTTTGCACTAAATAGTTTACTAATTACTTACCATAAAAATACGATGAATGATCCTCTACATAAGAAAATGTATTAACGGATGTCAGTTCTTTTGTATTTGGATTATAATCAAATACATGCCATAATGTTCCTGTTTTATTTAACGGAACATAATATGTAGCAATTAAATTCTCTCCATCATAAACTCTTACACAAGCATCTGATTCTGATAATCCACTTGTTAATTCATCAAGTTTATCACTATAATCATGTACATAATAACTAAAGTTATCCTGTTCCGAAAATTCATAGATAGTAACTGTTTCTGGTCCATAACTTGTTCTATCATCCACATCTAGTTCTGCATTAACTGTACCATTTTCAAATACTTCCTTGTTTCCATAATAAACATGATACAAGTCATTAGATGCACTTAATAAATGTGAATCTAAATCTAATGGAAATTCTCCCCATGTTAATACAATTCTCATAGTACCTGTATGGTCGCCTGTATTTAACTGTGGTGCCATTACAATTTCTTTTTCTATACTTGTATCACTATTAATAGTAATGTTAACACTTAAATCATAATACTGATCCTTTTTAAATGTTACTGTATAATATCCTTCCGGCAATGTAATAGCATAACGTCCATCTTCAGAAGCTCCAGTTCCTATCACTTCACTTGACATATCTGCATTTGATCCGGCTCTAACTTCATATTCCGCATCAATAATTTCAGCTGTTACACCATTCTTTATTGTTCCTGCAATAGTTCCTTCCTTTTCATCTGCATTTCTTGGCACCATCAGGATAGCTTCAACATATACAGTTTCTTTTTCTCTGATCAGCTCTCGTTTTTCAAATTTTTTATATCCGGTAGCCTGTGTTGTAATCAGATAGCTTCCTTCATCTAACTGTCCTACAATTAATTCACCTTCACTATTGGTAAATGCTACTTTTTTGTCAGTTGGATCACCTGTACGTTCAACTGTAACTTTAGCATTCTTTAATGGTTGCCTGTTTTCATTAAATACATTAATAACAAACTTACCTTTTCCATATGTACATTCATCCACTCTTTTTAAGTTTTCTAAATGTGCCTTTACTGAAATCGGACTATTATCTTTATCAAAAATTTCAACTTTTACCTCTATATTCAAGGCAGCTAAAGCTTTCCCTACAAGTGATTTGTCACTAAATTCTAATATCAATGGTAAGTATGCAGCGGCTTCTACACATACTAAGGCTGCATCCGGATGTTCACTAACCGATGCTTCTACAGTTATCCCTGATGATAATTGAGCCCCTATAATCTTGGTGAATGGACCCCATCCTATATTAGCATTTAATCCAGGGCCAAAGCTTGCGCTACCTTCCACTGCAAATTCATCTAAACTTTTTTTAACTTCATGATTTATTCTTCTAAACATTCCATCTTTATACTGCACTCCTGATGTTGACTCATATACAAAGCCTATACTTGCTTTTGCATCTGCTTTTATATAAAGATAAACGCCCAGGGTTACGCTGAATCCATATGGCAGGTTTAACTTAAACTCTCCTAACTCTTGTTTCTTTTCCACCTTTTCTCCTAAAGACGATTCCAGAGCTATATTCGTCTTTGTCGTAGTAAGGAATGCCAATTCATTTAGTGTTAATCCGTTCATGTTTACAATAGCTGTTATTGTAGGAACAGAAAAGTTAAATGATAATTCATCTTCCTCTTCCAATGGAACTGTTATACCAATTGTCGCCCTCGATGTATCAAACTCTTCATTAATATTTAACGGATAAATATTTTCTTCCTCGGCAGTTTCTGCTGAATCCCGTACTTCCGCAATTACCCCTTCTGCCGGAACAAAATCTGCTGCGGATGCTTCAACTTCATCTTTTAAATAAACAGAACTTACTACTTCTTCTAATTCCGGCTGTGTACCAGTAATAATATATTTTCCATCCTTTTCAGATATAGAAGTGATTTTTACAACACATCCATTTGGATTTTCCTCATTTTTCTGTAAAACAATTATTTTTCCTTCTTCTAATTCTTTTACGTTTTGAATTTCCTGTTGAACTTCTACAGTAATAACTCCACTTTCTGAAACAGATGTTGTGTAAGCACTTACATCATTCAATTCGTCTACAATAACATTGTCATTATATGTAATTTTATTTGCTCTCTCATCTTCGTCAATCACAAGTGATTTATCTAATGCCTTAATTGCCGCAAAAATATCTGATTTTTCTTCCTCGCTTATATAATCCTGTGGATTAAATCTGTCATCTTTGGTTATAAAAAGCCCAAGTTTTAAAGCAATAGCAACCTCATTTGGATACTTTATTTCTTCCTTATCTGTACATGTTAATATTACTTCTTCATCTTCATCCACAAATCCCAAAATTTTTACTGCTGTGTAAGCTGCATACTCTCTTGTGACTAATTTATCTGCTTCAAATAACGGAACATCCTGTTCTGGATCATCAAAGCCTTCATTATCAGCTTCAGGAATAACTCCCAGCTTATAAAGGTATTCATATAATACTCCATTTTCATCATCAATAGTATCACCAAAATACCACTGTATGCTCTCTCTATCAATAGTATCTACATCAATATCATGGCTTTCCGCTAATAACTGCAACCATTCGCCTCTGGTATATGTTTTATCAAAATCAACAACCGATTTATCAAACTGAACAGCTACTGAAAAATTATAGCTTTCTTTACCAAAATTCAGTTCCTGACTAAGTACATATTGTCCTTGTCCATCACTTATTTCCTCTGCTTTTATAAATGACATCTGACCGAAGCTTGCCGCAAATAAAACGCAGCCTATCAGGAGTGATATTCCCCTTTTTACAGTTTTATTTCTCATAACAGCAAATACTGCAATGGCAAACATAGCTAAAATAGTAAAAATGCCTATAACTGCACCTGCTTTATCTCCCGTTTTAACTGCAGAATCATTCTTCTGTGCCGTATCTTCTGTTTGTGTTTTTGACTCTATCTGTGTTTCTGACTCTGTTGTATTATTCTCTTTCCCAACTTCTTCATTTGGTTCACCGTTTGTATCATCTGAAACTTGTTTATCTGTCTTTTTAACTTCTACTTGCCACTTAACCGTCTCATCTGCATTCAAAGTTTTTATTGTATAGTCGCTTTCACTTTCTCCTACAAACTCAAGTTCTTTACCCAAAAGACTTTTTATGTCTATATTATTTACCGGACTTTCATTGTTATTAGTTACCTTGATTGTTATTTTTGCTGTATCATCTGAATCATATTCATTATTATCAGCAATAATTTCTGTTGTTACACCATTTACTGTTTTTTCCGCTGCCAACACTTCCACACTACTCATACTTAAAAGGCACAGTACCAACAGCACCGCATATAATTTCTTCATGCATTTTCCTCCTATTCATAATCTTGTTAAACATTTTTTTGTTATATTTTTTTCCTCCTTTCGTTTCTGTTCACTAATTTATCACATTTTCCTAATTTCGCCAATTTGTGACAGGGGTGTTTTTTTATTTCAGCCACCCTGTCACATATTGCATAATTTGAAATTAAATAATACAATCTGTAATGTTCGAATATTCATATATTGTTCACGAAAATCTTTCGTTACTTTTTGCCGGATTTTCATATGTGACAGCACGTTCCGGAAATGAATCATGTCTGTCACATATTGCATGAAATGGCAAAAGATTGTAAAATGATGGAAATTTGTTACCAGGAATATTTTAGATGATTTTCACAAAAGAACAAAAATTTACGCTACAAGTACAAGAGGAGAGTATGTTATGTCAGAATTTAGTACACTATTAAAATCTGCTTTATCTATGAATGATGTGAGTAACCGGAGCCTGTCACAGACTCTTAATATTGACCGCAGCCGTTTCCAGAAGATTCTGTCCGGCGAGCGGCATATGGACTATGATACATTTGAATCTATCTGCTCCCGTCTTACAGTCCCCGAAAAATTAAACGAAGATTTGCGTGTGGCATATGCTGTAGAACATTTTGGGAAAGATAATTATGATGTGATACAGCACATTATCGACCGCCTCTGCAAAATGGCAAAGGCTGAAAATAAGTTCTGCCCCCCCTAGAGATCTGGGCATTAGCGGGTTTTCCCCGACCGAAAGCCTCATCCCCCTGAACCGGAAACAGCATATGCTGATGGATGAGCTTACGGCAATTATCAACCTGGAACTGGAGGAAAAAGTTCCTCTGGTTTACACGAATTTTTCGTTCCGTCAGAAGGCTATGAAGTCATATTTTCTGAATATCATCCAGAACCGAAAGTGCTACATCGATTTCCGTCATATTCATCTGACACCAATGGATGTCAACAGCCTTATCCAGATCAATAATTTCCTGGATGCGTTTGAATTTGCCGGAAGCGGATATAACACATGGCATTACACGATGAACAGCAATCTGCCTATGGCCCTGCTGTCACCGCTGCCATACTTTGTTCTGACCAGCCGGGTGGTTCTGTTCTTCTCGGAGGATATGAATTTTTACATTTCAAATATGAATGCTGATACAGTTAATTCGATGCATAATTACTTCAATGATATTTACAATGTCTGCTCTTCCTTTGCTAAGCATATTAATACACCCGCAGATTTTGTAAAATTTGAAGGATTGCTTATTCCGAACGAACAGGCAGCCGACCGGACGGAAAACTGCCTGTTTGATACATCAAACAACATCTGTGCAGCTGCGTTTCTCACGAATGACACACTGAATGAGCTGCTTCCGGATACCCTTCCGTGCAAGGCTTATTTCACGAGCGGCATCAGCCGCTTCTATGAAGCCATGCGGGAAAAATATCTGGTATTTACATTTGAACATAATTCACTTCTGGACTTCATTAACAATGAACCTCCCATCAGTGATTACCATCATGTTACATTTGACGGGCTTGCCCTGAAGCCGAAACACAAGCTGAAGATTCTTCAGTCATATTACGATTTTGTTACATCCAACCGCGGAGAGGCTCATCTGCTGAACACTTCGAAGATACGTCTGCCGAAGTATTTCCACATCAATGCACTGCCAAACGGCATGACACTTGGATTTAACTTCAAGACATATCATCCGGATACCAGAGAACTGAACGTGTCCATTGCCGCTACCATGAATCCTGTGATTCATAAGCATTTTGCAAATTTCAGCAGTTTTCTCGTCCATTCGCCGTTTACCTATTCGGCAGAACACACGGAGATGGTACTGAAAAATGCACTGGAATACTATGCCTCGATTCACTCTGAGGTATCTTCCATCTGATTATACTGCTCTGTGACAAGTCAGTTTTTACTGGACACACCCGCAGTTTCGTAGTATAATATGAAAAATGCTATAAGTTATTGCTCTGCTATGGAGCTATTGACGAGTAAGAATGAAAGGGAGAAGACGAATGAGATTAGTAACACGTTCTGATTTTGACGGACTTGCATGTGGTGCTCTTTTGAAAGAGGCCGGTGTAATTGACCATTGGAAATTCGCCCACCCAAAGGATTTGCAGGATGGGCTTGTAGAAGTAAATGAAGATGACTGTTTAGCCAATGTTCCTTATGTGGAAGGCTGCGGACTATGGTTCGACCACCACTCCAGCGAGCATGAGCGATTAGAACTTGCTGGAAAATATAAGGGGGAAAGCCGTACCGCTCCTTCTTGTGCCAGAATTATCTATGAATATTATGGCGGAAAAGAAAGATTCCCTCAGTTTGATGATATGATGGAAGCAGTTGACAAGGTTGACTCCGGTCATCTGACCATTGACGAAGTAATGAATCCGAAGGGCTGGATTCTGATCGGTTTCCTGATGGATCCGAGAACCGGTCTTGGAAGATGGAGAGAATTCACCATTTCCAACTATCAGCTCATGGAGAAGCTGATCGATGCCTGCCGTACCATGACTACCGCTGAGATTCTCGCACTTCCTGACGTGAAGGAAAGAATCGAAGTGTACAACGAGCAGACCGAGAAGTTCAAGGAGATGGTATCCCAGTATACCAGAACAGAAGGCAATGTTATTATCACTGATTTGAGAGGTGTAAATCCGATCTATACCGGTAACCGTTTCATGATTTACAGTATGTATCCGGAACAGAATATTTCTGCATGGATTGTCAGCGGCCGTGGCGGCATGGGCTGTTCCGCAGCAGTTGGTTACAGTATCTTAAACAGAACCTGTGATATTAACGTCGGAAGCCTGATGTTAAAATACAACGGCGGCGGTCACAAAGCCGTAGGTACCTGCCAGTTCTCCGATGAGAACATGGAGACAGAGCTTCCTAAGATGCTGGAAGAACTTTGCGAACTGGCGAATAAATAAGATTTATACATAGAATGTATGGGGCTGTCACACTAAACTGGTTAGTGTGACAGCCCCTTGTTTGTCTTCATTTTATATATCTTCCTTCTTCCGGTTTTCAAAATACACAAACCGGTCTATGGCATTTAAAATATCCGCAAAGACTTCTTTCGGTGCGGCATCCACATATTTACGAAGAATTTCCTCTTCCTCGCTGCGGTATTTTCCATAGAAAATATCGTACAGATTATGGCCGCGGACATAGATCTTTATCATCTCTATATTCTTCTTTACATCTTCTTTGCTGTTGATCCGGACATTTTTCGTGCGGATCAGCCGCTTCATGGATGGCAGTTTATACAGATATTCCTTGTATTTTTTGTACAATATGTCATAAAACTGATCTTCAGATTTAATGACTCCGATTTTTACCATGGTTGCGGGATCGAGAAAATAATTTTCAAATGAGTAATATTTTAAAATGAGAATATTTTTCGGTGTTACATTCGGCAGATCCGCACCTTCTTCATTAGATCTCGCCTTGTAGTAACTGCACAGCTGGCGGATAAGATAGTTTGGATTCTTTCCGTCGCTATCACGAATCATGAGGAACTGATCTTTCAGATACAGCTTGTTGATATATTTCAGATTCGCATAAGTCTTGATATTCGTACAGCTGTTTGTCGTAACGATGGTAATTCTTTTAAGATTTCCATCATTATCCCTGATCTCAGAATAGTATTTCTCCAGTAAGAGCGGCAGCCTGTTTCTGTCCTGTTTTCCTTCGACAATAAAGACAAAGCTGACATTCATCAGATCATTTGCAGAATATCCCAGATCGTCCAGGATGATGTCTATGTCGATATTTTCCTGAATGAAAGTGCTGCAGTTCCCATCTAATACGACCTGCTTGATCTGCTTTGAAGAAAAATTAAATATCATGTTCGGAGAGTAGGTTGAGAATATGATCTGGTTCTTCTTTGACAGACGGTAAAGAATCTCACTCGCGGTTTTCTGAAGCTGCGGATGCAGAAAGATCTCAGGATCTTCGATCATGATGATTCCTCCGTCCTGGCTGTTTTCTTCCACATAGGCTTCCAGCAGGGACAGCAGGTATATGCTCTTGCTTCCGGCTCCCATCATGGACAGCGTCCCTTTCACTTCCCGGTCTCTCTGATAGACAACCGTATCAAAATTCAACATACTGTCGATATCCAAATCCACCTCGTACCGGATCTGATAGCCTACCATGCCGTTTTTCTTCAGATATTTATTGACACTATCGGAGAATTTATCGAGATTCATCTTATACATCCGGTATTCCATCA
>QWCE01005393.1_pt1 | contig 14614 bp, 15 predicted proteins | sample 1972531 | NCBI WGS metagenome assembly QWCE01 (sample SAMN09866716, study PRJNA288562) | Human gut metagenome isolate term4_stool, whole genome shotgun sequencing... | reverse complement strand
CCTACATGCAAGGCAGAAGTGCCCGAGTTAACCATTACTGACCGCTGACCATTACCACTGGCCATTTGAGCAGTGAACTTCTCTTCGAATTCCGCTACCCGCGGGCCTTGCGCGACCATGCCGGATTTTAGAACCGCGTCTACCGCGGCACGTTCTTTATCGCCAATAATCGGTTTTGCGGCGGGAATAAACTCTGCAGTCATTAGTTAAGTAACCTCCTGGGTCTGGTGTGGGATAGCTCTTCACGCCTGATGATCATAGGCCGGCTTCCCTTGATCCAATCTCATTATAAGTGCGAGAGTGCCTGGCGCCTATAAGAAAAGTCCTGATTGCTTGTTATTCTAGGAAAAGAAAACAATTCGCACGGAAAAGGTAGCAGTAGACTATGGCGACTAGAGATGACACCTGGGTCATCATTCCCGTATATAACGAAGACCAGGTGATCGGGCAAGTAGTTAAAGATCTGCTCCCCACCTTTCCCCATGTGGTCTGTATAGATGATGGTTCCCGTGATAGTTCCGCGGAGGTGGCAGCAGCTGCCGGTGCCACGGTTGTCCGCCATCCCGTGAACCTGGGGCAAGGTGCGGGACTGCAAACTGGGATCGAATACGTGCGAGGATTCACCCCGGCGAAATACCTCCTGACCTTTGACGCCGACGGGCAACACCGGGTAGAGGACGGCCTCGCTATGGTGGAGCAAGCCGAAAAAGAAAACTTGGCGATAGTTTTCGGTTCTCGATTTTTGTCCTCTGAAACCCAGGTCGGTTGGATGAAGCGTCTGGTGCTAAAAACTGCGGCGCGAGTGACTGCCAACCGCACCGGCATGAAACTCACCGATGCCCATAACGGATTGCGAGTGCTGCGCCGAGATGCTTTTGAGCAGGTCAACTTGCTGCAAAACCGGATGGCACATGCCTCTGAAATAGTTGCGCAACTGGCAAAAACCGGACTGCCCTGGGCGGAACATAGCGTACATATCCGCTATACCGATTATTCCAAAGCTAAGGGGCAATCCCTGCTTAACTCCATAAATATCCTCACCGAATTGCTGATCAAATAGGGGCGCATGATGCTAATAAAAATCCTGCTGATTATTTTGGTGTTAGTTCTTTCCCTCTATATGTTCAAAGCCAACCTGGGGGCAAAACAGACCGCCTGGCGCCGCCTGGGGATATTAGCTTTTGCGATCGCCGCAGTAGTGGTGGTGATTTTTCCCGGGATTACCACCACGGTTGCACGCTTCGTAGGGGTTGGACGCGGCGCGGATCTTCTGCTGTATGGCTTGGTAGTAGTGGTTCTCTACAATATGTTAATGCAGGCCAAGCAGCGTAACGCCGCGGAGCGACGCCTGACTAAACTAGCGCGAGAAGTGGCAATCACCCATACCGTCCTCGGCGAGGACGAGAAACGAGTTTCTCCCGCTGTAACTGGTAATCCCACTGAAGCCGTTACCCGGTTCAGCGATGATAACGCACCTCAACAGGCAAGCGAAAACAGCTGACGCCAATGAGCAAAGCTAACTGGGTAAAGCTGGTCTACCGCTCGGGTAGGAACCCATAAAAATATTGATTCCGCCCGCCCGCTTCTATCTAGCCCTGCCCTCCTGCGTTTAGCACCACTAAACCGACGAGCCACTAACCGCTCCCCGAATCTATCCCTCGCTACCTGCGGAAGCTTACAAAGGCGTACTAATGTTAGTTCACCTGCTCAAATAATTGTTGTAACAATTTTCCGAAACCTCTTGACCGAAACGATTTTGTCGGCTATCGTGGCAATACCGAACCGATTCGGTAAGGTTTTTGGTAAATGAGTAGATAGCGGGAAACCGGTAGCACTATCGGCGATACTGCAGCCAAATACGCCGGCGGAGCAGCTGGTAAGGCGGAGGAAAGGACACTGCGATGGCGCAGAGCAAAGCAATAAATACCAACGATCCCAAATATTCCAAATTGTCCATCGGGGTCTGCCCCGACCAGTGGGGAGTATGGTTCCCCGAGGATGAAAAGCAAATGGATCCCCGGCAAGCTTGGGAAGAAATGGCAGAAGCCGGCTTCGAAATCATCGAAACCGGGCCATTCGGTTATTTCCCCACCGATCCCAAAGAACTACAAAAATGGTGCGATGAATTCGGAATGAAGGTAGTCGCCGGCACTGGCTGGGGGATTCTCCACAAGGCCGAAGCCTGGCCGGAAACTTTGAAAACCTTCCGCGCCATCGCCGAAACTCACGCGGCAGTCGGCGCCGAATACATCGTGCACCTCCCCCCGCTATACCGCGACGACAAGACCTGGGAATGGACAGATGACCGCGTCCTATCCGATGATGCCTGGAAGCTCTATGTGGAGCACGCCAACGCCCTCGGGCAAATGCTGCTGGATGAATACGGCTTGAAGATGGTGCTGCACCCCCACGGAGATTCCCATATCGAAACCCCCGAGGAAATCGCGCGTATCTTTGACGCTACCGACCCTAAGTACGTAAACCTCTGCCTGGATTCCGGCCACGTGGTTTACGGTGGTGGTGACCCGGTAGAACTAATCAAGAAATACCCGGAGCGGATCACCTATGTACACATCAAGGCTTTCGATGAAGCCATCACCAAAGAGGCACATGAAAAGGATTGGCCCTTCGGCGAGGCTGTGGCTAAGGGTGCATCGGTATGTCCTCCTGCGGGTCTGCCGGAAATGCATGGGTTCGTGGATGCGCTCGCGGAACTAGATCGCGAAATCTACTGCATTTGCGAGCAGGACTGCTACCCGTGCGAGCCCTCATTCCCGAAGCAGAACGCCATCAACATGCGGGAATACCTGGCCAGCTGCGGACTGGGTCTGAAGTAACTATCCACCACTTACCAGAGGCGGGAGCGCAATAGAAATCCCGCTCCCGCCGGTATCTCCATTGAGCGGCTATTAAGTCGCGCCTGGTCGCACTGAAGCCACCAGGCAAATCACTCATAGGGGAGAAAAATGACATTAAATATTGGCTTGATCGGTGCGGGGGGCATGGGACGTGCTCACGTAGAACGGATCGAAAACGAACTGACCGGCGGCAAGATTGTAGCGGTTGCCGATCTGAACCTAGATGCCGCGAAAGAAGTAGCGGACAAAGTTGGCGGCAAAGCCTATGGCTCCGGCGAAGAACTAATCGCCGATCCGAACGTAGATGCCGTCTTGATCGCCACCTTCGGCCGGGTACACAAGCCCGATGTAATCCGGGCGATTGAGGCCGGAAAATACGTGCTCTGTGAAAAGCCACTGGCCACCACGGCAGAAGACTGCCGCGAAATTATGGAGGCAGAGCAAAAGGCGGGGAAGAAACTGGTCACCGTCGGGTTTATGCGTCGCTTTGATCAGTCTTATGGCATCTTGAAAGCCAAGATGGATTCCAAAGAGCTGGGTGAAACCACTATGGTGCACTGCCGTCACCGTAACCCCACCGTTCCGGAAAACTACCTGTCTTCCATGGCGATTGATGACACCGCCATTCACGAAATCGATACTTGCCGCTGGCTAACCGGTGAAGAAATCGTGAACGTGCGGGTAGATATTCCCCGCTCCACCAGTTACAAGTTTGAGCATCTGACCGACCCGATCGTAGTGGTTATGTACACCGAATCCGGGATTCGCATTGATGACGAAGTCAATGTGAACATTGGCTACGGCTACGACATTCAGTGCGAAGCGGTAATGGAACAAGGTACCGCGTACCTGGGGGATCAAGAAAAAGTGTATGTGCGCTCGGCTCAAGAACGCGCCAACGCCATTTGCCAGTCCCATATCGATCGTTTCCACGATGCCTTCAACCGCGAGGTGCAGCAGTGGATTAACGCTGCCAGCGAAGATCGCCACACCGGTTCCAGCGCTTGGGACGGATATGCTGTCACCTGCGTGGTGGATGCCGCCCTGGAATCCTTAGAATCACGTGAGTCCAAACTGGTTTCCGTGGAATTGATCGAACAGCCCGAGTTCTACAAATAACCTGGATCGCTCTTAAAGGAGAAAACATAATATGAGCAATGATGCTTATAAGGAGAAGCTGGCCACCCCGCCCTCTCCTGCAAAAGTTAAAGAGATGGTAGCCAAGACCCCCATGTCGGGGCCACATCGCGGCACCATAATTTTGGCTGCTACCGCGACTTTCGGGTCGCTGCTATTTGGGTATGACACCGGAGTAATCGCCGGCGCTTTGCCCTATATGTATATGGACAATGTGGCCGGAGGGCTGGGACTAGATGCCCTGCACGAGGGTTGGGTCAACGCCATGCTCGCTATCGGGGCAGCCTTCGGTGCTTTGATCGGCGGTTGGCTCACCGACCGGATCGGGCGTCGCACCAATATCATGGTCTTGGCGGTCATCTTCCTGGTTGGTACCTTGGGCTGTACTTTCAGCCCCAACGTATGGGTGATTTACCCCTTCCGCTTCATTCTTGGTTGGGCAGTGGGAGGCGCATCCTCTTCGGTTCCGCTCTATCTAGCGGAAACTGCGCCGAAACGAATCCGCGGTCCGCTGGTAGCAGTAGATCAGTTCATGATCGTGTTTGGGCAGCTGGTTGCCTATATTTGTAACGCCGCCCTCTCGCAGGCGCATAACGCTCCCGAAGCAACCGTAAAAGCCATTAGCGCAGGCGCTGTTTGCCCTAAGGGATCCCCGGATGCCGGTAAGGCCGTGCAGGCTGGTGGCACCTACACTTGGGACTGCCTGTCTGGCCTCTCGGATACCGTCCGCGAGACTATGGTGCTCTCTGGTGGTAACGGTAACGCCTGGCGTTGGATGTTGGTAATCGCTACTATTCCCGCCATCTGCCTATGGGTAGGTATGCGGGTCATGCCGGAATCTCCGCGTTGGTATGCAGCTAACCAGCGTTACTATGAAGCCATTGGTGCTTTGAAACGTGTGCGTGACACCGATGAAGAAGTAGAGTTCGAAACCAACGAAATGATCGAACTGCACCGTAAAGAAGAGGAAGAAGAACAGTGGAACTTCTCCCGGATTTGGAGCACTCCCTGGACACGCAAAGTGCTAATCATCGGGGTGTTCCTGGGGATCTTCGATCAGACCACCGGGATTAACACCGCTATGTGGTACATGCCCAAGATTCTAACTGCTGCCGGTTTCGATACTGGTCAAGGCATTATGCTCAACGTGGTAACCGGTACTTTCTCCGCAGTTGGATCCGCAGTGGGCTTCTTGCTGATTGCAAAACTCTATCGCCGTACCGTAGGTATCTACCAAGAAACCGGGGTCGCGATTTCCCTATTGGTACTGGCTGGAGTGTTCTACTGGGGTATTGAGCCCCATATGGATGCCCACGGCAACGTGGCCAGCGATATTCCCAACTTCTTGCCGTGGTTGGTGCTGATTTTGGTGTCGGCATTCCTGTTCATTAAGCAGTCGGGAACCATTCACTGGGTGCTGCTGTCCGAAATCTTCCCGGCGAAGATCCGCGGGGTCTCGCAGGGAATCTCGGTTTGCGCGCTGTGGATTTTCAACGCCATCGTAGCGGGAACTTTCCCCTGGATGATCGAGAACCTGGGTGGTTCCGGTACCTACTTGGTCTTCGGGATCATCAACGTGATTGCGTTGTGCTTCTACATTAAGTTCGTTCCGGAAACCAAGATCTACACCTTGGAAGAGGTGGAACAGAACCTGGAGGCTAAGTACTCCAAGTAATAGCTATATACCCAGCTATCGCCCTGGCCTGTCGGCAACTATTTTTTAGTTCGCTGGCAGGCCAGGGTTTTTATTATCTGACTTTATTTCCAAATATACGAGGGCGCACGCGAGTTTCTCGGAGGGCTCCCGGTTTAATGCGCTCATCTGGGGGCGCTTTCTCTATAACCCGGGTAAGGGATTAGTTCGAACCCTTGAGTAATTATGTACTACAAATATATAATTATTGTCTAAAATAAATCCGAATGGGAATTGAAGTGGAAGTATATGTAAATCCTAGAATTCAGGCCCGCCACCCAGATGTGAGTCCGGCAACGGTGAGGGAAGCGTGGAATACCACCCTAAGATGTATTCCCCGCGATACTGATCCCGTCCAATGGGTAGGAGTGGGCATCGCAGACGGGAAACTAATCGAATATATTGCCATCGAAAATAACGATAAAACCTGGCATATTTTCCATGCAATGCAAGCGAGTAAAAAGACGTTAAGAGAGGTAGGGCTAGAGCGATGAAGTGGACGGCCGCAAACGGAACCAGCTATAGTGATGAACAAGTTGAGCAGTGGGCGAAGGCGCAAGAATGCGAAGCCGAATACAGCGGCAAGCACTTAACTCCCGCGATGCCTGGCCGGCCTGTTAGTGTCGGGAAAAATGCTTCTCCCTTTACCATCCGCCTTGACGAAGCACGTCGAGCTAAGATTACTACTATAGCTAAGGAGCTGGGTACTACCCCCAGTCATCTGGTACGCGACCTGATTGATGCTTTGTAGCCGCAGTCGGATAAAACCAAGAAATAGATTTGAGTACTGTAAAGTAACCCGGGCACGGGGCCAGCCCGGACTCTTGGCTTCAGAACCGCTTAGCGCTACTTTTTGCAGGTGGTGGCGCGCTGCAGTAAAGAGGGACGAATCGCGATTTCCTGCCCGGGCTCACCCGGGGCAGCATAGCGCTTAGCCAAAGCGGTAACGGCTTGCGCACCCAACTGATCTGCATGTTGGTCGATCGAAGTAATCGAAAACTCTTCTAGCTGTCCCAAATAGGTGTCGTCATAGGTGATTAACCCACAGTCTTTACCCGGTTCCATCCCTAGGGCACGCAGCGCGGTACAAGCTTCGATAGCTATCAGGTTGTTGTGGGCAATAAACGCTGGCCGCTTTGCCACCGATCCTTCTAGGCATTGCCGAATCTGTTCACCCGGTTCCAGATCTGGTACCAGAGCTTGGAATCCCGGGAAATTCTGTTTCTTTTTGCGGAGGCTTTCAAAGGCCACCCGCTGCACTTTGCGGCGGGTAACTACCGCCTGATCAACGCTTTCCGGACTGGATAAAGAAAAGATACGGTCGTATCCACACTCGGCTAGGTGAGTGATAGCTAGCCGGGCTGCTGCTTCCTCGTCCATATGAATAGAGTCTATTTTTCCTGCCACGTACTTTAACCCCAGCACCGCTAGGGGGAAGGTTTCGGACAGGTGCGCCAGGCGCTCTTGGGAGGAGGCAGGGGAGATCAGGATGACCCCGATAGTCTGCATCTCCTGGTAGCGGTTTATCAGGTTCCATTCTTTTTCCGGATCCTGACGTGCAGTTGAAACCAAAGATAAAAGTTTGTTTTCTTCTGCAGCGAGGCGCAGCGCATCCTCGACCTCTTCGAAAAAAGGATTTTGCAAGTCAGGCAGGATTACCCCGAGAAGATCGGTTCCGGAGGTCGATAAGAACGCGGCATTTTGATTGCGCACGTATCCCATATCAGAGGCAACGCGCAGAATGTTGGCCTTAGTTTCCGCATTAACCCGCGGGGAATCAGATAGCGCCAAGGAAACTAATCCGCGTGATACTCCCGCCTTGCGGGCTACATCTGCTTGTGTGGGGCGAAAACTCATAGCCCAAGTATAAATAACACGCGAAAAAATAGGGGTGACTTAGTGGTGTAGTTAAGGATCTTGGCTGCTAGAAGCACAGAACTTTGATTTTAGAAGACTTTGAAAAATATTTGAAAATAGGCCTTGATTTGTGGAAAAAAGTCCTTTACTGTGGACAGTAGTTAACGCGTGTTAACACTGGTTTGCGGGGACGCTATCGCCAGGAATCAAGGCACTAGAAAAACTCAAAGAGGAGAAAAATGACTAAAGAAACCCTATCGGTGGCGGTGATCGGCGCGGGTATGGCCGGGCGAACCCACGCAGATGGTTGGCGGCAAGCCAACACTGTGTTTGCCTCAGACTTACCGCGGCTTCGCCTAGCTACTATCGCTGACACTTATCTTCCTTTCGCGGAGGCTGCCGCCCGTGACTACGGGTATGAAAAAGCCACTGACAACTGGAAAGACATTGTAGAAGACCCCGATATCGACATTGTCTCCATTGTGGCGGGCAACAAGTTGCATCGCGAAATGGCCGAGGCGCTGGTGAAAGCGGGCAAGCATGTCCTGTGCGAAAAACCCCTTACCGACAACCTAGAGGACGCTAAAGCGATGGCAGAGTTCGGGGCAACCGACAAAGTAGTAACCGGTCTTGGCTACTGCTATCGCCGCAATCCCGGACTGGCAAAAATTGCGCAAATGGTGCAAAGCGGACAGCTGGGAGAAATCACGTATTTTGACGCGCGTTAATGGTGCGATTATGGCTGTGACCCGAACACTCCGATTGCTTGGCGCTATAAGGGGCCGATGGGTTCGGGTGCTCTCGGAGATGTGGGCAGCCATCTAGTTGATACCTCAGAATTTATCTGTGGTTCTCTGAAGGCAGTAGCGGGTGCTCAACTGTCTACGGTTATTAAGAAACGTCCCCCGGCTCTAGAAGGAGTCGCAGGAGGGCGCGGTGCCTCCTCGCAGGCAGAAGCGACTGAAATCGTAGAAAATGATGACGTCGCTACCTGTACTCTTAAATTTGAAAATGGCATTATTGGGACTTTCTCGGTTTCCCGGGTAGCGTTCGGATCCCCGAACTCCATGCAAATCACCGTTAATGGCACCAAAGGAATGGTCTCCTTCGATATGGCGCGCTCCGGGGAAATCATGGTTGATGACCAAAGCTCTCCTGCCGGTCTAGGCGGCCCGCGCCGCGTCCTCGTCAATCCTGATTTTCCCTACTTCAAGGGTGGATCCTCGATGGACTTCGGGGGAGTAGGGGTTACTCAAATCCAGCAGTTCGTGTACCAGGCTCACGCCTTCTTAGAGCAGGTAGCCGGGGTTAAAGACGGATTACCTCCCACCCCGGACTTTGCCTATGGATACCGCTCGATGCGTATCCTTGATGCCATTGCCAAATGCGCAGTCAACGGTGGCGCCGAAATGGAAATCAAATAACCAAAATAACGAAAAGGAAAAAACCATGGCTATGAATCTTGGTGCTTACACCGCCTGTCTACACAACTTCACTCTGTCTGAGGCGCTCGATCATTTGAAATCCTTCGGGCTAACCGGCGCGGAAGTAAACGTGGGGGGCTTCATTCCCTCCCCGCACTGCCCGGTTGACCTGCTCATCGGTTCAAAAACCGCTCGTGAAGACTACCTGGGGATTTTTGAAGAAAAAGGAATGCGGCTTGCCGGACTAAATACCTCTGGGAATGTGCTAGATCCCCTGCCCGATGTGGGACCGCGCCACACCTATGACCTTAAGCGCGCCATCGAACTGGCCGGAAAACTCGGGGTCGGAGAAATCGTGTGTATGTCGGGCCTGCCCGGCACCGACCCGGACGCCAAATATCCGGCATGGGTAGTTAATCCCTGGAACGGTGAACAGTTAGAAGTCCTAGAATACCAGTACTCGGTGCTAGAGAAATTCTGGAAAGAAATGGATCAGCGCGCCCAAGACGCGGGAGTGAAACTGGCCTGGGAACTGCATCCCACCAACACCGTGTTCACCCCCACCCAGTTCTTAGAATTCGACGAACGGGTCGGAGGCTTCAAGAACATCGGGGTAAACATGGATCCTTCCCACCTGATGTGGCAGGGAATGGACATTATGAAGTCGATTGAACTGCTCGGTGACAAGATCGTGCACGTGCACGCGAAAGACACCAAGATTGAACCGGGAGTAGCCACTCGCGGGGTACTCGATCCCTCCTTCGGGCCGGTTCCCGAGGACGAATCTGCGCGCACTCCCGTAGGGATGGATCACTACTGCTCGTCTTGGCCCTCCGATCCCGCCTGGCGTTTCGTCGCCATCGGTGAAGGTCACGACGTGCCCTGGTGGAGCGAGTTCCTATCGGCGATCGCCAAGATTGATCCGGAAATGAACATCAACATCGAACACGAGGATGCCGTCTACGACCAGCTAAAAGGCATCCGTCTGGGGGCAGAAAACCTGATCGCCGCGCAGAGCGCATAGCGAGGGCGTCCCCCTCGGGTAGTGCTTATTTAGCGCTGCACCTGCCGCACCGGGCGAATCGATACCATTTCCACCATCGCGTTTTCTGGAGAATCAATAGCGAAACGAACCGCTCTGGCGATAGATTCGACCGTCATATGATCTTCCGGGTCGTAGTAGTCAGCGTCCTCTTGCAAAACGTGTTGCATATCGGTATCGACTCGCCCGGGGTGGATAGAGGTGACCCGGATCTTGCCACGCTCTTCCTCTCGGAGGCGATCGGCCAGGGCGCGCAAACCGAACTTGCTAGCTCCGTAAATCGCGGAACCCAGGCGAGAATCAAAGCCTGATCCCGAGTTCATGAAAATAACCTGCCCCTTGCCGGCGCGCAGCAAAGGAATACATAGGCGGGTTAAATCCATAGGGGCTACCAGGTTTAACTCCAGGTCATCGCGCCAATCCTGGCGGCAGGCATCAGCAACATTTCCGTTGCGTAGCCGCCCGGCATTATTCACCAGAACATCCAGGTGACTAAGCTGGGCGGCTTTCGCGGCTAGGGCGTCCTCGTCGCAAATATCAACCACCCAAGGTTCGGCCGAAGGGAGAGTGTCGGCTACTGCCCGTGCTCCCTCTTCAGTAGTTGCCCCCACCAAAACGTGGTGGTCACGAGAAAGCTCTTTACAGATGGCGGCGCCGATTCCGCGCGAACCGCCAGTTACCAGTGCTACTTTGTCCATGCAGCCACCCTAACTGCTATTGCTCGGAAATCAATTCTCGTGATCGCGGTACTGCTTTAAATCTTCCTCAGTGCCCGCAAGCTTCTTTTTCTTGTGTTTTTTGGCAACCTCGCCCGCAAAATCAGGAACATACTTGGAAACCGCCACCGAAGGGCGCACGTATCCACTGGAGTTAGGGCGCGGAGGCAACTTGATCGGCTCCGCATCGCTTTGAATCTCCGTATAGGGGATAGAGCTGAGGAAATGATGAATCATATTCAACCGCGCCTGCTTCTTCGAGTCGGAAAGCACATGATGCCAAGGCGCCACCGAAGTGTCCGTATGTACCATCATGTCGTCCTTGGCACGCGAGTAATCTTCCCAGCGAGTGATGGATTCTAAATCCATGGGGGAGAGTTTCCATTGGCGTAACGGATCACCGAGTCGAGATTTGAAACGCTTGTACTGTACTTTATCTGACACACTGAACCAATATTTACGCAGGTAAATACCGTCCTCGACTAACATTTGTTCAAAGATGGGGCATTGCCGCATAAACAGTTGCACCTGGTCAGGGCGGGCAAATCCCATCACTTTTTCTACCCCGGCCCGGTTGTACCAAGAACGATCGAAGAGGACGATTTCGCCGGCTGCGGGCAGATGCTCGATATAACGCTGGAAATACCATTGAGTTTCTTGCCGCTCTGTCGGTTTAGGTAGCGCCACAATCCGGGCGACTCGCGGGGAAAGATATTCGGTCATTCGTTTAATAGTGCCGCCTTTACCGGCCGCGTCGCGTCCCTCAAAAATAACTACAATCCGGGCTCCGGTAGCTTTCACCCAGGTTTGCAGTTTCCCGAGTTCTCCCTGTAAGCGGTAAAGCTCGGCCTCATAAACTTTATTAGGGATTTTCTGTACCTTGATTTCGTCAGCTTCACTAATCCCATGTTCGCTTTGATTCATCGGTATCTCCTGGCTTGGCGGTAATTCTTAGCGTAGATCAGGGGTGCGCTGTGTGGAGGTAAAACGGGAAGAATATTTTTAGGGAAGGAGCGGTAAAGAGTAGGCAGGCGAAGTGAAAACAAGCTAGTTTTAAAGTATGGAATTTAAAGTCATTGACCATCCGCTGGTGAAACATAAACTGACCATTCTTCGAGATAAAGACACCCCCTCTTCGGTGTTTCGGCAACTGGTTGATGAACTAGTTACCCTGCTTGCCTATGAGGCAACTCGGCATGTGCGGGTAACTCCCAAGCAGATCGAAACCCCGATTCAACCCATGAAAGGCGAGGTAATCTCGACTCCCCGTCCAATCGTGATTCCGATTCTGCGAGCCGGCCTAGGGATGCTCTCTGGTATGACTGCCTTACTGCCGACTGCAGAGGTCGGTTTCTTGGGGATGAAACGGGACGAAGAAACCTTGGCGATCGAGACCTATGCGAATCGTCTGCCCCAAGATTTAACTGACCGGCAAGTGTTCCTGGTTGATCCGATGCTGGCAACCGGCGGCACCCTGGTGGCCGCAATAGATTACGCTCTGGAGCGAGGCGCCCGGGACGTTACCTGTATCTGCCTGGTGGCGGCACCCGAAGGGGTTAAGCACGTAGAAGAACATATCGGTCAGCGGGCAGATGTTACCGTGGTGGTGGCGGCGCTCGATGAGGGGCTTACCCCGCAGGCTTATATTCGCCCCGGTCTGGGCGATGCCGGTGATCGGTTGTATGGAATCGTAGATCAGTAGTAGCGTTTGGAGTCGTATAGCGCGGTTGCGAGGCAGCGTGCTGTTGACACTGTTTGGCGAGGTTCCGCGTGGATACCCGGCGGTGATTGTTTTACCGCGGCGACAACGCGAAGGGACTAGCCGCGGGAGTGATCACATTTCGCGCCCAAAGTTTAGTTCTAGCGGATAAATCCGCTAAACTTTTGAAGGTCTGTTAACTCAGATGTTGTTAGCGGTTCCTCGCGCTTCGCGAGATTCCGCAACCAATGAATAGGTGGCGTTTCTTCGCTTTGCGCCTCAGGTGCCTACGGTGCCTTCGGCCGCGAGTAACCACACCAACAACTGAATAGAATTACCTGGTAGCGTGTCCGAGCGGCCGAAGGTGCAGCACTCGAAATGCTGTGTGGGGCAACCCACCGTGGGTTCAAATCCCACCGCTACCGCAAGGAAAAAATGCCCCAAGCGCTTGCGCTTGTGGGCATTTTTGACGCAGCGGTATGTAAAGCCGCGTAGCGGTTTTACAAATACCGCAATGTGATGTCCCGCGACATATGTCCGCATATGTCGCGGGATTTTTTGGGTTTTTGGGGTGGGTGTTTCGGGTCATTTGTCCGTTTTGGGTTTGGGGTGTTTCAGGACATTTGTCCGTTTTTTGGTTGGTAGGTTTTGTTGGGGTTGATGGTGTGTTCGGCGATGATTTCCCCGGTGTTTTTGTTGATGATGATGGTGTGTGGTCCGTGTATTAGGGCGATTACGGGGTTGTTTTTGTGGGCGCGTCCGATGCCTAGGTGGGTGAGTTTTCCGTGGTATCTGAGGGTTATGGTGCCGCTTTGGTCTACGGTGTCTAGTCGTACGCGCCAGTCGTTTTTGTTGATGGTGATTGTGGGGTGTGCTTTTGGTTTGTTGTGGTAGGCCTGGTTGGGTGTTTTTCTGTTGAGTGCTCTGTGGGGGCGTTTGGTGTTGTAGATGTGTTGGAAGTCTTTTAGGAGTGTGTTTAGGTCGTTGAGGTTGGTTGCTGGTGGTTGGGCGTTGAGCCATTTTTTGAGGGTTTGGTGGTAGCGTTCGATTTTTCCTTGGGTGGTGGGGTGTGCTGGGGCTCCGTTTTTTTGGGTGATGTTTAGTTCGTCTAGTAGTTGTTCGAAGGCGTTGGGTTGGTTGTTGCGGGTGTTGTTTCCTCTTGCTAGTCGGGTGGTGTAGACCATTGCGTTGTCTGTGAGGGTTGAGGCTGGTAGGTCGTGGATTTTGGCGGTTTGGGTGAAGGTTTGGACTACGGTTTGGCAGGTGATGTGGGGGTGGGCGCTTACGTGTAGGAGGTAGCGGGAGTGGTCGTCTAGCCAGGTGATTACTTCTGTGTCGGTGCCGTTTTTTAGTTGGACGTGGGTGAAGTCTGATTGCCAAGTTTGGTTGGGTAGATCTGCTTGGAATCGGTGGTAGGAGTTTTTGGGTCGTTTTTGGGGTTGGGGTGTTATTAGGTTGGCTCTTTTTAGGATGCGCCAGATGGTGGTTGGTGAGGGGCGGTTTTCGTTTGGTAGGTGGTTCCAGATTGATTGGGGTTCGTTGTCTAGTCCTTCGTTCTGTAGTTTGTGGCGTAGTTTGATGATTTGGTTAATGGTTTGCTGGTTTGTTGCGTTGGGGTTGTGGTGGGGTTTTCTTGATTTGGGTTCTAGGCCTTTTAATCCGTGTTGTCGGTATTGGGCTAAAAGGCGGCGGATGTGGCGTGGTGAGGTGTTAAAGTGTGTGGCGGCTTGGCTGGTGGTCATTGCTCCTTCCGTCACTGCAAGGACAATGGCACGATTCTTTGAATATGACATGCTTGAGATTACAGGTTTTCGGACAAATGACCTGGGACATTAAAAGAGTTTTTCCTTATTACAAGCGGACACAAGTCTTGAAAGATCTTAAAACCCCAACCCCAAGAAAAACGGACACATCTCCTGAAACCACACACTGTCACCCCGACGAGAGAGACCTAAAGGGAGAGAAACGAAAGTTTTTCTCCCTTTTGTGTTGAGCGAGGAAGGGGCCGTAGGCGAGCGGCCGAACACCTAGACGAATGTGGGTTAATACCGAATTGTGTGCATTTTCCGGGCTGCTGGGATTTAGGTCGCGTACAAGCAACTGAGTCGCTATCAGAGGCTTTAAAAGACCCCCGTCCTGGCTGGGAAATGACGATAGAAGATGCTATCTAAGTCCTTGACTTGTACTC
>QWCE01004175.1_pt1 | contig 14705 bp, 16 predicted proteins | sample 1972531 | NCBI WGS metagenome assembly QWCE01 (sample SAMN09866716, study PRJNA288562) | Human gut metagenome isolate term4_stool, whole genome shotgun sequencing... | reverse complement strand
CGATGATAATAAAGCACTTGAAGATGTAGCAAGATTCTTAGATGATCATTTCGCCATGAATGTAAATCAAGAAACCCTTGAAAAAATATCTAAAATGAGTGGAACTAAATTAAAAAATTTATTTAAGTAAAAATATTGTCAAAGCATTACAGAGTACACTCAAAGAAAAAGAATGAATGTAGCTGAAACTCTTCTTTTAAACACTGAACTACCTATAAAAGAGATAGCAGAATCTGTTGGATATTCATCTGCTAGCAAATTTTCTATTTATTATAAAAGATACAAGGGAAAGCTTCCTAGCGAGGTACGTGATTTAACTTGCAATCATCATAATTTAAAATGCGAGTACTGTGATTAACAAAAATTTAGTTTACCAGTTACACACCCATATATTATGTGCTTCTAAATATATATATTAGTGTGTAACTCTACCCTATTAGGAACAATAAATAAGGCCTTTAAGTCATGGTCCTCTTAGTCTTATGCTAAAAATAGCTAAATTTATCAATATTAAATCATATCTTTCAACCTCCATTTCTTTATATTATTTTATTTTAAAACTCTCTCAAATACTTCCTGGTTTAATTCTAGAAATATTTATTTTTAATCAATAAAATTACTACCATAATTCAACTTAACTTTTTTATTCCCATCCATCTTCATCCCCAACCATACATATTTAAAACTTAATTGACTTAATAGGACTTTAAAAGTATAATATAGTCATTAAGAGTCTTGTTATGTGTTAATAGGTCATTTAATGACTTGAATCAATTTTAATTTTAAATTAAGACTTAATAAATAAAGGAGGATGAGTATGAACTTTGCCACAAAATTAAAGGACTTAAGAATAAAAAAGAACTTAACTCAAGAAGAGCTTTCAAAAAAATCTGGAATCTCTATAAAATCCATCTCAAGGTATGAACTGGGTGAAACAATTCCCCGTTCTGAAAAGTATTATGAAAGATTGGCAGATGCCCTTGATGTTGATAGCGACTATTTTCTTTCTCAAGAGACCAATTTTTTACTTAATATTAAAAAGGAATTTGGTTATAAGGGCGCAAAGGATGCTGAGGAGATAGTCAATGGAGTGATTGGACTAATGGCAGGTGGAGAACTGCCAGAGGAAGATAAGGCAACCATATTAAATGCTATGCAGGAAGCTTTTTACATGGCAAAGATTGAAAATAAGAAGTATACGCCGAAGAAATTTAGAATTGAAGAAGAATAAAATTGGACTTTAACGAAAGAAGGGTTTCATGAGTAATCAAATATCAACAATATATGATGATGTTCAAAATTTAATAAGCTTCCATGGCACCAGGGACCCTCAAATTATTTTGCAAGAAAGAAATGTAACCCTTATTCCCTTCAAGGAAAAAACAAAGTTATTGGGAATGTACAAGGTCATTCTTAGAAATGAATTTGTGTTTTACAATCCATATGTTGATGAAAGGATTTTAAATATGGTCTTCGCCCATGAGCTTGGACACAATGTCTATCATGGCAATCTTGCTAGGAAAAAGGAAATTTTTGAATATAAACTTTTCAATATAACTAACTCTACTGAGCTTGAGGCAAATATCTTTGCTGCCCATCTCTTAATTGACGAAGATGAACTTATGGAACATATTTTACTTGGCGAAGATTATGAAACTCTTTCAAAAATTTTCAATGTAAACATCAATCTAATGATCTTTAAATTAAATGAAATGTATAGAATGGGCTATCCAATTAATCGGCTTGATTTGCCTCATAATAATCAGTTCTTTACTAAAATTGACGGAACCGATAAGAAAAACGAAGAGCTTTTTTAAAAGTAGTAGAAGGAGGGGTTATGGGTATTATTGATTATTCTTTAGAACCAAAATCTGATATTGCTTTTGTTGATATGAAAAGTTTTTATGCCAGTGTTGAATGTGTTAAAAGAAATCTAAATCCTCTTACTACATCCCTTTGTGTAATGAGTAACTCAGATAATTCTTCTGGGCTTACCCTTGCCAGTAGTCCCACTTTTAAAAAGGTCTTTGGTAAGAAAAATGTCGGTAGAGCCAGGGATTTGCCCTTTGATATCCAAACGAGAAAATTTTCCTTTGAAAATGCAAAAAATCAAAAATTGGATATTACAAGGGATTACATTGACTATGTGGAAAAATGGGCGGAAAAGACTTTGATTGTCCCTCCTCGAATGAGCTTATATATTGAAGAAAACTTAAAAATTCAAAAAGTTTTTCAAAATTTTGCTCCAAAGGATGAAATACTCCCCTATTCTATTGATGAGTCTTTTATTGATTTAACTGGGTCTTTAAATTATTTTATACCTAATAGGAACATGACTAAGAAGGATAAATTGGACTGTGTTTCTGCAAAGATTCAAAATGAAATTTGGAAGGAAACTGGTATCTATTCAACTGTTGGAATGAGTAACTCTAATCCATTACTTGCAAAACTTGCCCTTGATAACGAGGCTAAGACCACAAGGCAGATGAGGGCAAACTGGTCCTATGAAGATGTGGAAAGTAAGGTGTGGAATATTAAAAATCTTACAAGCTTTTGGGGAATTGGAAGTAGAACTGCTACAAGGTTAAATAAACTTGGAATTAATTCCATTAGGGACCTTGCCAATTACAATGTGGATATTTTGAAAAAGGAATTTGGTGTAATCGGTGTGCAGCTTTGGTTTCATGCAAATGGCGTTGATGAATCTAAGGTAAATGTCCCCTACATGACAAAGTCAAAAAGTTATGGCAATTCACAAGTACTACCAAGGGACTATGACAGTCAAAGTGAAATTGAAATAGTTTTAAGGGAAATGGCAGAGCAAGTTGCCACAAGAATTAGAAAAAAGAATAAAAAAACTGGTCGAATTTCTATTTATATTGGTTTTTCATATAAGGAAGACATGAAGTCTATTAAGGCTCAAAGGAGTATAAATCCAACAAATTCTACAAAGGCTTTATCGAATGAAGTGATAAAACTCTTTAGAGAAAGATATAGGGGTGGCTCCGTTAGAAATATTGGTGTGACCTATGGCAAATTAGTCGATGACAGTTTTTTTAATTATACTTTTTTAGATGATGTAAAGGAATTACAAAAACAAGAAATTTTAGATAAGACATTTGATGAAATAAGAGATAAGTTTGGTTATACCTCTGTCCTTCCTGGATTTTCACTAATGGAAGGGTCTCGGGTTATTGAAAGAAGTAAATTAATCGGCGGCCATGCCGGTGGAATGGACGGTATCATATGATTGTAAGAGATTATCTTAACTATGAATCAGCAAGGAAATATGTGGATAGAGGAATGGCAAAATGGATGGGTTTTTTCATTTCTGAACACACCAGTGCCCTATTACAAATGGGAAATGAAATAGATTTTTCAAATCAGATGAAGGAAGAAGAAATCCTTATGCTATTGGGGCAGGTTTATTTAAACAATTTAGAAATTGCTTTATATACTAATGAAAATTACAAGCCCTATATTGGCAAAATAATAGATCTGGAAAATTTAAGCATCTACTTTAGAACGGAAGCAGCAGTTAAGAATATTCTATGTAAAAACATCATCAGATTAAAACTTTTGGAGAATGAATCATGAATGAATTACAAAAAAATAGTATTCAATTTGATTACTTTTCAAATAATTATGAGAAATTTGAAAAAGATTTTTATGAATTTGCAGACACAAATATTCCCCTTACTTTTTTAGTTGATGATATTTTACACTGCTTAAGTTCGTCCAATAAAAATTACTTTATGCTTAACAATAAAAATTCAAAGGATAAAAAAGAACATTACTTTTTCTTTAAGAGAAATCATATTGAGGAAAATAAAAATATTATAGTATACTCCTACTTAGGCCATCAATGTAGATAGAGTAAAAAATTACCCACCGATAAGGTGGGTTTTATATGGAAATACTTTTTGTGAAGTAATTTTCGCTAATATGTTTATGGTCGATTATAATGACAGTTTTTAATTCCAGGTATTTCATAATATCATCAAATATTTCATAGAAAAGAATTTCGTCAAGTCCTGTACTTATTTCATCAAAGATATATAGCTCACAGTCCTTATACAATGCCCTTGCTAATAAAACCCTTGTCTTTTCTCCGCCAGATAGAGTACTATTATCAAATCCGATGTTGTTCGTACAATATTTTTTAATAACTTCATCTAATCTACAAATTTTAATAATCTGATTCAATTTATCTTCGTCTATATTGGATTTAAATGTAATGTTATCTACAATCGACATGTTAAATAATTTATTTTCTTGAAAAACTGCTGACAGGGATATTGTTTTATTTTCTTTGCCATCAACATATATATTACCATAAGTTGGTTTGTACATATTGGTGATTAATTTTGCAATGGTCGATTTACCTGATCCCGTTCTTCCATTTATCTTTAATTTATCGCCTTTGTTTATGATTAAATTAAAATTATCTAAAATGTGATTATCTCCATAATTTAATGAAACATCTTTAAATTCAATTGTAGTAAAATCGTCAATTAAATTTATATTATCCTTCTCTATATTTTTAAAAGTCTCATCTATTCTCTTAACGGAGTTCTTAAAAGCAGAAATTTCTTTTTGATTTTCTATAATATTAAAAATTGGATCTGTAATCATTGATGCATACATAATGATTGCGATTAATGCCCCAACTGACAAATTTCCTTGACTAACACGCATGCCTCCAATAAAGATTAAAATAGCCATAATAAGATTAAACAGTAAACTAACAAGTGCTTGAGATACATTTTTAATATTTACAATTTTTTTATCCAGCATATTTAACTCATGGTTTTCTTTGTGAAATTCGCTGGTGAAAACTTTCTCTTTGTTAAATAATTTTATGTCCCTGGCACCTACAATTATGTCAAAAAATTTATTTATAACATTAAGTCTTTGAATTTGACTATTTTTAGATGCTATTTCTGAATTTTTTAAGATTTTTTGAATTACAATAGTTGAAATGGCAGAAATTAAAATCATAACAAATAGCATAATGTAGTCATATTTTATTATTATAATCGATCCGATTACAAAACTTGATATTGAAAAACCTAATTCAAAAACGAGAGGTATAAGTTTGTCATCGAGGGATTTTAAATCATCAATAAGAACGTTAAAAACATTGCTTTGACCAGCTTTTTCTAATAGATCAATCTTTGTGCTAAGAATGCTTTCAATAATCTCATTCCTTATATCTCTATTTAAATTAAGTTCAAATTTTGAACCAAAGTTGACTAGGAAAATCCTAAACATATTAACAAAAATATATACCAGTGAATAAAATATTATGTTTTTTATAAAATCACTTGTGTTACCCATTGTTAAGTAATCTATTACCTTTTGAATGAAAATCATAGGAAGTATACTTAAACTTCCCACGACTATCCCCGTTAAAAATAATAATAAAATTTTAGAAAAATTCTTTTTGTATTTATCTCTTATCATAATTTCCTCTTGCTTTAAATAAACTTTTACGCTGTTATAGAAGTTACATAGAGTCTTAATTATATTGCTCTATTTTAAAATTAAATTATTTTAATTTTTTAATATCAGAATTTAGTTTTTCAAGTGAAACTATTTGTGTTCTGGCTAATTTTCTAAGCTCTACCATTCTTTCTTTTTGTTCAATACCTTTAGATATTAGGACAGCATTGTAGCTTTCCATATTTGCAAGGACTAATAGCTCATTTAAGCTTGCATAGTCTCTCATATTACCTTTTAAATTAGGATTTTCTTCTCTCCATTCCTTTGCTCTTTTATTAAATAGTGCAACATTTAGCATATCAGCTTCACTTGCATATTTAAATGATAATTGCTCATTTGTTAAGTCATCAAGCAAATATTCTTTTATAGCATCTGTATGGATTTTGTAATTTATTTTTGATATTTCTCTGTGAAGATTCCAACTTAATGACAACTTTGAATTTTCGTCTGATTTTAACCTTTTGTAATCTTGAATAATGTATAGTTTAAATTCTGGAGATATCCATGAAGCAAATTCCATAGCAATATCATAATGAGCATAAGTTCCACCATATCTACCAGATTTTGAAACTATGCCAATAGCTTCTGTAGATTCTATCCATTTACTTGGTGTCATTGTAAACCTATTTAATCCTGCTTCATTTCTAAACGTGTCGAATTGCACACGGTTAAAATTTGGATTATTAAGAATTTCCCATAATCCTATAAATTCAAGGGTATTTCTATTCCTCATCCAGTTTTGAATAACAAATCTTGGATCATCAGTATTTTTATATTTAGCTATATCTGTTAAGCTAATATAATCATTTTTAAAATCTTCAGTATAAACTTGAATTGATAAACCTTTTGCTAAAATATTCTCTTTTTTAACTTTCGACAATTTATTCACTCCTTATTACTGATCTCTTACAATAATTATAATAAAAATATTAATCTAAGCAGCTAAATATCTATGATTTTTTATTTTTAAAACTTTGCTTTAACTCTAAATCTCTCTATATTCATCTTCATCCCATGGAACTATTACGTCAATTGGAATATTTTCTCTTTCAAATCTGTAATGCCCCGTTATTGGGGAGCGTTTAATATAGTCGTCTTCTCTTTTAAGCTGTCCTCCATTGTGAAATATAAATGGAAATCCCTCGCTATTTCTATTGTCTGAACACATTCCTATATGAAAATCATTTGGTCCAAAGATTATTATATCTCCTGGTTGGAAGTCCTTTGGATCTTTTACTTCATTTGTTAAAACTGTGCAGTAATTTTCAAAAAATGGTCTTAGTGTCTTAACTCTTCTAAAGTCAATGTTATTGTCAGGTTTTTCAATCATTGGATAGCGCTCCGGGGACCTTTCAATATCTTTATTTAACATGGACCTTAGGGAGTAACCTGCTTCTCTAAATGCTCGCCATATCACATCGGTGCAAACGCCGCTATTTTCATCTGGGTAGCCATTGTTGTCCTTTACATAGTCGGGAACGTATTTTGGATGGTTTTTTGCATCTTTTCTTGCGCCATTTACAAAGTCCGTATAGTCATCTACTCCATTTTCATTGTAATCGGAGTTTGATTTTATATTTAGTTTTTTAAACTCTTCATTTTTACCATCTTCATATAGAACATCCTTTAAAATAGGACCGTTTAAAATAACTTTTGCATTTTCACTTTTGTAAAGAAATAGTATAAAAAGTGCTACTATTATTAAAACTGGAATTATAATATATCTTTTTTCTGTTTTCATTTCACTCACCTTTTCTTAGCTCTATTTTATACTTTTTTACATTATATTTCACTAACTTTGACATATTGTAACAATCCTTCACCCTTTTAATGTTTTTGTATTAGATGTAGAATGTATGAGAGGAGATTTGTATGGATGAAAATAATTTAGAAGATGTGTACTTAACATGTGAAGAGCCCTTCATATATAAACTCTTAATTATGGTGGGAGGCTTTTTTGGAGCATATACATTTATACTTCGTGGAGGAGTTTTTTGTAATGCACAAACTGCCAATGTAGTGCTTTTTGCCATAGCCCTCGGAAAAGCCGATTGGACCAGGGCAATACATCTACTCTTGCCGATTTCTGTTTATTTTTTTGGCTCATTTTTGTCGGAACATTTAGGAAGAACTGTAAAAAAATTTTTCTTTTTACGATGGGATACCTTATTAATTGGAATTGAAATCATAATTGTATTTATTTTAGGTTTACTACCAAAGTCTGCACCAGACCAAATATGTCAAGTTGCGTTAAATTTCATTTGTTCAATGCAGTTTAACACATTTCGTCAAGTTCGGGGAACACCGGCGGCTACAACTTTTGTAACAAATCATATTCGTCAAGTTGGTTCAAACCTTTCCGTTTATTTGAGAAAAAAAGATGATTACTCTAAGAATAAATTAAAGATTCACGGCTCTATGATTTTTTATTTTATTTTGGGAACTGTGCTTAGCACCATAAGCATTAAATTTTTTGAGTATAAATCAATTTGGGGAGCTTGTATATTACTTTTGATTATCTTTATAAAACTTTTTTATGCAGATAGAGTTATTGAAAGGGAAATGTTTAATAGAAAACCCCATGGACATTAAAACACCGACCTTATGGTCGGTGTCTTTATAGAAATTTCATTCTACTTGGATCAATATCTCTTTCTATTTCGTGAAATCCTTTAATGACTATGCCATTTTCTTTAATGATTTCTTCAATCTTCTCCTTGTCTTCTATGTTGTCATAGAGAATCGATATTCCACAACACACATCTAATACCCTTGGAGTTGGTGCGATAGTTGCTTTAATATTGTTTTCTTTTATTAAGCTATAGAGTTTTTGACCATTTTGTACATCTTCAAATAGAATGTAGTTTTGTTTACTTTTCATTTTCAATCATTTCAACAAATGCTTCAATTCTTGTCTTTAGTTGTTCAGCGTCTTCATCAGTGTAGTCTGTTTCTATTCCAAGTACAGGAATGCCTGCTTCTTTAAGTTCTTTTTCTACAATGTGACCTTCTGTGTCATAGATGTTACAGAATTTAAGGTTAACGTCTATAACTCCATCTACATTATATTCTTTTGCAAGTCTTATAATGTCTTCAACTCTTTCGTGGTTTGGAGTATAGCATGCGCAGTTGATTCCCTTCATGTATCTATCTGTTAGATGTGAAACCATTTCATCTATAGTTTCGCCAGATTCATCAACTGTAAGTTCGAAATATCTTGAACCTGTACACATTTCTTCACATACTACAGCTGCTCCACTGCTTTCTATAATGTGATGTAGTTTCCAGTTTGGAATTGATAGAGGTGTTCCTGTAAGCATAAGTCTTGTAGCACCTTTTTTGTAAACAGAAACATTTTCTTCTTTTCTCTTATCAAGTTCGTCACATAGTTCGTTAACCATTTGTGCAAATCTTGTTGGGTCATCATAGAATGCAATTTGTGAAATAAGTAGACAGTCTTTACCGCTTATTGGTACATTGTCTAACTTTCTAAATTCCCAAAGTCTTTGCATTGCTCTTCTCTTGTTGTTAATAAGAACTATCGCATCATGTAGTGATTCTGCAGTAAGTTTATTTCCTGTAAGCTCTTCGATTCTGTCTATGTATCTATAAACTTCGTCCTTAAAGAACTCAACGTCTTTATCTCTCTTCATTTGTGGTAAGTCAAAAACGTACATTGGTGCATCTTTTGATAAAATTTCCCATGCTTTTTTCTTACCGTCACATGTAGTTTCTCCAACGAATAGGTCTGCTATTCTGAAGAAAGGACAAGTTCTTTCAAATCTTGCACCTAAAGATGCTTTTATTAGTGGACAAGTTGCTGTTGGAAGATGTTTTTCTCCTCCTGGTACCCAGAATTGTGATCCTGAGCAAAGTCCAGTGTTGATTGCTCCACAACCAAATACTACTTCATCAGGAACGTGGATACAGAATGTTCCTACTACTTTTCCGCCATTTTTTTGGAACTCAATAAGTTCTGCTGGTCTTATTCCGTGGATTTCTGCAACAACCATGTTGAAGTAGTCCATCTTTTCTGGTCTGTTTTCTTGTGATAGATAAACATCACCAAAAGCTTGTGGTAAAACTTCACATAAAACGTCATGAGTTTCTACATCCATTCCTAAATTTTCCCACATTTCTCTGTAATCTGCCATGAATTATTCCCCCTTAATATTCAATGGATCTATTTTCAATATCAAATTGGTTACAGCCTCGAATTATATAGTCTGGTTTAAAATTAAATTTTCCATATTTTTCTTCTATAAATTCAAAACCGCTACTTTCGTAATTTTTATGAAGTTCTCCCTCACAAAAATAACCCTCATTGATTAATTGAACTATTTTTTTATAAATTCCAGCTCCTGCTTGTATTTTAACTACTTCCTTTTCTCTAAAACTTTCATCAATATGTCCCCTTATAAACGAAAGTCTCTCGTCTACATCAAAGATAAACTTAGAAAAGTATTCTACTTCGTATATCCTTTTCACATCCACATCACATTTTCTTAGCTTATCTATTGCACTTGAAATCTTTTTTGATTTTTCCACAATATCCACAAATTTATCCATATTAAAAGGCTCTTTTGACTTCTCCTCCATAAACTTAATTAGGGATTTGTAATCGTTATTTTCATAAAGATAAACTTCTTTGTCCGTCTTTTCCTTTAATTTTTCATATCTTATTTTACAGTTATCATCCACTATAAAAAACTTAGATGAAAACATAAAGGGACATTTTGAGAGCTCTAAATATGCAAATGATGAATTTAACATGTCACAGTAGTTATTGTCGTCATAATCTTCAGTTACATATTTGTCTATTCCGTAGGAATATATTCCCTTATATTCAAAGCTTTCTACAATCTCCCATGGAACTCTTCCCCAAAGTGAAATGACTTTTCCTGTTTCACTTAAAGTTAGTGCTTCAATATAAGCATTTTTTCTAATATCTAAATATTCCATTATTTTGCAAGCATTGCAGCTCCTATTGCTCCTGCAAATCTGCCATCTTCATGGGTACTAACATCTGCTTTTAGAAGTTCTTGCAAATGTTCAACCATGTAGTCATTTCCTGCAAAACCACCTGTTAGAAAATAGTTTTCTGACTTAGGAATTCTATTTACAAGTATAATAACCTTGTTAATTATTGAGTGAATAACTCCACATGCAATGTCTTCCTTTGGTGTTCCCTTACCGATTAATGAGATTATTTCAGTTTCTGCAAATACAGTACACATGGATGATATCTTTATATCCTTTCCCTTTCTTGCAAGTGCAAACATCTCGTCAAGGTCCACACCAAGCCTTCCTGCCATTACTTCTAAGAACTTTCCTGTTCCTGCAGAACATTTGTCGTTCATCTTAAAGTCATCTACAAAGTTGTCTCTAAAGCTTATAACTTTTGTGTCCTGTCCACCAATATCTATAATTGTAATATCTTTTCCAGGATTAAAGAAACTCGCTCCTTTTCCATGACAAGTTATTTCTGTTATAACTTTGTCAGCAAAAGGTACAGAAACCCTTCCATATCCAGTGGCAACAACTTTTCTGTTTTCTTCTGTTACTCCATTTGCTAAAAGCCATTCTTCAATATCTCTACTGGCTTGGACTGAACTCCAACCTGTAGGCATAACTTTTTTATAAAGTATTTCTTTTTTTGAATCGTCTAAGACAACAACTTTTGAAGCTGTTGAACCTATATCAATTCCAACATTATACATATACATCACCACCTAAATTATATCATCAAATATCGATTTTGAAAAATTTATTAATGATTTAAATAATTTTTCTTTTAAGATGAGTTTTTTCTATCAATTTAGACAATAAAAAACCCTCTTCACACATAGTTAAAGAGGGTATATTATTTTTTATTATTTTACAAATACTTCATATGCCTTTGAAGTCATATATGCATCTGCCTTTGAAAGAAGTTCTATAGGTGCGTGCATTGAAAGCATTGCTGTTCCGATATCAACAACTTCTGCTCCATAGGCTGCAAGTATATATGCAATTGTTCCACCACCACCTTGGTCTATCTTTCCAAGTTCTCCTGTTTGCCAAATTACACCATTTTCATTAAATAATGTTCTAAGTTCTTGTAAAAATTCAGTGTTTGCATCATTTGAACCAAACTTTCCACCTGAACCTGTATATTTTGCAAGTGCAACACCATGACCTACAAGTGCTACATTATTCTTTTCTGTAACTTCTGCAAAATTAGGATCAAAGGCAACTGTAACATCTGCTGAAAGAACCTTTGAATTTGCAAATGCTCTTCTTAAAAGTACATCTGAGTAGTTTTCAACTTGATTGTTCAATACTTCTGCAACCATATTTTGGAAGAAGTTTGCTCCCATTGATGCATTACCTACAGAACCTATTTCTTCCTTGTCAACAAATAGTGAAACTGCTGTTTTCTTTGGATTTTCAACTTTTAGTATAGCTTCAAGTGATGCATAGGCACAAACTTTATCATCGTGACCATATGAAGCTATTAGAGATCTATCAAATCCAACATCTCTTGCTTTTCCAGCTGGAACTATTGTAAGTTCTGCAATTAAAAAGTCTTCTTCTACAAGTCCATATTCCTTATTTAAATATTTTAATACACTGTCTTTAATAGGATTCTTTTCTTCATCTTTAGTTTTATATGATCTATGTCCTATAACTACATTTAGTTGTTCTCCTGTAATTCCTTCATCCATAGATTTCTTTCTTTGATCTTTAGAAAGATGGATTAAAAGGTCTGAAATATAAAATACAGGATCTTCTTCTTTTTCTCCAATCACAATATCAAGTTTCTTTCCATCTTTTGTAAAAGCTGTTCCATGAAGTGATAGAGGAAGTGTTGCCCATTGATATTTCTTAACTCCACCATAGTAGTGAGTCTTGAAGTATGCCATATGACCGTCTTCAAAAATAGGATTTTGTTTTAAGTCAAGTCTTGGAGAATCTATATGGGAACCAAGTATATTCATACCTTCTGTTATATCTTCTCCTACAATCATCATAACAACTGATTTATTCTTATTGTTTAAATAGATTTTATCTCCCTTTTTAATCTTACTTTTTAAAGCTTCTTCTAAACTTATAAATCCATTTTCTTTGGCTTTTTCAATTATTGTAGCTGTAGCTTCTCTTTCAATCTTTGAATTATCCAAGAATTTTTTGTATCTTTCTCCATATTCAAAAATTTCATTAATTTCCTTTTCAGAAAGTTCTTCCCAGATATTCTTCTTTTCATAATTTAATTCCATCTCAATACCTTCTTTCTATTCTTTAACCTACAGGATCTTCTTTAGGATTTCCTATTTCTTCTGGTCCTCTTATTTGATCTTTATTTATTACTTCTAACAATTTGTCAGGTAGTGAATTCGTGCCTCCAACTACTATAAGTCTTGTTACATCTCCACCTTTAATATAATTTACTATATTTTTATCTATGGCTTTTGAAGATGATAATAGTATTGGTCCACTTACATATTTTGCAACATTTGATGCGCAAAGTGCATCTGGAAAATCTTCTCCACTTACAAGAACTACAGTACGAACATCACTAAATCCCTTTTCTGCAACATCTAAAGATGTTAAGTATCTATTTTTACCTGAAAAGTTAGTCTTTTCTATTTTTTTAAGATTGTTATTTGATAAAATATTAGGATTTATAGATCCCTTTCCTCCTACGACAATCCCCTTTGTTATTCCAGAGTTTTGTATATAGTTTAAGTTTTCTCTTTCTAAAGAATTTCCACCTGTGAGTAATAGTGGAATTCTTGTTGTAGCCAAATAACCACTTACTGAAAGTGAGTCAGCAAAATTTTGACCATTTGCTATTGCAAAATATCTTTTATCATAATTATTTCCTGAAGCTTTAATAAAATTTGCAACCTTTGCTGCAGTATCAACTCTATTTTTACCAGATATTCTCTTTACATTATACCCATTTAACTGTTTTAATGCATTTTCTTCAATTGCACTTGTTCCACCAACTATATATACATTTTTAACTTGTAGTCTTTTAAGTTCATCTTTAACTTCATTTGGAACTTCTGTTTTTGACATTAAAAGTACAGGACCGTTAAGTACAGAACCAAGTACTCCTCCTGCAAGTCCATCAGCAAAATTATCTCCACTTACTAAGACTGCATTTATAGTCTTTTTATAAGAAACCTTACTTGTTTCTACAGATGTACCATATCTACTCTTTGCAGATATTCTATATAAATACACTTTACTATTTGCAAGAGCTGTTGTAGGAAGACTTATCATACAAATTAAAAGTAACATTAAAATTTTTTTATTTTTTATCATGTATGCCATCCTTTTCAAATTCTTCTCTAAATTTTTCCAAAGCTTTTTTTTCAATTCTGGAAACAGACATTTGACTAATATTTAATGAATTTGCTATGGAAATTTGAGTTCTCTTTTCAAAGTATCTCTCTATAATAACCTTCTTTTCAAGTTCATTAAGTCTTTCCATAACTCTGTCTATCAAGTCTTTTAATTCAACTTTTTCATAGTCTTCGTCTAAAACTCCGATAAGTTCCTGAATATTTACTTCCTTATCATCATTTTGTGAATCATAGGTGATTTCAAGTGATGAAGGTGCATAAACTTTACTACCTTCTATAGCTTCTATGACTTCTTCTTCTGTAACCTCCAGATAATCTGCAATATCACCAATCGTAGGAGTTTTTTGAAGATGTTGAGAAAGTTGTGTCTTTGCTGTATTAACTTTTTTTGACATTTCTTGAATTCTTCTTGGAACTCTAATTACCCAACCCTTGTCTCTAAAATATTTTTTTATTTCTCCGACTATAGTAGGAGTAACATAGCTTGAAAATTCAAATCCTCGAGATACATCAAATCTATCTATAGCCATAATGAGCCCAAGGCTTGCAACTTGAAATAAATCATCGTATTCTATTCCTCTATTGGCATATTTCTTTGCAAGGATCTCAGCAATGTAAATATGTCTTTCAATGAGTTCTGTCCTTATGGCCATATCTTTATTTTTATCATATTCTTCAAAAAGCTCTTTTGTATCAATATTTTTAAGTTCTTTTTTATCTTTGGTCATAGTTTTTAGTCCTTAAGCGTTTTACTAAGTTTAATTAATCCTTCCTCTATTTCAACTTCATCCATAAGAGTTTCTAAGATAATTCTTGCAAATTTATTTGGTTCTTCTGTTTTATTCT
>QWCE01004598.1_pt1 | contig 14714 bp, 17 predicted proteins | sample 1972531 | NCBI WGS metagenome assembly QWCE01 (sample SAMN09866716, study PRJNA288562) | Human gut metagenome isolate term4_stool, whole genome shotgun sequencing... | reverse complement strand
GTTTTGTGATTTCTTTCCTTATAAATCACAAAACTGGCAGCGCCATTAGGCGATGCCTTCCTGATTAAAATCAAAGATTTTAATCAGGAAATAGTATCACACTTACCACAGGAGGAATCAAATGAAGGTACTGCTGCTCGACGGAAGCCCCAAAGCAAACGGAAATACGGCCTATGCCCTTTCCCAGATGGCGGAGGTCTTCACCGCCGAGGGCGTCGAAACGGAAATTCTCCACGTGGGCAATCAGCCCATCCGTGGCTGCATCGCCTGCGGAAGCTGCCGGAAGACCGGCAAGTGCGTTTTTGACGACGCGGTCAATCAGGCGGCGGAAGCGTTTCGTCAGGCCGATGGTCTGGTGGCCGCCAGCCCGGTCTATTATGCTTCCGCAAATGCTACGCTGGTGGCGTTTCTGGATCGGCTGTTTTACAGCACCGGCTTTGACAAGCGGATGAAGGTCGGCGCGTCCGTGGTGGTCGCCCGCCGGGGCGGCTGCTCTGCCACCTTTGACGAGCTGAACAAGTATTTCACCATCAGCGGAATGCCCGTCGCGTCCAGCCATTACTGGAACAGCGTCCACGGCCGCGCCCCCGGCGAAGCGGCGCAGGACTTGGAGGGCATCGCCACCGTCCGGAATCTGGCTAAGAACATGACTTTTCTGATGAAGTCCATCGCCCTCGGCAAGGCGCAATTCGGCCTGCCGGAGCTTGACTCCGTCTCCCCCACCCACTTCATCCGCTAAGGAGGTCGGTCACTATGCTCTGCACCGTCACGGACATTCGCGGCGATTACGCTTACGTCAGGTACGATGATACCGGCGTTGTCTCCGAGGTCGCCATCGCACTGCTGCCCTTTGGCGTGGATGTAGGCGATCAGCTGAAATTCGAAAACTACGAGTTCGCCCGCGTCTAGGAAAATATCACAATGCCCCCAATATGCACGCTTACTGTGCATATTGGGGGCATTTGTCATGGAATCACATTTTCAGCAGGTTCACTTCATAGAAAATTTTCACATACATGGCAATTTTCGCAAAGATGGGAACATCCTTGCCGCCGGTTGGCGTAATGGTGATGGTACACATATCGCTGGAATAGCTCCAATCGATATCGCCCTCGGCCAGCACGGTTTCACTGTCGTCCCACAGCGTCTTGCAGTCCTCCGAAGCGTACAGCCCGGTGGGTGTAAAATCCGGGTCGAGGAAATAGACGATATAGGCGTTGTCCCAGTTCGCGTCCACCCGCTCCTGGGCATAGCCAAGGCAGTTGCCGTCCATGTCATAAAAGCCCAGCGTGGAGCCGGAATTGACGCCCTCCTGGTGGTTCACCGGCTCGTCCGTGACGTACTTGGCGTAAAACCACTCCTCGTAGTTCGCAGAAATCGTCCATTTGCCGTTGATCAGCCCCGTCTCCCGCATAAATCCGGCAAAACCGTTGTTCACACGGATGCCGCTGGCCTGATTGGGTTCCGAAAAATCACCGTCGATGGTGATAACGCCCTGTCCATTCAGCGCCGCCTTGGCGTCGTCGGCGGTGGCATAGGTCACCGCTTCCTCACATCCCAGCAGCAAAACGCTGAGGACAAGCGCCGCGATCAGTGCAATTCCCTTTTTCATCTCTCTTTTCCTCCTACATCTGATACTCGTTTTTAATAAAACGGTTAAAAACCGTTTTATTCGGCTGCTGTTTCAACAGCCGGCGGCGCAGCCGCAAAAAACGTAAGTCCATGCATTTCTCGCCGCCACCGGCGGCCTGCGAAGGATTCGCAGGATAAAATGGTGTTAACCATTTTATCGAGAAATAGTATGATTTGTGACAGCGCCCTCTTTGTCTCTCGCCAGCTCCCGGGCGGCCATCACGGCCATGCACACCAGCAGCGGCAGCTTGTCAGGCCGGTAGACGATCAGATAGGCGTTGTCGAACACCGCGTTTTCGACGGTCAGGTCCATGTCGTCCATGATGGCGCCCAAAATCTCGCCGTTGAGCGTGACCTTGTAGTTGTGACCGACGGTGCCGCTGTACTCCCGCAGCTCCAGTGTTCCCTCCGTCACCTCCATTGTGAAGCGGTCCCGCACCAGATCAAACTGCTTTTCCAGCGTGCCGTAAAGTTCACCGTCCTGATAGAACTTGTATGTAGCCAGCGCGTGCCCCAACTGCTTGGTCATGGTGAAAACCTCACGGTCATAGTTATCCAGCACCCGCAGCTTCACCAGCGGCGCTGTGCCGTCCACGGTGTAGAGGGTGTTTCCGTCCGTATCCTGAACGGTGAAATGCTGCCCCGTCAGCTTGAAATCCTCGCTGAAGGTGTAAATCTGAGAGGGAGAGATCTCCCGGAAGGGCAGAATCGTGCCAGTTTTCACGAAATGTTCAAGGCTCTTCTGAAGCCATTCCCGCATCAGAAAGACGTCCGAATGATAGACCAGATGCCCCGCAAGGTCTTCCCCCGCGTCCGCTTCCGCCGGAAAACGAGGTTCCGTCAGGCGCTCCGAAATGGTAGAGTCCAGCATGGAATAGCCAACGTAGCCGATCATCCCGTCGCGATTCAGGTAAAAGTACAGGAACTCTCCCCGGACATTCGGCCCGAAAATCAGGCTGGTATAGGGACTTGTGGAGAATTTTCCCAGATACGCAGAACCGAGGGGCGTTTTTTCGTTCTGGAACGCGCGGTAAAACTCCTCGATCTTTCGGGGGACATCCATGGCGATCATGGCTCCGCCGTCCGTCATGGCGTTGTAGTCCGCCGGAGAACCCATGTTGAACACCGCAATGCCGATAATCAGAATTACGGTTGCAATGGACACCGGGATGGTATCCCAGTTCCCGGCAATACAGAGCCACACCGCCAGCGCGACCAGAACCAGACCAATGATCCGGAACTTCCATATCCGCCGCTTGATGGCAGGCGAATAGCTCACATAAGCGTCAAACTTTTCCTGCTCCTGCTTCACGACGTTTTTTGCCTGTTCTGCCGTCCGTTTCACCGGGGATTTTCCGTCAAACAGCCAAGCGAGGAAGCCAAACACCCCCGCAACCAGCAGCAGGAACAGCAGCCCCACAATGGTGAGGCCGTCAAACACGCCATCTCTTATGTCAATAATGACGTTGTAGATGGCGTACAAAATCGTGGCCGCCGTGAGGCCAAGAAAAACCTTTTTCACACGCATTCCACCTCTCTATCGGATGGCATAAGTGTACCACATTTGTGCCCTCCATACAAGAAAAAAATTCCCAAAAGATGCGCAGCTGCGAGAGGGTGGAAGCACTTGTCAGCCCGCAACGCGCTTCCGCTTCGTGTGGGCAGCCACTCCCAGCAGGCCCATTCCTGAAACCACCAGCACCAGCGCGGCAATGATTGGCGTCGGCTCCTGTCCCGTGGGGGGCGGCTCCTGAGCACCAGTCATCGACTGTGGTCGAACGGTGATCTCCCAGATATCCTCGTAGGGCAGTTCGATCACGAAGGGCGGTATCGCGTCATTCCCGGCTGAAATCCCGGTCTGTTTGATGAGATACAGCCCCGGCGACAGGTTGGAAAACGTGGCACTGCCCTCCGCGTCAAAGGGAACCGTTGTCCCCTCCGCTGCCTCATGCTCCGCCAGCCACGACGCCAGCGTCAGAGACGGCAGGTCTCCCCACCTTACCAGTCCCCCGCCGTAAACCTCGTCCAGCCAGTAGCCGCCGTCCGCCTCGACGCCCGCATGGTACAGCGTCACGGCGCTGTCGGCGGGCGGCTTCGTCTCCGGAACCACCCGGATAGAACCCGTCTGGGCGGCATAGGCTGGAATGGCACCTCCCAGCAGCAGTCCGACCGCCAATAATGCAAATACAAGCCGTTTTAGCATTTCGCTTCTCCCCTTTCCCGGTTTGGCTACAGTATACCGTTTCCCGGGCGAACAAGCAGTCGAAGCGCGGATGTGATGCCGTAGGGTTTTGGGGCGAAAAAATGCCGGACAGGCAGCTTGTGCTTGTCCGGCATCGGAATATCCAATTAACCCACAGGGGCGGGGGTGATTTTCATGACCTTGCGCTGGTATTCGGAAATGCCGATCGCCAGCACATCCATTGCCCGCTCCAGATCTTCCTGCTTGAGAACGTAAGCGATACGCACTTCGTTGATGCCCTTGCCGGGGGTCTCGTAGAAGGGTGCGCCGGGGGCGAACATGACGGTGTCCCCCTGATGGTCGAAGTTTTCCAGCAGCCAGTACTGGAACTTGTCCGCGTCGTCCACCGGCAGGCTCGCCATGACGTAGAACGCGCCCATGGGTTCCTCCACCACCACGCCGGGAATCTGGCGCAGCTTGGAGATCACCGTATCCCGGCGGCGGCGGTATTCCTCCTTGCTCTGACGGAAGAACGCAGGATCCACCGTATACAGCGCCGCCGCGCCGATCTGGTCAATGGTGGCAACGGACAGACGGGACTGACAGAATTTCAGCAGCGCCGCCTGCAGCTCCTTGTTCCGGGTCACAACACAGCCCACCCGCGCGCCGCAGGCGGAGAACCGCTTGGAGGCGGAGTCGATGATGACGAGGTTCTCGTCGATATCCCGGAAGTGCGCCATGGTCGGCACGCCGAATTTGTCGTCGTAACAGAATTCCCGGTAAACCTCGTCGCAGATCAGGAACAGATCGCGCTCCTTGGCAATGTCGGCGATCATCCGCATTTCCTTCTGGTCGAGGACAACGCCTGTGGGGTTGCCGGGGTTGGTGATCAGGATGGCGCGGGTGTTCTTGGTGATCAGGCTCTCGATGCGCTCCCGCTTGGCGTAGCGGTAGCCCTCCCACGGGTTGGTGGGCAGGGCACGGATAACGCCGCCGGCCGCATGGACGAAGGTGGTGTAGTTGGGGTAATACGGCTCGGGGATGATGACCTCGGTATAGGGGTCGAGGATGCTCAGGCAGGTCATCAGCAGCGCCTCACTGCCGCCGGTGGTGATGAGGATGTCGTTGGGTGCCAAGTCAACCCCCAGTTTGTGATAATAGCCCCGCACAGCGTCAATGAGCACAGGCATACCGGGAGACTCGGCATAGGCCAGAGTCTTGCGGTCAAAGTTCCGCACGGCGTCATAATAAGCCGTGGGCGTGGGCAGGTCGGGCTGTCCGATGTTCAGGTGATAGATCTTCTTGCCCTTCTTCTCGGCCTCCACGGCGTAGGGATGGAACTTCCGCATGGGAGAGGGTTCACACCGGTTTGCGTTGATGGATATCTGCATAACTACCTCCACCGGCGGTACTTCCGCCGGATTTCTGATATTCTTTCGTAAGGCGAACCACCTCCGGGGTGAGAATCGCCAAAGCTGTCAAATTGGGAATCACCATCAGGCCGTTGACGGCCTCTGCCGCCGACCAGACGACGCCGGTTTGCAGGCATGCCCCGGCGACCACCGCGGCCATCTGCGCCACGACAAAAAACTTCCACGCCCGGGCGCCAAAAAGGAACTGGGCGCACCGCGCACCGTACAGCCCCCAGCCAAGCACCGTGGCAAAGGCAAAGCAGACAAGGGACACGGCAATGAAAACCGGGGCAAAATCGCCATAGACAGCAGCAAACGCCTTCGTCGTCAGCTCCACGCCCACGTCTCTGCCGTAGGGAACCGGCACGCCGCTGACAAGGATGACCAGCGCTGTCAGTGTACACATGAGGATGGTATCGAGAAAAACCTCCATAATGCCCATCAGCCCCTGTTCCGCCGGGTGGGAAACCGCCGCCGAAGCGTGGGCGATGGACGCGGTGCCCATGCCAGCCTCGTTGGTAAACACTCCACGGCTGCATCCGATGCGAAGCGCCTGATAGGCAGAACCCAAAGCCCCGCCTGTCACCGCCCGCGGGGAAAATGCCCCCGCCGCGATCGACGCGAACGCCGCCGGAACCTCCCGCCAGCGCAGCACCAGCATCACCGCGCAGAGCAGGATATATGCAGCGGAGATGAACGGCACCAGCCGCTCGGCCACAATACCGATGCGTCTCGCGCCCCCAAGGAGCATCGCGCCCACCAGTGCGGCCAGAATCAGTCCCATCACAAGGTTTCCAAGTCTGGTCTGTTCGCCGCCGAAGCGGGTCACCACATCGTTTACGCCAGAGATCACAGCGTTGATCTGAGTGGCGTTTCCCACGCCGAAGGCCGCAACCACGCCGAACACGCAGTAAGCGACGGCCATAGGTGTAAATTTCGTCCCCAAGCCCTGAGTGATCACATACATGGGGCCGCCGATCCACCCTGCCGGGGTTTTCACCCGGTAGCGAAGCGCCAGCGTGACCTCCGCGTATTTCGTGACCATCCCGAGAACGCCGCAAATCCACATCCAGAAAATGGCCCCCGGCCCGCCGAGACAGATGGCACCGGCAACGCCGACGATATTTCCCGTCCCTACGGTCGCCGCCAGCGCCGTACACAGCGCCTGAAAGGGCGTCACCCCGTTCCCGCTTTTCTGCCCCGGGCGAAGCATGGAAAGAAAGCGCCTCCATGCTCTGGGGAACAGCGTCAGCTGGGCGAAGCGAAGCCGCAGGCTCAGATAAAGTCCCACGCCAACGATCAGCACCAACGCGGGCGCACCCCAGACGATTCGATTCAGGCCGTCAATGTATTTGGTCATTTTGTCCTCCTAGCATACCACTTTTTTGTTGAAACTGCAAGAGAAAAATCGGAAAAATGATAAAAAAAGCGGCTCTCCTTTTTCAGAGAACCGCTTTCGTGATCGATTATGTTATTCCCACGCCGCCCAGACTTCCGGGCAATAGCCAACCGTGGCCTGCTTGCCGTTGCGCACTACGGGCGTTTTCATCAGGGCGGGGTTGTCGAAAACCTTGTCTTCCTTCGCACGCTGGTCGTCCATGTACTTCATGAGGGTGATGTCCGGGGATTTACCGTCCCAGTCGATGAGGTTGTCAATGCCGCCCACCGCCCGGAGAACACTGTCAAATTCCCTGCCGGACATGCCATATGTTTTCAGGTCTATGGATTGGAATGGAATGCGCCGCTCCTTGAAGTAGCGTTCCGCCTTCTTGGTGTCAAAGCATTTGCTTTTGCCGAAAATCTGAATGTTCAATACACTACCTCCATCAGGCACAGTCCCTGCGCCGGAGCCAAGAAGCCCGCGTCCTCCCGCTTGCCGCCGAACAGCGACGGAATGCTCTCCGTTTCCCGCTCTCCCCTGCCGACCTCCACCAGCGTGCCGACCAGAATCCGCACCATGTTGTAAAGAAAGCCGTTACCGGTGAACAGAATTTGGATTTCCTCCCCCTGCCGCTGAATGTCGATGGAATCGATTCGGCGGACGGTGGACTTTTTCATTCTCGCATTGCCGCAGAACGCGGAGAAATCATGCTCCCCCGTCAGCAGTGTCGCCCCGCGGCGCATGGCGTTTAAGTCAAGGCGTTCCGGCATGACCGCAACGTACCGCCGCTGAAAAACGCACGGCCCCCGGGAATTCCAGATACGGTAGCGGTAGGTCTTGGCGCGGGCGTTCAGGCGGGCATGGAACCGGGGCGGCACGTCCACACAGGAATATATGCCGATATCCTCGGGAAGATACTGCCGCAGTTTGGACAAAATCTCCCCCGCCGGCATGGCGCTTTCGCAGTGGAAATTCGCCGCCTGATGCAGCGCATGTACCCCGGCGTCGGTGCGGCCGCTGCCGCTGACCTCGATCGATTCCTCCAGAATCCGGGAAAGGGCTGTTTCCAGCTTGCCCTGAATGGTGTCGTCCCTTCCGGGCAGACGCTGCCAGCCCCGGTAGCGGGTGCCGTCGTAGCAAATATCAAGCCGCAGATTCCGCATAATCCTCCATCTCTTCTCTGGCCTCCCGTTCGGTATCCGCCGAGAACAGGAACTTGCCGCTTTTGTCATACACCTGAACGTGTCCGCCTACATAACGCATCTGAAACATAGCCATCAACCTTTCCTTTTGGTTTCTGGCCATAGTATAACACGCTATCTGTCCAATAAATCGGACTAATTAGGCTTACGGCAAACTTTTTTTCATATGGGAGGACAGCCACTGGAGAATGTCCCCATAGACCTCTTCCCGGTTGATCTCGTTGAGAATTTCATGCCTGCACAGCGGGTAAATGTGCACGGAAACATCCGCCATCCCCGCCTTGCGGAAAGCGTCAGCCGACTGACGGACGCCCTTGCCGTAGTTGCCCACAGGGTCGTCCCCGCCCGCAATGAAGAACACGGGCAGTTCCTTGCGCATGGCGGCAAGGCTCTCCGGCTTCTCGATGTAGCGGATGCCCGTCATCAGATCCCGCAGCAGCCCCGTCGTTTCGGTGAAGCCGCACATGGGATGGGCGATGTAGGCGTCCACGATCCTGGCGTCCCGGGTCAGCCAGTCGAATTCCGTGCGGGGATGCTCCACCTTTCGGTTGTAGCCGCCGAACACCAGCTTGTGGAGGGTCTCGTCGGGGTTGGTCTCCCCCACCTTTTTGCACACGCTCTCCACCACCTTGATGACGGCGGGCAGCGCAAAAGCAGGCTGCCAGCCGGTGCCACAGATGATGGCGGCGTCAATGCCGCTGTCCGGGTACTTGCACAGAATGGTTCTCGCCATGAAGGAACCCATGGAATGACCGAAGAGGACATAGGGAAGGTTCGGAAATTCCGCCTTTGTCAGTTCCAGCAGATGATAGCTGTCCGCCACGGCGCTGAACCAGCCGCCGGTGAAGTAGCCATTGGTGTCCCCTTCGCCTACAGACTCGCCGTGACCCATGTGGTCGTCAGCCACCACGACGAAGCCCCGCTGTGCCAGCACCTGAGCGAATGCGTCGTAGCGCTCCGCCACCTCCGCAATGCCGTGGACGATCTGGAACACTGCCTTCGGCTCTCCCTCCGGCATCCAGCGGCAGACGTGAATCCTCCCTGCACCGCAGGAATCAAACCAGAAGTCCTCTCTCATGACTTACTCCACCACCTCGTAGCCTGCGTCGGTGATGGCCTTCTTCAGCGCCGCCGCATCGGCGTCGCCGGTGACGGTGACATTCTTCGCATCCAAGTCCACAACGGCGTCCGTCACGCCGGGAACACCCTTGCAGGCAGTTTCCACGTGAGCCTTGCAGTGACCGCACATCATTCCATTGACCTTGATAACCGTTTTCATAATTGTATCCTCCTTGGTTTTGATTTCTTCGTGTTTCGGGGCTTCCACCACAGAGGGGGAAGCCTTCGGTTTGAACAGGCGCAGACGCAGAGCATTCGTCACCACGAACACGCTGCTCAGGCTCATGGCCGCCGCGCCGAACATCGGGCTGAGCTTCAGTCCCAGGGGCAGGAACAGCGCACCGGCGGCGAGGGGAATTCCCAGAGTGTTGTAGAAAAATGCCCAGAACAGATTCTGCCGGATATTGCGGATGGTGGCCTTGCTCAGCTCCACCGCGCCGCTGACGGCGGCAAGGGAACCGGTCATCAGCACCACGTCCGCCGACTCGATGGCAATGTCCGTTCCTGCGCCGATGGCCATGCCCACGTCGGCACTGACCAGTGCAGGCGCGTCGTTGATGCCGTCGCCCACCATGAGCACCCGGTGCCCCTCCGCCTGCAATTTTCCGACCGCCCCGGCCTTGTCCGTGGGCAGCACGTCGGAGATCACATGGGCAATGCCCGCCTTCCGGGCAATGGCCTTGGCCGTAGCTTCATTATCGCCTGTCAGCATCACTACGTCAAGTCCCATTTTTGTCATCACCTGCACGGCGGCCTGAGAATCGGCTTTCAGCACGTCGGCGGCGGCAACAGTTCCGAGATAATCGCCCTTTTCATTGGCAAAATGCAGGGGCGTCTTTCCCTGATTGGCAAGCTCCGGCATGGCCGGGACTTTGACACCCAGTTCCTCCATCAGCCGGCCGTTGCCGCCGTAGCACCGCACGCCGTCCACGATGCCGGATACGCCCCGGCCGGGAAGGGTTTCAAAGTTCTCCGCGACAGGGTAAGTTTCACTGCCCATCTTATTCAGAATAGCCTTGGCAAAGGGATGCTCGGACTTGCTTTCCAGCGCGGCAGCGATCCGCATCAGTGCTTCCCCGCTGACCGCGCCGGGGAGGACGTCCGTTACCTCCGGCTTGCCGGTGGTGAGGGTGCCGGTCTTGTCCAGCACCACGGTGTCCACCCGGTGCAGGTTTTCCAGCGCTTCGGCGTTCTTGAACAGCACGCCCATCTTGGCGCCCCGGCCGGTGCCGACCATGATGGCCACGGGAGTGGCCAGTCCCAGCGCGCAGGGGCAGGAGATCACCAGCACGGAAATGGCGCGATTCAGTGAGAATTCCAGTCCGTATCCCGCGATCATCCAGACGATGAATGTCACCGCCGCAATGCTCATGACCACCGGGACGAACACGCCCGCGATCTTGTCCGCCAGCCGGGCGATGGGCGCTTTGGAGCCGCCCGCTTCCTCCACCATGCGGATGACCTGCGCCAGAGTGGTATCCTCGCCCACCTTGTCCGCCCGGAATTCCAGATACCCTTCGGTGTTGACCGTTGCAGCAGCGACCTTGTCCCCCGCGCCCTTTTCCACGGGGACGCTTTCGCCCGTGAGGGCGCTCTGGTCAACGGACGCCCGGCCTTCCAGCACGGTGCCGTCCACGGGAATGCTGCTGCCGGAGCGGACGATGACCACGTCTCCCACGGCTACCTGCTCCACGGGGATCTCCACGATCTCCCCGTTTCTCCGCACAGAGGCGGTCTTGGGGCTTAGATCCATCAGCGAACGGATGGCGTCGCCGGTCTTGCCCTTGGCGCGGGTCTCCAGAAATTTACCCAATGTTATCAGCGTCAGGATCATGGCCGCGGATTCAAAATACAGGTTCTCGCCGTAGGACTGCACCAGTTCCCAGTCCTCATGTCCCATGCCGTAGGCCATACGGAACAGCGCCGCCACGCCATAGCCCAGCGCGGCCAAAGAGCCAACGGCGATCAGGGAATCCATGTTGGGCGCACGGTGCCACAGGGCTTTCAGTCCTCTGCTGTAGTACACCCGGTTCAGGTACACCACAGGAAGGGTCAGAAAAAATTGCAGCAGCGTCGCAACCAGCGCGTTCTTCACGCCGTGGTACCAGTGGGGTGCGGGCAGTCCGATCATGTGTCCCATGGTAAAATACATGAGCACCACCAGACAAATTGCGCTGCCGATGATCCTCTTTTTCATTTCCTTCAAAGCGGCTTCCGCCGGGGCGACCTCTGCCTTGTCCGTTTTCTTTTCACCGGGCAGGGCGGCATTATAGCCCGCGTCCTGCACCGCTTTGATGATGGCAGGAACAACGTCCCCGTTTTCCGCCTCCACCTGCATGGTTCCCGCAAGAAGATTCACTTCCGCTTTTTCCACGCCCGGCACGGCGTTCGTCACCTTCTCCACCCGTGCGGAACAGGCCGCGCAGGTCATGCCGGTGACATTGAATTTGAGTTTCATGATTCTCCCTCCATTTCAGTGGAATTCATCAAACGAACCCGTATTTCGGATAAATTCATTGACTATTCCCTTCATTTATGATACCATTCTACCATGATAATCCAAAAAAACAAGTATGCACTATTATGTGCCCTACTTCCCTTTTGGATACCGTAAGGAGGTGACGGAATGGCAAACGAAGACAACTGCCCGGTGGAAGCCACGCTGGAGCTGATCGGCGGAAAATACAAGGCTTTGATTTTATGGCACCTTTCTCAGGGCATCCTCCGTTTTTCGGAACTGCGTCAGGTCATCAAGGGCGCGACGCCAAAAATGCTGACCCAGCAGCTGCGGGAACTGGAAGCCAATGGTCTGGTTCACCGGGAGGTGTATCCCGTCATCCCGCCCAAGGTGGAATACTCCCTGACGGAAACCGGCCGCAGTCTGATGCCCGTTCTCGTAGCCATGCGGGACTGGGGTGCGGACTATCTGCGCCGGAAGGACACGGAACCCTGCTGCTTCATGATGGGGACAAACCCCATCATCAAACCAACAAACCGATAGGAGAACTGTTATGAACATCAAAATCACGGCTGACAGCACCTGCGACCTTTCCGCTGACATTCTGAAAGAATACAACATCGCCATCACCCCCCTGACGGTCATCAAGGCTGGGACGGGATATATTGACGGCGTGACCATCACCCCCGCCGAAATTTTCGCCCACGTCGCCGCAGGCGGCGATCTCTGCTCCACCTCCGCCGTCAGCGTCGGCGAATATCAGGAGCATTTCACGAAATATGCGGGCGAATATGACGGCGTGGTGCATATCTGCATCAGCTCGGACTTTTCCTCTACGTACCGCCATGCCTGCATTGCCGCGGAGGATTTTGAAAACGTCCGGGTGGTTGACTCCCGGAATCTGTCCACTGGTCAGGGTCTGGTGGTGCTGAAAGCCTGCGAGCTGGCGAAAACCGCCGCATCTCTGGACGAGCTGAAGCGGGAGCTGGACGACTTCACCTCCCGTGTGGAAGCCAGCTTCCTCGTGGACAGGCTGGACTATCTGGTCAGGGGCGGCCGCTGCTCCTCCGCCGCCGCACTTGGCGCGAACCTTCTGAACCTGAAGCCCTGCATCGAGGTGAAGGACGGCAAGATGGGCGTTGCGAAAAAGTATCGCGGAAAATACGCCAAGTGTCTGGCAAACTACGTCAAAGACCGTCTTGACGGCCGGGACGATCTGGACGACGGCATTCTCTTCATCACCCACACCGGTGTCAGCGACGAGTGCCATGAAGCCGTGATGGAGGCCGTGTCCACCTACGGCCACTTCCGTAAGGTCTACGAAACGCTGGCTGGCTGCACCGTCTCCTGCCACTGCGGCCCCGGCACTCTGGGCGTCCTTTTCGTCCGGAAAAAATAAGCCGCAATCGTGTAATTTACTGATACGGATAATGCCCGGAATATGTTGGGATTCAACATATTCCGGGCATTTTGTGTCCGCTTGCAAAGTTTATCCATGGTAATCGCCGGTCGCGGAATCCACCGCAACGTAGGGGACGATCTTGCCGTCGATCTTCACATAGACCTGATAAACGCCGCCGCCCAGATCTTCGTAGTATTCCGGCGTGACGCCGTAGTTCTCCAGCAGGCTCTTTTCAAACTCGATCTTCCACGCTTCCTCCGTGCTGGCGGTCGTCTCTGCTGCCGGCGCGGTCTCAACTGCCGGGGTGGTTTCCTTTATTGTGGGTGCCTGCGTCGTTTCCGGCTGGGTCGTCTGCTGGGTGGACGGAATTGTCTGGGTAGACGTATTGTCAGCACGTCCTTTTTCGCAGCCCGCGAAAGCGAGGAGCAGCACCGCCACAAGAATGGCCGCGGCAAACAGATTGAAGGTATCCAGTAAATTGTCCATTGTCTTGTTTGTATCTTTCATTGTAAACACTCCTTGTTGTTTGATTGCCCGCAGGGCATAAAATGTATATGTAATATTATTTCCTGATTAAAATCTTAATTTTAATCAGGAAGATAAGGAAAGAAATCACAAAACAAGTCTCATATGAACTCCATGCCCTTCAGGCAATTAAAATCTTTTTTAAAGATTTTAATTGGAGTTCAGTATGAAACGGGACATTGAAAGAAAAGCCCTTCCCAATTCTTTGGATAAAAAATGCCCTGTGCGTTTCAGAGCAGGTAAGATTTCCTTCTATTATCGTGTCGTCGGTGATCTGGATGGCTTTTCCAGTCGCTTTTTTTCCGGCCGCCCGGCTCGGCAGCACCTTTCCCGTATCCAGAAAGCAGGCGATCCTGTCTGTCAGTTCGATCTTGCCGCCCGAAACAGGCAGGGCGTTCTCCCTGCAAAACTCAACAAGTTCCTGTTTCAGATAGTAGAAATTCCGAAAGGTCATTCCATCCAGTTCCCGATTCAGTTCCGGTCTTTCATTCATCTGCGTTTACTCCGTCAACCCGAAATTCACTTTATCATGTGCGCCGTGATGATCGTGTAACTGTGGGAATGGATCGTCAGCCGCACATTCCCGATTTCACAGTACCAGTTTTTACCCCGCTGGTAAGCGCGGCACGTCCTGTACGCAATCAGCGCTTTGCAGTATTCCACGACGTCAAAATCCGCCAGTCCCAGATTACGCTTTATCCTGTCAATACCCATCTCGGTCGTGTGGATCTTGTCAATATTCCGGGTCAGCACTTCATTTCCGTTCATTCCCATTTGCTCCTGATTCTACGGCATCTTGTAGCAACCGTCAACATGCCCAAACAGCGGGTCTTTTCCGCCTGCTGTGCACCATTTTCCCTTGTAATACACAAAGTATTCCTGCGGAAAAATGGCTTCATCAGGCGAAAAATCCCTCGCTGTTGGTCATATTCCCGGTTTTCAGATAGGCCCTAATTCTTCGGCAGCATTTTCATCTCCAAGATGTATTCCCTTTAGTAGTTCCTCATCCTTCACACATTATCAACTCCTATCATTGGCTTCTATATAATAACGTACAACTTGTCGCAAATGATTAAAGCAAATAATTTTTTGTAACTATTCAGTCGCCCCTATTTTAGCCGTTTGAAACGTTCCTGAATTGGCACATACTGTTGAAAATATATGAGGTTATGGGGAATATTTGTTCTGCCTGATACCCACGACTGAATAGTTACAATTTTTTACGGTAGTGTCAAGAGATATGCGCAGGCGTCAGAAAATGCGCCATTCCTGTCAGAACATACAAAAAAGCTCCATCCAAGTGGATGGAGCTTTTCTAATGTTGGCATTACCTATCTTTCCGGGCAGTCACCCGCCAAGTATTGTCGGCGCTTGTGAGCTTAACTTCTGTGTTCGGGATGG
>QWCE01004795.1_pt2 | contig 14728 bp, 10 predicted proteins | sample 1972531 | NCBI WGS metagenome assembly QWCE01 (sample SAMN09866716, study PRJNA288562) | Human gut metagenome isolate term4_stool, whole genome shotgun sequencing... | reverse complement strand
TGACAAACCGTTTGCCGCCAGCAAGTTTGAAGATTAGACATAAACAAATCCTCCGCATGGTCTAAGCCATACGGAGGATTAACTGTTTTACGGACACCCATCTATTGGGCAGAGGCATTTTTTCATGGAAAACGGTCCTTTATTTTTCGGCATACAGCAGCGGAAACGCCTTTTTGTCCGTTTCGCTGAGAAGGTAGGCAAGGATGATCAGCCCAATTCCCGCAAGGCCAACGGCCAGCCAGGCGGCGGAATAGCCTTGGCTGTCCAGCAGGCGGCCCAGGAACAGGTTGCCAACGCTGGAAAAGGCACCGCTGACGATGGAGACGAAGGAATTCACCCGCCCCCAATGGGTGGCCGGAATGCGCCGGGTCATATAGGGCTGTTCCCCCAGGGTCTTGAAGACCTCGCCGATGGTGAAGATGACCATCAGCAGAAAATACAGCGCCATTTGCAGCTGCACATAGCGATAGCTGTACAGTCCCAGCACGATCAGGGTTTGACCGATGAGGAGCTTTTTTACATCCCGGATTTTTCCGAGGAAGGTGGTCACCAGTGGCGTGGCCAGGATGACCACCAGGGCATTGACGCTGGTCAGCAGGCCGAAAATCTCCGCGCCCTTGGCCCCGTACAGGGATTCCATATTCAGCGGCAGCAGATAGTTGAACTGGGCGTATACAAAGCTGCCAAAGCCCCCCACCAGCGCATAGAGCACCACGCTTTTTCGCTCCCGCAGAATAGCAATCAGGCTGACTTCCTGCCGGTCCTGCTCGTACTGACTTACGTGGGCCTTTTCCACGCTGAGCCGCTTGATGAAGATGATGATCAGCAGGGTGGAGGAGAGGGTTGCACCGGCGGTGATGAGGAACGCCAGCCACAGGTAGTTCTCAAAAAGCAATCCGCCCAGGGTAGGGGCCAGCACCAGGCCCAGATTCATGCCCAGGTATTGCAGGCTGTAGGCCTTTTCCCGGCTGTCGCTGTCGCTCAGGTCTGCAACCAGAGCGTCATAGGAGGGGCCTTCGATGGTTGCAAACACACTGGCGATGTAGTACAGGGCAATGCTGATATTGGACAGAGGGATGAGCCCCGCAAGGATACAGCACCCTACGGTAACAAGGTCGCAGGAGACGATGATATGCTTCCGGTTCCGGCTGTCTGCCAGCTTGCCGCCAAGAAGCAGCATGGGGAACTGGAGAATGCTCATGACCATGGTGATCAGGGCAATGGTTGTGGCATCGTAGCCCAGCTTATTTTTCAGGATCAGGGTCAACAGCGGCCAGATGAGCGAGCCCATGCTGGTGACGATCCGCCCCCAGAAGAGGACGTAAATTTCCCGGTTCAGATTCCGGTATTGCCCGATAAATTTCTCAAAATGGTTCATATGGGGTATGCGCCTTTCCAAAATATGGGAACAGTATAGCACTGGTCGCGGGAAAAATCCATAGGGTTCAAAAAGAAAGCTAAGGAAAGCAAAAAGGTAGCCAAAAAGAATGCCTCTGCCCAAAAGCTTCCCCTCCGGCGAGGCTTGTCCTGCGGGCCAAGCCGGAACCCCTCAGTCAGCTGCGCTGACAGCTCCCCTTGCAGGGGAGCCAAGAAGCTTCCGCGCCGGGGTGCTGGCTCCTGTCAGCCGAGACGGGAATCTCTCAAAAAAAGAATTGACAAATCTTTTCTTTTATAGTATAATACCCAAGCTGTCAGTTGGCAGCACAAACCGAGCAGCTTATGGAGAAGTCGCGTAGGAGAAGTCGCGTAGCTGGCCGAGCGCGCACGATTGGAAATCGTGTATACCCCAAAAGGGTATCGAGGGTTCAAATCCCTCCTTCTCCGCCAAAAAGAAAGCCTCATCCGTTAGGATGGGGCTTTCTTTTTGGCCAGGTAGAGGAGGGATTTGAACAATCAAATGCAAGTGTCCGGTGGACACTTGCTGAATGCCGCCTAGCCGGCATTCACACCTTAGTGTACCAAATCCCTCCTTCTCCGCCGCCCGGACACGGCACAATCTGACTTTTTCACGGCAAGTGTCCGGTGGACACTTGCTGAATGCCGCTTAGTCGGCATTCACACCTTAGTGTACCAAATTCCTCCTTCTCCGCCGCCTGGACACGGCACAATCTGACTTTTTCACGGCAAGTGTCCGGTGGACACTTGCTGAATGCCGCTTAGCCGGCATTCACACCTTAGTGTACCAAATCCCTCCTTCTCCGCCATAAGTCCACCGTAATTTTGATAGAATTACGGTGGACTTTTTCTATGCCCAAAAACCGCATGAAATCAAGGCTTTTGCCGTTTCGGGCACATAAACAGCAACCGCTGCGGAGCATTTCCACAGCGGTTTTTCTGCGTTTTAATGATTTTACGGTGTTTTGTGCCGAAGTAATCGTTAAACGAATGGGTATTCCTTGAAAAATAGGGGTATTCGTTAAATCATACCCTTTTGCGGTGATTTGAAACGCCCGTATTGCTGTTATATTGAGTCAATTTCGGGCGCAAATTTTAAAGGTTTATTCGTTACAGGATCTTGCGTATCTCCTGCACAAGGTCGGCAATCACAATGGGCTTGGACAGGAAACCGTTCATGCCGCTTTCCAGGGCGCTGCGGCGATCCTCATCAAAGGCGTTCGCCGTCATGGCAAGAATGGGGATGCCTGCCAAGGCAGGGTTTTCCAGTTCGCGGATGCGGCGGGTGGCGGTGTAGCCGTCCATAATGGGCATCTGCACATCCATCAGTACCAAATCGTACTGCCCGGGCGCTGCGGTGCTGACCTTTTCCACGGCGATGTCGCCGTTTTCGGCGGTATCGACCTCAAAGCCATAGCCGTTCAGGATCTCAACGGCAATCTCGCGGTTCAGCTCGTTATCCTCGGCAAGCAGGATATGCTTGCCCTTGAAGTCGGTCGCTTTTTCGGGCAGCACGCACTGCTCCTCCTGCGCCTGTTTCTGCCCGACGGCGGTCATCAGCGTGTTACGCAAGTCCGACATAAACATCGGCTTGGCGCAGAACGCCGTGACACCGGCTGCCTTTGCCTCCACCTCAATGTCGGACCAGTCATAGGCGGTCAGGATAATAATGGGCGTATCATCGTGCAGGGCGCGAATCTTGCGGGTGAGTTCAATGCCGTTCATATCCGGCAGACGCCAGCCAATCAAATAGGCTTTGAAGGCATCGCCCATCTCAAGGGACTGTCTTGCTTGCAGCACAGCCTCCCTGCCGGAAAGCGTCCACTCGGCGCGCATACCCATCTTGACCAGCATCTTGGTCACGCCGTCGCAGGTGTTGAAATCATCATCCACCACCAGCGCCTTCAGACCTTCCAGTCCGGCAATTTTTACCTCCTTGCAGGGTTCTGCCTGCGTGCGCAGCGGCACACGGACGATAAATTCCGATCCTTTTTCCGGCACAGACTGCACCTCAATGGTGCCGCCCATCATATCTACGATGTTTTTGGTAATGGCCATACCCAGCCCGGTACCCTGTATTCCGCTTACCGTGGAGGTGTGCTCACGCTCAAAGGGTTCAAAAATCTTTTTGGCAAATTCCGGGTTCATACCGATGCCGCTGTCCTTGACGCGGAACTCATACTGCCCGCAGCCGCCGACCTTGCCGGCAAGCTGGCGCACCCGCACCGACACGGTGCCGCCCGCAGGGGTGAACTTGATGGCATTGGACAAAAGGTTCATCAAGACCTGATTCAGCCGAGTCTTGTCGCAATAGACGTCCTCGTCGGTAACATCCATTGCGTCCATATACAATTCCAGCTGTTTTGCGTAAATCTGCCCGCTGGCGATGGTTTTTATCTCGTGCAGCACATCGGACAGATTGACCTCGGTTTCGTCCAGCTGAATTTTTCCGCTTTCAATGCGGCTCATATCCAAGATGTCATTGATGAGCGAAAGCAGGTGGTTGCCGGCGGCAAGGATCTTGGCAAGGTAGTCCTTCACGCACTTCTTGTCGTCCAGGCGGCTGACCGCCAGCGTGGTAAAGCCGATGATGGCATTCATGGGAGTGCGGATATCGTGGGACATACTGGAAAGGAAGGTGCTCTTGGCACGGTTGGCGTTTTCGGCGGCGGCAACGGCATCCGAAAGTGCCTGGTTCACCTGCTTGTCGGCGGTGCGGTCAGACAAAACCAGAATGTACTTGGTTCGTTCCCCGACCTCACTGCCCATGGCAACCACATGGAACCAGCGCCGTTCTCCCGTTTGCTGATGGATAAATTCCGTATCCCATTCTCGCTGTTCACCGCCGGCAAGCCCTGCCAGATCGTTTTTGGCAGGTTCGGAGGTATCCTTCGGGATCAGCATGGCCAGCGTACCGATATTTTCGCACATACGCTCCTGCGTCAGACCCAGCAGCCGTTCCATGTTCGGGCTGATATAATCTGCCTTGTAGGTTTTTGCATCCAGCATCAGGAAAACATCGTCCACGTTCTCGGACAGCTTCCGAAACAGTTCTTCTCGGTACAAAATTTCGGTATTCTTGCGGCGCAGCTTGACATGACCTCTGTTAATAATCAGCAAAATGACCACGAGTGCGAGACCGCTTGCAATGCCCGCTATAATTTGTACCGTGCTCAGCCAAAGCTGATTCATATTGGCATTGACGACATCCACGGGGACAAGCCCCACCAAGATCCATCTCTGGATGCCTGTGCTTTCGTACACCAGATAGTATCTTGTGCCGCCCAGCGTTATCTCACAGTTTCCGCCGGCACCTTTTTCAAAATCATTGGCAAGGTCTTGTATATGCGCCTGGGTAAGGTCGGAATACTCACGCAGTACCGCAAGCAGGTTATAGACGGATTCCTCGCCCTCTGCGATATTTTCAATCACGACCTGCCCGTTCGGATAGATGACATAGGTGCTGGCAGCTCCGCCGAAGGCCGAATCGTCCACGGTTTTCATCACAACGTCATTGTAGCGGCTGATGGCAATCGCATCGTAGGCAAAGCCGCGGTAGACACCCTTTGTTTCGGGGCAGATAAACACCAGCATCGGGTCTTGTCCGGGCAAGACCGCATTCATCACAACGTCGTTCCGATTGGCAAGCTTCTCGTCGAGGTTGCTCTGCAAACCAAGATAGCCCGTTTTCCCGCGGGGTGTCATGTAGTTGCCGTCGTAAGAAAGAAAGTAGAATTCGGCAAAGCCGAGCTCCTGCTTTGCGGATTCCAGATACGCTTGAATCCCGTCATCATCGGGGTTACTGTCCAGAAAGCCGTTCCACAGATGCAGATAGGAAATGTTTTTGTTGGCGATCTCGCTCAGCATACTGTTGGATTTATGCAGAACTTCTTCTAAATGCGAGGTACTTTCTTCATAGACGATTCTGGACACAAACGAAAGGTACCGTACGCTAAGGCAGGCAAAACACGCTATCGTCAGCAAAACGGCTGCAGCGGTCAGACTTTTGCGTGGCAAGCCCCATTCACTTTTGGTTTTACGCTTTTTTACATCCATACCGCTTACCCCAACGTAATATAGCTTTCCGGTGCGGCAAGCACCACGCTGCCGTCGGAAAGTGCCTTGCTCCAGATGTTTTTGACTGTATCCGCCCCGTGCTCAAACGCGCGGGTTTCGTCCTGCAGCAGCGGCGTCATCTGATTTTCGGTCGCCAGGCAGGTCACGGTAACGGTATCATCGTCCTGCAGGGGCTGCCCGCTGCGGGTAACGCCGGTCAGCTTGTAGCTGCCGTCGTTCTCTTCTACCTGCACGGCAATGCCGCTGACCACCGGCAGAGAGCCGCGGTTGAACGGCGTAAAGCCGCCCTCACAGCCTTCCACAAAGGTGCGCAGGGTGTCTTTCAACTCGGCGCCCGTCATGGTGCGTTGGTACGACAAAAGCCCGTTGGGCATGATCATAGCCCGCGCCGTTGTTTGCGTATAGTCAGCCCGAAGCACACTGCCGGTAAAGCTGTTGGCGGCTGCCACCAGCACATCGGTGCCGTAAAGGCCACGCAGCGTGTTTGCCATAACCGAGAAGGACGCCTTGCCGCCGTTTTTGTGGAACACGTTGGAATAGGCGTTTTCGCTGCTCAGCACAATATCGTCTGTGTCGGGCGTTTCCTCTGCCAAAAGGCGGTCATTGAACATACGGTAGGCTTGCGCGGCATCATATTCGCCCGTGATCATCTTGGAAACCACATCCTGCGAGATGGCAAAGAAATCGTTGGAGGCGATGCGGATATACATATGGTTTTCTTCCACCACCGAGCGCACGTCCGTCATGGTGTCGGTCAGGTGGTAGCTGACGTTTTGGCTGTAGCTGAGCAGGTCCTGCCCTTCTGCGAGGATATGTTCCTGTGCATCCTCCGACAGCATAACGTGCAAAACCTGCATTGCCTTTTTGCGCCGTGGGTTGTCCTGCTCCAAATCGCGGTTCAACGCTACCTGGAAGTAGGGCGTGGTCATCAGCCACTTTTCGCCGTTTGGGCAGAAGAACGGCAAAAAGGTTGCGTCGATGCCCTGCTCCTGGAACTTCTTTACGCCGGCAGAGCTGCCAAAGTACATGGCAAGCTGCCCGTTGCCGAACATCTCGACCACGGCATCGTAATTCAGCTCCAGATCCGCCTCCGTAAGACCTGTGTCCTGAATGAACTGCTCCATACGCTCGAAGCCGCCCGGCCACACGGTGTTGTCCAGCCCGACACGGTTGTTGTTGGCGGGGTCGCTGTAGGCGGTGCGCCATTTGCGCCCGTCCGTGGTCATAAGCTCGGCGGCAGAAAGCCCCTGGAGCGTTTCCATGCAGGTGTAGTCGTACAGATAATCGGCGGTATAGCCGCGGATACCCACTTCCTCAAAGGCTTTACAAGCTGCGACAAAGCTGGCGTAATCATTGGGCAGTGGAATATCATACTGCTCAAAAAGGTCGCGGTTGACCACAAAGCCGTGGGCATCGGGGCATACGGGCAGCCAGTTTATGCTGCCATCCTTATTTTTGAAGCTGTTGAGATAGATATTGTAGATGGCACCTGCTTCGTTGGTGGTGGCAAGATTCATCAGGCTGTCCTTTAAGGGGGCAGCATCGTGCAGGGAGAAACGGCAGCAGGTAATAATGTCCGGCAAGCCGCCGTTTTGCTGCAAAAACTTATAAAAGTCCAAATCATTGTTGCCTACGATAAACTCAATGTTTACATCCGGCAGCTGTGCCTGCACATAGGGGGCGTACTTCTCGTACAGCTTGGCCGTCCACAGGTATACCTGAATGGTCTCGGCATCCTCCCGCTTCTGCAGCGATTCGGTGCTTCTTCCGGCGCAGCCGCTCAGCAGGGATACACCCAGCGCCATGGCAGCAAGCAGGGCAAAACCCTTGTACAGTCGTTTCTTCTTCATACGATCCGTCTCCTCCCGACCCGAGACGGCCTACCCTTTGATGAAGCAAGTGTATAAGCAACAGAATAATCCTGGCACGGAAATCCACGCGACACACTTAAATTTGTACGCAAAATAGTATTAGCTCCGTCAGACATCGGCTCGAATGTCTCTCTTTTCTATTTTACCTCAATAACGCTGATTTTTCAATGCGTTTTGGAAAAAAGAGAAACGAAATTGAGAAGCGTCGCAGAGTTGAAATGTAAAGTCAGGGTTATTTGCCAAAGAAAAGCAGCACAGAAATTATGCCCCATGCCAGACCCGGCATGGGGCAAATTATGTTGCGGTGTTATTTTGCGGAGAGATCCACCGCTCTGCGGAGTATGGAGTAGGGGGGCACAGGCTGGGGCAGCTGCATAAAAAAGCCCATCTGCGGGGTTCGGGGCTCCTCCAGAGGGGCGCCCTCCGGATCGGTCATGGCCCCGGCGGGGAAGGGGAAGGGCTTACAGTCCGGGCCAACGCATTCCAGCGCATCGCCCTGAGAGAACTTGTTGCGCAGAGAGCACCGCGCCAGGCCGTTTTCGTCACAGGCTTCCACCATGGCAACGATCTGCCACTGGCGGATGTAGCGGGAGGTTTCCGTATACTGCCCGGGCTGACCGTAGTAGAAGCCCGTGGAATAGACCCGGTGGGAGATGTGGTCCACCTCATCCCGCCATACGGGGTCAGGCACTGTGCCTGCGGCCGCAGCGTCAATGCAGTGCCGGTAGGCTCCGGTGACGATGGCGGCATAGTAGGCGGATTTTGCCCGGCCCTCCAGCTTGATGCAGTCCACTCCGGCATCCATCAGCTCGCCCAGGTGGTCGATCATGCACATATCCTTGGAGTTGAGGATGTAGGTGCCCTTTTCGTCCTCGTAGACGGGGAAGTATTCCCCGGGACGCTTCTCCTCCATCAGGGCATATTGGTAGCGGCAGGGCTGGGCACAGGCTCCCCGGTTGGAGTCCCGGCCCGTCATGTAGTTGCTCAGCAGGCAGCGGCCGGAGTAGCTGACGCACATGGCCCCGTGGCCGAAGGTCTCGATCTCCAGCTTGGGGTCAACCTTCTGCCGGATAACACGGATCTCTTCCAGGCTCAGCTCCCGGGCCAGGACCACCCGGCTTGCGCCCAGGTCAAACCAGCTCTGGGCGCAGGCGTAGTTGGCAATGGACTGTTGGGTGGATACATGGCGCTGGCAGTGGGGGGCGTACTTCCCGGCCAGGGTAAAGGCCCCCAGGTCGGCGATGATCAGCGCATCCACCCCGGCGTCGTCCAGCTGTTCCAGATATTCGGGCAGCCGGGCGACCTCGTCATTTCGGGGCATGGTGTTCACGGTCACATGGACCTTGACATTATGGCTGTGGGCAAAGGCCACGGCCTTTGGCAGCGCCTCCGGGGAGAAGTTTCCCGCGAAGGACCGCATGCCGAAGCTGGTTCCGGCCAGATATACCGCGTCCGCGCCATACAGCACGGACATATTCAGTTGTTCCATGTCCCCGGCGGGGGACAGCAATTCAAGCTTTCTCATATTATCCTCGAATGGCCTCCCGGAATGCCTCGTGCTCTTCCAGCGTAGAGGAGAAGTGGTGGGTGCCTGCGGCGGGGTCTAGGATATAATAGTAGTAATTGGTGTTCTGGGGAGCCAGGGCAGCCTTGATGCTGTTCAGGCCGGGGTTTGTGATCGGTCCCGGGGTCAGGCCGGTGTGCAGATAGGTGTTGTAGGCGGTGTCGGTTTGCAGGTCCTCCTGGGTCAGATCGGTTTTGCCGTCCAGGCCATAGATCACGGCCGCGTCGATGTTCAGATAGGCAGGGGTGGAGCCCCAGGCGAACAGACGGTTGTAGATGACGGAAGCAATGGTATAGCTCTCTTCGGCACTGGCGGATTCTTTCTCGATGAGAGAGGCCACGGTGATCACATCGGCCATGGAGAAGAGGTGGCTGGAGATATATTCTTCGCTTCTTCCGTCGGCAGTCATGAGCTGCACCAGATAGCCGTTCAGGCTGTCCAATTGGCCGCGAATGCTCTCGTCCACCCGGGAATCGAAGTTTCCAAGCATTTTGTTCAGCACATTTTCGGCGGTATCGTTGGTATAGAACTCGTAGGTGTCGGGGAAGAGGTAGCCTTCCAGGCAGTACTTGTCGCCCCGGGTAATGCCCTCCAGGAACCAATAGTCGCCCAGTTCACCGGATGCTGCGTAATTCTCCAGGGCTTCCACGGTGCAAACCCGCTTCTCCTGCAGGAGCTGGAAGATCTGGCGGCAGCTGGAGCCCTCGGGGATCATGATGGTGACCACGCTGCGCTTGGAGCTGGGGGACATCATGTTGACCAATGCGTGATAGTCATAGAGGGTATTCAGGTCCCAGATGCCGGGCTGGATCTCGCCCTCGTCCACTGCAAAGCTGGCATAGAGCTTGAAAAGGCCGGGGTAACGGATGAGCCCCGCATTTTTCAGCTTCTGGGCAATGGCATCCATGTCATCGGTGGAGGAGATGGTGATGGTGACCTTGGTGTCCTCCCGGCCAAAGGCCAGAACGTCTGCCGCGCAGACCCAGGCCATCCGGCCCAGGGTCACGCCGATGGCCACCGTAATGGCGATCCACACAACGGTGACCAGAATATTGGGAATGCCCAGAAAGCCCTCGCCGCCCCGGCGCTTGGGGCGGCCCTTGGGAGCGGGATGTTCCCGGACGGGGATATCATCCTCCTGCGGGGGCTCTGCGTTGAAAAGCTCCTGGAATTCCGCGTCGTCCTCGCTCAGGGGAGCATCGGAAGGGGCGTCCTCGGCGTATTCGCCGGAAGCCTCCTCCTCGTAAGGGAGCGTGAACTCCGGATCAATGGGTTCTTCAAAATCGGCTGCATCCGTATCTTCCGGGTTCTCGGAAAAGGGCAGCCCGTCGCCCTGTGTATCACCGGCATTCTCCGGGTCAAAAAACGTTTCCGGAGCGGCCGCATCCTGTGCCGGTTCAGAAGTTTCGGAGGGAATATCGGCACCTTGTTCCGGAAGGGCTGCTTCGTCGAAAATGTCTGCCTCCTGAGAAGGCGGGGCGTCGTCCTCCGGCGTCTGCCGGTTGAGAAAACGGCCCCGGTATGTGCCTGCGGGGCAGTTTTTGCCATCGTCCTTCGCCAGGAAACGGGGCTTGGGTCTCTCGTTGGGATTTTCTTGCATGGTGGTCTCCTTTAGGCTCGAATCACGATCTGGCTGGCAACGCGCCGGGCCTCCTGCTGGCCCTTCAGGGCTTCAATCAGGGCCAGTGCGAAGGGAATGGCGCAGCCTGCGCTGGTGCCGGTAATCAGACGGCCGTCACGGATGACGGCGGCATCTGCGGCCATGTGTGCATTGCCCATCTGATTCTCGCAGCCGGGATAGCAGGTGGCATTCCGGCCGTCGGTGATGCCCAGGTCTGCCAGGACGGTAGGGCCGGCGCAGATGGCGGCAACGAACCGGCCGTTGTCCCAGGCCCACTTCAGGGCATCCAGGGCGGCCTGACTGGCCCGGGCACTGGCAACGCCGCCCAAGCCGCCGGGCAGTACGATCATATCCAGGGCATCAAAATCGATTTCCTCCGGCAGAATGTCGGCTTCGATGCCAATATTGTGGCTGCCGTATACGGTCTTTCCGGTGATGCCCACGGTTTTTACTTCGATCCCTGCCCGCCGCAGAAGGTCCACAGGGGTAATGGCCTCAACTTCTTCAAAGCCGGTGCCCAATAATACATAAACCATATGATTTCCTCCTCGTATGGTGAAAGCTTGCCCAATTTTGGGTTTAGATTGCATAGAAGCTCCTATAATATACCACATTTTTGCGGGATTGTCCATATGTTTTGAAGTTAAGGTATCCTTAAGCCGTTTCCGGATAAACCGGCATTGCAAATTGCCGAAAAAAATGTATAATGGATAAAAATAAGAGAGGAAGAGGATTATGGGAATTGTAATCATGGGTGCCGTGTTCGTGGATATCAAGGGATATCCCGACGGCAATTATATTCCTGCCGGGCGCAACGCCGGGCGGGTGGAGCAGATTTACGGCGGCGTGTCCCGGAACGTGACGGAGGACATTGCCAACTGTGAGCTGCGGCCCACTTTTCTGAGCCTGGTGGACGATACCGGCACGGGCCTGGATGTGATCCGCAAGCTGCAAAACCACAAGGTGGACACCCGCTATATCCGCCAGGTCCCGGACGGCATGGGCACCTGGCTGGCCGTGTTTGACAACGAGGGCGATGTGGTGGCTTCCATCTCCAAGCGCCCCAACCTGATGCCCATTCTGGATATTCTGGAGAAAAACGGAGACGAAATTTTCTCCCAGGCAGACAGCATCGTCATCGAGGTGGATATGGACAAGGCCATTGTCAAGAAGACCCTGGCCCTTGCCAAAAAGTATGGGAAACCTGTGTTCGGCGTGGTTGCCAATATGAGCATCGGCCTGGAGCGCCGGGACTTTCTGAAGGAGCTTTCCGCCTTCGTGTGCAACAGCCAGGAGGCGGGGCTGCTGTTCTGCACGGATTTCTCCGGGCTGATGCCGGAGGAGCTGGCAGATGTGATCTCCGAAAAGGTCATCCAGGCCAGAATCCCCAAGCTGGTGGTTACCGTGGGCGCCCAGGGGGCTGTTTATGCCGATATGCACGGGGACAAGGGCGTTTGCCCTGCCAGAGCCGTAGAGGTGAAGGACACCACCGGCGCCGGGGACTCCTTCTGCGCCGGTTTGGCCGTGGGCCTGACCTACGGAAAGAGCCTGCGGGAGGCCTGCGAGATCGGTACCCACCTGGCGGCTTCCGTCATTGTCACCACGGAGAATGTCTGCCCCAGGTTCCTGCCGAGAGAGCTGGGGCTGGATATCGACGTAGCCGATTGAGTCATGGACTACAAACGGGTTTTAACGGTTCAGGATCTGTCCTGCCTGGGCCAGTGCTCCGGCAGCGTGGCGCTGACGATCCTTTCCGCCTTTGGCTGCGAGACCTGTCTGCTGCCTACGGCCCTGCTGTCCACCCATACGGCCTTTGAAAAGCCCTATGTGCGCCAACTGACGGACAGCATTGCCCCCATCGCCGACCATTGGAGGCGGGAGGGCATCCGGTTTGATGCGATTTTGACGGGCTACCTGGGGGCTGCGGGAGATGTTGCCCCTGTCCTGGCATTGATAGATGACTTGCTCACCCCCGGCGGGCTCTGCGTTGTCGACCCGGCTATGGCAGACGGCGGAAAGTTTTATTCCGGCCTGGATGAAGCCTATGGGGCGGAGATGAAGAAGCTCTGCACCCGGGCGGATGTGCTGCTGCCCAATCGAACGGAGGCCGCTTTCCTGACCGGCCTGCCGGAGGATTCCTCGGCAGAGGAGCTGCTGGAAGCGCTTCCCCAGGAAAATGTCATTCTGACCGGCTGCGTTTCCACGCCGGAGGAAACCGGCTTCCTGGTCAAAGAGGGAAAGACCTTCCGGGAGTACCGGCAGCCCAGAGTTCCGGGGCGGTATTTTGGCACAGGGGACCTGTTCGCCGCTGTGCTTACCGGAAAGCTTTTGCAGGGAGCAGTCCTTTGGGATGCGGCCTGCATGGCCGCAGAGTTTGCGGCGAAAGCGGTAAAGCTGACCTATGAAACGGACAATCGCAGCTACGGCCTGAAATATGAGCCGCTGCTGCACACCTTGGGAGATGAAGCATAATGGCCTGGTATGAGGAAGCTGTTTTTTACCATATTTATCCCTTGGGCCTCACCGGAGCCCCGGAAAAGAACGACTATAGCGCGCCGGTGTCTCGCCTGCGCACCCTTTGGCCCTGGGTGGACCATATCCGGGACCTGGGCTGCAATGCCCTGTATATTGGCCCGCTGTTTCAGTCCGTGGGCCATGGCTATGAGACCACGGACTATTTTACCCTGGACAGCCGCCTGGGTACCAATGAAGACCTGAAAGCATTCGTGAAATTTTGCCATGAAAAGGGCGTTCGGGTGGTGCTGGACGGGGTCTTCAACCATGTGGGCCGGGACTTTTTCGCGTTCCGGGATCTGCTGCAAAACCGGGAGAATTCCCGCTATCGGGACTGGTTCTGCAATGTGCGCTTTGACCGGGACAACAGCTTCCGCGACGGCTTTTCCTACGAAAACTGGGGCGGCTATGACCTGCTGGTGAAGCTGAACCAGGGCAATCCCGAAGTGCGGCAGCATCTTTTGGACGCCGTAGACTTCTGGATCGCAGAATTCGACATCGACGGCATTCGCCTGGATGCGGCGGATGTGCTGGATTTTGGCTTCATGGCGGCGCTGCGCAGCTTTGCGGACAGCCGGAAGGGGGGCTTCTTCCTCCTGGGCGAGGTCATCCACGGGGACTATGGCCGCTGGCTTGCCCCGGGAATGCTCCACTGCGTCACCAACTACCGCCTGCACAAGGCACTGTACTCCGGCCACAACGACCACAATTATTTTGAAATCGCCCACACGGTCCGGGAAACCGGCCGCTGGAAGCTCTACAACTTTGTGGACAATCACGATGTGGCCCGCATTGCCTCCAAGCTCAGCGCAAAGGCCAATTTCCTGCCGGTCCATGTGCTGCTGTATACCCTGCCGGGGATTCCCTCAGTGTACTATGGCTCGGAATTCGGCATTGAAGGAAAAAAGGAACGCTGGTCGGACCGGAATCTGCGGCCGGAGCTGCACCTGGAGGATTTCCGGGGAAATGATCAGGCAAAGCTGATCGCGTCCCTGGGCCGCCTGCGCGGGGCTCTGCCGGAGCTTTCCTATGGCGGCTATGAGGAGCTGACGCTGACCAATGAAACCTTTGCCTTTGCCAGGAGTCTGGACGGGAAGCGGACCGTTGTCACTGTGAACAATGCCAATGAGGCCAGGGAAATGCCCATGGAGCCCGGTTTCCGGGGTGCGCTTCTGGGTTTGCGGGCAGAAAATGGGCAGGTGACCCTGCCGCCCCATTCCGGGGAAATCTGGGTGGAGGCGGGAAGAGAACTGACCGTTCCGCCCCTGTAAAAATCACCTTCTGCCAGCCGGAACCGAAAGTCCCCCAGGAAGAGAAGCCTGCCATGGAGCCATGCGCAGCGCAGAAGCCCTATGAAGAAATGACAGTGGAGGAGCTCCAGGGGGCCATTCTTTCCAAGCTTGCCGCAAATGGCCCGCTGACGGATCGAATGCGCCGGGAAGTGGCGGAAAACGTCTACCGGGATTCTCTGCTGAACTGGGTCAAGAGTTTTCGATAAAAGAATATCTGCGGGGCCTGACCGCCCCGCAGACGAAAAAAGGAAAAATAAGGGATTGACATTTCCGTAAAACTATGTTAATATATCTGAGCTGTCAGGGAACAGCAAGTGAATATCCGGGTGTGGCGAAGTTTGGTATCGCGCTTGAATGGGGTTCAAGAGGCCGCTGGTTCGAATCCAGTCACTCG
>QWCE01015492.1_pt1 | contig 14736 bp, 11 predicted proteins | sample 1972531 | NCBI WGS metagenome assembly QWCE01 (sample SAMN09866716, study PRJNA288562) | Human gut metagenome isolate term4_stool, whole genome shotgun sequencing... | reverse complement strand
TCAATCATGCCAAGCTCGTCCTTTTCTTCGACAAGGTAGACCTTCTTCGCAAGCTTTGATAGATATAAAGCTTCCTTAGCCGCTCCGTCCGAGCCACCCGCCACGAAGATGATTCTGTCCTCAATCTCCTCATCAAGCCCCAAAGCAGAGTGTTCAACCCCGATCTCCTTTTCATTCTCAAGACCTAAATCCTTTGGAGTAGATCCCATCGCTAGTATAACCGCCTTGGCATTGTATGAATTTTGTCTAGTCTTAACCTTTTTTAGCTCATATCTTAAATCAAGCTCGATAACCTCTTCGTACTTTAGCTCGATGTCCGCGTCCGCGATTTGAGCCATTGAAGCCGCGGCTCTTAGCATATAGAGCAGCAGAGACACCTGCAGGGCCGGCGCCCACTACAATTATATCGTACATTTTATCCTCCTTTGCTTTTTAATTAAAATTATTCTTTTATCATTTTATCATATATTGCGCTTTTTGTAAAGCAGTCAGAGAGATTATTTTGATAATTTTCACCATGCTTATGGCCTTGCCACGAATAGTTTTTTCTTACGCTAATGGCCTCGCCATCTTAAGTTATTCTGCTAAAGAAAAGCGCGGCAGATATATAACGCGCGGCGGATGTATAGTGTGCGGCGGATGTATAGTGTGCGGCGGATGTATAGCGCGGCACTTGTATAGCCACGCCCAATAAAAAAGAGGAGCTCATCACTCCTCATAAGTCTACTTATATTGTGCTCTTTCTCCGCCTATTAGCTTAGGTCTTCTTCTAACAAGTGTTAGATGCGCTTCACCTATCTCCTTAATGCTGACTCTAACAGGCACTGCAACAGCTTTGATGTGCATACCGATAAATGTATCGCCGATGTCAAGGCCGCCATGTGCCTGAATCCATTCAACTACGACTGGATTAGCTAACTTTTTGTAGGCGATAGTCGCCATCGATCCGCCCGCGTGCATCTTAGGCACCACGCTCACTTCTTCAAGGAAGTATTTCTCCATGCACTCCCTTGTAGTAACTATGGCTCTGTTTAAGTGCTCGCAGCATTGAAATGCAAGGAAGATTTTGTTTTCTTCCGCAAAATCCATAAAGACATCGATAAAATCTTTAGCGACATCCATTGACGATCAGCTTGAAATTCATCAAGTACCTTCTTAAGCGTTTCTTTATATTCTGCCATGTATATCACTCCTTATATCATTTTCTACTTACATTTTATATCAAAGAATCTTCTTTGTCAATCGCAGAAAAAGGTCCGCACATATGATGCAGACCTCGTAATATCTCATATTAATTAATGTTCGCCGTCAGCGGCCATTTGCGCTTGAGTTAAGTTAAAGTACTTCCTATGTTTATTAGTAGTGTCATTCCAAGTTACATCGAAGTATTTCCACTCGCCATTGACCTTTGCTCTGTTCCAAGCGTGATCAGCATTGGTAACAGTTTCTGATTCAACGCCGCATAGCTCACACATACGGTTGAATAAGCCAGCGTACGCTTCGCATACACCCTTGCCTTCGTCCATGATGGCTTGCCAAGAATAGTAATAAAAACCATTCTTTGTAGTCATGTTGTCACCTTGAGCGCTGTTAAGCACTTCGTAGTAGTAGTCAGACTTACCAATTATGTAGTCGTTGATCTTTTCAATTTTTTGTATGTCGCTGAGATTCTTAGGCCAAGATTCAACCACATTTTTTAATTCCTTTGCATAGCCATCAGTTTTCGCTTTCTTAACATTTAATATGCTAATATCTTGCTTAAACTTAGGCTTAATGGTCAGCGTCTGCCCCGACTTTTGATAAGTACTTTCTCGAACTTAATTTCGCTTTCGCAGTTGTTGATTCCTTCCACTAGTTTATTTTGTTCCTTCATAGTAGGAAAGAATACGAATATGAATATTTGTACAATAAATAAAGTTTCAATCAGTAGCATATCATCACCCCATATCTATATTTTGCGTAATATTTTGTGTAATCCTTTACTGATTTAAATCATTCTCCTTTTGATTTACATATATTATATCATAGAACTTTATTTTTGTAAAGTAGAATTGTGCGGAATACGAATGTATAAGAAAATATTATAGTAAAACGCGTTTTTATAAAGTTTTATCAATGTATCATTTATATGAATTGTAATGCCCCAAGCAAAAGATCTTTTATCCTTTATATATAATATATATATAATATTAAACTATCATTATTAAAAAAACGTTTTACGTGCGTTAAGACTAAGTAAATAATCAAAACGCGAGTGGTGCAGCGAGCGCCATTACCATAATCAAGGTAAAAGAAAAGCCCCTATGTATCACTACATAGAGGCATCTCTTATCTATCTACAACCGTCATCACTATGAGCCTTTGATTCTTGGCCTCATAAGTGCATGTGACTAGATTAATGATCTGGTCATCTTCCTTAAGCTCGTAGCCCGTGTCATACACAGCGTGCTTCTTAAGAAAGCTGTAGAGTTCTTTTCTTTTTTCAAAAGTCTTGTAATCCTTTGGATTGATATACGTCTCGCCCGAGACCCTGGCCGCAAGGACGCAAGTGGTTCTAAAATCTTGCTCCCTTGTGTATATAGTAAAGCCAGTCTCAGTGGGATTCTTCTTAAACTCATGAAGCGAAGCGAACATCGTACCGTTCTTGACCACGTGTCCGTAGATCATAATCATCGGGTCCGTCATCGATTCGTTTCTGTAGTCCATGAAGATGGATCCGACTAAATTCCTTTGGCCAGTGACCGCGTGATAAAGGTAGTAAGTATTGTCCTTGCCCTTTACGACAGGGTAGTCTATACTTCCCTCATCCGACTCGATCCATGAGACGATGTCCTTGCTAATGGACTCAAGCGCATCAAAGTCGACCTTCTTCGCGTCATCATCATTTTCATCAGCACCGTTATAGGCATCACCATGGTCCTCGTCAAGGTCCTTAGTCCTCTTAAGACCTATATCTTCAATCTCCTTATAGATGTCCACAGACTCTTTCTCTTGTCTTTTTACGTCAATGTATGAGTAGACCTTGTATATTAAAAATAAACTTGTTATAACAATGAGTATATTGATTAATATCTTTGATCTCTTCATACTAACTCCTTATTTTACAAGATATCTCTTTTTGATAAATACTAAGCCGAGTAATAATACGAAGGCAAAGTAGATGCTAGCTAAGTCTTCAGCTACACCAGTCTTAGGTAAATCTTTCTTACCTTGATCACGGTCTCTGTCATTTTCGTCATCGTGAGGCTCGTCCTTCTTAGGCTCTTCCTTATCCTTTGGTTCTTCATTTGGCACTTCTTTATTTAAGATAGTTATGCTACCATCTTCATTAGTGCTGTAAATTACTTCAAACTTTCTATCACCAATCATAGTAATATTATTTTCTGAACCAACTTCAACTACAGTGTAGATGATATCATTACCGTCTTTATCCTTGGCCGGAAGATCTTTAAAAGTAGCGCTCCAGTTACCGTCACCTAATGTGAAGATCTTGCCAGTAGCATTACCATTAGCATAAAGCTCAACTTGAATGCTTGGTTTTGATCCGTTATTAAGAACTTCCCAAGCCTTGTTAACACTTATACTTACAGTAACTTCCTCAGTTTCTTTCTTAGGATTGTCACCTGGGTATTCTGGTTCTTCTGGCTTTTCAGTGTTAGTTGCTTGCCATACAAAACCAAGTCCATCGCTATCATCTAGATTATAAACCTTTGATTCAAAGCCTGGCATTGCAGCTTCTTCAAGCTCGTACTCATACTTAATTTCATTTACAGTGACCTTACCATCTTTATCAACAGTTGTTGTCTTCTTAACTGTGTTCTTAGCGATTAATTCTTTTTCTTTATCAGTTAAATCTTTCAAGTTAAAGAAGTCTTCTGCCTTGCCAATAACTTTCTTGTCTCCGTCTTCTCCAGTGTAGTATACATCACCCTTGTCATCAATCTTTGCATCGATTTGTGGTATCATCATTGGTATATCAAAGTGATTAGTAGCGCCATTTTCAAATTTTCCTTCTAGTATAACGCTTGTTACGTCAGAAAGTTTTACTTTTTTATCTGCAACTGCCTTTTTAAGTTCTTCTTCACTATAAGATTTATCACCTATCTTGTATATAACCGAATATTGTTCAAGATCACTTGTAATGTAATCTCTTAGAACTGGTTTTAAACCATTGTCAGTAACTTTAGCAAATATATCTTCAATCTTTATCTCAGACTTGTTATTCGCAGTTCCTAGGACGTCAATAACTCCTGTGTTGTTAAAGTACTCAATTCTATAGTTAAACTTGTCTCCAAATTTTAATTCAGTACCACCCATAAACCAACCATCGGCTTTATCTTTGTCAATAACATTGCCATCTTTATCTAAGACTTGAAGATATTTATTGACCTTACCTTTATGATCTTCATAAATATTTACTGTAGTGCTGCCAAAGTAGAACTTAGCCTTGTCACCAAAAGCGGCATCATTAGTATAGTTTGTACCAATAACATTGTCTTTGAAGTCTTTATATTTTTTCTTGTCTACAAAAACATTTGAAAGTTTAAATGTAAATTGATTTTCAGAACCATGTGGTGCTTCAAACTTAGGTATCCAAGCAAGAACTGCTTGTACTTTTTGACCTTCTTTTATCTTGCCATTTGATCTAGCATCTTCGATAGCCTTTTTAAGAACTTCAGCCTTTTCCTTATCTACTTTGTCTGATGATTTACTTAGTCTCTTATATTCAGCTTCTAAGTCATCAGTGTAGAAGTACTCAATGCCTTTTTGCCATTTTTCGAATTCTTTTTCATCTGCAAAATCCTTATTAGCTCCGTTGGCCATTAATTTTTTTCTGTTAGCTTCAAAACTTAGTTTTGTTCCATCTTTTAGCTTAAAGATTTCTGGTAATATATCAATGATTAAAGAATTTTCATATTCATAGTAGCCAGTCTTTTCATTATAATGCTTCTTTGCTTCATTAGCTTCTGCTTCAGCCTTTGCCTTTTCTTCTTCAGTCATCTTCTTATCATCATCTGGTGTTAAGGCATCTGCTATATCTTTTTGTTCTTTAGTCATCTTATCAACTGTTACGTCAATAGTGAAGTCAACTGATTTTTCATCTTCACCAGAAATATCTACTGTCTTGTCTTTATCTTCAGTTTTCTTGTCAACCTTTGGATTTTCTTTATCTGGACCATCGTTTGTAGGCTCATATGTTAATTCAAAATCGGCTCCTTTATTGTCTTCAGTTCCGAATTTTCCTTCTTCCGGATTTGTTCCCGGAGTTTGGTCTCCGCCTGCTTGTTCAATACAGTAACCAATTCCTGGATAACATATCTTCTTGTGCCAATCACTGTCTGATCCAAATATACCGTCTTTTTTATCTCCACCAGATAGCTTATAGTTTGCATGGTTTGCATATCTGCTTCTATCGTATCCTTGCTTTGACATATAGTAAGCAGCTATGTCGATAGGCATGTCACGAAGAGCTTTATATTCATCTTTGTTTTCGAATTTACCTTTGCCAAATTTTTCTTCGAATCCGACTTTATCTTTATTAGCTTCATCAATAGTTACAAGATATTTAATTTCGATTTCATTTTTATTAATCTTAGCATTAACTCTCTTGTAGGCTTCGATCATGATTTCTCTAAACTTTTCTTCGTTTTTCAAATCATCTTTTTTGTAAGTCTTCTTGTTGGCGTCTTCACCAATACCATTTTTCAAAATGTTTTCGATTTCAGCTTTTACATACATGTCTTTGTTTGTAAGCGGATTACCAAATTCATCTGTATAAGGTATGTCGATATCTGGAACGATAACTGATGTTATACCAAGCTTTTTAATATTTTGTGGTGTCAATGCTCCGCCGATAGTGATGTTAGGATTTAAACCGATACGGATTGCGTTAAAGCGCATATCGTCGTATTTGTAGTTGCCGTCATTCTTTTTAGAATCAAGGTAGCCTAGTTGAATCTTTTGGATTTCTTTCTTAAGATTTGCTTTGAAAGCTGCAAGTTTAGTAGCATCATTTTTAACCTTATTAAACTCTTCTGTAAGTTTTTCTTTGATAATACCAAAACATTCTGATTTTTCATCATGAAGTGCCTTAACAAAATCATCGATATTATTTTCGTTTAGATTATCAACCTTTTCTAATAAACTACTTATTTTATCTTGATAAACTTTTTGTACAGGACTTTCGAATTTGTGTGTATCATCATTTTCTACTTTCTTGTAGAAAGCGTTCATCACTTTTATTCTTACTTGTCCATTGGCTTTATCGCGAGTGATTTTAAAGTCAATACCATTCTTTGTGATAGTAGCCTCATTGCTGCCTTCTGTTAATTCGTTAAGCTTGTCAATAATCTCTTGACCAGTAATCTTGAAGTTTTCTCCCAACGGAACAAAACGTCCTTCTATATAGTTTGGACTTACTCCGAAACGAATGTCTTTAATTTGATCTAAGAAGAAATATTCTTCGTTGCCAAATTTTTTGCCTTCGTTTTCAGACTTTTCTTCAAAAGCCTTCTTATATTCATCCCATTTTTCTTTAGTATCATTCACGATGATTTCATCATAGATCAAACGATTGTCCATGTTGTTGTCTTCGATAATGATTTCAGTATCTTTATTTTCTGGGAACAAGCTTCCTTCTTCGTTGTTAAAACCAACTTCCCAAAGAAGTGAACGCATCTTATTCAATTCATTTGCTTCGATTTTGTTACCATCTTTATCTTTAATGATTAAAGTCTTTTTATTATTTTGTTCTTCAGTGTCAAATTTTGCACCATTATAAAGTCTCTTAAGTTCTTCTTTAAACTTAGCTATAAGAGCTAGCTTTTCCTTATTTGCCTTAACAAATTTGTCATATGCATCTTGAGCAGCTTTTTTAGCATCTTCTCCATTTGCATTTTCAATTGCTTTTTTAGCTTCTTCAGCTTTTGCTTCTGTATCTAATAAGTCAACGATTAATTGATCTCTATCTCTATCATTAGCATTTCTGTAGAAAATGTTGAAGAAATGAAGATTTACTGCAGGATCCTTTGTTAATTCATCTGGTGCATTCTTAAAGAACTTAGTATTTGTTTTCTTTTCATTCTTTAGTGTAAAGAATTTATCGATTCTCTTAATACCTTTTTCGTCAGTAAATACATCTGTGTCTTCAAGTACGCCAGTTGTTGGATTTGGCTTGCTATATGTTGCCTTAACTTCTGCGTGTACATTGTATACAACATTTTTACCAGCTAAGAAGCCTGGGAATCTTAAAGCAAATTTTGCATTTTTAATTGCGTTAAAGATATCTGTTTCATCGGTAACTTTTTGAATAGCATCGTCACCATTACCTAAAACTTGAACTATTTTGGCAATAGTTTTTTCTGTTAATATCTCATCAGTCTTATCGGGATCAGCTGATATATAGATATCGCCTTTCTTTACATAGACTTTATTGTCAACAATGTAGTAATCTTCTGGATTTAAACTGCCTTCATATTTAGTTTTCTTGTCTAAATCAGTAATTTTGACAACTTTATCGTCATCTTTATAATAGTTCTTAATTGTTTTATTAAGATCTGTAGGTGTATAGTCAGCAAGGAATTTATTGCCTTTTAGTCCATCGCCTGTTGCTGAAATAAATTTTTCTCCATCGTAGTAATATTTATTACCTACAATAGTGTATTTATTGCCCGTATTAGCAATAACTTCGTTTTTACTGTTAACTAAGATTTGACCATTTTCATCAATTGAAACTATTATAGTTCTGTTGCCATCTTTTCCGCTATTCTTAGTTTCTGTTGTTGTCTTGTCCCCCTTTTTCACTGTTCTAGTGAAAGTGTAAGTTCCTTTAGTGTCGTCTTTAGAAACTTCTATATTCATCTTCTTACCGAACTTGTCGATAAGTGATAGACCCTTGTTATATTCAAGACCGTCAACGATGTAGTCACCATTAAATACAGCGTTACTAACTATACGATAAGTTTCTCCGTCTTCAACAAAGTATTTATAAAGTAATTTTCCGTTATCATCTTTTACTTCAGTTAATTGTTTTCCTTTAGAACTTACAGTTGATTTTTTACCTGTTGAGTCAATTACTTGATCTCCTGCTACGCCTTCATATGTGTTATCATTAAAGATTTTACCGTTTTTATCATATTTAGCATCTGTAACTATAGTTCCGCCATAAGATTTTTCTGTCTTACCATCCTTTGTTGTTTCGATAGTAACTTGCTTTCCTTTATATGTTGGTGTTACGTCTGGATCTGCTTTGCCATCTTTATTAGCTACATATCCGTCATAAACATCATACTCGTTAGTATAAGTTATTAACTTATTACCATCTAAAACATAAGTTGTTCCATCTTTTTCAATCTTGCCATCTTTATCAAAAGTTCCGATTACTTCGTATTCATTTAAAGCGTTCTTTTTATAAAGCTTTCCACCTTCAACTTTGTAGTTTCCACCTTTAAGAACTTCGCTTGTGATGATGTTATGGGTCTTGCCATCACTATCAACATAAACTTTTTTGCCAGCATTTTCTAAAACAACGTCTTTTAGATTTGCAGCTGTAAGTTCTTGATTATTATACATCAATTTTCCATCTTCAGTTTTAGTAAGATTGCCACCAAAGACTTTTGTCTTTAGCTTTAATTGATACTTGCCATTTCCTAAATCGTAATATTCAAGTCCTGATTTGTGAATCATTTCAGCAAAATTACTTTCGCCAGACTTAGGAACTGTAATTGTTATATCAACTGAGTTTAGTGGAAGTGACTCACCATTGCCTGAGTTGAATGTTACTTGATCGATGTAGGTATTTGATTTCTTTAAATAAGTAAAGAAGTCAAATACTTTATCAGTATCTTTATCAACTATAGCATTTTCAGTCTTACCTGCATCTATCTCTGGAATATCTTTTGGATTTTTATCAGTATCTGATCCTTTTCCATCGATTTTAGCATCGTCTTCATAACCTTTTTTAGTAATTCTAAATTGCTTAGTAACTTTATTGTTATTTCCTAAATCCATTTCAAGGTCAAAACCGTTATGGAAAGCTGCTTTAAAGCCTGGAACGTTAAATCTTAACTGAGCGATACCGAAGTTCATATTGGCGGAGCTTACTGTAAATGAATAAGATCCGTCTTCGTTTTTCTTAAGCTCAACTGGATTGCCATTTAGGAAAGCAAGATTTTTAGCTTCTTCGCCTTTAATCTCTGCTCCTTTATCTAAAGCTTTGATTGTAAAAGTGAAATCTTTTGGTTCATCGTCTTTACTTACATGAACTAATAAATTGATGTCTGTATTATCTGGAATGTAATAGGTATTGTCTTTTCTATCAAGTTCATCACCAACTTTACCTGAACTATCCAATGGAAAGACTTTTACTGTTGGCTCTCCATTTGTATACTTTGGTGTAATTGAACCATCTTTTATACCATCTTTTAGTTCTTTTTCAGCTTTATCGAAGTCTTCTAATAGTTTCTTTAATTCTTCTGCTGTTGTTGTTCTAGCTTTTTCTGGGTCAAGTGCATCTTTTAAGGCCTTTTTTGCATCATTATATGCTTTTAGCTTTGCTTCTGCATCTTGTGTAGCTCCAGCTTGTAAGCCTGGTACATCAACAGATTCTGCAAGCTTATCTTGAGCACCTTTTTCATCTGTATCCAACTTACGTGGTACTTTATACTCACCTAGCTCTTTATTCAGTGTATCTAACTTTGCTTTGATCTCATCAAGTTGTTTTTGACTTAGCTTCTCATTCTCAGCTTTTTCACCATTGGCATCACCTTTAGCTGCGTCTTTTGCTTCATCAGCGTTTTCATCTCCAGCCTTATCTTTTTGATTATTATCTGGAGTTTCTCCTTCATTATCGGGATTTGTTACCCCCCCCCATGTCGGTTTTTTCGCTGTCTTTAGCATCTATAACATCACTTTCTGTGTTTTCTTCTGTATTGTCAACTAAAGGCGCCCCCTTATCACCGTTAGCAATTGGTTCTAAATTTCCTTCATCTTTGGGAGTTTCTGTTTGAGAAGCTTCTGTAGTGTTCATGTCTAAGTTGTCTTGTGCCATCAAACGTGTGCCTCCAAACATAAGAACAGTTAGAACCATTGTGAGTATTATTACTCTTAATTTTCTGTTCATTTTTCTCCCCTCCTTTCTTTTTTAAATTTTATTATAATATCTCTATTATAATATGAACATTATATCACTTATTAATATTTAATGCAAGTCGCTTTATGGTGATATTGATACAAAGAAAACGCTACTTTAGTGCTATGTACTCATTAAGTAGCGTTTGTGATTTACTTTGTTAAAATTTCTTACAATTTTGTCATATTTAGAATTTATTTATAATATCTAGGTATCTGTCTCTTTGCTCTTTATTTTCTTCTTCAAAGGCTTTTGTCTCTTCATCTAATTTCTTTTGAATCTCTTCGGGAAGGTTTTTCATGGCGAATGGATATACGACTTTATTCTCTTTGTCTGCGTGGCGGATTAAGAGTGAGCGATAGCTCATTAGGTGGCCTATCAGTTCAAGGCGCGCCACGTCTGTTTGATTTTCTTCATAGTGTTTAAGGCTTTCATCTATCATCATTCGTTCGTAGCGGGCTAGGTCGTGCTCGACTAGCATGCCGTTTGTAACGAGTTTTTCCGCAAGCTCGCCAAGGTGGTCTAACATGGCTCTAAAGACTAGGTCCTCTTCTTTTTTGTGGTGGTAGCCGTCGGCGTAATTTTTAATCACGTCTGTTATGGTTCTTATGGCACTACCATTGACATGGCCGTGCATTATATCTTTAGAGACTTCTAGTATGTGGTCTGTGAGCTTAATTATATACTCATGCTCTTTCTTAAGTGTATCTATATAGTACATTTTATCAACTCCTTTATGTGTTTTTACCCTTTTTCTTGACTTTTATTTCGCCTTATAATATAATCTTTTTAGTATTATTTAAAGGAGATTTATTATGGATAAATATTTTACGAGGGAGGCGATTGTTGCCTTTGGTCTTGTCTTTCCTGGACTAATGACTGCTTTGGGCGCGGTGCCTGTCTTTTTCACGAAGAATGTTTCGCAGAAGCTTCTTGATGTTATGCTTGGCTTTGCTGCGGGTATAATGCTGTCGGCGACTTGTTTCTCTTTGGTTATGCCATCGATTGAATATGGTGGTTGGGACTTCAAGGCGGTTATGATTACTTCTTTGGGTATCATCTTTGGCGCCTTTGTCATTGACATGATTGACAAGTTCTCGCCTCACGAGCACCTTATTGACAAGAGACGTGAGGGCGCATCGTCTTCTTTAAGTCAAATCTGGTTATTTATCATCGCGATCACCATTCACAATTTTCCTGAGGGTATGGCGACTGGTGTTGGCTTTGGAACTGAAAATATTAACGACGGTCTTGCGCTTGCTCTTGGTATCGGTATTCAAAATATGCCTGAGGGTCTAGCTGTTGCCTTGAGTCTTGTGCGTGAGAATTACACTACGAAGTACGCCTTCATGGTGGCTGCCCTGACTGGTCTAGTTGAGCCGGTGGGTGCACTCCTTGGTTACAGTCTTGTAAATGTATTTAAGCCTGCACTTCCTGTGGTGCTTGCTACAGCTGCGGGTGCAATGCTTTTTGTTATCTGTGACGAGATCATTCCTGAAACGCACTCGAAGGGTTACGAACGTGAAGCGACTTACGGTATCATCTTTGGTTTTGTTGTTATGATGATACTGGATATTTTACTTGGATAATGGTAAATATAGTGTAAATACTAAAACTGCCTTGATGGGCAGTTTTTTTATATGTACAAGGGGCGCCAAGGGGGCTCAACACTCCTTGATAAATTACTTCATTAGTTTTTCTGCTAGCTCTCTGCACTTTGCTAGTGCTTCTGCATCTGGATGATCGTATGCGATAAGTGCGTCTACAACTTCTATGCCGTCGTCTTCGCACTCTTTTTTCCAAAGATCCATCCACTCTCCGCTGTTCCACTCGTATGAACCGAAGATGGCAAGTTTTTTGTCTTTGATTATATCTTTGATGCTGTCGAAGTACGGTCTGAAGTAGTCCTCTTCAAGCTCTTCTGCTCCCATGGCTGGGCAGCCAAGTGCAAGAAGTTCCGCCTCTTTCGCGTCAACGCTTGCTTTCATCTATAAAACCTCCTTTATTAGTTAGTCATTGCTAACTAAATTTATTATACAATATATTTTTATAAAAAGCAATATAAATTTTGCTATTGGCATAAATATTATTATAGTTTAAATTAGCAAAAAAATACTTCCCGTCAAATGACAGGAAGCCTTATGCGAGTAACTACTCCAATGCTCCGCCTCATGAGGAGCCGCTGCCGGCTGTACATGTGTAGCAATGGTTCATAGTTCTGATTTTTCGTCCGATTAAATCGTCTTTTTCTATATCGAAGATGGTATTGTGCGGACCAGCGATCTTCATGCCGAGGGCGAGGTTAAAGTCGCAGTCATGAAGGCTGCCGTCGTAGTCGACGGATAATGTGTCAAGGCACATAAGTTCATCGACAGTCGCTGGATTGAAGGCGTCGCAAAGCCTTCTAAGGTAGCGATCCATATTGCCTGATCTATCGAGCCACTCTCCGAAGCGGCCTATGGGTGAGTTGGTCATACTGAATAGATTGTTAAAGTCTATGTCGTACTCGTCCTTAAGCTTGGTCCTATATATGGCCTCGAGCTGGTCTTGACTCGATGGTATCATGGCACCGCTCGGATTGTAGACGAGGTTCAGCTGAAGCTTCTCGCCCTTTCCGTAGCCAAGCGCGCAGATCCTTTGAAGTACTTCGATGGACTCATGAAAAACGCCTATGCCTCTAACTTTATCTGTCTTTACTTCTTCGTAGAATGGCAGTGAAGCGACGATCTCGACTTTTCTTTCTTTTAAAAACTCTGGCAGATCTCTATATTCATCTTCATTAAAGATAGTTAAATTTGATCTAGTCATGATTTTCTTACCCATGGACGCGGCTGTATCTATAAGATATCTATAGACAGAGCTCATCTCGGGTGCTCCGCCTGTTATATCAAGTGTAGTGAAGTCCCACTCTTTAAGTATCTGCATAGCTCTTTCGGCCGTACGCATATCCATATCCTCGCTTCTTGCGGGCGAGCAAGCTACGTGACAATGTTTGCATGCCAAATTACACTTCCTCGTTATATTTAACTGAAGTGTTTTTGGCTTCTTCGTAAGTATATCGCGGCCTACGGTCTTAGCAAAGGGCTGAGCTGCCTCTTGTAAGCTCTTTAGATAAGACAATTACATCTCCATATCGTCTGCAAGCTTCTTCATTTGAGTTGAGTAAGCAAGTACTGCGCCGCCTGTGATTGAGCTAGCTACGTGAACTGCTTCCATCATCTCTTCTTTTGTGTAGCCTTGATCTAAGCAAGCTGTTGTGTACGCTTCAATGCAGTATGGGCAGTGAATTGCGTGTGCAACGGCTAGTGCGATAAGTGATTTTTCTCTACCGCTTAACTTGCCATCTTGATAAACGCTTCCGTAATAAGCCATGAAATTATCCCATAGCTCCTTATTTAATTCACCTAAAGCACCTCTACCAAACTCTTGTAAATCTTTTCTTTCAAAATATTCGCTCATAATTTTTCCTCCTTAATATTATTATGGTCTAAATCCTATTTACCCAAAAAAAGAGCAGTTATATCAATAACCGCTCCCCATATAAATATTTTTAATAGTTTACGCCATAATTATAGATAAAATTATCCAAATCTAACGCTTGCGCCGCTTTTATTATTTGATTTTTCAAGTATTTCTACCCAATCAAGTGACTTTCCTGTACCGATGGCAACGCATTCAACTGGGTCTTCAGCGACTTTGCATGGTATGCCTGTTTGCTCTGTAACAAGTGTGTCAAGGCCCTTTAAGCAGGCGCCGCCGCCTGTAAGTATGATGCCGCTACCGGAGATGTCGGCTGCTAGTTCAGGCGGTGTTCTTTCAAGAACTGTGTGAACTGCTTCGATAATCTCTTGAACTGGCTCTTTAAGTGCTTCGAGCATGTCTGAGGATGATACTACTACGTTCATAGGTAGGCCGCTCATTAGGTTTCTGCCCTTTACTTCCATGTATTGTTCTTCTTCGAGTGGATAAGCGCAGCCTATAGTTACTTTAAGCTCTTCGGCTGATCTTTCGCCTATCATCATCTTGAATTTCTTTCTTATATACTTAGTGATTGCTTCGTCGCAGTCGTCGCCCGCTACTTTGATGGACTTACTTACAACGATGCCGCCAAGTGAAATAACGGCGATGTCTGTTGTACCGCCACCTATATCGATGATCATGTTACCATTGGGCTGAGTGATATCTAGTCCAGCGCCGATAGCTGCCGCAATCGGTTCTTCGATTAAATAAGTTTTGATTGCGCCTGCTTCATTTGCAGCCTCGATAACGGCTCTCTTCTCAACTTCAGTACAGCCGCTTGGCACGCAAACTACAAGTCTTGGCTTGAAAAGCATTCTGCCAAGTGCCTTTTGTATAAAATACTTAAGCATTCTTTGTGTAACGCTGTAGTCTGAGATAACTCCTTCTCTAAGCGGTCTGATTGCAACGATGTTGCCTGGTGTTCTACCAAGCATCTTTCTTGCTTCCTCGCCAACCGCTAAGAATTTATTTGTATATTGGTCTATCGCTACGACAGACGGTTCTTTAAGTACTATGCCTTTACCTTTTACATAAACAAGTACACTCGCTGTACCTAAGTCTATGCCTACATCAGATCTTAATCCCAT
>QWCE01004164.1_pt1 | contig 14744 bp, 10 predicted proteins | sample 1972531 | NCBI WGS metagenome assembly QWCE01 (sample SAMN09866716, study PRJNA288562) | Human gut metagenome isolate term4_stool, whole genome shotgun sequencing... | reverse complement strand
GCCGATGAACATCAAGAACGACGTGAGGAGCTTTGCACCATCCGTTTCCTGCTTAATGCTGACGGAAGCAAAGCCCGCCGTGCGCGTGTTGACCGACTGAAAAAACGCCGCGTTCAGCTTTTCAAAGAAGTTCAAATCACGGTATGTATTGTTGTACTCAAGGATAAACAGCATCACCGTACCGAAAACCAGAAGCGTCAAAGATGTACGCAGGCAGACCTGCGCGTGAAAGCTCAGCTTTTCCACGTGCTGCCGGTGCAGGCGCGTCGAGATTTTCTTGCGGTAAATATCCTGAAACACCACAAAGCCCGTGGAGCCGATGATGATGAGCGTGGAAATCGTCAGCGTGACGAGCGGGTCGCCGTTAAAGGCCGATAAACTCGAATTGCCGGGAATGAAGCTTAAAATATCGAAGCCGGCGTTGCAGAACGCCGAGACGGAGACGAACACCGAGGCCCATGCGCCGAGCCCGCCATAGAGCGGCACGAAGCGAGCCATGAGCAGAAGCGCGCCGAGAGCTTCCACCGCAAACGTAAACGCAACCACGATGCGCAGCAGCGAGATGACATCCAAATTGCTGCCGCCGGCGCTTTCGCGGGCGAGTACAAGGTGGCGAATGCCGATGCGGCGGCGGACGAGCAGCGTGAGACCCGTTGCAAACGCGGCAAGGCCGAGACCGCCGCACTGAATGAGCACAAGCAGAACGCCCTGCCCGAAATACGACCAGTGCATAAACGTATCATACACGGAAAGGCCCGTGACACACGCGGCGGAGGTCGCCGTGAAAAGCGCGTCCACAGGGTTTGTGAACTGCCCGCTTTTCGCCGAGATCGGCAGCGTGAGCAACACGGTGCCGATAAAAATAAGGATCACAAAGCTGACGACGAACATGCGCGTGGGTGACGTACGCTTTACTATTTTTTGTAATCTGCTCGTTTTCATAAACTCCGACCGACTTTCTCCGGGCGCGCCCGGAACAGATTTATGCCAACATGAGTTCGCTGATCTTCGTGCGGCGCAGCGCCATCATCAGCGGCACGCCGAGCACATAGCAGACGATGAGCTCGCCGATGCCGACCGAAACGGCACCCGCGATGAAGCCTGCAAGGGAGAGATTGCCGAAAGCAAACGTGCCGTTATCCGCAAGGCAAGCCACTTCAAAGCCGACAATGAGGGCGTTGAAAATGACCGGCGGCAGCGGCGCCAAAACCGGGATCTCTTTCCAGCGAATGTTGCGTACAAGGTAAGAAAAAATGCCCGCGAGCAGCGTTGCAAGCGTGCCGAACACCCAGTCTACGACGCCGAGCGGACTTGCAAGGTTCGAGATGAGGCAGCCGACGGCAAGCCCGGGGATGGCGGCCGGCGTAAAGGCCGGGAGCACCGTTAAGGCTTCCGAAAAGCGGAACTGCACCGCGCCAAATGCCAGATTCATGGCGGCAGCGGCGTAAGTGAGGACAGCATACAGCGCCGCAATCACGGCGCTGAGCGCCAGAAAGCGGACTTTTGAGGTTTTCTTATTCATTTCAGCATTCCTTTCCGCGGTCCGGGAGCCGCCCCGGCCGCGCTAGTTTTGTTTAAGGTCAGGATGTCACGACTGACCGTGCTGCACAAATGGGCGTACAGCAACAGGATATAGCATAAGCAATTTAGGACGAAAAGTCAAGCGTTTCGGGAATATTCTACCGATTATTGGAAAATGGCGGATTTGTAATCGAAGCTTTGTTCGTTTTTGAGCATGGACAGGCGGTTTTCATGGACATTGTTGATTACATAAACGAAGTTGACCGCAGCAATCGTGAACAGGAAACCGCTTACCATGTGACGCTTTCAAAGCGGGACTTTCGGATTCGCTGTGTGTTTTATGCTCGCCCCCTCTTTTACGCCGCGGCTTGCTTCATTTATACCACATCACGGGGATTACAACGAAAATATACACTTTTGTGGGTTATCACAGAAACGGAGCGTCTCCTATATGCAAAAAGCCCCTGCCCGCAGTGAAACGCGAGCAGGAGCTTTGTTTTGTTGAATTTACTTTAAATTACTCTTTGGAGATGTCGGTGCCGAAGTATTTTTCGGAGAGAGCGGTAAGGGTGCCATCCTCGCTCATTTCCTTCAGCGCGTCGTTAACGGCTGCGAGCAGCGTTGCGGTGTCGTCGCCCTTGCGGATCGGAATGGCGACCTTTTCGACTTCATCGGAGAACGTAGCAATCTTGATGTTCGCTTCCGGGTGCTCCTTTACGTAGTCTGCGAATACGACTTCTGCGTTCAGCGTGGCATCGATACGGCCGGAGAGCAGAAGCTCGATGGTCTGGTTGAGGTCGTCCACGCCCGTGACCGTTGCGCCGTGGGCTTCTGCCTGCGTTGCGTAGGTGCTGGAAATGGTGTTGGCGGTCGTTTTGCCCTCGAGATCTTCCATGGAGTTGATCTCATCGTAATCGCCGCGCACGATAACAGCGGTGCGGTTATATGCATACGGGGTAGAGAAGTTGTACTTTTCCGCGCGCTCTTCGGTGACGCCTACGCCGTTGACCATGATGTCATAACGGCCGTCATCAAGACCGGCAAGCAGGCCGTCCCACTCGCCCTCGACAAAGTTGACCTCTACGCCGAGCTTTTCTGCGATGTTCTGCGCAACTTCTACGTCATAGCCGACAAGGTTATCGTCGGCATCGTGGTATGTCCACGGCGCCCAAGTGCCTTCCATCGCGACCGTGATGGTGCCCTTTTCCTTGATCTGCGCGAGCAAGTCGTTTTCTTCCGCTGCGGAAGACTCGATTTCCGCTTCGCTCGATGCAGAGGAAGCATCGCTGCTTGCCGCACCGGACGTTGTGCCGCCCGAGGTGCACCCCGTAAGCACGACTGCCGTGAGCATCAGCACAGCCATAAGTAAAGAAAGTGTTCTTTTCATGTTCTCTTACTCCTTTGCTTAAGTAGGATAAATATGGATAACGGACTGACAAAAATCAATCCATGTCTCCCTGAATGGTGCGCAGGAACGCTTTTGTGCGTTCCTCCTTCGGGTTCTCGAAAAATTCTTTCGAGGAGCCTTGCTCGACGATAACGCCGTCTTCCATGAAGATGACCTTATTTGAGACCGTGCGGGCAAAGCCCATTTCATGTGTGACGACGAGCATCGTCATGCCCTCATTTGCGAGGTCGCGCATGACGGAAAGCACTTCGCCGGTGAGCTCCGGGTCAAGCGCGCTCGTCGGCTCGTCGAAGAAGATAATCTCCGGGTTTGTCGCAATGGCGCGGGCAATGGCAACGCGCTGCTGCTGGCCGCCGGAAAGCTGCGAGGGGTAATAATCGTAACGGTCGGAAAGACCGACCTTGTCGAGCGCTTTTTTGCCGATCTCAATGGCTTCCGCCTTGTGCATTTTGCGGGCGACGATGAGACCCTCTGTGACGTTCTGCAGCGCTGTTTTGTTCAAAAACAGGTTGTAGTTTTGGAACACGAACGCCGTTTTGCGGCGCAGGCGCGCAATCTCTTTTTTGGTGATCTTATCGAATTCGAATTTTTCGTTATCAAAAATCAAGGTGCCGCTGTCGGCTTTTTCGAGGAAGTTTATGCAGCGCAGGAGGGTTGTTTTACCGGAGCCGGACGGGCCGATGATGGCAACCACATCGCCCTGCTCCACGTCAAGATCGACGCCGCGCAGCACATGCAGCTCGCCGAAGGTTTTTTTAATGTCCAGAATTTGCAGCATAACTCAGCCCTCCTTGTGTCCGTAAGACGCGAGCTTCTTTTCTCCAAAGCGCTGCACCCAAGTGAGCACCGTGGAGAAAATGAGGTATATAAGGCCGACCTCAAGGTATAAAAGCAGCGGCTCATACGTGCGCGCCACGATGCGCTGTGTGACCATGAACATTTCCGTTACGGTGATGTTCGCCGCAAGGGAGGTGTCCTTGACCATGGAGATGAGCGAGTTGGAAAGCGGCGGGAACGCCGTGCGCATGGCCTGCGGCAGCACAATGCGGAAAATGGTCTGGAGGTAGGTAAGCCCCACGCACTGACCGGCTTCAAGCTGACCCTTCGGCACGGATTCAAGCGCAGCGCGGATGGTCTCGGCACAATACGCGCCCTCATTTAGGGAGAACACGATAACTGCCGCCGGAAACGGATCGAGCAAAATGCCGACGCGGGAAAGGCCGAAGAACACAACAAACAACTGCACAAGCAGCGGTGTGCCGCGGAAGATCCAAATGTAAAAACGCGCAATCTGCTTTAAAACCTTCACGTTTGCGAACTGCACCAGCGCCATAATGACCGCGATAATGAGTGCAAAGGTGAACGAAATGACCGTGAGCGGAATGGTGACCGTCAGGCCGGGGATGAGAATTTTCGGAAAGGAGTCTATAAAGAGCTCCCATAAACGTCCGCTGAACATAGCTTTTGTTCTTCCCTCTTTCTGAAAACGAATATCAATACAAATATACGCCCTGTACTTTACTTGAAGTTTAGTATACCCGTGATGGGTTAAAATGTCAAATACTTATAATGGATTGAACCACATGCTTTTCGGGCATAGTATACCTTTTTCGTATGGTTTCAAATGCAACTGAAAAAACCGGGTCTCCTAAACGGCGAGCAAAACGACCGTCAGAAAGGCACACATGCAAAAAGGGACAGCATAGCGCTGTCCCTTTTCGAGTATTCAACTTTTGAATTTAAATCGGTTTAAAACTCACACCGTGTAAAAACGGAACCACTTTAAAGACGTCTGCTTTGTGAAGACGATGCGCAGCTCGGTGAGTCCGGCTTCGGCGGCGACATCGCACGTAAACGATGTGAACTTTGTGAGGCTTCCGGTGCCTGTGCCGCCCGCTTTTCCGAGAACTTTTCCGGTCTTGTTATCCGCAAGGAGGATCTCCACGTCGCCGGAGGGCGCGCTCATGGCGCACTCGAACGCGTTGCAGCCGGTGAGATCCATGTTCTTATATACGAGGAAGCTGCGGAAATCCTTCGCTTCCACATACGTTTCGCCGTCGCGCTTATCCGTGAGGAACGTGACACCGCTGTAATCATCGGCATCGATGGCTTCCTGCTTGAAGAAGCCCGGTCGACCCGGGAACGCTTCGCCTGCAATCTCCACGTCGGCGGTAAGGCGGATGTCGTCGCTCGCCGCGCCGACTTCCATTTTATACACGCCGCTTTCGACCGTGTAGATCTTTCTGCCGTTGCACCAAACGGCAAGGTCGTCGATCTTGAAATTCAGCGTAACGGTGACGGTCTCGCCCGCCTTGATGTGCACGCGCTTGAAAGCTTTGAGTGCATGGATGGGACGCACACGCAGGGAGCCCGGCAGGCTCATGTAAAGCTGCACCACTTCGTCGCCGTCAAGAGCGCCGGTGTTCTGCACGTTTACAGTCGCGATGACTTCGCCGTTTTCCTGCTTAACGGTCAGATTGCTGTATGCAAAAGTCGTATAGCTGAGGCCGTAGCCGAACGCGTAGAGCGGCTTGCCCCTAAAATAGAGGTAAGTCACATGGTTTTTCGCGATGTCGTAATCGTCAAGCGCGGGGAGATCACGAACAGAACGATACCACGTGGTCGGGGTGCGGCCGGCGGGATTGTTTTCACCGAAGACGGTCGCGGCAGCAACATGGCCGAGGCACGGGCCGAGGTGCGTGGAGCACAGCACGGCTTTGGCGGTGTCCTTCTCCTTGTTGATGGCAAACGGATAGCCCGTGACGAGGTACAGCAGAGTACTCTCATTTGCGGCCGCTGCGGCGTTCAGGAGCGCGGTCTGGGCTTTCGGCAGGCGGATATCCGGACGGTCATACTCCTCGCGCGCGTTGATGAGCGGTTGGTTACCCGCGCAGACGATGACGTGGTCGGCGCGTTGCGCGAGCTCTGCCACACGCTCTGCACCGGAGGAGACGACTTCCAGTGTAAACTGCTTGCAGGGGCAATCACCGGAGCCGGCCTTTGCAACGAGCTTATTCTCGTCGTTTACGGCCACAGCACGGTGCTGCCAGGTATCGAGGTACAAAACGCCGTCTTCTTCCTTGGCATACAGCAGTTCTTTCACGAACCAGCCGAATACCACGTCTGCCGTGCAGTTCATGCCGGGGTCGATGGTGACGGCGTTTTCGTCCTGCGGGGTCTCATCGAAGAAATTTTTGTCCTCGGTGAGGTACTTGCCGGTGCGCACGCTGCGCAGCGTCCATGCGCCGAAGTCCCAATCCGCGCGCTCAAAGAGGTCGGCGGTGTTCTCGTCGGCATTGGCATATACCGCGCCGTTTTCGGCGATACGCAGGTACTTGCCGGTTTTTTCGGAGCGGATACGCACGCGGTCAAAGCCTTCATCGAACAGTACGCGGTCTTCGCCGAGCTTTTCTCTGAAGCCCTTGACGACCGGCGTTTGGTTCGGTGCATAGCCGCAGTACCAGCAGGTGTAGTTCTCATTTGCGAGCGGGCCCACGACCGCGACGGTGCACTTGCCGTCGTCGGTTAAAGGCAGCATACCACGGTTTTCAAGCAGGATGACGGACTCCTTTGCCGCTTTTACGGCGAGCGCCTTATGCGCGGGGCTTGCGAGCTTTGCGGGGTCAATGTGCGCATAGGGGTGGTCTTCATCGAAATCGCCGAGCTTAAAGCGCAGCAATAACGTGGAATACACGGCTTTATCGAGGTTTTCTTCGGTGAGGTAGCCTTTTTCGAGCGCTTCGCGCACGGCAGGGTCAACCATGGAGCGGCTGTCGAGCATCATATCCGCGCCGACGCCGAGAATGTCGCCCATAGACTGCGCGTGGTTTTCATACGTACGGTGCGCGGCGACGTTCTGACCGAAATCGCCGCCGTCGCTGACAGCGAACGTCATGCCCCACTCTTTTTTACAGATTTCCGAAACGTCCGGGTTGTTGACGCCCTCTACGCCGTTGATGCAGTTGTACGCCGTCATAAGGCCCGGCGCGCGGCCTTCGCGCACGGCGGACTCAAACGCTTTTAAGTAATACTCGTGCTTTAAGCGCGGGGTGATGTTCGCGTTCGTCGTCTGGCGTTCGTTTTCGTAGTTGTTGGCGTAGAAATGCTTGAGCAAAGGCGCGGTCTTCAAATACTTCTCGTCCTTGCCCGTAAGGCCGCGGCAGTAGGCGGCGCTCATTTTACCCGTAAGGCACGGGTCTTCGCCATAGGCTTCTTCGTTTCTGCCCCAGCGCGGGTCGCGCTCCATATCGATGGTCGGTCCGAAAAGCTCCAGAGAGGACGGTCTTTCTTCCATATCGTGCGTGATGCGCGTTTCGTCGCCTGCCATGTCGCCGAGCTGCTCCATGAGGGCATCGTCAAACATGGCCGCCATGCCCCACGGCTGCGGCAGAATGGTGGTCTCGCGCTTCTGGTCGCGGTTTACGACGCCGCGCGCGATCTCGGTGCCGATGTGCGTCTTTTTAATGCCGAGGCGCGGAATATCATCGAGCTGCGACGTGATCATGCCGACCTTTTCTTCGCGCGTTAAACGGGAGAGCAGGTCTTTTGCGCGCTCTTCAAACGGCAGGGTGTTATCTTGAAAACGGTATTTCATGCGAAACTCCTTTCAAAACTCGTTATTTTATAGAAAGCATACCGCACAAAGCGGGGCTCTATGCGGCAGCATTTCAGTACGTATCAGTACGTATCAGTACGTATCAGAACCAGGAATCCGTATAGCTGGCTTTTTTCGTTTCTTCGCTCGGAGCGGGTGCGGCAACGTGCAGCACAGGCCTTTCCGTGCAGTTTTCCACACGGAGCGTCTTCGGCTCATTCGGGTAGAGCGTAACGTAGTTATCATCGTAATGCACACGGTCGTCGCTCGTCATGAGGTACGCAAACGGTGTGTACACGCTCGCGCGGATCGTCACGAGCAGATCGTTGCCGTCCTGCTCCACTTTTTCAATCTTCGCGTCGCTTTCCGGGAAGACGTAATCGCGGTAATACGCACGCAGGCTGTCGGCGATGTCGAAACCCTCGGCGCTTGCAAAGAAGAAGCCGTGCTTCAAATCATTGCAGACGGAAATGTGGAACTGCTGCATGGAGTGTGGAGCGACCTTGAGCGTCTTTGTGCAGAGGCTGTCGGTCTCGCCGGTGAAGGTCATGTATCCGCAGTGAATATCCGCCGTGAACGCTTCGGGCGTTTCGTTGATGACGGTCACTTCTGCGCCGCCCTCACACGCGCGGATGATGAGCTTTTTCGTTGCAAACGCGCGCTTTAAGAAATAGAACGAGATCTTTCTCGTCAGGTAATAATCGATGATCGTCCAACCTGTCTCCGGCCAGCAATCGTTGTACATCCAGATGAGGTCGCCTGCGCCGTACGGCTTGCGGCGCATGGCTTCGGCAAGCTCGGCGTACAGAAGGCCCTGCATGATGCCGCTGTACAGCAGATAGCCGTGTTCATCGAGGGTTTTGAACTCCGTCAAATGGCGGTCAATCGCGCCGTCGATGTTGCTGCGCTTGCGGTCAAACTCGCCGTGGTGCTTCCAGATGGGATTATCGAAGCGCATTTCGGTGCCGTCGAGGTAACGGCGAACGGTGCTTTCCATCTGTGCGCCGAAGAAGCCGTATTCACTGGAGAAGCGCGCCGGGATGCGGTCGAACGCCTCAAGCTCATAGACAAACTTGAACTTCGTTTTCGGGTGACGGCCGAAGAACGACCATGCGTGTACGTCGCCCTGTTCGCTCTCGTTGGCGCGGTCGCCGAAGTACGGCGAGGACGGCATATACGGAACGAGCGGGCTGTTGCGGTGCACGGCACGCGGCTGAATATAGTTGAATATTTTCTCGCCGTAGAAGCGCTCCGGCTTGATGGGCGCCGGGAACCAATCGGTGTAGGATTCCGCAATCTCGTTGTTGCCCGTCCAGATGGCCATGCAGGGATAATGTGCAAGGCGCTTTGTCTGGTAGTCGGCTTCGCGCTCCGCCTCAAAGAGGAAATCGTTTTTGTGGTCGGGGTAGAACGCGCAGGCGTACATAAAGTCGTGCATCAGCAAAATGCCGTACTCCGAGCAATATTCATAGAAGCAGTCCGGCTCATACGTGCCGCCGCCCCACATGCGGAACATGGTGAAGTGCGCCGCCGCGCCCTCGCGCACGAGGGTTTCGTAGCTTTCCTTCGGGGTGCGCAGATAAAGGGAATCCGTCGGCACCCAGTTGCCGCCCTTGCAGAAGATGCGCACGCCGTTCACCTTAAAGAAGAAATTGCGGCTGCCGTCTTCGAGCTTAGAGGTATCGAGCTCCAGGGTACGGATGCCGATCTTCTTCGGCTGCATCTCGTGCAGGATGCCCTTTGTGACGCAGCAGGCTTTAAAGGTATAGAGGTTCTGCGCACCGTAGCCGTTCGGCCACCAGAGCTTCGCGTTTTTGATTGTGACGCGTTCCTCGGCGAAGTTCACGCCGCCGACGAGCATGAGCGTTTTTTTGCCGGTGTAAACGGTTTTACCCTCAAATTCGAGCGTATAGGTAAGCTCGCACTCGGCGCTTGAGACCATGTCGGATTTTTCGATTTCAAAGTGGAACTCCACTTCGGCGTCATCGCCGTCGAGCGTTAACGTATCGACACGGGACGCGATGACCTGCGCACCGCTGAACGCTTCAATTTCGATGGAGCGGCCGATGCCGCAGGTGGGCACGGGCTGGCACCAGTCCCAGCCGTAGGTAAACTGCGGCTTTCGGGTGTAGACACGCTGGTCACAGATGGCGTTTTCACTTGCGCAGTAGAACGAAACGGCGTCGCGCGGATAGTGCAGCTCCATGCCGGAGGTGAGGCGAATGACGAGCTGGTTTTTGCCGACGTGCAAAAAGCGCTTGATGTCTTCACTGAACGCGCAGAACGCGTTTTCGTGGTGCGCGGCGGGCATGCCGTTTACGATGATATCCGCATTGAAATCGAGCATTTCAATGTTGAGGCGCACGATGTCTTCGTTCAGCATCTCCTCTGTGACGTCAAAATCGCGGACGAGCCACCAGGAAAGATCCTTGATCCACTGGTTTTTCTTTGTGTTTTCCTTCAAAAAAGGTTCTTCTGCGATGCCGTTTTCGATGAGGGCGGTGGTGACGTCGCCCGGCACGGTCATGGGGATAAAGCCGTATTTAGAAGGGAACGCATGATTCGATTTATCCGTCATCACGTGAAAATGCGGGTTCGGGTCTTTTAAGAACTCTGCCTGTTCTTCTTCGGAAAGGTCTTCAAGCTTTAAGAACGCCGGCAGCGTTGCGCGCACGGGGGCTGCGTCCATTTTGCGCAGCACTTCGTTGTAGCGCTCTGCCGTAACGTCCATAAATTCGCCGCGCAGCTTCCACGCGCCGGCAAGAGACAGTTTGCTCATTTTTTACAACTCCTTCGGGGGATTTGCACAGGCGTATATTTGCCTTTCTTTGCATTGTAGCCGATGCAAAGCGAGAATTCAATAGCTTTTTGCAAATTTCATATAGAGAAAAAAACGCACATTTTCTTGCAAACATGCACAGTTTTTTCGCGGCTTATTTTTGCATAAGAAACAAAATGGGAGAAGCCCGAAAGCTTCCCCCATCTGTATACATTTTAATCGAGATCAGATCAATCGATTACGCTTCGCCGTGAGCAGCGAGGTACTCTTCCATCTGAGCGCTGAGCGTTGCATAGTCCTCGTTTGCTTCAGCAAGAACGTCCTCGAGGCCGAGGCTGTTCAGCGTTGCAACATAGTTGTCCCAATCGTCGATGGATTCCTGACCGGCGATGACACCCCAGAGGTACTGATCCTTCTCAGCCTCGATGTCAGCTCTGCACTCCGTCCAGGACTCGAAGGAAGCCGGATCCTTCCACTCAACGAGGTGAGCAGCAGCATAGCGGCTGTTTTCGCCGGACTTGTTGAACAGAGCGGTAGTCTCCGGAGTATTGGAGATGTTGCACTCGTCCTTACGGTTCATGAGGTTATCGAACAGCTTAAGGCCGATATTCTTAGAGGTGTTTTCCTCGGAGTCCGGGCCAACGATAGCGACATACTGGCCGTTCTCGTCGTACTTGTAATCGGTGCCTTCGATACCGAAGCGGCGTGCGATGTAGTTATCGGAATCGCACATGTCGTCCCAGGTTGCATACAGTCTTTCCGGATCGGAAGCTGTGTTGGTGATTGCGAAATATGCCCAAGCAGCGCTTGTAGCCGGGTCTTCCTGCGGGTTGCCGTTGGAGCCCTTGACCATGTCGATCGGTACCCACTTAGCATCCGGGTTGGAAGCATAGAAGGACATCATCGGAGCAGAGTCCGGGTTGTTCCATGCGCACCAGCTGTACGTTACGCCGAAGCCGCCGTTTGCCATCTGCTCGTCACGGTTGGTATCCTGCGTGATGTTCGGGGTGATGTAGCCCTTTGCATACAGATCAGCAACGTCGCTAACCCAGTTCTTGGTGCCCTCGTTAGCCGGGCCGTAGGTGACAACGCCGTTGTCATCTACGCAGAAACGTTCGTAATGGGTCTGGTCATAGGACTGGATCCACGGCCAGAAGGAACGGAAGTCGTAACCGTCGCCGCCGAGGCCGTAGGTGTCGTTCTGACCGTTGCCGTCCGGATCGTCCTCCGTGAAAGCGCGGAGCACTTCGTTGAGCTCTTCGATCGTGGTCGGAGCCTTGAGGTTCAGGTTATCGAGCCAATCCTGGCGGATCCAGAGGTTCTCGCAGGACGGTTCAGCAACGTCGCCCGGGATTCTGTAAATGGAGCCGTCGGCCTCAGATGCATAGAAGAGGGTCTTCGGGTCCATCTTGTTGTAGTAGTCGCGGATAACGGTGTACTTATCCATGTAAGCGGAGACATCGTCCAACAGACCTGCCTTCACCCACTTGTTGTACTCGGTATCCATGCTCCACCACCACATGATGTTCGGCATGTCATTGGATGCCATCAGCAGGGAGATCTGGGACTGGCCGTCAGACCAACCCGGGAGAACAACGAGATTGAACTTAACGTTGTACTTTTCTTCAAGTTCCTTCTGAACGCGGCTGCCGGATGCGGTGAAGCCGGTCATAACTGCAACGGAAACGTCCATCGTTTCGCTCTGGTTCAGAACGTCGATCTTGTCGCCGGTCGCAGCTGCGCTGCTGTCAGTAGAAGCAGTGCTGCTCTCGGTGGAAGCCGTAGAGCTTGCGGAAGAATTGCCGTTGCTGCCGCACGCTGCAAATACGCTTACGCTCAGTGCAAGTGCCAGAACAACGGATGCGATTTTCTTCATGTTCATGACTAAAATCCTTTCTTTGGAAATAATGATAATATAGTTTTCCGAAGCCATGCTTCGGGACAACCCAAAAGAGTGCGGGCTTAGCCCTTAACGCCGCCGATCATAACGCCCTTAACGAAGTACTTCTGCACGAACGGGTACACAATGAGGATCGGCACCGTGGAAACCACGATGGTACCGGCCTTGATCGTCTGTGCGTTGGTATTCGTCTGCGCCATGACGTTGACGCCTGCCTGCTGCATTGCCTGCTGTGTATTCGTCAGCATGTTGCGCAGAACCGCCTGCAGAGCCCACTTATCAACGGAGCGGATATAAAGGACCGTGGAGAAGTAGTCGTTCCAGTAGCCAACTGCTGTGAACAGCGCGATGGTGGCGATGGTCGCCTTGGAAAGCGGCAGGATGATGGAGAAGAAGATGCGCAGGTCGGTTGCACCGTCGATGCGGGCGGATTCTTCAAGGCTTTCCGGAATGGAAAGGAAGAAGCTCTTCATGATGATGCAGTTGTATGCGCTTACGAGACCCGGCAGGATCAGCGCGAGGATGTTATCCATAAGGCCGATTGTCTGAATGAGCAGGAAGCTCGGAATCATACCGGCGGAGAAGATCATGGTGAAGAGGACAAGCGTCATCAGTACTTTGCCGCCGCGCAGTCTGGACTTAGAAAGCGGATAAGCGGTCATAGCGGTGAGCAGCGTGCCCAGTACCGTACCGGCAATCGTGACGATGATCGTGGTACGGAAGCCCGTGTAGATGTTCGGGTTTTTAAATACGGATTTATAAGTATCCAAGTTAAAGCCCTTCGGCCAGAGGAAGATGCCGCCCTTCATGGATGCTTCAAGGGAGCTGAAGGAAAGCATGATCTCATGCCAGAACGGATACAGCATGATGAGGCAGAGCAGCGTAAAGAACGCGTAGTTGAATACGGTAAAGATCTTTTCGCCTGTGGAGGTTTTGATTTTGTTCTTTTCCATGTTCATAACCTCCTTACCAAATACCCTCGTTGCCGGTCTTCTTGGCAACAAAGTTGACGATGAGGATCATGACGAGAGCGATGACGGATTTGAACATGCCCGCTGCGGTAGAGAAGGAGTAGTCTGCCTTCTGGATACCGATACGGTACACATACGTATCGATGATATCGGCTACGTCATAAACCAGTGCGGAATACAGCATGAAGATCTGGTCGAAGCCTGCGTTTACGATGTTGTTGCAGTTGAGGATCAGCATGATAACAATCGTCGGGGTAATCGCCGGCAGCGTGATGTTGATCATCTGCTTCCACTTGCGTGCACCGTCAATCTCGGCTGCTTCGTAAAGCTGCGGGTCAACACCGGACAGCGCCGCGAAGTAAATAATCGTGCCCCAGCCCATCGTCTTATAGATGTCGGTGATAATCAGCATCGGGACGAAGAGCGCCTTGTCGGTAAGCACCTGCAGGTCCTTGCCCGTGATGCTCTTGAGGAGCGCGGTGATGAGGCCCGTGGACGGATCGAGGAAATTCATGATGAGGCCGGCCATAACAACCCAAGAAATGAAGTGCGGCAGATAAAGGAGCGTCTGCGCCACTTTCTTAAACTTCATGTTGCGCATCTCGTTCATCATCAAAGCGAGGATGATCGGAATCGGGAAGCCACATACCATCTTCAAAATGGAGATGTAGAGGGTGTTGTAGAAAGTCTGCATGAACGCCGGCTTATTGAAAAGCTTGATGAACTGGTCAAAGCCTACCCATGTGCTGTTCCACATGTTGTAGGGGTTGAAGTCCATAAAGGCAATCACATTGCCGAAGATCGGGATATAGCGGAAGATGAGCATGAAAAGTATGCCGGGAAAAACCAGAAGATACAGCCACTTGTCGCGGACAACATCTTTTTTAAAGCGCTCCCAGCCGCTCAGCTCATACGCCGGCTTTGCCGGTTTAGCTGCTGTTGCCATACGGTATAACCTCCTAAAAATATTGTGATGACCGCACTTTCAATAAGAAAACACAAGGCTGTTTTTGCCCGAGGCAACACCCGAATAACAGGTTTCCCCCGTGGCACTAAAACATACCGAAACTTGTCCCCTTTTCTGTGGAACCGCTGCCACAGAAAAAGAGACACGAACAAAACAAATCAAACGATTTGCTTTGTATTTGGTGCATCTTACAAAAACGCGGTATATCATTTTGTTTGCATTTGTGATTTTATCACCCTCTTTTGTGAATGTCAACAACAAAAATAGCCTGTACTCATTTTTTTGCCCAAATTTGTCATTGATTTTCGGTTTGTGCATCTTGCCTAAAATTTTCGGCTTCACTTTCTGCGCCATACAAGTTTGTGCAAGCGGTTCCATATTTTTCATGCGTTTTTAAAAGACAACAAATTGCTAAATTCGCAAAATTTATGAAACCGCTTTCACAACTCTTGCAGTTATTCAACTGTATTTTACTGGTTTTTTTCAAAAATTTCGGAAATTTTGCAGGAATATTTTTTGTTCAGTCATTTCGATCAATTTAGGGCAATTTCATTTTCCTGTGCAAGTTGAAACAACATAAACGTACCTTTATTTTTATTATTAA
>QWCE01004160.1_pt1 | contig 14751 bp, 10 predicted proteins | sample 1972531 | NCBI WGS metagenome assembly QWCE01 (sample SAMN09866716, study PRJNA288562) | Human gut metagenome isolate term4_stool, whole genome shotgun sequencing... | reverse complement strand
TTTAGCATCCTACCTCCTTTGATTCGAAAATATACAAATCATATTTATTATCAATTATTATCATTACCTAATTTGTTCAAACTATATTATCAATTTATCCTATCAATCAAAAACACAGTTTTATTGTTCCGTCTTATTTATTTCATCTACGCCCATGTATTTTATGAGTGCTTCAGGTATTTCAACAGACCCGTCTTCCTTCTGAAAGTTCTCCAGTATTGCAGCCGTCGTTCTTCCAACAGCAAGTCCTGAGCCATTAAGCGTATGAACATATTCGGCTTTTCCAGTTTCGCTATCTCTATACCTTATGCCTGCTCTCCTAGCCTGGAAATCTTCAAAATTTGAGCAAGAAGATATCTCTACGTATCTGCCATAACTAGGCATCCACACCTCTATATCATAAGTCATAGCTGAAGAAAATCCAAGATCTCCCGAGCAAAGTCTAACAACTCTATACGGAATCCCTAAAATTTTCAATACAGCTTCAGCATCAGCAGTTAATTTTTCAAGTTCATCATATGAATTTTCTGGTTTTACAAACTTCACTAGTTCTACTTTGTTGAATTGGTGCTGTCTAATCAATCCTCTCGTATCTCTTCCAGCAGAGCCAGCTTCAGCTCTAAAGCAAGGTGTATATGCGGTATAATAAAGAGGAAGTTCTTCTTCATTCATAATTTCATCGCCCCTGAGGTTTGTAACAGGAACCTCTGCGGTAGGTATAAGGAAGAAGTCCTTCTGAGGAACATAGAACATATCTTCCTCAAACTTAGGGAGCTGTCCTGTGCCCGTCATAGCTTTTCTATTAACCATAAACGGTGGCAATATCTCAACGTAACTTTGATCAATGGTGTGAAGGTCGAGCATAAAGTTAGTTATAGCTCTTTCAAGTCTTGCTCCTAGCCCCTTATACACTGTAAATCTGGTGCCTGAAATTTTTGCAGCTCTTTCAAAGTCCAAAATATCAAGATCCTCACCAATATCCCAGTGTGCCTTGGCTTCGAATTCAAATTCAGTTGGCTCTCCTACAATTCTCATGACTTCGTTATCGCTATCATCGACCCCGTATGGCACTTTTTGATTTGGAGTATTAGGAACCGAAAGAAGCATTACCCTGTATTTTTCATCTATTTCGTCGAGCTCGGCATCAAGAGTTTTAATATCAGATGACAGTTTCTTCATCTCTGCCATTATTACACTCGTATCCTTACCCTCTTTCTTTAGTATAGGAATCTGCCTTGAAACAGTATTTTGTCTGTTTTTCATTTTTTCTACTTCGGCAAGTATTTCTCGGCGTTTTTCATCAATATCCTTTAGTTCTGACAGGCCAAAGTCACCTTTGCCTCTAAATTCAACTCGTTCCTTTACTTCCTCATAGTTCTTCCTAATTCGTTTAACATCTAACATTTTATTCTCCAATCTTATTTAATTAAAATTGTTATTCCCAATCTGACATCTAAATGTTTTGCTCTGTTTTACTTCAAAATAATATTCTAAAATATCCGCTACAAAACATTATGCACGTATAAACTGTATATTTCGCTTAGAGCATTCACTTTTGACTGAAGTTCGAGTTGAAGGTCTGAAGCCAATGCATAATTTCCGCTATCAAGTGCGTTCTTCACCTGAGTTAAAAGACAAAACTCATTCAATTCATCTTTTGCAATTTCATGCCTCATTTTATCAATCGACAGCCATAGTTTTATGTCCATATCCGTAAATTCTCTATCATCATGAATCTTTTTACACTCTCTAACAAAATTCATAGTTGCCGGTATAATTCTGTCGTGTAGTTCTGTTTTCCAATGTGAGAGTGTCTGTTCAACGTAAGAATTAATTACAAGCGGACTCATAACACCGCCTTTGTAAAAAATTTCAAGTCTATCTTTGTGATTCTCAAAGTTCATTAAATTTTCCCATACAGTTGCAGGGGCTTTACCAAAGAGCTGCTGCCTCTCTTCTTCGGAATAATCTGTGAACACATTTTTTTCACTTCTATATTCTCTATCTCTTTCAAGATAGAAATCATTTTCCCCATATTTTTTAGAGATAGACTGCTCGAGTTCCTTAGGTGTTTTTTTAGCTGAAAGTGCCGCTTCGATTCCGTCAAGCATGGACAGATACGAAGAAGCTATAACCAGATATGTATTACTCTTTGGATTAGGTGAGCGTAGTTCAAACCTTGTTCCTGCAGGATTGTGAACATCTCTTATAAGCCCTGCTAGTACAGTTCTGTTTCTAGATGGTTCTTCTACAGATCTACCAAGAGATGTAACCGTACAAACAGGAGCCTCATAACCAGGTTTAAGACGGTTAAAAGCATCATTGTTGGTACTTACAAATGGATTTATGAGTTCATAATTTCTTAGCAATCCCATAAGTGCACCGAAGCCTATTGGGCTTAGAAATTCTTCATCCCATTTTTCAGGTGCGAAGAGACTCACAACCTTACCATTTTTTAGTCTAGCTCCAAGCCCTAAATGTGTATGTTCACCTGACCCTGCCACTCCTCTTACAGGCTTTGCCATAAAGGTTACATCTAGTCCATGCATCGTAAATATATCTCTAACTACATACTTGATATGGTTTTCATTATCAGCCGCCTGCATAGCATCCGCATACTTCCAGTCAATCTCAAGCTGCTCCATAATGTGATTATAATGACCTTCATTAGCAAGGTTTGCTTGGACACCACCAACTTCTTTGTGCCCCATTTCCATCTCAAATCCGTAGCAGTCAAGAATAGTCATCACTTCTTCAAGAGCCGTCCTAACCTGACCGTAGGTCCTCTTCCAGTACTGTTCCTTTAATACCTGAGATGTAAACAGTTGTTCCCTATCACCCTTGTCATCAGGAGTTCTAACCCAAAACTCCAATTCTGTTGCACTTGTCAACAGCAATTCCTCTATATCTTCCGCGCAAGTGACTCCATCCATATATGGATATACATAGTCATTAGCCTTCAGTTCCTCAAGCATTCTCTTGCGAAAATACTTAAGGGCATCCCTTAGCACAACCCTTGAACCGCACTCAAAGTCCTCATTATGTACCAGAAAGGACGGTATTCTCAATGTCCCGACAGGAAGATCCGTATAATAATCTATATGCCTAAAATTGTGGTCAACATACCAATTGACATCAAGATCAGGTATTATATCAATCTTCGCGTTATTGAGATCGGCAATTCCTGGGAGCGCTACACTGGAGCCGTCAGTCTGGACTCCGTGCTCTAGAAGTTTATTTAAATCATCCAGAAAAACCTTTGTAGGAATTTTCTCGTCTGTATCATGTCCACCCATATCAATTCCAACAAAAGATACGAATTTCACTTCCGGATGTTCTTCCAAAATTCTTCTTATATCATGCTCACCGTGCATTTTAGCCGGTATAGTAAACAACATCCTGTCCAAATCATAATTTAACCTATGTATTCTCTCCATAAATCCTCCCAAATATGAGTCTTACTTGTCCTTTAGTTTTTTAAGTAAATCGGAAAGTTCGTCCATTTTATCTCCGTAATCCTTCCAATTGCCATTCTTCAATGCTTTTTCACCATCTTCAAAGGCTTTATTTGCCTTATCAATCAATGATGCAATACTTTCGTCCTCTTCAGCTGAGCTGGAAGAATTTTTATTATCTCCGCTGGTTTTGCCTTTTCCTTTTGTATCCATTCCCTGCGTATATGAATCACCCGCTTCCTCTCCAAAAAGAGACTGTAAAGCTTCCTTCAGAGTTGCCTCATATGCAATTTTATCTCCATAAGCAATTATAACCCTTTTAACTTCAGGTATTGCAGAATTGCTCGCTTCAAGATAAACAGGCTCAACATAAAGAAGTGAAGATTCAATCGGCACAACAAACAAATTCCCTCGGCTATACTGTGAACCTGCGGAATTCCATAGAGAAAAGTCTTGTGAAATTTCAGTGTTTTGGTCGATCTGAGCTTCTATCTGCATAGGCCCATAAACTGTTTTACTTTTCGGGAACTGATAAACAACAAGATTGCCATAGTCCTTGCCGTCATTTCTTGCGACCATCAGCGCGGTCATATTGTTTTTTCCCTTAGGTGTGAATGGTATTGTGCTTATAAATTCAGCATCCTTTTCTCCTGGCAATTTTGCAACAAAATAGTTTGGTTCCATAGTCACTTCTTCGGTTCCATATATCTGTTTTGCGACGTCCCAAAGGTCCTCTTTTTGATAAAAAACTTTGACATCATTCATGTGGTACCTTGTATAAATTTCACTTTGTATCTTGAACAATGCATGAGGATATCTCATGTGTGAACGCAAATCTTCAGGCATTTTCTCAATGTCTTTGAATAGAGATGGGAATATCTTTTGGTATGTTTTAGCAAGGGGATCTTGTTTGTCAACAACGTAGAACTTAGTATCCCCATTATATGCATCTACTACCACTTTAATGGAATTTCTTATATAATTCCCTCCTACATCATCTCCGACAAACGGTTCTGAATAAGGATACATATCACTGGTTGTGTAGGCATCCATCATCCAATATAACTTACCATTAATATTTACTGCATACGGATCATCCTCATATGTAAGATATGGCATTATTTTTCTGATTCTTTCAACGACGTTTCTATTTATAATTATGCGCGAATCACTCTTAATGTTTGAGGAAACTAGAATTTTTAAACTGCTTTCCTTGATTGAAAACACCAATCTATTGAAAGGATTGAGTTTGATGCCTGCATGCCCCTCATATCTAGTATATTTATTGTCATTGCCATCTGGGTAATCAAATTCATCTTCCTTTGTATCCACTAATATGTAGTCATTGGAAAGCTCACCAAAATAAACCTCTGGTCTTGTGATTTTTAATTCTTTTTTATCAGTCTCTGGCGGTATATTTTTGATCATTACTGATGGTTGACCGCTAGGCGTAACTGTATCAACCCTCGACAGAGTAGCGCCATATCCATGCGTATACTTCAAATGTCTGTTAAGCCATGTATCATTTATTTTTGACTCATCAATTTCTCTGACAGACATATAAGATTGAGTTATCTCTCCATCAATATTATATCTATCAACATCGACATCATTAAATGTATAATACTGCCTTATACTTTGGGTTTGGTTATAGAATGTTTTCACAGGCTTATAATCATTTATCCTGATATTGCTTATAGTCTGATTGTTGTTTTTGATATCATCGGCAGTTAGAGAATTTTCTGCAGCAAAAGATTTGACATCCACATTGTCAAGGTCATAAGCATACTGCGTAAACTCGATATTTCTCTTTAAGTATTTGCTTTCTTTGTTTATCTCATCCGGAGAAACCACAAAGTTCTGTACTGCAGCCGTAACACCGAATCCTAGAATTCCAATAATAATCATTGCGGCTGGAATATATAATATCTTTTTATATATTCTTTTGCGGATCATCGGTACTACAAGGACTGCTCCTAGGATGGAAATGGCCATTAGTATCCTGTAAATCCAAAGGGTAACGTTAAGATCAGTATATCCTGCACCATAAACTACACCCCTGTGTGCATGCAACAGTTCAAACTGCTGAAGATAAAAATTAACTGACAACATCAGGAAGAAAAATACACCAAGCGCCATATATTGGTGCTTTGCAATATCAACTATTTTGTTAAAATAGGCTCTGCCTGGTGTTGCTGCACGCCTATTAACGCCAGGATTTCTATGGTTCACAAAGATTTTCTTAAAAATTTCACCTGCAATGCCGTTAAAATCTTTGAAGTCACTAAAATCAGATTCATTTACGTAAGAATATTCATTCGCATCGTTTTCATCTGGCAAAGGGTCAGGGGTCCTCATTGATAGAAGAATCAGATAGTAAATAACCGTAATCGCTACTATAATGATTGTCAATGCAATGACAAGTTGATTTATCATCTGTAAAAATTCAAGTTTAAAGACATAAAAAGACACATCTTTACCAAAGATTGGATCTTTAATATTGAAATCTGTCGCTAACATATATTGCAAGAATGGGAACCACAAAACCTTCATAGCAAATATGGCCGCAAAGGCTCCAAAAATCACAGATAAGAGGCCGGTGTAAATTCTCAGCCTCTTTAAATTCGTTTCTTCTGATGAAACTATCTTTGTAAAATACCCTTTTCTTACATTGTGCAAATAAAATCCTACAAGGAGTGTTACTACTACAAATACTGGTAGCCCAATCTTAATTTGTGTAAAAAGTTTAGTGAAAAATACAGCAACGTATCCAATTTCATCAAACCATAACCAGTCAACAATAAAACTGATTAACCCTGTAAATATCATTGGTATGACAATTATTAGGGCAGCAATAATTCGTCTTTTTTTTTGGCTAATAGACTTGCGTCCTCTGCCTATTCTTAACATATAGCTAAAAATCCCTTCTATTCTTCGGCTTCTTCTACTTTCTTAATCTCGATGCTGTCTTTGACTTTCATCACAGTGCCTTCTGGCTCAATGTATAAATTATAGATATTTTTTTTATCCTTATCATCACCAAAGGACGTTGCAACAAAAAATCCAAACTCTCCAGTTCTGATCTCACCAATTTTAAGGTGGTCAACCTTAGTGTCATTAATGCCACCTGAAGATGTATTCAAATCCGAATAATACGCAACAACTGCTTTAACAATATCTCCACCATAATATACATCTTGGCCGTCATCAGTTGTATACCATATGCTATCACTAAAAGGTTTACTTGCATCAACCCCCTTAAAATCTTTGTTTGCAATATCTACCTTGATTTCAGGGTCTGATTCAATTTTTGAAATGTTTTGATTTGCAGATGAAGCATCCGAAATCCAGTCCTCAATAGTTTTGTTTTCTTCAACCTCTGCTCCCTGTGGAGTTTTACCAGTTATTTTATCTACTATAGTCTCATAAGTTCTATCAATGTTTACGGCTAAAGAGCTATCTGGAGCTACAAGTTTGATTCCTAAGATTAGTATGACAAGTATTAAAATTATATAGAAAATAATGCTTAGAACTTTCATTCCCTTTGATTTAGGTCTGATGCCTTCGTCATCTGAAGCGCTCTGCTCTTCAACTTTTGCTTCCAATGTTTTTATATCTTTGCTTGCCTCATCAACCTTTTTATGAGTTTTCTTTTGCTTGACATTATTATCGCTGTCAACAACATCTTCGTCGTCAAAGATCGCATGAAAGTCAAATTTTGTCTTACTTCGATTATCTGCTCTGCCTCTTCTTTTTCTTTTTGCATTGAGTTCATCTTTTGATTGTTCTGATTGTGTATTTGGTGATTCTCCTTCTGATTCGACTCCTCCGATTTCGGATTTGATTGAATCATCTCCCTCTCCATCGTCTTTGACTTCAATATCGCCTTCGCTTTGACTGCTTCCATCAGGGGTTTGTTCTTCATTTCCTGATTCTTTTGGTTGATCGCTGTCTTCCAAAATTCCCATGTCTGAGTCCTCATCCGCTCTGGAGGTGTCGCCATTTGACTTTGGCTCCTGAAAGATGGGCGAATCTGATTCGCTCTCTTGCCCTCCTTTCTGGGCATCTGAAATAGACTCATCACTTGTACAGAATTCTTTGTCGCTATCCTCTATCTCCTGAAATCCATCATCATTTTTAAGTTTCTCATATTCCTTGTCTAGCAATCTCTGAAATTCTTCATTTTTTTTATTGAAAGTGTAGAACTTGTTTACAGCAAAAGAATCGCCAGTTCCAGCATGATCAGCGTCTGTTTTGTCGATAACTTCATTACTATTTGACTTGTCTTCAAAAAGAAAACTTTGAAAATCCGTGTCATCACTATTATGAACTGATCTATCTACATCATCATTGGGGTTAAAAAAGAAACTATCAGTTTTACGCCCTTCGACATCTCTATTTATCTTAGTAGAGCGCTCGTTTCTATCTCCTGACATCAAAACGTCTTGCCAATTAATACTTACTTTTTTCTCTTTTCTCTGATCATCAGATGGAAATCCGTCAAGATCCCAGTTGAAATTTGCTGTTCTTTTTAGATTGATAGGCTTGGCTCCATTTTCAGCAACCTGAGAAGTTGTTCTGCTAATTTCCCTACGCTCATGATCTTCAAAGCCGTGAACATCATCGTCGAGTTTTTCAATAGTTTCCAATTTGTTTGGCGCTTCAACTCTGCTACCGCAATAACTACAAAACTTAGAATCATCACTTATAGATTTACCACATTCTTTGCAAAACATATTCTCACCTTTCTAGTCTCTAATCTGTCTCTCAAGTTCTTCGACATTGTAAACTCTACCAAATTTATCAACATGGTCCAACCTGCTGTCAAACTTACGTTTAGGCTGAAACTCCGCATCATCTACCCTCTCAGAAGCACTCGCAATATTTTCAATCACAGAATCTTTAATCGATTCGCACAAAACATCGGGAGTAGAGCTGGGTTTTTCTTTATCAAAATTATTTCCATCAAATTTAGCTTTATTATCCAGCGGGGCCTCTCTGCTAGACTTAGCCAAAACCATGGCTTCATCAATTGCCTCCTGCTCATGGTTTTTTTTGGAAGAATTGTCAATATAAATAAAATCTCCCTGCTTTCGAAGCTGTGAAATATTGCCATTTATATTTTCAAGTATGTCCTCTATCTTATTATAAGATTCCGCCTTTTTTTTCGAAGCACTGTTAATTTTTTTGTACAAAAACACCAGGAATATTATGCATAATATCACCAAAATACATATTGCAACATTCTGTACAACTTCCTGGTTATTTACTATAAACTGACCTAATTTACCAAATATATTCATGGCTATTCCTCGCTTACAATTATTCCACAATATTATATAATATAATGTCGTTTTTTTCAAGAAATAGCGTTCTTATTTATGCAACAAAAAAGGACCTTTAAAAAGGTCCAACAGGACTACCATCCTCTCTTCTTTTTAAAATACGTTTCGTATATTTCTCCTGCCATAATTGCGGTCAAACCTTCAAATAACATCAATGAAGAATAATCTCCAAATCTATTCAGCAAAACATCTATCAGAAGCATAGCTAAATAGCAAATCAAACTAACCATTGCCCTCTTCCAAGACGTATTCCAATATGGGACCTTGGCTATTTCCGATCTAATTGCATAGTAAGCAAGTAATGCAAAAGCTATTATTATTGCAGTCCAAATACTCATATATGAATCAATCTTCTGTGGTATTAAAACTGGTATCAAAAAGAGCAAGATCAAAGCTACATCCAAAATCTTAAAAAGCTTTTTCTTATCCATACAATCACCACCCTTATAAATATTTATTAATACATTCTTTTAATTAATTATACCCTTGGCATTATTTTTCGTCAAGAAAAAATTTTTATATTTTTATTTTATAGAAAAATGCGGTGTAGGTTTAAATATAGGCAGTGATTAATCTACAAAAGTGACAGTTTTTATCCTTTTAAAAAGAACTTAAGAATGCCTTAAGCCTATCCGTTTTTGGATTGCTAAAGATTTCATCGGGCTTCCCCTCTTCAAGTATTTTTCCGTCAGCCATAAAGACCGTCCGGTCAGATACGTCCCTTGCAAAACTCATCTCGTGAGTCACCACAACCATTGTCATATGCTCCTTTGCCAGCTCTTTCATTACATTCAAAACAGAGCCAATTATTTCGGGATCCAGAGCAGAAGTCGGCTCATCAAAAAGCATCAAATCCGGCTTCATCGCAAGACTTCTTGCTATTGCCACTCGCTGTTTTTGTCCTCCCGAAATTTGAGCAGGATATGCGTCCGCCTTATCTGAAAGATTCACCATTTCCAGTAGTTTTCTTGCGTTTTCAACTACTTGTTCCCTAGGCCACTTTAGCACCTTCACAGGTGCATAAGTTATATTTTCAAGACAAGTCATATGTGGAAACAAATTAAAATGCTGAAAAACCATGCTTGTCCTACCATTTAGAAGCACTTCACCTTCGGTCGGTTCAGTTAATCCATTTACACATCTTAGCAATGTGCTCTTACCCGACCCAGAGGGCCCAATAATTGTCACTATCTCTCGTTTCTTTACCGAAAAATCGACTCCCTTCAGCGCTGTGAAATCACCATATTTTTTCACAATCCCACGCATCTCAAGTATTTTGTCGCTGTCGGATTCTGCAATATTCCTGTTGACTTGCTCAGATGAATAATTATTAATTGCGGATAAAATCATCAGAACTCCTCCTTTGCATCATATCTGCTAAAATGTGCTTCTAACTTACCAGCTACCAGGGTGATTATAAGGTTCAGTAATAAGTAGATAATTGCCGTATACAAAAAAATTGTAGTCATAGAGGTCCTGTTGACTATCCCATATGTCACCTTCATTAATTCCATCATTCCAAGAGTTTGAGCAAGCGCTGTATCTTTCACAAGTGTAATGACTTCGTTAAAAATCGAAGGTAAAATTGCTTTCATCGTCTGTGGAAGCACGATGTCCCTAGTGGTCTGCCACTTCGTTAACCCTAATGAATGTGCCGCTTCAAACTGTCCCCTGTCGATGCTGTTTATACCTCCTCTGTATATTTCTGCAAAATATGCAGCGTAGTTTAAAATAAACGTAAATGCAATCGTTGAAAAAAGCGACGGCGCAACACCAATATTAATTGGTATGAAAAAATAAAAGAAGAACATCTGCATTAGGAGCGGTGTTCCTCTAAAAATCCATACATATCCTTGGCACAAAAGCCGAATCGGATAGATCCGACTATTTGCACCAAGAGCTATGGGGAGACCAAGAGGGAGAGAAAATATTAAAGTAGTAAGAAAGAGTTTTATGACCATAACGGTCCCCTCAAGTAGCAACTGCCAATTTTCAATCAATGGTTTAAGTATCATTTCGTCTCCCCTCAGAATTTACTTAAAAACAACTATATCTTTTCCAAACCATTTTTCACTTATTTTTGCGGCTTCTCCATTGTCAATCAAAGTCTTGATCGCCTCATTAACCGCCTTTGTTAAGGCCTTGCTATCTTTTCTGAATCCTATTACATAGAAATCATCTCCAAGATTATATTTGAGAGATCGCATAGCCTCTCCCATATTCTTATTTTTGTATTCTCCAAGAACCTGGTCGATTGCGATAACATCTATTCTTCCAGCCTTCATGTCCAAAATAGCATCGTCGTATGACTTGTATTCCGTGATTTTATCCTTGAAATCATTGTAACTCTCATTCTTACCAAGCATCTCAAGAGCTGATGAGTCAGCCTGTGTACCAATGTTGTATTTTGCTAGGTCAGCTGCATTATCCACTTTAACATCGTCTTTTTGCGTCATGAGAATTATTTTGTTGTTAAGATATTTTTTTGAAAGAGACATTGCTTTTTCACGTTCAGGCGTCTGTGACATACCATTCCATATGCAATCTATGTTCTTCGACTTAAGTTCCATGTCCTTCGCATCCCAATTTATTGGCTTAAATTTGATCTCAAGTCCCATTTCCTTTGCAACTGCTGTAGCAAGGTCAATATCAAAACCAACGAGTTCGCCCTTATCATCTCTGAATCCCATCGGTGCAAATGTATCATCCAAGCCTACAGTAAAAGTTCCCTCTGTTCCAAGATCATATTTGTCGTTACCATCATCTAATGTTTTTTTATCATCATTACATCCAGTAATAAAAATAGCGGACAATACCATTAAGGCTACAAACCCTAGTGCTATAAATTTTCTACTAATTCTTTTTTTCATGCTTCCACCTCATCTATTTAATTTAATAAAGTATCTGCATTTTAACACAGCTCCCAGTCGATGTCAACTCTCTAATTCGATAAAGTTTTAATTTTATAAAAATTCTCTCCCAATCAACAGTAAAATAGCCATTTTTCGGAAGAGAAATTTATAAGTTTCAATACATCTTCTAATATTTATTTTTTATTTTCAATTATTTTTACTGAAACATTTTATGTAGAAACCCTTTTAGTCGTGATTTTATCCAAATATTCCAAGTTTAAAGAAGGAATCAAGTTGTCCTAGCAAAACCAAAATCATTACAGGAGGTACTACAAATCTTATACAGAACATATAAAATTTCTTCCATGTAAACTTCCCATTGATTTCTACTTCTTTTGTTACAAAATCAGGAAGTATCCACCCACAGATAATAGCTGTCAGTAGTGCACTAAGAGGCATCAAGATACCCTCTGAGACTAAATCCATTGAGTCTAACCATGTAGATTGTCCAAATATTTGTGGAAATCCGTGGCTACCCAAACCATCGAGAGAAACAAATATAGCCTCTGCCAGTATTGCAGCTGTACACCAAAATGTGATTTTCTTTTTGTTAAATGTCTTAGCTTTTTCAAGTTTAAGATCGACTACTACAGACACAACTGTCTCTAGGAGAGATATGGACGAAGTTATAGCAGCGATGAATACTAGAAAATACATCACGAAGCCAAACAGAGGACCCCCCGCCCCCATAGATGAGAAAACAGTTTGTAGTGTTACAAACAGAAGTCCAGGGCCTGCAGCTGGTTCTAATCCCCCTGCAAATACCGCCGGCATTATCGCCATACCTGCCATAACAGCTATAATTGTATCTGCAACAGGAATAACTATTGAATTTAACTTTAAATCTTCTTCTTTTTTTAGGTATGATCCATAGGTTACCATGATTCCCATGCCCAGTGACAATGAGAAAAACGCTTGGCCACCAGCTGCTGCAAAAACATTTACCCAACCGCTACCTTTAAAAACTTCAAAGTTCGGCTGAAACACAAACTTAAGTCCTTCCGAAGCACCAGGTAAAGTCACGCTTCTGATTATAACCGCAACGAGCATGAAAAAGAGCGCAGGCATTGCAATCTTTGAAAACTTCTCTATTCCTTCCGAGACGCCACCTCTTACGATTGCAGCGGTCAGTAAAACAAAAACAACTGTGTATATAACCGTCTCTAGTTGATTACTGAAGAAAGCCTGGAAATATTCTGCAGTTTCCATTCCAGCACCTTGATAGCCCCAGCTTGCGTTGAAAATATCCCCAAGGTTTGCAATCATATATTTAAGAGTATATCCACCAAGCATCATATAGAATGACATGATTAGAAATGGTGATATTACACCAAACCAGCCTATAGGTGCGTATTTCTTCCCAAGGGCTTTATACGCCCCAACTACACCTTTTCCAGTCTTTCTTCCAATGCTAAGCTCTGTAATAGTAATAATAATTCCAACGAAAACAACAATTATAATATAAATAAATAAAAATGCAAAACCGCCGTTCTTACCCATCTTATATGGGAATGCCCACAAATTACCCAGTCCTACCGCAGATCCTACCGCGGCCATCAAGAAGCCGAACTGGTTGCCCCATTGACCTTTCTTTTGTTGTTCCATTGAAATATCCTCCTATTTGTTTAAAATGTGATATCACTATTATACACGTCCGCATATATTTGTCAACAAAAATATAAAAAATTATTATTTTTTGTTTTTTTTAACAAATTTTTCGGATTATTCTCTTAAAATTCTATTTTTATATTTATTTTTTCCATTAAAAATGCCGAAGAATCAATCATCGGCACATTTTGTATCATACTACGATAATTATACATTAACAGTGAAAAAATATAGTCATTGCGTCTATAGCAATCCCCTTTTCGTTTAAAACAATCCCCATTTAAAGAAGCCGTTAAGCTGTCCTATCAAAATGAAAATTAAGAAAATAGGCGCTAAGAACTTAATGCAGAAGTAGAAAAATTGTTTACTCCCAAACGACGAACCGAGTTTAACTTCATCGTCCAAAAACCCAGGCTTCAGCCAGCCTAATATTATAACCATGAAGAGTCCTCCAAGAGGCATCAAAAATCCCTCAGCGAAGAGATCAAATGTGTCAAGCCAAGTATCAAAGCCTAGGATGTGCGGCAATCCTCCGCCCCCTAATGCATCGGCAGAAACCAATGTTGAGCCTAGGCAAGCCCATATCCCTATTAGAATCGTTACAAAATTTCTTGAAGGAGTTTTCCCTCTTCGTACCTGCTCATCCATAAAGGCTGAAACTGCACCTTCGAGCATACCTACTGAAGAAGTAAGTGCTGCAATCAGTACAAGAAAATAGAATATAAAGCCAAACAATGCTCCAAATCCACCCATAGAATTAAAAACCGTCTGTAAGGTCACAAACAGTAGACTCGGTCCAGCGTCGGGTTCAAGTCCGAATGCAAATACTGCAGGCATAACAGCGATTCCCGCCAAAATAGCCACGACTGTATCAGCAATAATTATTATAGCTGAGTTCTTTTCAAGGTTTTCTGATTTATTTAGATATGAACCATATGCAATTATGCATCCGGATGAAATCGATAGCGAGAAAAACATCTGTCCCCCAGCTGCCGCCAAAACAGTTATCCAACCTGATCCATGGAAAACAGACCAGTCTGGTTTAAACATAAACGCTATACCCTCCATTGCGCCTGGCAGAGTCACGCTTCTGATTATTACAACAATCAACATTACAAAAAGAGCAGGCATTGCAATTACAGAAAATTTTTCAATACCTCCTGAAACACCACCGAGCACAACCACCACAGTAAAAACAAGGAAAATAAGTCCGTATAAAATTGCTGGACACGTGTCAGTAATGAAATTACCAAAAAAATCTCCGCTTTGAACACCTAGCGTGCCCCAACTAGCATTAAAAATATTTCCAAAATTAGCAATAGTATACTTTAAGCAATATCCACCTAGAGTACAATAAAAGCAAATCAGGATTAATGGCGTTAGTGTGTTAATCCATCCGTTAAATGTGAATTTACTATCGAGTTTTCTATA
>QWCE01004144.1_pt1 | contig 14809 bp, 16 predicted proteins | sample 1972531 | NCBI WGS metagenome assembly QWCE01 (sample SAMN09866716, study PRJNA288562) | Human gut metagenome isolate term4_stool, whole genome shotgun sequencing... | reverse complement strand
AAGTATTTGGTATAATTATTTTAGTTAATTTGGAGGTGTAATAGTGGATAATAAATATCTTGTTAATGGTAATGAGGCAGAAGGTCAAGTTAAGATTTCTGAAGATGTTATTGCTACAGTTGCTTCAGTTGCAGCTGAAAGTGTTGATGGTGTCGTTAAGGTTGGATCTAACTTCAAGTCTCAAGTTACTGACATTTTAAATACAAAAAATTTCAATAGGGGAGTTAAAGTCAATATTGGCGAAAAGGAAACTATTGTAGATGTATATATTACTATTGAGTACGGAATAAAAATTGTTGAAGTATCTGAAAAGGTGCAAGAAGAAGTTAAGGAAGCAATTGAAAATATGACTGATTTTGATGTTGTTGAAGTCAATGTTCACATTTCAGGTATTGCTGTAAAAAATTCTGAAAAGACTGTTGTAAAATGAGTAGAAAAAAAGCAAGAATAGGTGCTATGCAGGCTCTCTTTTCTATGGATATTAATGATGATTTTTCTCTTGATAATTTAGAAGTTTTTATGGAAAATAATAACTTTCAAGGTGATGAGGCTGATTATATTAATAGGGTTGTGCCAGATATTTTGGATAAACTTGAAAGTGTTGATGAAACAATAGAGAAAAATTTAAAGGGCTGGACTATGGCGAGACTTGCCAAGGTTGACAGACAAATACTTAGGATTGCAGTTTATGAATTTTTATATAAAGATGATATTCCTAAGGAAGTTTCTATTAATGAAGCTGTTGAAATTGCAAGGCTTTATAGTTCTGACGAGGCACCTAAATTTATAAACGGAATTTTGGGAACAATTTATAGGAGTTTTTAATTTGACAAAGTCTGCTTTTAATGTAAGTGAATTAAATAATTACATCAAAAAGCTTATATCTATGGACTATATCTTGAGGGATACTTACATCACAGGTGAAGTAACTAATTTAAATTTCCACAAAAATGGAAATGTTTATTTTTCTTTAAAGGATAAATTTGCCCGAATTGATGCCATGGCTGATCTTTCGGATATAAATATTAATTTATTTGATGGGGCCAAGGTTATGGCAAAGGGAACTGTCACTTACTACGATAGAAGTGGCAGAGTTTTTTTATATATTAATGAAATGGAACTTGATGGAAAGGGAAAGCTCTATCAAGAATATCTGGATTTAAAAGAAAAGCTTGAAAAGGAAGGGCTTTTTGATTCTTCTAATAAAAAAAGACTTAGTCCTTATCCTTCGTCAATTGGTCTTATAACTTCAACTAGTGGAGCAGCAATTAAGGATGTTATAAATATTTTTAGAAAGAGAAATAAGAGCTGTGATATTTATGTTTATCCAAGTCTAGTTCAGGGACATTTTGCTGCAGAATCTTTGATTTCTGGTATAAAATATTTTAATGAAGAAAGAAAAGTGGACAGCATTATTATTGCTCGTGGTGGAGGAAGTTTTGAAGATCTCTTTGTTTTTAATGATGAGAATCTTGCCAGAGAAATTTATGCTTCAAAGATACCTATTATTTCTGCAGTTGGTCACGAGATTGACTATACAATTTGTGATTTTGTAGCAGATTTAAGGGCTGCAACTCCCACTAATGCTGCAGAGCTTGTGACAAGAAGTGAAGAGGAAATTACTTCTGAGTTGGAAAAGAAAAAGGCTGAGTTAGATAATTTGATTGAGAGAAGGTTGAGTTTTAACCGATTAAAACTTCTTAATTTATATAAAAACATTTCTATAAAAAATCAAGTTTATAAGATAAATCAAATGACAAGAAATTTATTTTGGACTCAAGCAAGGCTAAATTCTCTTATGAATGAAGTTTTTGATAAACATAAATATGATCTTCAAAATATGAGATTTTATCTTTCTAATTTTAAATTAAATAAAGCAAAGGAAATTGAAAATTATTCCTACAGACTAAAAAATATTTCTAATAAGATAAATGTAAATTTAAATAAATCAATAGAATCTTTGAATTTTGATAAAAAGCTTTTAAATTATTACTTCAAGACAAAAGTAAATGAAGATTATAAAAAATTTAAGGCACAAGAAAAATTTATTTTATCTTATGATCTAGAATCTAAATTAGAAAATGAAAAGAGACGATTAAATTATTTAAAGATGGGTTTGGATTCTGCTTTTGATAAAATAAATAAGATAGAAATTTTAAGAGAAGATGGAAGTAAGTTAGCTTCTGCCAAAGATGCAAATATTGGAGAAATTATTTCCTTGAGTTTTAAAGATGGAAAAGTTAAATCCAAAGTTCAAGATGTGGAAATGAGGGATTAAATGGAAAGAGATTATGAAAGTTCTTTTAAAGAGCTTGAAAATATTATAAAGGAACTTGAGTCTAAGGACATTAGTCTTGAAGATTCCATAAAAAAATATGAAAAAGGGATTGAACTCTATAAGTATTTAAATAATACTTTAAAGGCTTATGAAGGCAAGATAAAAACTATTGCAGAGGAAAATTCTGAATTTATTGGGGACAAAAAAGATGAGAGATATAGATAATTTGTTAGAAAAATTTAATAATTATTTGAGTTCTTTGCTCGAATACGACAACAGTCTTCAACACAAGGTCATTGATTCTATGAAATATTCCTTGTTTTCTGGAGGAAAGAGAATTAGACCAATGCTATCTCTTATAAGTTTTTGTGAATTTTCAGATGAAGATTTGGATAAAATCCTTCCTTTTGCTGCTGCAATTGAAATGATACATACTTATTCTCTTATTCACGATGATCTTCCAGCCATGGACGACGATGATTTTAGAAGGGATAAACCAACGAATCACAAGGTTTACACTGAAGGTGTAGCTATTTTAGCTGGCGATGGTCTTTTAAATATGTCAATGGAAATTCTTTTAAGACACATTGAAAATATTGAAGATAAAATCGATTTAAAGCGTGCAATGAGAGCTATGAAATATATTTACAGTGCCACTGGTGTAAATGGGATGATCGGTGGTCAAACTATTGATATTGATTTTGATGTAGCTGATTACACTGAAGAAGATTGCGAAAATATGTATAAGTTAAAGACGGGAGCACTAATTAAGGCTTCAGTTGTTGTAGGTGGAATTATTGCTGGTTTAGAAGCTGATAATATAACAAAACTTTCTAAATTTGGAGAATCTATTGGCATTGCATACCAACTTGAAGATGATCTTTTAGATGAAGAAAAAGATCCAGATAGTGGAGAAGTAAATATGCTTTTATTCAAGGACAAGGAAGATCTTCAAAATGAAATTATTGACTTAACTAATGCTGCTTATGAAGCTTTAGAAGGTCTAGAATTAAGGCAAAATGCGCTAAAACCTTTTGTAGCAAAATTAGTAAACAGGAGCAAGTAATGGCAAAAAAACGAGCAGACGTATTATTAGTTGAAAAGGGACTAATTGATTCTAGAGAAAAGGCCAAAAGACTAATAATGGAAGGCAAGGTTTTTATTGGAACAGAAAGAGTAGAAAAACCTGGAACTCAATTAAAAGATAATGAAAAAATTTATATAAAGGGTCTTGAAAATACTTTTGTATCTCGTGGTGGTCACAAGCTTGAAAAGATGATTGATGATTATGAGATTGATTTAAAAGATTCTGTTTGTGTTGATATAGGAGCTTCTACTGGTGGTTTTACCCACTGTATGCTAAAACATGGAGCAAAAAAAGTTTATGCCATTGATGTTGGATACAATCAGCTTGATTATAAACTTAGGATGGACGATAGGGTTGTATCTCTTGAAAGGACAAATATAAGATATTTTGACAAGGACCTTATAGAAGAAGACGTGTCTTTTATTTCTATTGATGTGTCCTTTATTTCTCTTGAGTTAGTTCTTCCAGTTGCAAAAGATATCCTTGGTCAAAGAGGAGAAATAGTTGCTCTTGTAAAGCCACAATTTGAAGCTGGTAAGGGAAAAGTTGGAAAAGGTGGAATAGTTAGAGATAAAAAAGTACATATTGAGGTTATAGAAAAAATCCTTAATCTCACAGAAGAACTAGGTCTTAATATTAAGGCTCTTACTAATTCTCCAATTAAAGGAACAAGTGGAAATATAGAATTTTTAATTTATTTGTCAAATTATGGCGAAAGCACTGAAACTTTTGATGCTAAAGAAGTTGTAAATAAGGCTTATGAAAATTTAAATGATTAGGTGAAATATGCTTTTAGAGTTAAATATCGAAAATTTTGCAATAATTGAAAATATGAAAATTGAGTTTGAATCTGGTCTAAATGTTTTGACTGGGGAAACTGGTTCAGGTAAATCAATCATCATAGACTCTCTGGGACTAGTGCTTGGTCAAAGGGTCAACAAAGATATTATAAAAAAAGGAAAAGACAGGGCATTTATCGAAGCAGTTTTTTCTTCTTATGACGAAGAAACCAAAGATCTCTTATTAGAATATGGGATTGAATCAGGGGATTTAATTGTTGTATCAAAGGAAATAAGAGAAAAAGGACCATCAATTACAAGAATTAACAACAGAACTGTTACATCTCAAATTTTATCAAAGATTTCAACTCATCTTATCGATATTTTTGCTCAACATGAGTCAATTTCATTAATGGACAACAAAAATCAATTAAAATTAATTGATGATTTTTCTGCAAAGGAACAAAAGAATTTACTTTTAAATTTAAAAGATGTAGTTCAAGAAATTAATGATTTAAAAAATGAATATCATGAAAAATCAATGCTTGAGCAAAATAAGGATAGAGAAATTGATCTTCTTGAATATCAAATTCATGAAATTGAAGATGCAGCTTTAACAGACTATGATGACGAAAAACTTTATGATGATTTCAATTATTTAAACAATATGACAGACACTCTTGTGAAACTCTCTGAAGCTAAATCTCTTATTAATGAATCTTATGAAAGCAGCTCCTTAGAAGATATTCTCGATAAAATAATTGCAAATATAGTTGATGTTTCAAAATACAACAAAGATCTAAAAGAAGTTGAACAAGATTTAGAGGATATTAGATATAGGATTTCTGATATTGCAAAAGAACTGGATAGATATGTAAATTCTAGTGAAATTGATGAAGAAAAACTTTTATACTTAAAAGAGAGGATAGACCTAGTCAATAATTTAAAATTAAAATACGGAAACAATGTAAAAGCTATAAATAAATTTTACAGTGATATAAGTGAGAGACTTCATTTTCTTCAAAATTATGAAGATAACTTAAATAAACTTCAAAATAAAATTAAAAATATGGAAGAGGAAGCTCTTCTTCTTGCAGAAAAAATAAGTCAAAATAGAAAAGACACTGCAAAAGTTTTAGAGAAAAAAGTTGAAGAAGAGATTGTAAAATTAAATATTAAAGATGCAAAATTTAAAATTGATATAAGTGAAAAAGAGCTTTCCAAAGATGGAATTGACAAAATCGAATTTTTAATTGCTCCAAACCTTGGTCAAGATTTGATGCCTATGGCAAAGGTTGCATCTGGTGGCGAAATGTCAAGAATTATGCTTGGTTTTAAGAGCATAATAGCAGAAAAAGATGATATTCCAACACTTGTGTTTGATGAGATAGATACGGGTATAAGTGGAAGGACAGCACAAATTGTAGGCAACAAGATAAAAGAGCTTGCAAGAGATAGACAGATTATAGTAATTTCTCACTTACCACAAATTGTTGCACTTGCTGATACTCATTTTGCAATAAAAAAAGATGTAGTTAACAACAGCACAATTTCTACAATTGACAAATTAAATTACGATGAGCGAGTTAGTGAAGTTGCGAGATTAATTGGCGGAATAAATGTTAGTGAAATTGCAATTGAAACTGCAAAGGAAATGATTGGTGATTAAATGACAAAATCAAATTATGAAGAGAGAACTATGAAATCCACAAAAATATTTGATGGAAAGGTTCTGCAACTTAGAGTTGATACTGTTGAGATGGAGGGTCAAAAATATACAAAAAGGGAAATTGTTGAAAGACATCCATCTGTTGGCATTGTTGCTATAACTGAAAATGACGAAATTATTTTAATAAAGCAATACAGAAAGGCAATAGATAAAGAAATTTATGAAATACCAGCTGGAATGGTAGATTTTGGAGAAGAACCTCAAAAAGCCGCTCTTCGTGAACTCAAAGAAGAAACTGGTTATGATGCCAATAAATCGGAATATCTTGCAGAAATTTATTCTTCTCCTGGTTTTACAAATGAAAAATTATTTATTTTTTATGCAGAGGACTTAACTTTAGGAGATCAAGACTTTGATGAATTTGAACATCTTTCTGTAGAAAAAGTAAAATTTGAAGAAGCACTAAAACTTGTGAGTTTAGGTGAAATAAATGATGCAAAGAGTCTTGCTGCAATTTTATATTACAAGAACTTTAGGAGGAATAATGGATAAATCAATTAATTATATAAAAGAAAAAATTAAAAACGAGCCAGAAATTGGAATAGTACTTGGTTCAGGTTTGGGAGATTTCGCAGACACAATTGAAGATAAAATAGAAATTCCTTACAAGGAAATACCTGGTTTTCCAGTTTCTACTGTAAAAGGACATGATGGAAAATTAATTTTTGGAAAAATAGATTCTAAAAATGTATGTGTAATGAAGGGAAGAATTCATTACTACGAAGGTTATGACATAAAAGATGTAGTTTATCCTATAGAAGTTTTGGCAGGTCTTGGAATAAAGACAATAATTTTAACAAATGCTGCTGGTGGAGTTAATGAAGAATTTGAACCAGCTGATTTAATGATTATAAATGACCACATTAATTTAATGGGTAAGAATCCTCTAATTGGACCAAATGATGAAAAAGTTGGACCGAGATTTCCAGATATGACAGATTTATATAATAAGGAACTTGTTGAAGTGGCAGAAAATTCTGCAAAAAAACTTGGGATCAATGTAAAAAAAGGTGTTTATATGTATTTTACTGGTCCATCTTATGAAACTGCTGCTGAAGTTAGAATGGCTAGAATTTTAGGAGCAGATGCTGTTGGAATGAGTACTGTTCCAGAAGCAATTCTTGCAAGACATAGGGGACTTAAAATATTAGGTATTTCAACAATAACTAATATGTCTACTGGAATATTAGACACTCCACTTGATCATACAGAAGTTGTTGAAGTGGGAAAAGAAGTAGCAGGCAAGTTTAAAGAATTATTAATGGAAATCATTGAGGAAATTTGATGAATTTTTTAGATATTATACAAAAGAAAAAAGAAAATAAAGTTTTAAGTCAAGAAGAAATAGAATTTTTTATAGAAAATTATGTAAAGGGAGAAATTCCTGATTATCAAGTTTCAGCCTTTTTAATGGCAGTTTATTTTAATAAATTAAATTTAGATGAAACTTATTATCTCACAAAAGCTATGATTGATTCTGGAGAAACTGTTGATTTATCAGGAGTTCCTGGATCTAAAGTTGACAAACATTCAACAGGAGGAGTTGGAGATACAGTTACTTTAGTCCTTGGACCATTACTTGCTTCAGTGGGACTTGTCTTTGCAAAAATGAGTGGCAGAGGCTTAGGACACACTGGTGGAACTCTTGACAAGTTAGAGTCAATTCCGGGATTTGATATAAATATTGGTGGAAAAGATTTTATAGAAATTTTAAAAAAATCAAATATAGCAGTAATTGGACAAACAGAAAATATTGTTCCTGCTGATAAACTTTTATATGCTTTAAGAGATGCTACAGCCACAGTAGATAATGTAAGTCTAATTGCATCATCTATACTTTCAAAGAAAATTGCGCTTGGAACAGATGCCCTAGTGCTTGATGTAAAAGTTGGAAATGGTGCCTTTATGAAAGATGTGCCGTCAGCTGTAGAACTTTCTAAATTAATGGTTGAACTTGGCAAAAAATTTGGCAGAAATACAAAAGCTATTATCACAAGTATGAATGAACCTCTTGGCGATGCTATAGGCAACAGTCTTGAAGTTATTGAAGCTATAAATATCCTAAAAGGAGAAAAAGAAGGTCATCTTAAAGATATTGCCTTGAGAATTGGTGCAAAACTAATGCTAATGGAAGGAATTGCAAATTCAGAAGAAGAGGCAGTTAAAACTCTAGAAGGAAAAATAAAAGATGGATCTGCAATTGAGAAATTCAAGGAAATGGTAGAACTTCAAGGTGGAGACAAAACTTATATTGATGATACTGATAAATTTAAAAAGTCATCAATAATAAAAGATATTTATGCAGAAGAATCAGCTTATGTAAAATCAATTGAAGCAATAGAAATTGGAATTGCATCAAGAGATTTAGGTGCAGGAAGACATGAAAAAGGCGATGTTCTTGATCTAAGTGCTGGAATTTATCTTCACAAAAAAGTTGGGGATTTTGTGGAAAAGGGAGAAAAACTTGCCACAATTTATACTGAAAAAGAAAATGAAGTTGATTCTGCAATTAATAGAATTAAAAATGCCTATACTTTTTCTGATAAAAAAGAATCTTATGAACTAATTTTAGAAGAGATTGATTGAGATGAAAAACTTAGAAATAGGATCAATGTTAATTAATATTATTGCCCTAATGGTGGCAATTATTCCTCACGAGATAGCACATGGTTATGTGGCATATCTCTGTGGAGATACAACTGCAAAAGATGATGGAAGACTTAGTTTAAACCCATTAAATCACATTGATTCTGTGGGTTTAATTTCCATGATTATTTTTAGGTTTGGATGGGCAAAGGCCGTTCCAATTAATCCCTATAGATTTAAGGGGAATAGGAAAGTTTCTTCTCTTTTAGTATCTCTTGCTGGAGTTTTTACAAATTTTGTTCTTGGATTTATTTCAGGAATAATTTTAGTTTATTTAAATTATAAATCATCAACTTTAGTGCCTTTATTTTCATCAATTTTTTGGTACAATATTATGCTTGGTGTTTTTAATCTTGTACCCTTGCCACCTCTAGATGGTTCAAAGGTTTTGGCAACACTTTTACCAGAAGAAATAGAATATAAATTTTATAAATACGAAAAATATTTTTACTTTGTTTTAGTAATTATGCTTTTTTCTGGCATAGTTGATAAATTTATTGGACCTATTATTTATGGAATAATTAATGGAATTATTTCAGTGGGAATTAATTTATGGAATACAATATTGTTTTAAAAACTTATGAAGGTCCAATGGATCTTCTTTTAGATTTAATAAAAGAAAATGAAATAGATATTTATGACATACCAATTTTTAAAATTACTGAAGAATTTTTGGAATATATTGAAAATATGAAAAAGTTAAATTTAACTCTAACTTCAGATTTTATTTTAATGGCGTCAACTTTATTAGAAATAAAATCAAAAATGCTCCTCCCCAAAAAAGAAGTATTTGATGAAGATGGAGAAGTGGAAGAAGATCCAAGGCAAGATTTAGTGGAGAGTCTTTTGGAATATAAAAAATATAAAGAAGCTTCAGAAATTTTAAAAGTTCAAGAAGAGTATGAGTCCAAGTCTTTTTACAAGCTTAGGACAGAAATTTTTTCTATGAGTGAAATGGACTTTTTAAAAGATTCAAATGTTGATAAACTTTCTCTTGCATTTTTTAATATTTTAAAGAGATACAAGGACAAGGAAGTTGTTGGAATTGAGAGAGAATACTTTAAAGTTGAAGATGCTACTAGAAAGATAAAACTTGCTCTTCACAAAAACAAAAATATTAAATTTAGCGATCTATTAGTTGATATAGTTTATAAAGTTGATGTAATCACATATTTTTTGGGAATGTTAGAACTTATAAAGAACGAGTACATTTATGCAAATCAAAGTGATAATTTTGCAGATATTATAATTAAAGAGAGAGAATATAATGGACAGGAACAGACTGAAATCAATAATTGAATCAATTCTTTTTATTTGGGGTGATCCCATAAGTATAGATGACCTAGCAAGCACTCTTGAGCTTAGACGTGACTATACTAGAGAGATTTTATTAGAGATGAAAGAAAATTATAAAAATGAAACTTCTGGTCTTAGACTTAGAGAAATTGATGGTAAATTTCAACTTGGAACAAAACAAGAAAATGAGCCTTATTTAAAAAACTTAATTAAAGAAAAAAATGAAAAGAATCTTTCAAAGCCTGCTCTTGAAACTCTTTCTATAATTGCCTATAAGCAACCAGTTACGAAACTTGAAGTTGAAGAATTAAGAGGAGTCAATTGCGACTCAACGATTAAGGGACTTTTGGATTTTAACTTAATAGAAATTTCTGGCAAATTAGATAGGATTGGTCACCCTAACTTATATTCCACAACTGAAAAATTTTTACAAAAATTTGGAATGGAAAACTTGGAAGAATTACCAGACCTTAAAGAATTAGAGGAGGAATCTAATTGAGATTACAAAAATATATGGCTCATTGCGGGGCTGCATCAAGAAGAAAATGTGAAGAATTTATTCAAGATGGACTTGTTAAGGTAAATGATAAAATCGTAACAGAACTTGGCACAAAAATAGATCCTAATGTTGATAGAGTGTATTTAAATGGGAAAAGACTTACTTTAGAAGCTAAAAAAGTTTACATGATTTTGAATAAACCTATTGGAGTTGTCACAAGTGCTAATGACGAAAAGGATAGGCAAACTGTAACAGATCTTGTACCAGATGATTACAGAGTTTATCCAGTTGGAAGACTTGATATAGATACAAGTGGCTTAGTTCTTCTTACAAATGATGGTGAGTTAGCTAATATTATGATGCATCCAAGATATAAAATTGGAAAAAAATATATTGTGACTGTAGAGGGAACACCTAATGCACATGAACTTGCTCTTTTAAGAGAGGGACTTGATATTAGAGACTTGAAAACTTCTCCTGCAAATGTAAAAATTTTGAAATCCTTTAAACAAGATTCAATCCTAGAAATTGAAATTTTTGAAGGTCAAAATCATCAAGTCAAGAGAATGTTTGACTATGTTGGTCACAAGGTAAAAAAATTAAAGAGAATATCTATGGGTCAAATTGAACTTCTAGACTTAGAAGTTGGAAATTATAGATACCTCAGTGAAAAAGAAGTAAAATATCTAAAGGGATTAAAATGATAGTAAAGGAAAAATATTTTGAGATAGTGGATGAGACCCTATCTCATAATTTTTTAGGGAAAATTGCCGTTGATTGTACTCTTGGAAAGGGAAATGATACTCTAAAACTTTTAAAAGCTGTTGGAGAAAATGGATTTGTTTATGGCTTTGATATTCAAGAAGAAGCAATAGAAAAGACAAAAGAATTGTTAAAAGATTATAAAAACTTTGAATTATTTTTAGACTCTCACGAAAATATTGACAAGATAGAAAGTTTTGATTTAGCAATTTATAATCTTGGATTTTTACCTGGTTCTGATAAAAAAATTACAACTTTAAGAGATTCCACACTAAACTCCTTAAAGAAGGCAACAGAAAAAATAAATGAGGCTGGAATTATTATTGTGGTTTCTTATCTGGGACATGTTAACTCTTTTGAAGAAAGAGAAGGAGTTGACGAATTTTTAAGAAACTTGGACCAAAAGAAATTTAAAGTTGAGAAAAGAGAATTTTATAACCAAGCTCATAATCCTCCAATTGTATATTTAGTCGAAAAGAAGGTTTTAAAATGAGAGTAGGAATAATTGGTGGAGGACCTGCCGGCATGATGTGTGCCATAAAAGCAGGAGAAAAACACGATGTTGTCCTCTTTGAAAAAAATGAAAAATTAGGCAAAAAATTATTTATAACTGGAAAGGGAAGATGTAATTTAACAAATTACACAGACGAAAAGGATTTTTTAAAAAATATTGTAAATAATAAATCTTTTATGTACTCTTCTATTTATTCTCTATCACCTTTTACAACTTATTATTATTTTGAAGAATTAGGACTTCCTCTAAAAGTTGAGAGAGGAAATAGAGTTTTTCCAGCAAGTGACAAATCTTCAGATGTCATAAAAGTTTATGAAAAAAAATTAAAAGAAGTTGGAATTGACATAAAATTAAATACTGAAGTTAAATCCATAGAAAAAGATGGAGAAACTTTTACAATAAATGGAAAAGAAAAATTTGACAAGATTGTGATTGCAACTGGTGGCATTTCATATAAATTAACTGGTTCAACTGGAGATGGATATAGATTTGGAGAAAAATTTGGACACAAGATAGTTGATCCAAGACCAGGACTTATTGGTATGAATTTATCTAATAATTTTAATTTAGCAGGACTTACTTTAAAAAATGTTGAACTCATTGCATTAAAAGATAAAAAAATTATTTCAAGAGAATTTGGTGAACTTTTATTCACTCACAGGGGAATTAGTGGACCAATTGTCCTTACAAGTTCAAGTAAACTCAATAGGTTAAATAATTTTGAGCTTTATCTTGATTTAAAACCAGCTTTGTCAAATGAAAAATTAGATAATAGAATTTTGAGAGATTTTAGTGAAAATCAAAATAAAAATATTGAAAATGTATTGAAGTCACTTCTCCCAAAAGACTTAATAGCTTATATTCTAGAAGACGCAAAAATATATGGAGATAAAAAGGTAAATCAAATTACAAGAGAAGAAAGAGAAAATCTTATAAAAACTATTAAGAATTTCAAACTTAATTTTGATGGATTTGATGACATTAATAGGGCAATAGTTACTAGCGGTGGCATTGATGTTAAAGATATTGATCCGAAAACAATGGAGTCAAAACTTGTTAAGGAACTTTATTTTATTGGAGAACTTCTTGATATTGATGGGCTAACTGGTGGATTTAATATTCAAATTGCAAATTCAACAGGCTACTCTTGTGGGATTAATTTATAATAGCTTTACTTATTTTAAAAAATAAAATATAATGATAAAAGTCACTACAGTTCAATACAAGAAGTAGTGATTTTTTTTGGAGGTAAAAAATGAAAATTGCAATAGATGGACCAGCGGGATCTGGCAAAAGTTCTCTTGCAAAGGAAATTGCAAAAAAACTTGGAGTTTTATATATTGACACAGGAGCAATGTATAGGGCAATTACTCTCAAACTTTTAAATGAAGATGAAAGTAATTATGAAAAAATACTTAAAGATACTGAAATAAATTTTGATGGAGATAAAATATTCTTAGATGGCAAAGATGTCTCAAAAGAAATTAGAGAAAATGAAATTTCAAACAAGACTTCTGAAATGTCAAAAAAGAAAATTATTAGAGATTATCTTGTAAAAATGCAAAGAGAAATAGCAAATGACAGAGATGTTATCATGGAAGGCAGAGATATTGGTTCTGTTGTATTAAAAGATGCTGAATATAAATTTTTCTTGACAGCAGATGTAGAGACTCGTGCTATGAGAAGATTTAAACAATTAGAGGATAATAAGGCAAGTTTTGATGAAATCTTGGAAGATTTAAAAAAGAGAGATTACAATGACTCCCACAGAGAAAATTCTCCTCTAATTAAAACTGATGATGCAATTTTAATTGACAGTACCGATTTAAATGCAGAAGAAACAATTGAAAAAATAATTTCTTATATTAAAAGGTGAGATATGTTTTATTTTACTGTAAAAAGTATTGTGGGATTTATTGCCAAACACATTTATAGGATTGAAGTTATAGGAAAAGAAAATATTCCGCAAGACAATAAGAGACTTATAATTTGTGGAAATCACAAGAGCAATCTTGATCCTGTTGCCATATCTGCAGTTTTTGACAGACAAATTTTTTGGATGGCAAAGAAAGAACTTTTCCAAAATAAATTATTTGGAGGATTTTTGACAAAGCTTGGAGCTTTTCCCATTGATAGAGAGGGAAATGATCTTGCTGCAATAAAAAAATCTCTAAAAATCTTAAAAAGTGAAAATGTGCTTGGAATTTTTCCTGAAGGAACGAGAGTTAAAGAAGTGGATTACACAAAAATAAAATCAGGTATTGCTCTTATTGCGCAAAAGACAAATTCAGAAGTTTTGCCAGTTTTTATAGAAGGAGATTACAAGCCCTTTAGAAAGACAAGAATTTATTTTAGAAAACCTGTAAAAATTAATAAAGAGATAAAATATTCTAATGAAGATTTAGAAAATATTTCTCAGGACATAATGAGAATCGTATATGGTGATGAAATAAAATGGAAATTATTGTAGCTGATAAATATGGATTTTGTGGTGGTGTAAAAAGAGCTGTAAAAATGGCTTTTGACAATGCAGCAGATGGAGTTTACTCTTATGGTGATCTTGTTCACAATGAAAAAATAGTAAATGATCTAAAAGATAAGGGAGTAAAAACAATTGATGATACAGATGTAGAAAATTCAAAGGTAATCATAAGAAGTCACGGAGTCCATAAAAATATATTAGAGGACTTAAAAGAAAAGAACAATGAAATAATAAATTGTGTTTGTCCAAAGGTAGAAAAAGTTTATAATATAGTGGATAATTTCTATAAAAAAGGTTATAATATAGTAATTATTGGGAATGATAAACACCCTGAAGTAATAGGGATCAATTCCAGATGCAATGATTCTGCAACAATAATTTCAGACTTGGAAGATATAAAAGTTCCTGAAGGAAAGCTTGTCGTGGTCTCACAAACTACAAATAATGTAGATTTTTTCGAAAAAGCAATAAATATTATAAAAGATATTTCAAAAGATGAAGTTTTAGTTTATAATACTATATGTAATGCAACTTTCGAGAGACAAGAGAGTGTTAGGGATTTATCAAAAAAAGTTGACGCTTTAATTGTTTTAGGCGGCAAAAAATCTTCTAATACAAAAAAACTTGCGGAAATTGCAAAATTAAATTGTAAAAATGTATTTTTAATTCAGTCCATTAGAGATATTGATTTAAATATATTTAAAAAATTTAATAAAATAGGTATTACCGCCGGAGCA
>QWCE01004141.1_pt1 | contig 14813 bp, 13 predicted proteins | sample 1972531 | NCBI WGS metagenome assembly QWCE01 (sample SAMN09866716, study PRJNA288562) | Human gut metagenome isolate term4_stool, whole genome shotgun sequencing... | reverse complement strand
CATCTATGCGGGCTTCTGCCTGCTGTGGGGCGTCAACTACTATGCCGACTCCTTCCAGCAGCAGTCCGGCATCTATGCCCGCTCCTGTACCGTGGAGGAGTTAGAGGCCGTCACGGCGGACTTTGCCCACCAGCTGGCACAGGCGGCAGACAGTGTGCAGCGGGACGAGAATGGCTGCTTTGCCGTGTCCCGGCAGGAGATCTTCGCCGCCGCCACGTCGGTGTACGCCCCCTCCTATGAGGAGTTCCCCTGTCTGCGGATGAAGGATCACACGCCCAAGGCCATCAGCTGCTCCACAGCGCTCAGCGCCATGGACTTCACGGGCTTCTACTTCCCCTTCACCGGGGAGGCCAACCTCAATGTGGACTGCCCCGCCAGCTTTCTGCCCTCCACCATCGTCCATGAGATGGCCCATCAGCGGGGCATCGCCTCGGAGCAGGAGTGCAACTTCATTGCCATTGCGGTGTCTCTGGCCAGCGGCGACCCGGTGTACCGGTATTCCGGGCTGCTGATGGGATATGTGCATCTGGGCAACGCCCTGTACCGGGCGGACCCGGACCGGTGGCAGGTCATCCGGGATACACTGCCGGATACGGTGGTGGCGGACCTGCGGCAGAACAGCGCCTATTGGGCGGCCTTCGAGGGACCGGTGAACGACGCTGCCAGCAAGGTCTACGACTCCTTCCTCAAAAGCAACGGCGAGAGCCGTGGCGTCCAGAGCTACGGCACCGTGGTGGATATGCTCATGGCGTACTACGGGTAGGTGCCGGAAAAGCACAAACGCAGGTCCCGTCTATCGGACGGGGCCTGTTTCGATACCGGCACTCCCGGAATTTTTCTCCACGGAGACGAAAAATACATTGCGTCTGACCAGAGGCGATGACAAGAAGGATACGGGCGTCCGCAGTCGGAAAGCACGCCGGGGTCTGATGACCCGGCCCCATAAAACCAATAGGGGGACGCATGGCGTCCCCCTATTGGTTTTATTTATCAGACAATGAAGAAATCGGAGATCTGCCCGTACAGGATCATCAGCATACACAGCGGCGTGATATACTTCACGCAGAGACGGAAGAAATCATAGACCCAAGGGCGGTTCTCGCCGTTGAGGAGGATCTCCTGCCGCAGGGTATCCGGCTTCAGCTCCCAGCTGATCATCAGGCACATGAGCAGCGCCCCCAAGGGCATCAGCAGGCCCTCGGCCACGCTGTCGAACAGACCCAGCCAGCTGGTGCTCCAGCCGGGCAGCTTGGCGCCGGCCAGACCCAGCAGCTCCGCCGGGGAGATGTGATTGCTGCCCATACCGTCGGCGCAGACCAGAGCGCACAGGGCCGCACAGATCACCACCACAATGGCGGAATACAGCTTGCGGCGGTCGCCCTTGCCCTTTTCCCGTGCCTTATCGCAGAAATGGGCCACGATGACCTCCAGCATGGAGATGGAGGAGGAGATGGCGGCAAAGAACACCAGCAGGTAGAACAGGATGCCGAACACGGGACCGGCAGGCCCCATCTTATCGAACACGTTCTGCATGGTGATAAACAGCAGCTCCGGGCCTCCCAGATCTCCGCTGGGATCCAAGGCGAAGCGCCCGGGAATGACACACAGACCGGCCATCAGGGCCACCACGGTATCCATGCCCACGATGATCATGGCGCTCTTGCCCAGATCCTGCTTCTTGTCCAGATAGGAGCCGTAGGTGATCATGACACCGGCGCCCAGAGACAGGGAGAAGAACATCTGCCCGCCGGCGGCGGTGAGGACCCTCCAGAAGCCGGGGGCCTCGTCGATGATGCCGTTGGCCACGGCCCAGCCGGGGACAAACATATACTTCAGGCCGTCCGCCGCACCCGGCAGGGTGCAGGAGCGGATGATGCAGATGATGAGGATGAAGAACAGAGCCGGCATCCCCACGGAGCAGACCCGCTCGATGCCGCCGCCTACGCCGCTCATGACCACCAGCATGGTGATGAGCATGAAGGCCAGCGCAAAGGCGATGGACACGCCGGGCTGGCTCAGCAGCGTCTGAAACACGTCGCTGCCGCCCACTCCGTTAGTGCCAAATTCGGCGCCGATGAGGTTGCCAAAGTTCACCACCACATAGCGCAGACAGTAGCCGCCCAGAGCGCTGTAAAAGCTGAAGATCAGCGCCGCAGCGGCAATGCCCAGCCAGCCCAGCCACTTGAAGCGCTTGGAGATGCTCTGGTAAGCGCCCACAGCGCCATGGCCCGTCTTGCGGCCCAGCGCCAGCTCACCCAGCATGATGATAACGCCGCAGCACAGCGCCAGCGCCAGATACAGGATCAGGAAGGGGAAGCCACCGTTGGCACCCATTTTGTTGGGGAAGCCCCATATATTGCCCAGCCCCACAGCCGAGCCCACAGCGGCCATCAGAAAACCGAAGTTTGAACCGAAGCCCTTGCGATCGTTCATCGTGTGTTTCTCCTCTCCGGTGCATAACGCATAAAACCTTAAATATTATACAGCATTTTAACATAAGATACAACGATTTTTTCCGCAAACTCCGTTGGATACAGCATCTATTTATCCGGCAAAATGAGGCAGACCGCATATTTAGCCGGGGCACTCCACGATTTTTGATGTTTTCGGGAAAAGGTGTTGACACCGGGCCGGGGATGTGGTATATTATGTGTTGCCGATATCCGCCGGTGTGGTGGAATGGCAGACACAGGAGACTTAAAATCTCCCGGTAGCGATACCGTACCGGTTCGAGTCCGGTCACCGGCACCATCCGGTTTCTTTAATATCGCGGAGTAGAGCAGTTGGCAGCTCGTCGGGCTCATAACCCGGAGGTCGCAGGTTCAAGTCCTGCCTCCGCAACCAGATTGAGTGGATGTAACTGATTTCAGTTACATCCACTTCTTTTTTACCTGAAAGTATTGACAAGGGTATCGTTTGCGAGTATGCTATAGTGATTTAGCAGGAAAAGCTGAATGGGCGGCATGGGAAGAGAAAGGATTCATAATATGAAACACGATTTCAAGTTCATATCCAAACATTCCCCACAGGTTAAGTCTGCCTATTCTGACCTTATGGAAATTCTCAGTCTTGTTCATGATGACTTGCGGAAGCAATACACTTTTCAGCATAAGCCGGTTGGCAGTTACTCTCGAAATATGATAACCTATGATGCAAAATCAAATATCGGTTTCGATTTTGACATCAATATTTATCCCAACGATGAAGAAAATCGCTTCACTGCAAAACAGATCAAATTACTATTCAAACAATCATTGGACAAATTTGCTCATCGGTATGGCTACGACTTTGCCGAAGACTCAACTCGCGTCTTAACCATCAAAGTTAAGGACCGAAAAAATTCCCGTATACTTCACAGTGTTGATTTTGCTTTTGTAAATGACTATGAAGACGACGATGGATACGATTGTCAGGAGTACATTCACTATAACAAGAAGCAAAATGCTTATTCATGGTCAGAACAGTCTCAAGGATTCTATATGCTTCCGGAACGCTTTCAATGGATAAAAGATAACGGATTGAAAGACAAGCTGTACGCACTATACATCCGCAAGAAAAATAACAACGATGATCCAAATAAGCACTCCCGTTCATTATTCGCCGAAGCGGTCAATGCTTGTTATAATGAGAATTGTGATGAATAGGTTTTTGTGTCCGGAGCGGGTTTACGCCTGCTCCGGTTTTGCCCATCCCCTGCGTTTCGTACACATCGATGTGGTCGATCAGCTCGTTCAACACCTGCTTGGTCAGCGTCCGCATTTCCATGAACTTGCGTATCGCATGGATGAACTCTTCCCGCTCGTTTTCCTTTTCGCCCATTTCGGTCAGCTTCCTGCGCAGCTTCAGAATCTTCTTTTGCAGCTGCTCACGCTCATCGGAATATTCCTGCGAAAGAACACAGTCGTTATCCTCCGAGGTCTTGCCGCTGAGCTTGTCCTCATAAAGCGTTTTCAGTAGCTTGGGAATGATCTCAATTTTGCGCTGGTTTTCCCGGTCTTTTCAGCGGATACAGCACATCCCTCCAACCCGCACACGATTCCGCAGCCCATGCATTTTCCAGAAACCCCCAACAGCGGCGGCTACATATTTTTGCCGCCATTGCAGAAAATAGGCATACCGTCGATGAAGAAGGGCAAGCACACCCACCATCGCCGGTAACAAAACTCAACAACTGGAGGATGTATATAGATGAAAGCAACTGGGATCGTGCGGCGCATCGATGACCTGGGCCGGGTCGTGATCCCCAAGGAGATCCGCCGCACCATGCGTATCCGTGAGGGCGACCCGTTGGAGATAACATTGGCACGGAAGACCTTGTCTGGGCGCTGTTTTGCGCTCTGGACAATCGAAATAGATGAGATATCTCCCGTGCCATCAGGAAAATTTATGGTGCGCTCCATCGTGCTGCATTGAAGAATGCTGTCAACATCCGGCTGCAGCTTTAACTCAAGCCGGTCTTCGAAGACCCGTATTTCATCTACAAGCAGCTCCAGATCGTTGCGTTCCAGCTTCTCCTTGTTCAGGATATCGTCAAAAACGTCCATCGCCGTCTTTGCTGCTCGATTTACCTGAATAATGGTATTTCGCTTGTCAGATAGCAAATCGATCTGGTGTGTCAGTCCTTCAATTCTTTTCTGGAGGTCACTTTCCAACTCGTCATATGTCTCCTCAAGCAACGACTCCTGATTGGGATGCTTCAGGATGTCGCGGATCCTCTGACGCTTCGTTGCTTTTAATTCCTCCCGCAGATCCTCCAGGATTTCGGCGAGATGGTCCGCAGACTGCTCTGTCTCCACCACATTGCTTTCCTCCTGGCGCAGATCCTCGTTTAGTTTTGCAAGCATTTCCGCGGAGCATTCCTTCACCTTACGCACATATTTCTTCAGGAGCTCATCCAGCTTGTCCACACGAATATGGTGAGACGTGCAGCCGGCAAGCCCTCTGCGATGATATGTGCCACATGTATAGGCAGGCTTCAAATCGTTTCTGCTCATGGAGAACATCGGCGCACCGCAATCTCCGCAAACAAGATAACCTGAGTAGAAATTGTCGTATTTTTTTATTCCGCGGTAGTGGGAACGGGTGCGTTTTTCCCGTAATGCGCGGGTCGTGGCAAAGGTGCGGTAATCAATGATGGCCTGATGGTGGTTTTCAATGACCACATGCTCTCCATCGTTTCGCTTTACCTCTTTTCCGTTGATCTTCACCCGCGTGTATTTTCCCTGGCGCAGGGTGCCAATGTAGAAGTCATTGTCCAAAATCCCCTGTACCGTCACAATCGCCCAAGTCGCCTTCGCTATGCGCTTACACGCTTCGCCTTCGGCCTCTTTCCGCATCTGCTCGGACATTCTGGGGGTTGGGATCCCCTGCTCTGTGAGGTAATTGGAGATTCGCTTGTAGCCCCACCCTTCGTTGTTGTAGAGATTGAAGATAAGGCGTACAATGTCTGCCTCCGTAGGGACGATCTCGAATTCCTTGTACTTGTTGATACGATACCCATACGGTGCTGCACAGATCCATTGACCATCCGCCTGCCGCCGCTTGATAACATTGCGAACCTTTTTGGAGGTATCCGTCACGGGCATCTCGTTGATCAGGAACTGAAATTGGATCTTCAGCCAATCGTCATCATTGGGGAAGTCAATGCCGTCGCCGATGGAAATAATGCGGACACCTGCGTCGCGCAGATCCTCCAGCTCCACCAAGCCACGACTGTTGCGGCGAGAGAATCGGGAGAAGTCCTTGACGATGAGAACGTCATACCTGTGATCCATCAGTCCGTGCCGCATGGCCTGATAGCCCTCCCGCTGCTCGAATGTATAGCCGGAGCGATCGCGGTCTTCGTAGAATGTCAATGTACTGTCCGGAAAGCGATGTTTGACAAAGTCGGTGATGATCGCTTTTTGGTTTTCGATGGACACATTATCCCGGTCCAGTTCTTCGTCTACTGAAATGCGGCAGTAACCGGCAATATCAATGTGTTCAGTCATCCCAACTCACCACCTCTCGATTGAAGCAAGTTCCCATATATTCCTCCGTTTCCAATTACATTCTCTTGCACAGAACTATTCACAGATAATATTGTACATCATACGCTTTGAAAATACAACACGGAAAAGAAAACCGGAGAAGGCAATTATTGCCCTCTCCGGTCGCTTTACACCTACACCGCACTACGTGCGATGCGCTCGGCTTGCACTTCCTTTTCCGCCATACGACGTCGATTGTAAAGCAGTAGGTCTCGCGTATTCTCATACAGATCCTGCTCTCCCGACATGAAGACAGCAACCATGTACTTTTGCTCGCTGTACTTCTTGTATACTTCCTTCAGGGATTCTTTGAGTTTTTCGTCATTTTTCTCGGCCTTGGTAAGCCAGATGTCGACCATCTTCTTTTCCTTGTCAACATTGATTTCCATAATAGCAATCACTCCTTAATCCAAGTATTTCCTTTTGTGAAATGGTTTATACAGGGGATTGCAGCCTCGTTAGAATACACATTCCTTCAAGTCGGAATGCCGATTCCCTCGTTGCCAGCACTGCTTTTCATGTGCAGATATCGAGTATGGTCGGACACTGCGGTCTCTGCCACATCCTGTTGCAATTTATTTTGAGAAAGAGAACATCAACACACTCTCTCAGAGCGGCGCACTTCTTCTAACGGTTTTGGCCGCTTTTGCGCAGGATGAGAGCGTCAACATAAGTCTCATAAAAGACACCTAGTCGCAGCTCGTCGAGCGCATAAATCTTGACGGAACCTGTTGAGATGGCGGCCTTTTATGCGCGGTTAGGTTTGACGCTTACCTTTGACAAACAAAAGAACGGACGCACAAGCCGAAGCCTGTGCGTCCGTCTCTCACATGAATTTTAGCCTGCAAGACGCTTCCAGTCGTTGTCCAAAGTAACCAACAACTCATCCACTGTTGTAGCACCTGCCAGCATCTTCTGCATATCCTCGCCAAAGGTCTGCATACCGCCTTCGGGATAAAAGGCTGCATAGAAATTTTTTACCTTGCCCGCAGAAATATATTCAGACAAGTCGGAGCCCAACGGCCCGATTTCCTCGGCTGTAGCAGAGAAACTGGTGAAAGCCGGTATCAGCCGCATCTCGCTGGTGATAAACTTCTGCCCCTCCTCACTGGTCACGAGCCAGGACATGAAGTCTTTCGCCACATCCTTTACCGCCGATTCTTTGTTAACACCCCAATAGGTGGTAACACCCGCCAGCATAAAGTCATTCTTTGATGCATCTTCGAACATAGGTACAGGGAACATGCCTACTTTGAGATCGGGATTAATCTCATCAAAGGATGTTTGATTCCAGTTGCCTCCGAAGGTAATTGCAACCTCCTCATTGGCAAACTTGGAGACCTGCGTTAAAAAGTCAATTGACAGCATATCTTCAACCTGTGTGCTCTCCCACTGCCAATATTCCATAATTTCCTTAGCCAGTGGTGCATTGGCAAACGAGGTCGTTCCATCAGCGAGACCGGCCATAAACGCGAGAGGATCTTTCTGCATCGCGATGACATAATTTACGCCATAGTAAGCGCGGCCATACGAGCTGCCGTCATTGATTAGAGGCGTATAGCCGGCTGCCTCTAGCTTTTTCAGGCAGGCAAGCAGTTCCGAATAGGTGGTCGGAACGCTCTCAATACCAGCATTTTCAAACATGGTCTTGTTGTACATATAAGCACCGCCCTCTACACAGAGTGGCATACCATAAATACCGCCCAAGTCGATGCTGTTGTAGGCGATGTCGACCATGTCGGTTGTCCAAGGCTGATCGGAAAGATCTTCCAGATAATCCTTCCAAAGTACCATGTCAGAGTAACCGCTCAGGGCAAAAATATCTGGTTTCTCACCGCCGGCGAAACGCGTTTTCAATTCCGCATTGTAGGGCTCGGCTACCAAGGAGACGATTTCAAATTCCACATTCGGGTGTGTTTTTTGGTAAGCCTTTGTGGCATTGAGCAACCCAGCCTCAATTTCGACTTTGTTATTCAGGATCGTGACCTTGACGTCATTTCCCTCATTGTCAGATGCGGAGTCTTCACGATTCCCGCAGGCGCACAAGCTAAACATCAGTGCAAGTGCAATGATCAACAGCAAAAACTTCTTACTTCTTTTCATTGGTGGCCTCCTCAAATTTTGATTATATTAACCCTTAGTTGCGCCGTCTGACACACCACCTAAAATCTGTTTTTGCAGTAACAAAAACGCGATAATCGTGGGGATCATTGACATGACAAGCGCGGCTAGGGCAATATCCCACTTGCTGGCATACATACCGAACAGCTTATTGATGCCAACTTGAATAGTGTCATATTTCGTGCTATTTAGGAGCGTTTGCGGTATCATGAAGTCATTCCATACCCAGAACAAATCCATGGCAATCAAGCTAAATACCGTATTTTTCATGAGCGGAAACACAATGCAGAAAAATGTTCGAACCGGCCCACAACCATCCAGCGCCGCAGCTTCTTCCAGTTCCCGGGGCAATGTTTTTACAGCGCTTTGCATCATAAAGAAACCAAAGGCAAGACCTACGCCGGCAAAAACGATTATTGCACCGGGAAGCGTATTGTTGATGTGCAGAACGCTTGTGATTTTCACCAACGGAATCATCAGGGATGCGAAGGGGATCAGCATAGACACCATAAGAAGTGCGGTGAATGTCCGCGTTACAGCGTTCCGGTAACGGTGGCACCAGTAGGCACTCATTGCAGAAAACACCACAACGGCAGACACACTGCAGATGGTTAGAATTGCCGAGTTGCTCAGAAGCTTTCCCATGGATGTGATTTTCCATGCCTGAATAAAATTTGACAGCTGCACTGTCTTTGGCAAACTTAAAGGTGCGCCGAGAATTTCTCCAACAGGCTTTATGGAATTGATGAAAACTATGATGATAGGGTAGACAAAGATTGCAAACAGGAGAAGCAAGGCAATAGCAAGCAAAATAGTTCTGATTGTAGTTCTTCTATTTCTCATAACCATTTTTTCTCCAATCTGTTTGTCACAATGCGCTGCGTGAGTACAATCACCGACATAATCAGGATGAAAATAAGAGATTCTGCCGTTGCCATCCCGTACATATTATTCGAAAAGGCTTCATAATAAATGTCGAGCGCCAGTGTCCGTGTTGATCCGTAGGGACCGCCTTTTGTCATAGCCAGACTAAGTTCAAACATTTTAAACGCACAGGCCGTCGTCCAGAAAACACAGGTAGATATATAAGGGATGATCTGTGGTACCTTGATCTTGAAAAACGTTGTGATAGAACCGGCTCCATCAATTTTAGCAGATTCCAGCACTTCCTTCGAGATAGAAATCAGGCCGGATGAGATAATAACCATCACATAACCCAAATTCTGCCAGACAAATACGATCCCCAGCGCAAAAAAGGCGGTATTCTCATATCCCAGCCAAGGAATGGTTAAGGCTGAAATATGAAGCAGTTTACCGATGGAAGGCAGTGCTTCCAAAAACACATACTGCCATACAAAACCAAGCACCATACCACCAATGGTATAAGGGAGATAGAAGATGGTTTTGGTGACGTTACGTAATGGGATTTTGGAAGTTACCAACAACGCGGCCAAAGTTCCCAAGACCACCACCAGGATGATGTTGAACACAGAGAGCGTTACTGTGAACGAAAGAGCATTGAGAAACGAGGTCTTTCCGGTAAAAATATCCACGAAGTTCTGCAGCCCAATAAAAGTCAACTTACGGGAAACGCCATTCCAATCCGTCAGTGAATAGAAGCAGCTGACGAGAAATGGTGCAACGATACCAATAGAAAATACCAATATTGATGGGCCTAAAAAGAGCCCGTGAACCCAGAGTCGTGGTTTGTTCGTTTTCATACGGAAGCTCCATTTTTCGATACAGATGTTTCTTCCTTCTCGATGTCTTTTTTGCGCAGATAAATCCGGGCTTCATAGGGGCGGATAGATATTTCTGCCTTCAGTGGCTCGGGATGTGTTGAATAATTGCCCAGCAACAGTGAAACGCCGGATTTCAGAAAATCCGCTGGCACAGCCACTTTTGCCTCTTGGGCAGTGAAATTGCACAGGACCAGCAGTTCCTCATCCTCGAGTATCCGGAGGAACGAGTAGACTGCGGGGTTGGATGCATCTGTTAATTCATAGCGCCCATAAACGAAAACATCATGCTGCTTACGGATGGAAAGCAGCTGCTTATAATATGACAAAATCGAGTTTTCGTCCGACATCTGTGCTGCTGCATTGATGGTGAGGTAGTTTGGATTTACTCGCATCCAAGGAATACGGTTGGTAAAACCAGCGTTTTCCGTAGCATCCCACTGCATGGGTGTTCTGGCATTATCACGTGCCCGGAATCTGGCCGCCTTCATAAACTCATCATTTGATATTTTTCCGGAGTCCACAAAATCATGATAGAAGTTTCTTGCTTCATCATCTAAAAAATCGTCCACAGTGTCAAACACTGTGTTAGTCATACCCAACTCATCTCCCTGATAGAGGAAAGGTGTTCCTTGTAACGACATTTGGAACGTGGCCAGCATTTTGGCCGACTCCTTATGAAATATCTGGTCATTTCCGTATCGGGAGACAGCTCGGGGCATATCGTGGCTGCCGAGGCAAACTGTATTCCACGCTTTGTCTGCCAGCACTTGCTGCCACCGGGTGAAAATCTCCTTGATTTCCAGTACAGAAGGCACTTGGGTATGCCACTTAAAAGTGGGGCCGTTGTTTCGGTAGTTGTCCATTTCATACTGGAAAATCATCTGAAACTCGCCCCGATCAAAGCCAGCGAACAATAGGGCGTCCTCTGGGCGAACATTGTCGGTCTGGCCAACCAGCATGATATTGTATTTATCGTCTAATCCGTTGAGCAGCTCCTGAAGATAGGGGTGGGTATGTTTTCCGTTTGCATAATCTCCGATGCGATAAGGGTCAGGCCAGTCGGACATATCCTCTGGCTTGGAGAATAGATTAATGGCGTCAAACCGAAAACCATCCACGCCCTTTTCGCACCAAAACTCCAAAATTTTCCGCAATTCCCGGCGCACGGCAGGGTTTTCCCAGTTCAAATCGGGCTGTTGTTTGAAGAAGAGATGCATATAGTACGCGTCTGAGACCGAATCATGCTCCCACGCAGAACCGCCGAAAATACTCATCCAATTGTTTGGCTCATGTCCATCTACAGGATCAGCCCACACATAATAGTCCCGATATTTACTATCTCGCCTACGACTCTCCACAAACCACGGATGCTGATCGGAGGTGTGGTTGAATACGGCGTCCAGAACCACGCGCAGCCCTTTTTCGTGGGCGCGGCACAGCAGTCTCTCAAAATCTTCCAGCGTGCCGAACTTCTCCATAATGCCATAGTAGTCCTTGACATCATACCCGTTGTCGAACATAGGGGAGTCGAAAATGGGACACAGCCAGAGAACATCCACACCGAGTTCTTTTAAGTAATCCAGTCTGGTTATGATTCCGTTCAAATCACCAAAACCATCGCCGTTTGAATCCTGAAAGCTCTGCGGATAAATCTGATATACAACTGCCTCTTTCCACCATTGTTTGTGCATACGAATTCCTCCTACGGTAAAGCTATGATTTAAGACGTGGCAGCCAGCCACACCTTTTTTCATCCCAAATTCTTAACAACTTATATCCATTCCGGCGGGTAGGCTCCCCCGCTCTGGCTTGAGATACCGTACCCTTTTCAGCCTCGTTAGATTTACGGGGCGTTTTCTGCTTTTGGCTGTTATTCGTAGGACTCTAATCTGATCGACAACCTCTTGCAATTCCTTTAACATTAATATAATATTTAATTACGGATAATTCTAACACAAAAATACGCACATAATAACAAAATTCTATTTAGCGGATTGGGGTATTGCAATATGTATCACCGTAAGGAAGAAGAACAGCAGTTAAGAGAAAATGTCCGTCACAGCGAGGGGCAAATGCCGGTTAAGATTTATTCCTGCAGCTATTCAGAGAAGTTGACAAGTATTCTTTCGCACTGGCATCAAGAGATTGAAGTTACATTGATTTGCAGCGGAAAAATTTCATATCAAGTTGGCGGTATTGAATTTTTGGCGCATGAAGGCGATATTCTCATTATTTCCCCATGCGTGCTGCATGGGGCCAGAAAGTTGCCGAGGGTAGCCTGCAAGACGGAGAGCATTGTTTGTGATCTGCATATGTTCTGTTCCGCTGCTACTGAGGGTGCCATCTATCAGTTGTTTCTGCCAATTATTGCACAGAAGCGCCGGTTTAAGACCCTGATTCGACCGGGGGATCCTGCCTATGAGCAGATATTCTCTTGTGTTTCCTCCGCGATTAGCTGCTATAATAATCGTATTCGCTATTGGGAAATCCTTTTTAAAAAACACATGCTATACCTATTTTATCTTTTGCTGGATAACAATTATTTGCAAACTCCCGGAGAGGGTGATAGCGACCCAAAAAACGAAGAAGTGATCCGAAATGTATTGGATTACATTTCCGACCATCTATCTGAGAATTTGTCCATCGAAAAGCTGGCGGCAATCAGCAAATACAGTCCCAGCCATTTTATGAAGGTGTTTAAACAGAACACAGGCATTACCTGTAACCAGTTTGTTCTACAGCATCGTCTCGACTATGCCACAAAACTACTGCAGGAGTCATCTCAAAGTGTTACAGAAGTCGCCTTAAATTGTGGCTTTAACAACATCTCTTATTTTATTCATTGCTTCCATAAGCAGTTTCTTTGCACGCCGGCAGCTTATCGCAAAAATGCTCAGCAGCAGAGCCATAATTAAAGGGCAAACCTGTGAAGCCAAAGGTAAGCAACCGCTTGCATTTCCATATTAAAGCAGCTGATTTGCCTGCGAAAGGGAATGTATTACTTTGGCATGATTACAGTGCGCCGGCTTCTTTCACGAGTTTGCGAACAGCACTCACGGAGGTGACCACGGCGGAGCTGCTGCGGTGCGTGACACAGAGTGCCACCGGCATGGCGAATCGAGCATAAAAAGAGGATGGCCGTACGACCTTGTGTTCTTGCCTAAAAACTGAATTCCGGTGGATATGTTGAGGTTGAAGACCGAGGCCGGAATATATGGGGGTTGGGATACGCTTTCGCAGCTGGTATACCCCGCCTTTATCTTGAATTGCAGATATTGCAGAATATCGTTCCGCTCCCGAAGAAGTGTATTGGGTCTGACAAATCCAAACCCGTTGTCCTCATTGAATTGTTTGATTTCTCTCCGAATATGACTTTCAGATTACACCCGAAATGAGAAAAGCCGCCGTCTGTTGACGGTGACCTTACTTGTACAGTGTTAGCGATAAATAAGTTCATTGATACGATTTCCATAGCGGCATTTCGCAAGTTGTTTATTTTCTGTACCCAAAGCATTTGGTTTTTCCGCTTTGAGTGTTTCCGTCACGCCCTCTTTTTCGGAAAACTGCTTTACCAGCCGAGAGAACATTTCCTCTGCCTGCTGGCCAATGTCAGCAAGATAACCGTTCAGTTTGCCGCTGGTGAGCAGAGAGGTATACAGCGCCCTGCGGTAGTTCTTGGAATAGTGCCGGTGTCGTTGTCCCCAGATGCCAATGAGTACCGTTTCTTCCTCCGGCAGTTTCAGACAGGGCAGATAATAGTCCCCTTGCAGCTCATACCAAAGCCCGTTCTTCTCATTGTAGATGTACTTCTATCTTGTGATCCTTCAATATGATTGATTTTCACCTACAATTCAATCATTCCGGCTGATTACAAAAGCCGAAGGGAGAGGACTTCCTTACGAAGCCTGCGTGGAGCAAGCTGGGAAAGGACAAATATGTCAAAATTCAGCAGGGAATATGCGCTTATCTGAATCAGGGAAACACCTATAAGGTAGGCGGCAATGAAGTGGAGCTGCCGAAAACTGTGATTGATGCCAAGTTTATCATTTGGCCGGAAGAAGTTAGAAGGACATCACTGAAAGAGCTGGAAAATCTGCTCGAAAAATTGGGGAAAGACGCATATTTCAAGGAGAATCTTTCGAGTGCTAAGAAGAAGGAACTCCGCGATAGCATGAACAACATCATCGGAGAACCTTGAAGCAAGGAGAGGACGTTATCGTCCTCTCCTTCTAATTCATTCCGCTGCCCCGCACAGTGCCTGCCACACCTTTACCATCGCAAAGGTGTCCAGCTCGCAGTATTTCAGCAGGTCATGCCGCGCCTTGGCTTGCTCCTCCGGCGGCATATCCTTCATTTGGGGGAAAATACTCATGGCCTGCTCACTCCGCACGGTCCTGCGAAGATAGGTGAACTTCCCCCGCCCCCTTAAAGCGCGATGCTGCCGGTTTCCTTACTATCCATCGCAAAATTCAGCAGTGTTCCCTTGCAGACGGCGGCGAAATACTGCGTCGCCTCAAACTGTGCAGGGTAGTTCTTCTCGATGAGCTCCAGCGTCTCCCTCAACTGCAGCATAGCTGCAAACTCGTGCTTGCACGGCTCACTGCAGAAGCAGTCGCAAACCAGATTTCTGATCTCGCCGTTGACATAGTCGCACTCCAGCTCGTAAGGCCGCGCCCCCTCCACAATGGCCCGCACATGGGTGTTGTCCAGAGAAATGTACCGCACACGATTGTCCGTGTAGTAATCGTGTCCGCGATCGGCAGTTGCCCTGCTGATTCTCATGGCGCCCAGATCGCACAGGCCCTGGACCTCGCCGGCCCGCAGGGCGGTGTAGCGGGTCTCGGCGTCGGGGATGACCTTGAAGCGGAAGGTCTTGGCGATGCCGGGGGTGCCCCAGTAGCTGTCGTTGCGCTCGATGAGC
>QWCE01004597.1_pt1 | contig 14825 bp, 12 predicted proteins | sample 1972531 | NCBI WGS metagenome assembly QWCE01 (sample SAMN09866716, study PRJNA288562) | Human gut metagenome isolate term4_stool, whole genome shotgun sequencing... | reverse complement strand
GAAAACTTGATGAATAAAAATATATTTAATCTTTCCGGAGGAGAAAAGCAGAAGATTGCTATAGCAAGTATTTACGCATTAAACCCTGAGATATTTATTTTTGATGAACCGTCTTCAAGCTTAGACATAAAGTCAATGAAAGAACTATCACTTACAATGAAAAAGCTTAAATCTTTAGGAAAAACTATTATTATTGCAGAACACAGGCTGTGGTATTTAAAAGACATTGTTGATAGAGCAATATATTTAGAGGATGGGAAAATCATCAGAGAATATAGTATGGATGAAATTGAAAATCTAAGTGAGGATGAACGAATGAGAACTGGACTTAGACATTCTGATTATAAAGCTATTAAAGGATTTGAAGATTTTGAAACTCCAAATAAAGGTGCTTTATTAGAATTGAAAAATCTGATATTTAAAAGAAATACCAGAACAATTTTGTTTATCAAGGATCTCAAATTTTGCTATGGAAATATTATTGGAATAGTAGGAGAAAATGGAATTGGAAAGTCTAAGATGAAATAGTATTAACATCAAATATTAAAGATGATAATGCTTTAGATACTTGGTTAAAAGATATGGAGTTAAAAAATATCAGTGATAGGAATCCTCATACCTTGTCAGGAGGACAGAAACAGAGAGTGATTATTTTATCGGCTTTGTTATCTGATAAGAAGATTTTATTTTTTGATGAACCAACCAGCGGATTAGACTACAGAAATATGAAAATAGTTGCTAATAATATAAAACAAGTAAAGGAAGAAGATAAGCTGATTTTAATAATATCACATGATATTGAGTTTTTAGAAGTAGTATGTGATGAAGTTATATATTTATAGTAATTGATGTAGAACGTTAAGCGGTATATTAAAAAGCGTTAAACAAATATGGCAATTTTAAGAGGAGGATATTTTCAAAATGTAGGAACATATGGAGGAATAATGGGGGACACTTAAATCTGTTATTCACATAAGATACATATATCCTTTATTATGCTTGTAATTGCTTACACATAGTAATAACTCTTTATTGAAACCAACAAAATAACAAAGCATATAAAACATTAGTTTTTAGTACCCCAATTGTGTAAGTGGCAAAACGTGTATAAAAATTAAATTAAACTATATATTTAGTTAAAGGGATGAGGAGAAAAATGTTGATATATTTATATACATTAAAAATAGTTCAAGATATAATAAACTCTCCTTTTTCCTTCGTTTTTAATACCTTTATGCTTTCTTAAATATTTAAATAACCAATTAAATAGAATTAAAGGAAGATCAAGTTTCTTCCGTTTTCGAGGACTTCTTATGCCTATGTGCAGAAGTCAAGAAATGGAGGAAACTTTATGGCAAAAGAGTATTACCTTTATGTCAGAGGGCAAAAGGTAAAAGTCAGTGAAGATATTTATAAAGTCTACTGGCGAGACGGTAGCTCTGTTGTCCAAACTCGATGTCGATAAGCATATAGATGTCGAAATTAAGCTTGATGAGATGGATTTGACAAGTGCAGAGAGCAAGGCAACATGTGCTTAAATCAAAAAAATGATTATTTATAAACCTTTGGTAGTATTGGAAATGTACTGCTTGGTTTGTAGAGGTACAGAATGAACAAAAAATTTCCAACATATATGATACATGTAGAAGAGAAAATCAAGAAAAACTGTTCGAAAATTTCAGAAGAAAGTCTGGGTTAACGGTTAACGATATAAAAAAGCGGAGAGGACTTGGAAAAAGCGAAAGAACTCGGTGCCGATGATGACTTTTGAAAAAAAGTATTGTGCTGACAAAATTCTTAGAAAAAATCAGTATAAAAAAAGTAAATGCGAAAACTGCTCAAGAACAGGAAGAATATTTAAAAAGAGAAAATCAAATAAGATTAAAGTACTAAGAGGTAAAAGATAGGCTAGCAGATATAAATAATAAGATTGAATTTAAGCAAAATCAAAAAACAATTTTGCTAAACTTCATCAAGACCCTAGATGGGGTTGATGGTGAAATTACTGAATTTGATGAGGATCTATGGTCAGGACTACTAGACTATATTTTAATAAAAGATAAGGGGGAGTATACCGTAGTATTTAAGAATGGGACGGAAATAGATATATAGATATAATATACTGGATTAGCAATAGATAAATAAGAGAAAAATTTGCATGTTATATGTAGAATTCTACAATCTCATTATACTCTATTTAAATAGATCTAAATAAAACTCCTAATCGAGTTGATGTAATAAGAATGACAAAATTTTATTGAGATAAAATTTCAATCTAAACATTGACTTTTTATGAACAATGCAGTACCCCTATATAAGGAATAGTAGATGTTATCTGAGGACAAAACCTCTGAGGAAGTAACGACACTCAGAGGGGAAATAATAGCATACAGGTAACAACCTCCTTCTGAGATGAAAAACTAAAAAGGAGGTTTTTTGTTATGAAAACAAAAAAACGAAGTAGGCTTATGATGATATTCCTATCGTTTCTTGTATGTATGTCTCTTGTGCCGATGACGACTTTTGCTAGAGACATTCCTAACCCTAAAATCACTAATGCCGACAACTTGCCGTTCGCTGTTAAGGGTAAGCCATATGAATACACGTTTACCGCAAAGGCCGAAGGGACGGTAACATGGGAAAAAGTTGGAGCTTGGCCGGACTGGCTTAATTTAGACAGTAGCACGGGCAAGATTCATGGCACACCTACATCCCAAAAACCTTTTTCAGCGGATATTAAGGTACTCTGTAGAGGTTCTGATGGGGTTACGAGAAGAATCTCAGCGAATTTTACTATTTATGTTTACCAATTGCCTGAAATTAAAGCAGAAAAAGGACAAGTAGGTAGTTACGTAGAAATTTCAGGCACAAATTTACCTGATGCGACTCAAGACAGTGATTATCTTGGTTGGGATGAAATAATATTCTCTGATAAGTTTTTTCCTAATGGTAAGCCTTTTTTGACGATTGACGGTGTACCAGATGGCATGAAAGTATGGAATGCTGGACAGTGGATTAGTATTGATGGCACCCCTACGAAAGTCGGTACATATTCTATAAAGATAAGCCTATCGACATATGTTGATAGCGAAAAGACAAAGTTAATTGGAACGACAGAAAAGACATTTATATTGAAAGTTAATCCTGACGTTTCTATGACGCAGGTAGCCATAAGCTTTGACAAAAATGGCGGAAGTGGCACCATGCCAGCTGTTACTAAAAAGGCAGGAGAAACATTTGTATTACCTGATTGTGATTTTACCGCTCCTACTGGAAAAGAGTTTAAGGCTTGGGAGGTAAACGGCGTTGAAAAGGCAGTTGGCGATAACATTACAGTCAACGCAAACACAATGGTCAAAGCAGTTTGGAAAGACAAGCCTGTAATAGTCAATACATCAGTAATGACGATTAAGCCTGATGGTGGTAAATGGGCAGATGGAACAACAACACCTAAAACTTATACAGTAGAAGTCGGTAAGTATTTTACACTACCTGAAGCACCGATAAAGGACGGATATACTTTCCTCTACTGGCAAGGAAGCAAATACAATCCAGGAGAACAATACTTAGTAACAGAGTTAGATCATACATTTACCGCAGTATGGCAGAAAAACGAAGTAAAGCCTGATAATAAGGGAAACACTTCTAGTGTAAATACTAAGAAAGTTGATAAAACATCACCAAAAACAGGCGATAATGGAATGATGTACGTTTATGCTTTAGAATTACTAATGGCAGCAAGTGGAATGCTTATTCTAAATGCTAGAAGAAATAAGAATAATCTAAAGTAAGATTATTAAAAACGTGAAATTATGGCTTGCATGTGAAATCGCATGTGAGCCATTTTTTATGTTTTCAAATAGAGAATTGATTTTTAATATATCATAGATTCATGTGAAGGTGGGTGCATTTTTATTTGTATCGTGTAATTGTATCCATTTCATAGTCCGAATGAAGTATATCCGAATAAGACTATTTCAGCAAAGAGCATTAATGCACTGGTAAGTGAGATTATTTCAGGTAACTGTGGTAACGGTCAAGATTGAAGAAAATAGACTTGAAAGAGCTGGGTATGACTATAACGCAGTGCAAAGACGAGTAAATGAGCTCTTATAACTAAACAAAAGAAAAAGCAGTAAATTATTTATTTACTGCTTTAATTTTATTATAGTTTCTAGTTGTTTATTTGAAGCTATTTTCTATCATTAGTTGTACTTGTCCTAATGGAATATTAAATATTATCCCATAAATAGACAAACCAAGTAATAATATTGCAATAAGAATTCCAAATCCATAAAGGCAGCCGTTGCTAAGATTAGCTTTTTTAATTTTAATATTTATAAAACTATATATTAGGAATATTGTAAATATAAAAGCGAAAATATAATTTGGTAACATGTCCATAATAAATTACCTTTTATTTACAAAATTTATTCCAAAAATCCACCCAGCTGTCATGCACTTCTCTTTGATCAATGTAGGTAAAAGTCTCTTCATCATACCAATCATGGTTAACTATATCATCAATAGTCTCAGGAACAAAAAAGTTGAAAAATTCTTTCTTAAATGAACTTCCATACTGTAGATAATATCCACCTACCATCTTTGTGAAATTGGTTTTCTTTATATCTTGTGATTTATACAAAAGTGCTTCTCCAACCTGATTTAAATCAGGGCTTACTTCAAGAAAAACTAGACTTAGATCATCTTCCTTATAGCCAAGTATAAAACTTCTGTATTTATAGGAAACAGTACGAAGCACTGCGAAATTCGCACCACCAATATCTTCTGAATAAGCATAAACTATTTTATATTCCGAACCATTTTCTATTTGCTTATCAAAGATTTCTCTCATGCGATTTTTGTTTTCATCACTTTTTACTTTATCTAACTCAACTGCTTTTTTACCACCAAATAAATTAAATAAGCCCATTTTTGCCTCCTATCAAAATTTTAATTTTTTCTGTTAATTATAGTTTTTTGTGGGGGGGGTTGTCAAGTATAAGGAATTTTTTGCTTATAGATAGCGGGAGAATTTTAAAAGGCTTCTTTGCTAGGAAGGAGCATAGGAATGAATGAAAAACAGGAGTACAGGCTTCTGAAAATCAAAATTCAAGAACTCCGAATAACAGATTTCTAGATATTCGAAAATCGGAGAGTAAATATAATAATATTAGTTATATTGAGTATAAGAAAAGGATAAGATTAGTCTTGATATATTCGGATTATGTTATTAAAAGAAGCGAAATAGATTGTATAAGAATAGGGTTCTCCCTAACAAGGTAAAAAATGAAAAAATAGAGCATACCTTAATGCTAACGCCACATAAGGAAGCAATTCAAAAAAACGCATAAAAACAAAACTTTATGGGCGTTGCAAAGGCAAGAAAGACAGAGTATAAGGCAAGGATGCTTTTTACTCTGTCTTTCTTTATGTCAAAATTAAAATCGCACATTCGTCATCTTGATAATCTCCTGCTACAATGTAGGTACAAAGGAGGACGAGTGTATGCGAAAGCAAAATAATACTTAGCAATTGATGATTGTGAAAACAGCGTTATTATCGACAGTCTGAATAATTTGAGAAACAAACTGATTGCAGACGGAAGATATACAGATGCGGTTGATGAACTAATTGTCAAATACGCTCACGCACCAATTAAGAAATTCAAGATAAAGATGACGGAGGTTTAATACAATGGTAAAGACTATTTTTGAGCAAATGGGCGGTATATACGAACAGCAAAGTGATTATCTTATTCCTTGCCTTACCTTTTCAACCGAAGAAGAAAAAATCGATAGGAATTTGGGGACAGCGGCACGCAATACATTTGAAACATAATCATAAGGTTTTGTATATGAATTTGCTAACAAGCGGTAAGTTGAATGATCATCTTGCCGACATTGACATGCAAGTGAAGAATATGTTTTCTCGGCTGGTAAAACAGATAGCAGAGTGTGAGGGCGTGACCGAACAACTCAAAGCGGATGAGCGATGGAGTGGGTTGCTCGGATGAACAACATTCGCAGCAGAGCTACAGAAATCGTAAATAACGAAATCATATACAACTAATTAGCAACGGTGGCAGGAAGAGTGAGTTCTCTCTGCCACTATTCTTTTGTTTTTTGCTTTAATGCACGAAAAGCTAAAGTATCTTCTCAATTTGAAAACAAATTAAACCTTCGTGTAATTAGTTGTTGCGTTTTTGCATTTACTGTGATATGATATAAGAGTATAAATTTATTATTCATTCGAGAGGTGTGTAATGGCTGTAAGTTATAACAAATTATGGAAGCTTCTTATTGATAAAAATATGAAGAAAAAAGAACTTGGCAAAGCTGCGGGAATAAGCAATACACTAATTGCTAAGCTTGGAAAAAACGAAAATGTTACGGTTGAAGTATTAGTTAAAATATGTGCTGCTCTTGATTGCAAGATAGAAGATATTATGGAATTGATTCCCGACGAAAAACAAGCAATATAAAGAAGAGGTACTTATAATGAAAACAGTAGAAAAGCCTACGTATATTAGCTTGTTTAGTAGTGCAGGCATCGGATGCTATGGCTTTAAGTTAGAGGGATTCGATTGCGTTGCCACTAACGAGCTTATAACGAGAAGATTAGAGGTTCAAAAAATTAATAAAAAATGCAAATATGAAAGTGGATATATTTGTGGAGATATTACCGAAGATGCTACGAAGAATGCTCTTTATGATCAAATTGCACTTTGGAAAAATATAGAAGGACTGTCTCGAATTGACGTTGTAATTGCTACTCCTCCTTGTCAGGGTATGTCTGTAGCAAATCATAAAAAGAGTGAAACCGAAATTGTTCGTAACTCTTTAGTCATTGAATCTATTAAAGTTATCAAGCAGATAAATCCTCGGTTCTTTATTTTCGAAAATGTGCCAGCTTTTATGAAAACAATTTGTACTGATATTGAAGGTGAACATAAGTCGATTGCGGCTGCGATTGAAAATAATTTAGGACAGGCATACTCGTATACTTCTCGTGTAATTAATTTCAAAAATTACGGTGCTTGTTCCAGTAGACAACGCACTGTTGTTATTGGTGTATCCAAAGACTATGCTGATGAAGTTTCTCCTTTGGAACTATATCCTGATACTGCTAAAGAGCGTACATTAAGAGAGGTAATTGGCGACTTAAAGCCTCTAAAAGAGTTTGGTGAAATAGACGAAAACGATATCTATCATTCTTTCAGACCTTATCCTGAACATATGCGGGCGTGGATTGCAGATATAAAGGAAGGACAATCGGCATTTGACAATGTTGATGATAATAAAAAGCCTCATCGAGTAGTTGGTGGCAAAATAGTCATCAATCAACGCAAAAACGCAGATAAATATACTCGTCAGTATTGGGACAAAGTCGGTCCTTGTATTCATACGAGAAATGACCAAATGGCAAGCCAAAATACAGTACATCCTTGTGATGATAGAGTTTTCAGCATTAGAGAATTAATGCTGATGATGACCGTTCCGTGCTCGTTCAAATGGGTAGAAACTGACTTTAATATATTAAATGATTTGTCTACTGAACAAAAAAGAGCCTTTTTGAAGAAAGAAGAAATTAAAATTCGTCAATCTTTAGGAGAAGCGGTTCCTACTGTAATCTTTCAATCTATTGCAAAAAAAATTAAATCTGCATTGAAACATCCGCCTATTAACACTGCAACTATCAACAAATTAGTTTCTTTTAACAAATTGTCCAAGGTCGATAATTTAAGAAATTTCATTATAAATAATCCGATGAATTTATCTGCTACAACATTAGGCAAGATTGCAGAATTAGATAATACAAGCCGTACTGATAACGCTGCTTTTTTCACAAGCAAAACCCTTATTACTGAAATGATGAAAGCATTGCCGGATACAGACAAGGATATCATTCGCATTCTTGAGCCCTCGGTTGGCGTTGGTAACTTTCTTCCCCTTATTATCAAAAAATTTGAGGGAAAAAGAATAATCCTTGATGTTGTTGATATTGATGAGCACAGTTTGGAATTTGCTAAATTAATCTTACAATATTACAACATTCCCGACACTTGTACGATCAATTATATCCACGATGATTTTCTGCTTCATAACTTTGAAGAAAAGTATGATTACATAATTGGAAATCCGCCTTTCTTCAAAATGAAATCCACTAACAAACTGCTAAATGTTTATCGCTGCAATGCAATTAACAAAGCAACAACAAATATTTGTTCTTTCTTTTTAGATAAGGCAATCAATCTTGGCAATTATGTGGCCTTGGTTTTCCCGAAGTTCTTGTTAAATACACCTGAGTTCGCGCCTACAAGAAGTTATCTTTCGGAAAAGGCCATCGAGTGCATCATTGATTTTGGTGAGAAAGGTTTTCCAGGCGTTCTTGTAGAAACTTTAGCAGTTTTTATCAATAACCTCAGTCAGCCATCAAATACTCGTGTAGCTTCTATTACTCACGGTAAATACCTGTCTCAGTCCCAAAAATATATCTTTGATGAAAAACTTCCTTATTGGATTATTTATCGTAACAGTCGGTTCGATGATGTTTGCAAGAAACTCGACTTCAATGTTTTTAAGGTTTTTAGGGATAGACAAATCACTAACACTCTGCTTTCCGATTCAGGGGACGTTCGTGTATTAAAATCACGCAATATAAGTGATGACGGAAAAGAAATCATTAATTTTAGCAATTATGATTCTTACATCAACTATGATGCACTAAAAGGCTTAGCGGTGTCTGAGTATTTAGATAGAGATGATGTTTATCTAACCCCTAATATGACCTATAAGCCTCGTGTGATGAGAAAACCTAAGAACTGCGTTGTAAATGGCTCGTTAGCGATTTTAATTCCCAAAAAGGATATTGTTCCCACTGGTAAACAAATGGAGTTTTTCTCTACACAGAAATATCGTGAGTTCTATCAGATTGCAAGAAACTATCAAACAAGATCATTAAATGTTGATGCTTGTTCGGTTTTCTTCTATGGTTTGTTAAGAGAGAAAGATAAAAAATCTCCTATAACCGAAAAGTTTATTGAAGAGGATAATCATTTACAGTTCACGATCTTTGAATATATGAAATGAGGGTAAGATATGTTAACACAACAAGCAATTATTGATTTTTGTAATCAATATGACTATGACATAAGAAAAACACATAACGGTAGGTGGATAGACCAAAAATGTGCTGCTGATGTTTTAACCGTTATTGCTGATTGCATTTACAACTATGCGTTAGAAGATGACGACGGCATATTTACAACTGCCGACATTTGGCATTATAAATATGCAGTAGAAAATGTGGAGGCTATTTTCAAAAAGCCCGGTGTTGAAAACGAGGCTGCAAAAAGCGAATACGATAAGTTCTTTCAACAACCGATGGAAATGCTTGCGAATGCTCGTGTGCTTACGAAAACAAAGCAAGGAAGCAGAAATTTCTATCAGGTGAATAATTTTGAGGTATTGGAGTATATTGCGTTGCGTGAGCGCAATGCTCTATTCTTCCTCAAAACTTATATTGAAAAAGTCCTAGCGGATAGCGGAATATATCCCGTGTTTGAAGAGTTCTTTAGATTGCAAACGAAAGAATCTTATGAAACAGTCAAATGCACGTTTTCAACATTTATAATCAACAACACGAACATCAACGGTGTGGTTGAATGTAACCGTATTTTTATTAAAGTGCTAAATCCTTTAGCTTATTTCAAAAATTCTTGCGGTACAGAAAAAGGACGACTCTCTGAGCAAATCATCACTTATGATATGCTTATGTATAATCGCAATAACTTCAGAGATATCTATGCGGACAAGCCTAAAGGAGTTACGAGAAAAGAATATGCTGTCACTCATCCTGTTGAAGTGAATGAAGCTTATTACCATTATCAATCTGCCAAAGCGAAAAGATTTTTGCGTTTGTTTAATGACCAAAATCGTGGCGGACAAACAGAACATCTTGAACCCGCACATATGGAAGATAGGGCAATCCATATGCATCATATTTTCCCCGAAGCAATCTACCCAGAAATTTGTTACTACTTGGAAAACATCATTGCTCTGACACCTACACAGCATCTTAATTATGCTCATCCCGATGGTCATACACAAGAAATTGATGAGCAGTATCAGTATTTGATTTTGCTTTCAAAAGCGGATAGGATATATGAAAACTTAACAGACGTCGCCGTTGAGAAAATATATGAGTTTTCCAATTTCTTGTTTGTCCTCAATGTTGGATTTGATAATGATGATGTTTTAGAAATTGCCGATATGGATTTCTGTGCGGTCATCAATGCTATCAATGTACATTATGCAGCTTAATTTAGGGAGGAAATACTTATGGCTCAGTTAATTTGGGGAAATGGAACAGGAATAGGATTACATTTCGTTGATAATTCTGAATATTACGAAACATTAGGGTATTTGTGTAAGGAACCAGCCAAAGTTATAGTCTATACTCATAAAAATGATGTTAGTGGTGCATGGGCTGGACAAGGAAAATTAGAAACACAAATAAATAAGAATCGACTTCCAAGCGGGCTGAAAAGATCATTTGATTTGTCTGGCGATAATCGTTTGAGCATAACGGATTATGTTGAAAATTTGGTTTACAATCATGCCTTTTCACGATTTTATGATCCAACGGGTAATAGATATACTTTTTATAGATATCCTGAAACGTTAAAAGATGTGAGAAACACCGTTCCGACACAATACAGGCAAGACTTTGATAGAGGCTACAATCTATAAAACGCGAAGTGTGGTGATTATATGGCTGTTTTAACTGAAAATGATGTAGAACGCAGGTTGATCAACAATGATGCACTCTTTAATAATATTCACATCATTCATCAAAATTTTGATATAGTTCCAAGCGAAAATAAGCACTATGGAACAAGTATCGAATATCAAGATTTAACCGAGTTGCGAGATGATTTTCTAAACGAATTGTACGATACAATTGTCAACTGGGTATATAGTTCAGAAAAATATGCCAAGATGAAAGAAGCAGTTGTTAGAAAAGGTAAAACTGAAGAAGCTGCTTCTTCAGAAATCCAGCGTAAGGCTCGTGAAAAATTTCGGGGTAATAGGAACTCGGATGGTTTGTTGATACAAGGACAACTAGGCGAATTGTTGTTGTTTCACTTTATACAAAGATTTCAAAAGGCAACACCATTATTGCGCAAAATGAAAATAACAACATCTAGCAAACACGAACGATTTGGTGCAGATGCTATTCATTTTAAATTTGAAAATAATAAGCCCATAATAATATTAGGCGAAGCAAAAACATATACGAGCGAATATCGGTTCAATTCAGCGTTTTCTGATGCTTTAGAAAGTATTTTAACAACATATTCATCGCACAGAAAAGAACTCAATTTATATGTTCACGAGGATTTTCTTGATGATGAAATGAATGAAATTGCAGAAAAGTATCTGTGTAACACACTAAATAATATTGAAGTACAACTTGTTAGCATCGTTGTATATAACGAAACCAAGAATATTGATTTAACAGATCAAAATGATATTCATAATCAAATTGATGAAATTATAAAAGAAAAATATAAAAATTTTAATAACGCTAAGATTGATATTAGTGGGAATGCAATTTTAAAGAGAATAACATATATTGTAATGCCTATATGGAAATTAGACGAATTAGCACAAGAATTTCAAGATAAAATTTAAAGGAAAGGCTGTATTAAAGAATGGAGCAACTAAAAGAAAAAGTCTTGAATAGTTGGCTAGAAATCGAATTTTATAGTACTGCTACAAAAATAGGTTTCATCCAAGCCGATGTTACAATTCCTCAAGAATTAGTTTATGATACTATTAGATGCTTAGATTATGAAACTTCTGTTAGCAAAGCTCCATATATCAACTATGTTATTACTGTTATTGCATTAATGTGGGAATATACCAATCATAACGAATATGATATTAGAAAAGTTATAGTAAAATTTCTTTCTAGGGTAGGATATCCCACCTCTGCGATTATTGCGGATGATGCTTTTGATTATGATAATTGTGTTTTTTCTTCGTTGGACAGCACTATAGAGCATTTGTTGGCTACATTAAATCAAGAAAGAAACAGTGTTACAGTAAATGAACATAAATATTTACTAACTGATTTTCAAATGCGAATTTGGTCCAATATGGATACCGAAAAACTTATTGGCATATCTGCACCTACATCAGCTGGTAAATCTTTTGTTATTCTTTTAAAACTATTAGATAAACTTTCTAAAGAAAACTTTGACATAGTATATATAATTCCTACTTTGAGCCTGTTAAATCAGGTTTCTGAAGACTTTAATAAAACAATAAAAAAATTGGGTGTTCAGAATTGTCGTGTTTCAAATGCGTTTGTAGAAAGGAACGATGATCAAACAAACAACATCTTTGTTTTAACACAAGAAAAAGCTATATCAGCTTTCAGTGATGAAAGAAATACTTTTTCAAAAGACATAGTATTAGTTGCTGATGAAATTCAAAATATTGAACGCATTAAAGACGACGACGACGAGCGTTCAAAGGTTCTTTTTGATACTTTAAACGAATTTCGATACAAAGATAATGTTAGACAGATTATTATTTCCGGTCCAAGAATTGATGATATTGAAACAACAGGAAAAAGCATTTTTGGTATTGAAACCAAGGACATAACTTCTGTCGATAGCCCTGTATTAAATTTAACTTATAGTATTTGCAAGGAAAAAGATACATATTACTTAAAGCAATATTGTGGGTTAACTGCTCAGCCATTAATACGACCGATTGCTAACGCAGAATTTATTGAAGGATACGGAAAGAAAACCTATGATGAAAAATATTTATCCTATTTGAACACTTTTGCGGACAAGCTAAAAGGACAACAAAACATTATATTTTCTCCCACTGCAGCAACTGCACGTAAGGTTGCTTGTTCGTTAGATGTAAATAACGAGGTAGATTCATCCATTACAGATTTGATTAATTATTATAAACAATCCATTCACCCTAACTATTCTATGTGTCAAACTTTAGAAAAAGGTGTTGCATATCACCATGGGAAATTGCCTGTCCATGTTCGTAGGACAATCGAAAATGCTATACATAACAAATGGGTAACAAATATCGCTTGTACAACAACATTATTGCAGGGAGTGAATTTACCGGCGCAAAATATTATTGTGCGAAATCCCCACCTATATTTAAAAAAGAAATCTGATTCGGCCGAATTATCAAATTATGAAATGGCTAATCTAAGGGGCAGAGCTGGTAGATTGCTAAAAGATTTTATAGGCCGTACATTTGTTTTGGACGAAACATCTTTTGCCGATTCAGAAGGCTATAAACAAATGACTTTGTTTGATGATGTTACAAAAGAGTTGCCCAATGGTTATGGAGAAAGATTTGAAAAATACTATGAGGATATAGAACAAATAATCACAACAGATGTCCCCGTAGATATTCGAATGAATAAGTATGGTGATTTGGTATCTTATATTCGCCAATCAGTTTTACGGTATGGGGATAAAGCTAAACAAAAAATGCAAAATGTTGGTGTTAAACTTACCAAAGAACAAGTTGCAACAATTATTCTCAAATTAGATGAACTGTCTATTCCAAAGGATATTTGTTTTAAAAACAGATATTGGGATCCATTCGTTCTTGACGTAATTTATAAAAACTATACTGAAAATGTTCCAAATTTTCCAATAGAACGAGGGGCTACTGCAAAATTAGATCGTATGTTAAAATTTTTACGAGATACACCTGAGACAAGTGCAATGTATAAGAAGAGTATACCTAACCAACTGCAAAGTGGGAGCGGACGTGGACTACTATGCAAGTTATGCATGTTATGGGCTAAAGAAACTCCTTTATCAGATATTCTTATAAAAAGAAATTACACTAATGATAAAATTGCGGATGAAATTGAGGATACTATTGAAATTTTACAAAATACAGTTTCGTACAAGGTTCCACTACTATTAAAGCCTATTTTTGATGCCAAGAATTCTGAAAGTGTATTCTTGTCTTGTATGCAGGCAGGTGCATACAAGACAGTTTCGAGAACACTTATTGAAATTGGTGTTCCAAGAGAGTGTGCTTTGTATTTAAATGATCAGTTGTTTACTGATTATGATTTCAAAGATAAGACCGAAGCTGATGTTGAAGAAGAAATTAGATCATTACTTATTAGTAAGAAAAACATACTACCTTATTGGATAAAAGTTCAACTTGAGTTTTTGGGATAATCGTTCAATTCTTGCTATTTGAAAGAGATTTAATTCTATCATCATATATTTAAAAGTGTCGTGTTGCAACAAAAATGTTAGGTGATGATACATATGTGAAAAAAACTAAAAAAATAGAAAGTCATCTGTTGAGACGGTGGTATTATTGTCCAAACTAAACACAGACCAACATATTGATATAGAAATCGGAGAAGAATTATCTGAAATAGATTTTTCAAAATATGCAACTTATGGGGAAATTAAAAAGTTAGTATGAGATAAATATGGGTTAAAAGTTTCAATCCTATATATTGCACAAATAAAAAGGAAACATGGTCTGATAAAAAGAGAAAATTACAATATTAGCAATAAAGAAAATCAAAGAGTACCAAATTTCCCAGAAGAGAAAGAAAAAGCAATATAAGATGGTTTAGAGTATTTTGGAATGATTTAAATAATATCTAAGATTGAGAATTTTAAAATTAAGATATTAAAAACTAATGAAGCCTTGCAAGAAAAGACAGATTAGGATAGTGAAATAAACAAGGCTATGATAATTGACAAATTGCATATAAAATTATAGAACAAAAAT
>QWCE01004265.1_pt1 | contig 14839 bp, 17 predicted proteins | sample 1972531 | NCBI WGS metagenome assembly QWCE01 (sample SAMN09866716, study PRJNA288562) | Human gut metagenome isolate term4_stool, whole genome shotgun sequencing... | reverse complement strand
TACTGATATTGATGGACATTGGGCTAAAGATTCAATAAATTACGCACTTGAAAATAATTTAATTGACTTAATAGGAAATGAATTTAAACCAAATAAAAATGCTACAAGATATAGTGTAGTAAAGGCATTGGGAAGATTCAAAAAAATTGATGTGGAAAAATATAAAGGCAAGTCTTTGAAAGATGTTGATGCAAATTCAGAAGAATCTGCTTATGTAAATTGGGCAATCAAAAATGGTATTATAGTAGGCTATGAAGATAATACTTTTGGAGGAGATAGAGAGATAACTCGTGAAGAAATTGCGAGAATACTAAATTTATTTGCTGAAAAATTTGATATAAAAGTAAAGAATCTAGAAGCTCCTAAATTTAAGGATCAAAATAAGATTTCTGACTGGGCATCAAAAGATGTAAAAGAAGCAACAGAAAAGGGTCTATAGAAAAGGGTCTATTAGTTGGACGTGATGATGGAACTTTTGGACCTAAAGATAATTTAACTAGGGCAGAAGTCGCTCAAATGATTGTAAACATGATTAAGTAAAATCATAAGTTAAAGTAAATCTCAGTGTAAGAGCTGAGGTTTATTTTTATCTAATTTTTTATTGAAAAACAATAAAAAATTATTGAAAATCATTGAATAAAATTTTTATTTTTAAGGCAATATGGGAAAAATAATTGTGGATTTAGACATTGAACTTGCAAAAAATAAGATGACTCTCACAGGACTTTCTGAAAAAGTTGGAATAACTATTGCCAACCTTTCTATTTTAAATACTGATGAGGCAAAGGCTATAAGATTTTCACCTCTTTCAGAAATTTGTTGGGTGCTAAATTGTGATGTTGGAGATATTTTGAGATATGTAAATGATGAAGATGAGCGATAAAAAATTTGCCTTAGCAGTACAATGGCACCCAGAAATGATGTACGATGACAAAGAAATGAACAAGATTTTTGAAAAATTTATTGAAGCTTGTAAGTAAGTTTATAAGTTTTTGAAAAAAAAGAAAGACCTAGTTTGTTAAAAAACAGGTCTTTCTTTTTTATTAATTTTTTTTAAATTATTTTATTCAAAATAATCAATTACAGTCTTAACTGCAATTCCAGTTTTTTCATGATAAACTATTCCTTCGCAATAGGACCAGTTTACTTTTCCCACACTTTTTTTGGCTTCTTCATAGTCTTTTTTCTTTGCAATTTCAACTGTGCCAGAGATGTGGTTTGGACCCTCTTTGATATATACAACATCATCTTCATAACCAGGAATATCTTCTAAACTGTGAGTAAAATTGTCGAGGTCCTTTTCCTCTGCCACATAAAACAAGTCTTCCATTAATTTGTCATAGTCTTTTCCACTTCTGTCATCTAAAAAAGCATCAAAAGTATCTTGATCGTCACGAGCCATTTTTTTAAGAGAAGGACCATAATTTGCCCCATCTTCTGCTTCGATTTTTTTATCAAAGGCAAAATTTTTATCTTCATTTAATACATATTGAAGTTCCACAGGCAAAACATAGCCAGACTCTTCTTTGAAAATCCCATCTTTAAAAGAAAAGTTTGAATTCTTTATAGATGCAAGAAAAATTAACTTCCCATCTTCAAAGAAGTCCTTAACCAAGTAAGTGTAATAAGTTTTATAATCTCCAGGATTTTTCATTGTTTCAATTTCTCTCATTTGATTTGAAATTAAAAGAGAAAGTGCCTTGTCCCTTAAATTATCTTTTGATTCTATAATTTGAGTTTTAATTTTTTTAGTTTCTTCATTTTTATAAATACCATCAACTTTTTTATTGGAAAGCTTAATTTCTCTTGAAGAATTAGAAACTATAAGATCTCCCAAGATATTTTCGCTTTTCTTTACACTTTCATCTGTAAGTTCAGCATCTTTAAAGATTCTCCAATAATCTGAATCATTGAAATTTCCAATGATTTTAGCACTTTCGATTTTTTCATTTTCATCATTTCGGTATATGTATAATTTTGAATCTTTGTCCCTTGCCAAATCTTCCGTAAAACTCAAGTCTTTTTGATATTTTTCTGCTTCTTCTGTTTTTTGTGCCTCTTCTTCTTTTTTCTTTAAATTTTCTTCGTTTTTACTACATCCTGTTAAAAGCAATATTCCAACAAGAAATAATACTATTAATTTTAACTTTTTCATTAACAGCCCTCCTTTTACCTTATAATATAATAAAGTGAGCATAAATACAATTATAAATGACGTTATTAAAGTCCTAAATTATGGTATAATGATTGTAATTTTAAATAAGGGGGAAATTATGAGAGCTGTTATAACTGTAATAGGTAGTGACAAAATTGGTATTGTATACGAAGTTGTAAAAAAGATGGTGGAATTTGATTTAAATATTGTAGATATTACTCAAACAATTTTAGATGGTTATTTTACAATGATTGTAATGGTAGATTTAACTAAGATGAATGTTGAATTCCAAGAAGTTGTAGATGCCTATGAAAAACTTGGGGAAGAACTTGGACTTTCTATAAGAGTTCAACACACAGGTATCTTTGACAAGATGCACCAAATTTAAGGAGCGATCTTAATGGATAAAAAAAGAATTTTAGAGACAGTGAGGATGCTGGATCAAGAAAACTTGGATATAAGGACTGTAACTCTTGGCATTTCACTTTTAGATTGTATAGATAAAGATGGCGACGTCGCTCGCAAAAAGATTTATGAAAAAATAACAAAATATGGAAAACACCTTGTAGATTATGCAAATGAAGTTGCAAAAAAATATGGTGTAGAAATTGTAAATAAGAGGGTTTCTGTTACACCTATAGCACTTATTGCTGGTGCAACTGATGAAAAAGACTACACAGAATTTGCTAGAACTCTTGATAAGGCTGCAAAAGAAATTGGAGTTGATTTTATTGGTGGTTTTTCTGCTCTAGTTCATGGAGAAATGACACCAGCAGATGAAATTTTAATTAATTCTATCCCTCGTGCCCTTGCTGAAACAGATAAGGTGTGTTCTTCAGTAAATGTTGGTACAACTAAAAAGGGACTTAATATGGATGCAGTTAAGCTAATGGGAGAAAAAATAGTCGAAACTGCAGAAAATACTAAGGATGCCGATTCTATTGGTTGTGCAAAACTTGTTGTCTTTGCCAACGCAGTAGAAGATAATCCTTTTATGGCGGGAGCTTTCCACGGTGTAGGCATGGGTGATGTAGTTCTTCATGTTGGAGTTTCTGGACCTGGAGTTGTAAAATACGCCCTAGAAAAAGTTAAGGGAGAAAGTTTTGATGTAGTTTCTGAAACAATTAAGAAAACTGCTTTTAAAATAACAAGACTTGGAGAATTAATTGGAACAGAAGTTGCAAATAAAATTGGTGTTCCCTTTGGAACAATTGACTTATCTCTTGCACCAACTCCAGCCATTGGAGATTCTGTTGCAAGAATCCTAGAAGAAATTGGTCTAGAATTTGCAGGTGGTCACGGAACTACTGCAGCTCTTGCCATGCTAAATGATGCAGTGAAAAAAGGTGGCATCATGGCATCTGATCACGTTGGTGGATTATCTGGTGCTTTTATACCAGTGAGTGAAGACGAAGGAATGATAGAAGCTGCAAGAAATGGATACATTGGTTTATCAAAACTTGAAGCCATGACTTGTGTTTGCTCCGTTGGTCTTGACATGATTGCAATCCCAGGAGATACAAAAGCATCAACACTTGCTGCAATTATTGCTGATGAAGCCATGATTGGAATAATAAATCAAAAGACTACTGCAGTTAGACTTATTCCAGTTATAGGAAAGAAAGTTGGAGAAGAAGCAACTTTTGGAGGACTTTTAGGTTCTGCTCCAATTATTCCAGTTCATCCAGGAAGTGCAGAAAAATTTGCACAAAGAGGTGGATTTATTCCAGCTCCTGTTCACAGTTTTAAAAATTAAAAAATATAAAATATAGAGGAAAGAGGTGTGCTATGAATAACAATTCAAAGGATATTGAAAAATTAACCACAGAGAATACTGAGTTTAATAGGGAAATTGGAGTTTTTGGTGGAGTTAGTATAATTGGCGGAATCATGATAGGTTCTGGAATTTTTTATCTAGGTTCCTATGTTCTTCAAAGGACTAATATGAACTCTGGTCTTGCCCTTATCTGTTGGGTAATTGGAGGACTTATAACACTTTTTGGAGGACTTTGTTATGCAGAACTTGGTACTGCTATGCCAAAGGCTGGAGGAAGAATTGTTTACTTAAATGAAGCCTACCATCCAATAGTTGGATTTATATCAGGCTTTACTGACTGGATAGTTGGTGGACCAGGTTCAGTTGCTGCAGTTGCCATTGCCCTTATGACTGTTTTCAAAAGCTTTTTTGAAATTTCTGATTTTGGAATTAAACTTGCAGCCATATTTTTAATAATTGCCCTAACTATTTATAATTTATTTGGCGTTAAGGCAGCCTCAATTTTACAAAATCTATCTATGGTAGCAAAACTTGTTCCCATAGGAATAGTAATGATAGCAGCATTATTTGTTGGGAAAATTAGTCCAGACTTGAGTCTTGGATCTGCTGTTGAATATTCAAAGACTTCTGGCACAAATATGTTTGGAATGATAGCTATAGCTGTTGTTGCAACTCTTTGGGCTTACGAAGGATGGACAAATTTAAATACAGTAGCAGAAGAAATTAAAGAACCTCACAAAAATCTTCCCCTTGCTCTAATAATTGGTATTGGTGGAATAACAGTTCTTTACACACTATTTAACTTTGCCATTATGAAGGTAATTCCTCACGAAGAAATCGTAGCAATGATAGATAGTGGAGATTTATATCTTGGAACAGAAGTAGCAAAAAGAGTATTTGGACAAGCTGGCGTATTAATAGTAAGTGCAGGAATGATACTTGCAATGTTTGGTACATTAAATGGACTTATACTAGCTCAACCAAGAATGTACTATGCAATGGCAGTGGAAGGTCACTTCTTTAAATCCTTTGCAAAACTTCATCCAAAGTACAAAGTTCCAACAGCTCCAATGATTGTCCAATGTGTATTTGCTTGTTTACTTGTACTTTCATCAAATCTTGACCAATTGACTAACATGGTTGTAATAACAGGAATGATTTTCTCAGTTCTTACAATTTTATGTGTTCCAATTTTGAGAAAAAAATATCCAAAAATTGAAAGACCATACAAGGTTTGGTTCTACCCAGTTTCTGTAATTATAACAGCTCTAATTTTTGCAGGTCTTGTTGTCCAAGGTGCATTAGAAGATCCAATTACAGGACTAACTGGTCTTGTAGTTCCAATGCTTGGTGCAATCACTTATATGATTTTTGATGCTAGATTAAAAAAAGAGAAGAAAGAGGTATAAGATGAAAAAATTATTTTACAATGGAAAAGTTTATGTCAATCGAGATGAATTTCAAGAGGCAATCTATGTCGAAGATGAATTTATAAAAGAGGTTGGAAAAACAGAAGACCTTGTAAAAAAATACCTCAATGATGATATAGAAAAAATTGACCTTGAAAAAAGAACAGTAATACCTGGACTCAATGATTCTCACCTTCACTTTATGCAATTTGGAGAAAGCATGAATCAAGTTGACATTGAAGGAGTTGAATCTGTTGAAGAAATGATCGAAAGATGTAAGGACTTCATGGAAAAAAATCCAAAGAGATGTCAAAAGGGAATTCATGCCATTGGCTGGAACCAAGATCTCTTCACAGGTGAAAAGAGAATACCAAATCGTTTTGATTTAGACAAAATTTCAACAGAAATACCTATAGTTCTTGAAAGAGTATGTGGTCACATTGTTTCTTCAAACACAAAGGTTATTGAAATTCTTGGACTTACAAAGGACAGCCCACAGTTTCCTGACGGTGAATTTTTAATAGGAGATGACGGGTATCCAAGTGGGGTTTACACTGCCAATGCCTGCAACTTTGCCAAGGATGTTATACCAGATTTTACCTTAGATGAAAGACGTGAAATGCTAATAGAAACTATGGACTATGCAGTATCTTGTGGTCTTACATCAGTTCAATCAAATGATGTTGGCACAACTTTTATGAATGGTCCAGTAGCTTTTAAACTTTTAAAAGATATTTATAAGGAAAATAAAAAAATTAGATACAGACACCAAGTTTGCTTTAATGATTTTTCTGAATTTGAAAAATATTTGTCTGAGGGAGAATACACTTCTAAGGATTATGACACAAATTATTTAAAACTTGGACCTCTTAAATTATTTAAGGATGGATCTCTTGGAGCAAGAACTGCTCTTATGCGTGATGGATACAATGATGACAGAGAAAATCATGGTCTTCCTTGGATAAAAGATGAAGAAATGAGAAAATATGTAAATCTTGCTTCAAAAAATAATCTACAAGTAATAACTCACGTTATTGGAGATAAGGCAATAGAAGACACAGTTAAGTGCTACGAAGATTCTTTTGTTGATGGAGAAAATAAATTGCGTCACACTCTTGTTCACTGCCAAATAACTGACAGAGAACTTGTTGAAAGGATAGCAAGAGATGACATCTGTGTTATGGCACAACCAATATTTTTGGATTATGACATGAAAGTAGTTGAAGACAGATGTGGAAAAGATCTTGCCAGCACGTCTTATGCTTTTAAGAGTCTAAAAGATCTTGGTGCTCACGTAGCTTATGGAACTGATGCGCCAGTTGAAAACTTAAATCCATTTCCAAATATTTACATGGCAGTGACTCGTAAGGATAAAAAGGGAAATCCAGAAGGAGGATTTTATCCAAAAGAGTGTGTAGATGTTTATGAAGCTATTGATGCCTACACAGCAGAATCTGCTTATGTGGAATTCCAAGAAGACATAAAGGGAAGAATCAAAAAAGATTTCTTGGCAGATTTTGTTGTCTTAGACAAGGATATTTTTACAATTGATCCAATGGAAATAAAAGATATGAAGCCAGTTATGACAGTTGTTGGTGGAAATATAGTTTTTAAAAGATAAAATTTTGGGAGAAAAGATGCTAGAGATAAAGGGAATAGAAAATTTAAATAATAGAGAAAGACTTGACTATATGGTGGATTTTGGTAAAGCCACAATAAAAACAGAAAAAGACATGATAGCCATGATGGCAAATATTTCTTCTATAATATTTAATGTAGTGACAGATTTAAACTGGGCTGGTTTTTATCTTTTAAGAGATAAGGAATTAGTTTTGGGACCCTTTCAAGGTCTTCCTGCTTGCACAAGACTTATTGACGAAGGAGTTTGTATAAGTGCAGTAAAAGAAGAAAAAGTCATGAGAGTAGAAAACGTTCATGATTTTCATGGTCACGTTGCCTGCGACTCGGAGTCTAACTCAGAATTAGTCTTGCCAATTCTTGTTAAAGATGAGCTAATAGGAGTTCTTGATTTAGATTCACCAAATATAGGTCGCTTTACAGAGCTTGAAGAAGAAAAATTTAAAGAACTTGTGAAAGCCATGGAAGATGAATTATCTAAATAAATTTGAGGAGGTTAATCCTCCTCTTTTATTTTGTCTTAAAAGATTATAAAATCTTATTTATTAAGTAGAAGTAAAAGTATCTATGAAAATAAAAATTGCAGTTTTTACTCATGAAGCGTAGTTTATAACAAATTAGAATGGAGTTATAAATGAAATACCTTACACTTTCAAATATTATTTTATTTATTGGAATTTTTATATTTGCAGCTTTTGTTCTTGAAAAAGACAGCGAAAAGAAAAAGTTTTTGGGAATAATCTTAATATTTTTGGGTTGCATCCTAAAATTCTTAGATTTTTAAAATTAAAGATTAAAAAACTAGGCTTATTTAATAAGCCTAGTCATAAATTCAAATTTATTTATCTTCTGATACTATTTTATAAATTGCATCAGAAGATTTTCTTTTTTTCTCACGAAGATTATCGTCTTTTGCATAACCTATTGCTATTACAAGTCTAATTCTTGATTTTGTCTTTAAAAATTTTTGCAATTTTTCTTCGTCAAACCAACCTATTATACAAGTTGAAAGTCCAAGACTTGTGGCCTCGGCAGTAAAATAAGCTGCTGATATTCCAATATCAATTGATTTATAATCTTGATTTTTTATACTTGAACCTATTTTGGCAGACAAGTTGTAATTTTCTTCTGTCACAATTGCAAAGGCATTTACATCTTTTACAAAGGAATTCATTGTTCCAACTTGAAAATACTTAGAAATATTTTTCGCATCTTCGCCTTGAACTACATAATAGAAATAAGGTTGGGCATTGCAGGCAGAAGGAGAAAGTTTCATACTTTCAAGACAAGCTTCTAATTTTTCAATTTCAACTTCTCTTTCTGGATCATATTCTCTACAGGACTCTCTTATTTTTGCCAAATCTAAAAATTGATTAAATTCCATCTTTTCCTCCTAAAAATTCATCTAAATCTCCATCAAAGAAGAAAAATTCATTGTCACGCATAAGGCAAGGTACTCCAACACTACCTTCTTCCACGATTTCGTCAAAGGCATCTGAAAAATCTCTTTCTCTTAAAAATTTTTTAAGACTTGCCATTGATGATGTGATATCAACTATTTCGCATTTTATATTTCTCTTTTTTATTTCTTCTATTGCTGGTGGACAATCTGGGCAAAGACTTGAAACAAAAAGTGTAAGCATATTTATTCCCTCCAAATATTTATCTAGTGCCCTATAAAAATTTTCATCGGCACTTTTTTCTCTCTTAGAAATATTAAAATAAATTTCCCTAGCTCTCATTTTCTTGTTGAAGTGTCTAACAGAAAGAAACTGCATTATATTGTCATCATCTAGGAACTCTCCTTGAAAATCCAAAACTCTTGCTCCCTTTGAAAGTCCAAGAGAAGAAAGTCCCCTGTCATTTGTTATCACAAGGTCATCTTTTTTTGCATGATTTGCAATATAGATATCGGCTGCTTCTTTTGATATATCTACATCTACAACTTCTCCATAGGATGGAGTAAATTCTTGGCTATAATTTTTTACCATTATTAGCCTTGCAGCGTATTTTTTTGAGAGATCTTCACATATCTTTCTTATGGGCGAACCATCTGCGTCTAATAATATTTTCATACTTATATATTACCCCAAAAGATAAATTAAACTATCATATAAATAAAAGTATTGAAATATTGTCTTATTTTATATAGACTTATTTTAGGAGGTTAATATGAAATATATTTACAGAATATTTGTATTCCTTACTGTTGTACTCCTCCTTGGAGCCTTGGGACTTACATTTATATTTATGCCAAGAGGAAAAAAATTAGCAAATGATAATAAAATTGAAAATAAAGAAGCAATAGAAGAACCAGAAAAAATTTCTATATTTAATGAAGATGAAGACATCGTAAACATTCTTCTTATAGGAATTGATTCCAGTGATGTGACTTATGAAGTTGATGAAAATTCTAAAAGAGCAGATACAATTATGCTTTTGTCCATAGATCCAAACTTTGACAGAGTTAGACTTTTATCAATCCCAAGAGATACATATTACAAGCTAAAGGGATATGACAATTACAGGATGAATGCTGCTTATTCTCGTGGAGGAATTGATCTTCAAGTTTCTAGTGTCGAGGACTTCATGGGTGTAAAAATTGATCACTATGTCACAGTTAATTATGAAGCTGTAGAAGAACTTGTTGATGCCATAGGTGGTGTTGAAGTTTACACACCAGAGTATAAATACACTGATCCATCAACTGTACCACCACTTGAAATTAATTTTGAAGAAGGTCTTCACCTTTTAGATGGAAAGGATTCAGTAAAATATCTTAGAATGAGAAAAATTTATAAAGACCAAGATCTTGATAGGATAAAGGCTCAACAAGATTTTATTATGAAGATTTTTGACAAGATGAAATCGCCTAAGATGCTTTTAAAACTTCCAAGATTAGTTTCTATTGCAAATAAACATGTTGAAACAGATATGAATTATGGTCAGCTTTCTTATCTTGCCTATTACGGTGTAACTCTCGATAAGGAAAATATTAATATAAAAACTGTAGATGGACACATGAAAAAGGGATCTCCTCTTTATTATGTTGACAAGGAAAGTGCGAGATATGAAGCTGCAGAATTAGAAAGACTAAGACAAAATAATTCTGATGAAGAATATGTAAGAGATTATACAGAAGAAGAATTAAAAAATATGACTGAAGAAGAAAGAGATCTAGCTGAACAAAAAATGAGAGATAAGAAGCTAAGAGAAAAGCTAAAAGAAGAAGCAATTTCAGAAGAAAACTCCTCAGACGAAAGTTCAAACTATGAAGCTAATTCAGTTAATTCAAAGGATAATAATTTTTAATAGGGCTAAAAATAGTGTGGGAAATAAAATTTCTTGCACTATTTTTTTGTGAAATTTTATAAACTATATATAATATGTAAAGATTTTATGAATTTATAAAAGATATGTAAATAAAAAATCACCACAAAAGTGATGATTTTATAAAACTTATTCAGCTAATATTTTTATAATATTTTTAACAACTTCCTTAGATTTTTCCATTTGATCCAGGCTCACAAGCTCGTATCTTCCGTGATAATTGTAGCCACCTGTGAAAAGATTTGGACAAGGTAGACCCATAAAAGAAAGTTTAGATCCATCAGTTCCACCTCTTATTGGTCCAATTTTTGGAGTGACATCTGATCTTTCAAAGGCAGACTTGGCAAGATCAATTATTTCCATGTGATCTTCTAATTTTTCTCTCATATTATAATATTGGTCTTTTATTTCAATTTTAATTCTATTATCGTATTTTTTATTTAAAAATTTTGCAATTTCTTCAAATAATTCTTTTCTCTTTAAAAACTTTTCCTTTGAGTGGTCCCTAATAATGTAGCTCATCTTTGTTGACTCAACACTTCCACAAATATTTGTAAGAAGGGAAAAACCTTCATATCCTTCTGTATATTCTGGTCTTTCATTTACAGGAAGCATAGAATTAAATTCCATGGCAATGAGTTGAGAATTAATCATAGTGTTTTTTGCAGAACCTGGATGAACATTTTTGCCTTGGATTTCTATTTTTGCTGAAGCTGCATTAAAAGTTTCATATTCTAGCTCGCCAATAGGTCCACCGTCTACAGTAAAAGCAAAATCTGCATCAAATTTTTTGACATCAAATAAATCAGCGCCTCTTCCAATTTCTTCATCTGGAGTAAAGGCAATTCTTATGTCGCCATATTTTGCATCTTTATCATTTAAAAGTTCTTCCACTGCAGAAACTATTATGGCAATCCCAGCCTTGTCATCTGCACCGAGAAGTGTTGTCCCATCAGTTGTAATAATAGTTTCGCCCTTTAAATCTTTTAAAAAAGGAAAATCGGCAAGAGAAGATGTAAATTCATCATTTAAATTAATATCTTTTCCATCATAATTTTCTATAATTCTTGCTTTTACATCTTTCCCAGTCATGTCAGGGGAAGTGTCCATGTGAGCGATGAAGCCAACAGTTTTTTTAGCTTTTACTCTGCCAGGGATTTTTCCATAGACGTAACCATTTTCATCAATTTCGGCTTCGATGCCAAGGGATTTTAACTCCTCCACTAAATAATTTCCAAGTTTTAATTGTCTTTTAGTTGAAGGACAAGTTTCTGAACTTTCATCACTTGTGGTTTCAAAGGAAATATATTTTAAAAATCTATTTAACATTATCATTTCTCCTAAAATAAAATTTCTACTTATAATTTTATCACACATAATATTTTTATAAAAATTATAAAAAAATATCCTCAGCTCTTAATAATTAAACTTACCAAGGATATATAAAATTAATTTTTATAATAGTCGGATATTAAATCGTATAGGGTGTAACTTTCTTTTTGATTTTTTTCAGTTAAAAATTCTTGCCAATTTGGGAAATCCATTTTATCCATTGCAAAACAAAGAAGAGCTCCTGATGCATAAACAAGGTGTGAGCCAATAAGAGATTGATCAATTTGTCCCTTTTTTAGGGCAGGAAGAATGTCAGAGAAATTTACATCTTTTGTATTGTAAAAGTATAAAATTCCAAGATCATAATCTATTGACTTTGCTGCTTTTATCTCAACATATTGGGCTGTTCCCTCAATAGTTTCTTCTACAAGTTCTGATTTTAATTTCTCGCTGTCAGTAAATTTTATGCGCTCCTCCATAATTTTAAGGTAATCTTTTAAATATGAATCTAGCAAAATTTTATCCGAATTTTCTTTTTCAACTTCATCTTTTATTTTATCTAACAATTTGTATTCTTTGTCTAATAAAATAAGTTCATCATCAGAATAAGAAAGACCTCGAAAAGTTAAATCATCCCAGTCTTCTTGTACATAATAATGGAAAGCTTCGTGAGCTAGAAGAGGAAGAAATCTCTTAGAACTATATTTTTTTGCAAGAGAATCTTCATTTGTCTTTAAATAAAAAATATTATTTTGCCCCAAAATCGAATAAACTTTATCCTTGGTGTTAAAATTTCCCATTATAAAATTAAATCTCTTGGGATAATTTTTTGAAACTCTATAAACTTTTATCTTAAAATTTTGTGGCATCTTAATTTCTTTTGCAGATAAACTTTTTATCTCCTCATTTGGATTTATAAGATACAAATCCCCAAGAAAATTTTTATCTATCATGGCAATAGTTTTTTCATCTAGCTTGTAATTTTTCCAAAGTTCAACTTTTTTGTCGTAAAATTTTTCATACTCTTCCAACAATTCTTTAGTATCAGAATTTAAATCCTCATAATTTGTTTTAAAAAACTTATTAGAAATGATGGGAAGGACAAGTAATAATACTAATATTGTCAAAAAAATTTTTTTCTTAGTATAATTCATGGAGTGTATCCCTATAAAATTAATCAAACTTGTAAATATTTATGCCAGTTTCTGGATCTTTTTGTCTTTCAACTATGCCGTCTATAATATTTATTGTAAGTTCACAAGTTACACTTATCTTTGCACTTTTCATGTGTCCGCCAAAAACTTTGCCTTCTCCATTGGAAGTTGAAATATGAAGGTGTGGATAGTATTCACCATCTAAAGTTGATATGCTTCCTATAATAGAAAGAATTTCAAACTCGCCCTTAAAATTAAGTTCCTTGTAATCTTTTTTTGACACACTAAAGATGCCAATAGTGAAATCGTCAGTTGCACCAAGTCCATAAACACTTGCCAGTTTAATATTTTCCTTTAGAGCAATTTCTTTTAACTTTTCGTGAACTTCTTCAGTCCTGTCAATTCTTGCAATTATTTTGTCGCCAAATCTTCTGTAATCCATATTTCCTCCTAAAAATTAAAAATATTCTACATATAAGAATTTTATATGAGAAAAAATTATCTATTAACTTATTTTTAAAAATCAATCAAAATCATTTTTTGAAATCCTATCTTCCACAGAATATTCATTGTCCAGAATTTCCACATCATACTCTCCACTAAACATTGGTGAAGATAAAATATAATCAGCTGTAGTAGAAGATGTAGCAAGGGCAATATTGTATAGAGTAGAAATCCTAAGAAGTGCCTTGACATCAGGGTCGTGAGGTTGTGCTTCTAGAGGGTCCCAAAAGAAAATCAAAATATCAATTTGTGAATCCGAAATTTTTGCACCAAGTTGCTGGTCTCCACCTAGAGGACCAGAAACAAGCCTTTTTACATCAAGAGAAGTTTCCGAAGAAATCAAAGCAGCAGTAGTCCCTGTGCCAATAAAATTGTGTCCCTTTAGTTCTTCTTCATGTCTTTTTACCCAAGACAAGAGTTCCTTTTTCTTGTGATCGTGGGCAACTAGGGCAATAGTCTTTTTTTCATTAACCTTAATTTTTTTAACTTGCATAAACACCTCATTTTTTTAAAAAATCTTGACTAAGTCTTTTCTTTAATATATAATATCAAAGATTGAAATCCTTGCATAGCTCAAATGCTATGCCGAAGACCATAAGGAGGTGAAAGTATGAATAAATACGAAGCGGTGATTATGTTTTATCCTGAAGTGGAAGAAGAAAAAAGAAATGCTTCTTTCGAAAGACTTAAAAAGGTAATCGAAAAAGACGGTAAAATCAATAATGTTGATGAATGGGGTATGAAAAAACTAGCTTACGAAATCGACTACAAGAATGAAGCTTACTATATTTTCGTAGAATTTGAAACAAAAGCTGAAGATATAGCAGAAATCAACAGAGTAGCAAAGATCATGGACCCAGTAATGAGACAAATGATTATCAAAGTTGAAGACTAAGGAGTTTTTATGAATAGTGTAAGTTTAATCGGAAGATTAGCGAGAGATCCAGAACTTCGTTATGCACAAACAGGCACAGCAATGTGTCGTTTCACTGTTGCCGTAGATAGAAGACTAAGCAAGCAAAAAAGACAAGAAGCTGAAGCAAATAATCAGCCAACTGCTGATTTTATATCTTGTACAGCTTTTGGAGCAGTAGCTGAACTTATAGCTAACTATCACAGAAAAGGCAGCCAAATCGGAATCGAAGGTAGAATCCAAACAGGATCTTATGAAAAAGATGGAAGAACTATTTACACAACAGATGTTGTAGTAAATAACCTAACATTTATTGGATCCAGCCAAGGAGGAGGACAAGCTCAAACTGGCTTTAACCAAAACCAAGGCGGATTTAATAACCAAAATAATTTCCAAAACCAAGGTGGATTCAATCAATCAGGTTTTAACAACCAAGGACCAGTGAATTCTGCTTACGAAAATGATTTTTCTAAGAATAATAACGATAACGATGACGATGGATTTTTCCCTGTTGATAATGACGATATACCATTTTAAGGAGGGTAAAAATGCAAAGAAGATTTGGCAGAAGGAAAAAAGTAGATCCTTTTGAAAAAGATAAGACTAAAAAAATTGACTATAAAGATG
>QWCE01004135.1_pt1 | contig 14843 bp, 15 predicted proteins | sample 1972531 | NCBI WGS metagenome assembly QWCE01 (sample SAMN09866716, study PRJNA288562) | Human gut metagenome isolate term4_stool, whole genome shotgun sequencing... | reverse complement strand
CCCTTCCCGGGATCTGCGCAACCATTACGCCGAAATTTCGGAGATGCTCAAAGACCATGACCATGTGATCATCACGAATCATGGCCGTGGAGAATCAGTTCTCATCAACATTGAGGACTACGCCAAGTACGAAGAGTTTTTGCACCAGCGATATGTTGCCGAGGCACTTGCCAAGGCAAAGCAGCAGGCGGCTGACCCCGACACGCAGTGGGCAGACCACGAAAGCGTATGGGAGACGCTGGGCAAGCAGTATGACGTATAAGATCAAATATCTGCCCCTTGCTGTGCAGGACCTGAACGATATCGCCCGGTATCTGTCTGGCTTTTACCCTAAAACAGCCAGCCGTGTACTGAAAGAGCTGCGGGAGAAGATCACAAAATTAGGCGATACCCCGAAAATGTGCGAGGTCTACCACCTTGACCCTGCTTATCGTAGGATAGTCGTTGACCAGTATCTTGTGTTCTACCGCGTTAACGATGAAATAAAGACTGTGGAAGTCCACCGTGTGTTGCGCGGTGCTTGGAATTTGCCACAGTATCTGGAATAAATTCAGATTCGACTGCTGTGGACAATGCTCCATCACAAAAATCCTCAGACTTTCGTCTGAGGATTTTTTGTTTGTGGTGGGCGGTACAGGGCTCGAACAGGACCATCACGTTTTCTCTTCCCCTTGGCAAGCTCCATTTTCATGATATAATAAGATGGATTGTATGTCCTGTTTTCGCCGAAAGGAGCTTGAACGACTCGACCGGCTGAATCCGATCCCGCAATTCCAACTGGATAAAGTCCTTGCATAAGGAAATGATTTTTCATCCATTTCATCCCCTGACAGCGAAAGGAGGTTTCCCATGAACATTCCGGAAATTCTGGTCGCAAATGGAACCGGTATCATCCTTGTGGCCTTTCTGTTCCTCCTCCGCGTCCGGAACAGTGAGACAAAACAGACTGGTGCCGTCCTTTACGATGGGATGTTGGCGGTCACGCTGCTCGCGCTGGTCACCGAGACCATCAGTTTCCTCATTGACGGACAGCCGTTCCGGGGCTGTCACACGCTCGTTGTCCTTGCCAATACCCTCTGCACCGGTTCCACCGTTTTGGTGGGCTTTTTGTGGTGCCTGTTCGTGGATTTCCGTATCTACCGCAGCACCCGGCGGCTGCACCGGAAAATCCTGACGCTGGGCATTCCGCTCCTCCTCGTACAGCTTCTCATGGTCATCAACCTGTTCGGCACCGGGCTCATCTTCCACGTTTCGGCAGAAAATGTCTACTCTCGCGGCCCGCTGAATTTTCTCCTTTATGCCACGCTGTTCTTTTACTTTGCCGAGAGTATTTATCGAGTCACCCGCTCCAAACAGACCGGCATTACCATTGAGTTTTTCCCGGTGTTCTATTTTGTCATCCCCTGCATCCTGGGCACCGTCGTCCAAGGCATATTCTACGGTCTGTCCACAGGCTGGCTGGCCGCAGCGGTCGCGATGGTCTTCATCCACATCCAGCTGCAAAACATCAACACCTTTGTGGACGAGACTTCCGGCCTGTTCAACCGCAAATACATGAACTTCTATCTTGAGAAAGCTCACAAGACGAACCCCCGCCAGCTGTACGGCATCATGATGGACGTGAACGATTTCAAAAAGATCAACGACCGCTACGGCCACTCTATGGGCGACCGGGCCATTCGGGAGATCGGCAAAATCCTTTCCGCCTCCCTGCCGGAGGACGCTGTTGCCATCCGGATGGCGGGCGATGAATTCGTCATCCTGCTGAGCCGCGGCAATGACAAAATGCTGGAAGATACCCGGGCCGCCATTGAGGATGGCCTGCGCCATTTCAACCAGACCACAACCGCTCCGTTCAAGCTTTCGTTCTCTATGGGCCTGGTCCGGTACAATGGCCGCTCCACCGAGAGTTTCCTCAATGAACTGGATCAGAAAATGTACGCTGAGAAAAAGGCCTATCATCAGGAGCATACGCGGTGAACCCGCCGCCAGAAAGGAGCGTTCTCATGCCATCCCCCATCCGGGCCGTGATCTTTGATATGGACGGTGTGCTCATCGACAGCGAACCCGTCTACCTCGGGATGCAGGCCCGCAACCTGCAAACAAAATATCCCTGGGTCACTCTGGAGAGCATGTACCCCACCGTGGGCATGTCCAGCCAGGAGTACCCCCGCTTTATGGCCAGGCTCTGCCGGGTGCCCTTTACCCCGGAGTTTAAAAAAGAGCTGATGCAGGCCGACGAAAACGAGCCCATCCACTTCCCCGATATCCTCCGCCCGGAAGCCCGCCCCATGCTGGAACAGCTGCGGGCCATGGGCTTGCAGCTGGCGCTGGCCAGCTCCAGCCCCATGAGCAACATCCGGCAGGTGCTGAGCGAGTGCGGGCTGATGGAGTTTTTCCCCGTCATCGTCAGCGGAGAGCAGTTTGAAGCCAGCAAGCCCGACCCTGAAATTTATCTCCACACCATGGCGCGGCTCGGCCGCCGCCCGGAGGAATGCCTTATCGTGGAAGACTCCACCTACGGCGTGCAGGCGGGCGCGGCCGCCGGGGGCCTTGTGGCCGCCCTGCGGGACGAGCGCTTCCCCTTTGACCAGAGCGCGGCCCGCTTCCACATCGGGAATCTGAGCGAGATCCCCGCTCTGGCGGCTTCCATCCAGTAATTTCTTTTTGTTTTGATACCGGGAGGCGATTTTTATGAACAAGCGCACCCTCGTGGTGGACCAGCTGTACAATCTGGCCGCCGGGTTCCTGTATGCCCTCAGCATCTGCTACTTTGCCCGCGGCTCAGACTTTGCCCCCGGCGGCATCTCGGGCCTGGCCCTCATCGTCAACTACCTGTGGCACCTGCCCGTGGGCATCACCACGCTGGTGTTCAACCTGCCTCTCGTGGCCCTGAGCATCCGCTTTGTGGGCCGGGCCTTTCTGGCAAAGTCGCTGGTGAGCATGGTGTGGTGCACCGTTTTTCAGGATGTCGTCTTTGCCCGGGTGGGCTGCTATACCGGTGACCCGCTGGTGGCAGCCCTGTTTGCAGGCGTCACCTGGGGCTTCGCGCTGGCCCTGCTCTACATGCGGGGATCTTCCAGCGGCGGCACGGATTTCCTCACCATGTCCATCAAGGTGCTGCGGCCCCACCTCTCCATCGGGGCGGTCACGGGCGGCATTGATCTCGTCGTCATCCTGCTGGGCTGGCCCGTGTTCGGCACGGTGGATTCCGTTCTGTACGGCCTCGTCACCACGGTCATCACCTCGCTGGTCATTGATAAGGTCATGTACGGCAGCTCTTCCAGCAAGATGCTCACCATCATCACCACAAAAGGGCAGGAGATCGCCGACGAGATCTCCCGCGAGTGCGAGCGCGGCTCCACCATGCTCAAGGCCATTGGCACCTACACCAACACCGAGCGGCAGATGCTCCTCTGCGTCTGCGCCCGGCCCCAGGTCTACCGCATCCGCACCGCCGCCTACCGCATCGACCCCGGCTGCATGGTCATGGTCACGGAGGCGGGCGAAGTGTACGGCGAGGGCTTTATTGACCCCGGCAAGACCTCTTCTTTTTTATAACACAAGGAGGCTTTTCTCCATGAACTTTGGTTCTGCTCTGGAACAGGTGCACCGCCGCGCCCCGCTGGTGGACTGCATCACCAATTTTGTCACCGTCAACGATTGCGCCAACATCCTTCTGGCCGTGGGCGGCTCCCCCACCATGGCCTCGGACATCCGGGAAGTGCAGGAGACCGCTGCCGCCGCCAGCGCTCTGCTGTGCAATCTGGGCGCCATCGACAAAGTGGAGTCCATGATTTTGGGCGGGCAGGCGGCCAACCGGGCAGGCAAACCCGTGGTCTTTGACCCCGTGGGTGCCGGCAACACCAGCCTCCGCCGGGCGGAATCGGCCCGGCTGCTGGACGCCGTGCAGTTTGCGGTCATCCGGGGCAACGCGTCGGAGATTCGCGCTCTGGCCCAGCGCCGGGCGGCGGGCAGCGGCGTGGACGTGAGCGACGCCGACCAGATCACGGAGAAGACCCTTCCCCGCACCGTGGCTTCTGCCAAAGCGCTGGCCGTGCAGACCGGGGCCGTGGTGGCCGTTTCCGGCCCCATCGACGTGCTGACGGACGGCAGAGAAACCATTCTGCTCCACAACGGCTGCGCCACCATGTCCCGCGTCACGGGCAGCGGCTGTATGCTCACCGCCCTCATGGGCGCGTTTTGCGGGGCCATGCCCGGCCAGCCCTTTGCGGCGGCCTGCGCGGCGGCGGCGACCATGGGGGTTGCGGGAGAGCTGGCCGAGGCCCGCCGCCTTGCCCACGGCACCGGCAACGCCACGTTCCGCACCGACCTCATTGACGCCGTGTTCAACCTGACCCCCGCCCAGCTGGAGGCCTCTGTCCGCTGGGAGTCTTATTCAAAGTAATCTTTCGTCATGATACAACAAAACGTCCCGCAAGGTTCAGGCCCTGCGGGACGTTTTTGTGGTTTTGATTCCGTTTCAGCCCCAGCTCACATGGTGAACTGGATGGCGCAGAACGCCGCATAGATGCAGAGCAGCAGCACGCCCTGCACCCGGGAGAGCTTGCCCCGCACCAGCGCCGGGACACACATGAGCACCATGACGGCCAGCATCACGGGCAGGTCCAGCACCAGACTGGAATTGATGCCAAACAGGGTGGAGCTCTGGGGGATGGTGAACGGCGCAATGGTCACGGACGCGCCGCTGACCAGCACCAGATTGAAGACGTTGGCACCCACGATGTTGCCCAGCGAGAGGTCGCTGCAGCCCTTGACGAGGGACGTGATGGCCGTGACCAGCTCGGGCAGCGAGGTGCCCAGGGCCACAAAGGTCAGTGCAATGACGGACTCGGGCACGCCCAGCGCCTGGGCAATGAGGGTACCGTTGTCCACCAGCAGGTTGGCACCCACGGCGATGAGCACGGCACCCGCCACCAGAAGCACCAGCGTTTTGGTCAGGGTCATTTCTTCCTCGGCAGCCTCTGCTTCGGCCTCAGCCTCAGCGCCCGCCGGGGCGTTTTTCATCTGGAGCACGTTGGCCACCATATAGGCCACGAACAGGGCCAGCATGATGAGGCCCATAGGCCGGGTGAACTTGCCAAAGCCGTAGGCTGCCACGCAGTAGATCGCTGCCGCCGCAAAAAAGAACGCCACTGGCATCCCCAGCGTCTTACGGTCCACCTTGCCCGGGCGGACGGCGATGGTAATGGCCGCGATGAGCGCCGCGTTGCAGATGACAGAACCAATGGCGTTGCCGTAGGCGATCTCACCATGGCCGGACACCGCCGACATGGTGGAGACCATCACCTCGGGCAGGGTGGTGCCGATGGACACCACCGTGGCACCAATGAGCAGCTCCGGCAGGTGGAACCGCCGGGCCAGCGCCGAAGCGCCATCTACAAACCAGTCGCCGCCCTTGATCAGGCAGAGCAGGCCGATGATAAATAAAACAACCGGAATCAGCATGGCTTTTCCCTCCTATACAGATACAATGCGAAACGTCTTTTTATCATACCAGATTTTTGATTTTATTGCAATCTTTTGCCCATTTTACCCCCACCCCGCAGAAAATTGTTGCACAGAAGCCGAAAACGATTTCTAGTAAAGAGGAGTTCGAGGTCATCAAGACCCACTGTATGCAGGGTGCCAACATGCTGCGGCGGCTGGAAAACTTTGAGGATGAACCCCTGCTGCAAACCGCCTACGACATCGCCCGCTGGCACCATGAGCGCTGGGATGGCCGGGGCTACCCGGACGGCCTCAAGGGCAATGACATCCCCATCAGCGCGCAGATCGTCTCCCTGGCCGATGTGTACGACGCCCTGACCAGTGAGCGCTGCTACAAAAAGGCGTTCTCCCACGAGACCGCCATGCGGATGATCCTGAACGGGGAATGCGGCGCGTTCAATCCCCTTTTGTTGGAATGCCTCACCGACATCCAAGCCGAGCTCCAGGAAAAGTTGCAAAACATCACTATAAATCGTTAAAATTTCACACATGCAAAAAGCAGTGACCTGGTTCGATTGAATGAACAAGGTCGCTGCTTTTGCTTTGCGGAGAAAAGCTCTTGTCTTTGAACGGGAGCGCACAGAGCATAGGATCACCCTCGCGTATGCGGGGAAAAGAAGGTGATGAACTTGGTCTTGGTCAGACCATTAGGATCACCCCCGCGTATGCGGGGAAAAGCCGCAAAATCAGAAGACGCCGCCGCAATTGATAGGATCACCCCCGCGTGTGCGGGGAAAAGGCGGTCGGACTGGATCATCAGGTCGATATACTGGGATCACCCCCGCGTATGCGGGGAAAAGATGTTCGGCAAGAACTCCAACATTCAGGACGTGGGATCACCCCCGCGTATGCGGGGAAAAGTGTTCGTAGACGGTGAGGTCTGACCGCTGCATAGGATTACCCCCGCGTATGCGGGGAAAAGCTTTGTGTGTTGTCCGCGTTTGTTGTTTGACTGGGATCACCCCCGCCTGTGCGGGGAAAAGTCCATGATTTCAACCAGATAAGGCGTTCTGCTGGGATCACCCCCGCGTATGCGGGGAAAAGCAAGTTGGCCGCCTCCGTTGCTCGGGGGCACCTGGATCACCCCCGCGTGTGCGGGGAAAAGACGGGAGCAACCATCAACAATCTCCGACAGGCGGGATCACCCCCGCGTATGCGGGGAAAAGTCCTCCAGAATCTGATTTCGCAGGGCATCGTTGGGATCACCCCCGCGTGTGCGGGGAAAAGATTTTAAAGGTGATTTCGGTGCCGTACATTTCAGGATCACCCCCGCGTGTGCGGGGAAAAGCATTCTTTGCCGATTTCCAGCGGACGGGGGAAAGGATCACCCCCGCGTGTGCGGGGAAAAGTTCCATCCAGCATCTGACCGCAAGCTTGGGCGAGTTCAAGGTACAAAAAGGTCATCCGGTCCCGCACCTGCGGCAGCGCCTGCAGGTCTGGCCGGATCATGCCCGGCATCTCCGCCATGGTCTTATCCTCCACGCATCACGGTCAGCAGGCCAAGGCCGTAGGCTTTGCCCCGGCCCATGCCCTGACACAGCAGGTTCCGGAACGCCTCGGGGTCCGTCACCTGCAAAACGCCCTCATACGTCACCGCCAGCAGCGACACCGGGCGGGTGCCGCGCTTGGCAAAGTGGTGCCACTGCACCCGGGTCACGGTAAAGGAATCCTCCGTCAGGGCAAAGCCGTGCTTTGCGGCGCGATCCAACAGCCACTGCTTCTGGTACTGTGTCGTGCAGTGTGCGGCCACGGTTCCCCGCGCTGCGGGTTTTTGGGCGTCTTTGCAGCTTTTGGTGGGGTTGGCCGCCAACCGAAACTGCCAGCGGCTGCCCGGTGTGATCCGCGCCAGCAGCGGGTCATAATTCCGGGACTCTGGTGCCGCTCCGGTGCCAAACTGCTCCACAACGCCGGAGAGGTCCGGCATCTCCTCGCTGAGGAGGAGCAGATACAGCTTTTCGCCCAGCCGGTCCAGCCGCCACAACCGACGGCGGCGCTCCCCGGAAAAGGCACTTTCCACCGCGCCATGGAATTTCTGTGGTGCCGCCAGCGCCGTCATGGTGCTGCGGCGGGCGGGGTCAAGCTCTACACGGGATAAATACATCTGCACTTCACCTCACAATTCACAGAATGGGTCATGGGCGGTCGGCTCCGGAGCCCCTGTGGGCTGCCGGAGGGAGATCTCCCGGGCCGAGCGGTAACCGTACTGCCGGTGCCGCGGGTCGTAGGAGAGAGGCACATCCCGCTGCGGGACAGCCCCCGGCTCCTGCGGTGCGGCATCCGCCACGATGCGGGTCGGCTTGGGCCCGCCGGGGCAGAGCGCGGGCTCTGCCTGCAAGGCCTCCACAAGGCCCTGCTCCCGCAGGCCCAGGCAGAGCGGCAGAGTGGGCGGGCAGGCACGGCGGCCCAGGTACAGCGGAAACACCGGGTGGGTCAGCGCCTCTGCCAGTTCCTGCAGCAAAGCGGTGTCTTCACTTTCCAGGCCCACCAGAAAAACAGCATCTTCGAGGTAATGGCGGTAGGTGACATAGGAGCGGTCTTTCTCCTCGTTGCGGGCCATGTGGAAATCCACCAGCAGCTGGCCCTCCCGCTCCACCCGGACGCCAAAGCGCAGCTGCGCCAGCCGGGTCAATGGCTCGGTCTCATCCCGCCGCAGGCCCAGCGCCGCCGCCAGCAGACCGATGACTCCGCTCTTGGTAGGCTCCCGAGCCGTTTTCCGGGTCTCGAATTTGGAATCCGCGCCCCACGCCTGCAAAGGCGCTGCCAACCGAAGCAACAGTGTTGCCATCATTCCACCTCGTTTCCGGTCAGGTTCTCCTTAACAGCTTCTTCCAGTGCACCCAGCATGGTGTTCAGCGGCTGGGCCGGGGCCAGTGCTTCCAGCCCGGTGCCCACGGTAAAGCTCTTTGCAGGGGCCTCCGCAAAGCTCTGATACAGCTGCTGTGCATAGGCCTGCAACGCGCTCTTGGAGGGCTCTGCGTAGCCCTCCAAGCTCTTCCGCACCGCCCGCTCAAAGGCACCACAGAGGTTTACCGGCTGGTCCTCCCGGATGGTCACATAGACGGCATCCGGCAGAGTGCGGTTGGCAAAGGTGTTCTGCTTGCCCGTGGGCATGGAGCGGATGAACGCCTCACCAAAACTCCTCACCACTTCGGCTGCTTTTTTCGCGTCCAGATGGCGTTCAAGCTCCATCACATTGACGGTTGCATAGCGGTACAGGGTTGCAGAGTTGTACTCCACGGTGCCCAGATGGCCTGCGCCCGCGTTGTCCTCTACCTGACAGTCATCCACGGCGGTAAAGTAGTCGTATTCGTTTTGCACTGCATGGGTAGAAATGCTGTGGGCCACCTGTGCAGCGGCATCAAAGTTCAGAGAGGGGTCATCCGCCACCATCCGGCCAAACAGGGCAATGTCTGCCGAGGGGGCTGTGCTCAGTGCTTTCTTGTACTCTTTTTTGTCTGCACACTCTTCCACGGCCAGCTGTGCCAGCGCCTTGATCTGTGCCTGGCTGATGAAGAACAGGGCCTTGGTGCCTTTCTCATCGTTCTTGATGCCTGCATTGTCCAGCGTCTTCTTGGCCAGCTTGGCAGCATCTTTTTCCGGGGCAAGGGCGGCGATCTCCTTTTCCACCAGCTCCGTCACCTTTTTGGTGCGCTTGCCCACATCCTCTTCGTCCAGCAGGCTTTCCTCTACAAAGGCCTGCCGCATGGCGTGCTTCCACGCCTGAGAGGAGACCCGGGCACGGGTCACGCCGCCGTAAATGGCCGTTTTGGGGCTGCCCGTATCGTCCCGGTTGATGCAGCTGGGCGGCACAGTCTGCAGCACATGGAAGTCAACATACAAACGCTTTTTCATAAGTCAGTTCTCCTTTTCCTGCGTCTCGGACGATTCGTTCTTCTCGTAGCGGTAGAGGTCCTGTCCCCACCGCAGACGGATGTTGGCGGGCAGCTGTGCCAGCTGTGGGGCATCGCACTGCAGCCCATACAGGTCAACAGCCAACTGCGGGTAATCCAGCGGGATGCTGTCCGGCTTTGCGGCCCGCAGCAGCTGAATCATGCCCCGCAGATGATGGCTGATCTCGGTAATTTCTTCGGCGGTAGCCAGCGCGTTGAACCGCCGCAGAATGCTGCTCTCGGTCCAGTCCTGCCCACTGGCCGCGGTCTGCTCCGCCAGCCTGCGCACGGCCCGGCCCAGCGTGCAGCCGAGCTGGCTCACGCACACAGTATCGTTGCTCTGCTGGTGCAGGGCATACAGGGTCAGTGCCAGATAGACTGCCCACTCTTCATGGGAGGGGCCATTTGTACCGTAAAAGCTCGCAGGCATCCCCTGCAAAAGGCCGCCCCACAGGTCTGGAAGCTCCCCGGGTGCATGTCCGATGCCCCGGCGCAGCTTTGCCAGCTCTGCACGCCGCTGATTCTCCGGCAGACCCCAGAGCCATTGAATCTTGCCGTCCACATAGCCCCTGATGGCCTGTGTACGGCTCTCGTTTTTCTCACTCATGCCGTTCCTCCCTCATCGTTTGTTTTCGGGTAAAGTTTGTACAGCCCCGCCCGGAAACGGTTATAAGCTTTGGGAGCCGTGTATAGCTCCATCCGTTCGGTCTTTTTCCCGGCGTCCAGCTTGACCCGGTGCCCTACCAGTGCGGCGCTGCCAGCCTCCAGCACCATCTGCTGGCCCAGCTGCTCTGCAATGCCGCGGACGATCACCTGCCAGCGGGCTGTGGTTTCGGTCATGTCGTCTTCTTCCGGGTCAATGCTCCGCAGCCACTGCCGGAACGGCTGGTCTACTGCAAAATAGAACTGGGAACGGGCCGGGGCGCTGGCATTTCCGTTTTTATCGCCTGCGGCAGTGGCAATATCCTGCGCCAAGTGCCCCACCAGAGAGGCTGTCTGCTCGCACCGGCCGATTTCCTCGGTGATGCGGTTCTGCCAACCACGGCCCAGCTCGTCCAGCAGAACAGCCTGAAATGCCAGACTATCACTGAACGAATCATTCACGAAAAAGTCTTTGTCCCCGTATTGCACCGCTGAGATACGGAAATTGATTCTTCGTTTTGGGCTCAAAAACCGCAGCTGCTGTACTTTTTCTACCCAGCGCACCACGCCCGGCTGATGGACATTGCCCTCGCCCTTGCAGAACACGGACGGAAACTCCCGCCAGAACTGCTTTGCCGCATCATGGCGGCAGGGCACAAACACCGGCGGCTCATTCTTTTTGGTCGTAGCATTACGCCAGATGGTCATTTGCTCCACAAAAGCACTTTCGCGCGGGAAGAAATCGCCACCCAGCAGAGAAAAACCATCCACTTTTCCATTTTCCCGGTGGAGGAGCAGCCGACGGGATTGAAGTGTGAGCAGCTGTGCCGGATTGTCCGGCTGTAAAATCTCTGTTCGCTCTGCGCTCTTGGGCGCATCCAACTCCCAGCAGGGCTTATTTTCACCCCAGCATTCAGTGCCGTCTTTCAGCAGAGTCAAATTCAGCATCAGCGTCTCGAACAGATTTTCGCCGCTGGCCTGGATATAGCCGATTTTGCCCAGCCAGCCTGCACCTACCGAGGGCAGTCCTTTGCCCTTTGGCTTTGCCGAGGTGTCATCATAGCCGTTGACACTCAGCAGCCACCGCACCGCTTGCGCATAGGTCATCTCTGTTTTGCCCGCCCCGGCATAGAGTGGGAACAGCCGAATCTTATTGCTGCTCTCCGACATCTCGCCGTTCAGCTTTGCCGCGCCGTACTCCGTGCCGATAGCCGCCTCCGGCACCTGCCAGAATGGCCGCTCCGGATGGAAGAGCCAGAAGCGGTCTTTCCACTGCTCCAGATAGTCCCGGATGGGCTGCTCCGGGAAACGTTTCAGCTCCCACAGCGCTCCCCAGCGCTCCAGAGCGGTTTCTTCGTCTTCCAGCGGCTCCGGCTCCCCCACTTCGTTCACGCGGGAAAAGACCGTAAACAACACCGCCAGCAGCAGCCGCAGCATGGCCGCGTCCTGGGTGGGCATCTCTCCTGCCAGGTCCATGTACTCCTGCGCATGGACCAGTGCATCCGTCAGAGAAACTTCCTGCACGGTATTGTCCGGCAGACGGACACGGACCCAGGGTTCCGTCAACAGGTTAAACTCAATTTCCTGCATCAGTTTCCTCCTTTTCATAAATCAGACCATTCTCACGGTCATAATAGAGCGTCATCCCTGCCAGATGGGCCGTCAGCGTTTCATCCAGCAGTAGCACCAGCTCCCCGCGCAGCATCGGGGAGAGCTGCCATTGGGCCAGCAGACGGCGGTTGTCCGCTTCCAGCTCGTCAATGACGCGTTTCACGTTCCATTCCTTGCCAAACACTGCCGGGAGCCGCAGTTTCTGCCGTGCGATCTTCAGCGCCTCCTCCGGCTGCGGCGGGCAGTCGGACGCTACCGTCCGGCCTCCCTCCTGCCACGGCAGGAAATGGATGCTGCCATCCCGCCCCTGCACCATGACCAGCACCTCAACAGACGGGTCGCCGTCACGGACAGCCGCCCGGGCCGCCGGGTCAGAACAGGCACCCTCGTCTGCCATCCAGCCGTCCAGCGTATTGAGCCGGGGGAATTTTTTATACACCTTCGGGTGATGCACCAGATAAGCCTCTGCCCGGTCCTTTCGCTTTCCCTGTTCCAGTTCATAGTTATGGCACAGCTTCTCACTGGCGGCATCTTCGGGCAGTTTGTCCTCCGCCGCCCAGCCATACACCTGCTGTACCAGCGGGGAGATCTCTTCCGGCAGGCGGATGGTCTGAGGCAGCAGTTCCCGTGTCCGCCAGAGCAGCCACTTGCCGTAGACTGCCGCGCTGCCCTCATCAAAGGCATCCTCTCCGGTATCCAGCACCGCGCAGACTGCTGCCTGCATCGGCTGTGGGCGAGAGCGCCAGGTGTGGCGGTGCAGACGGCCAATGCGCTGTAGCAGCAGGTCCATCGGGCAAAGTTCCGTCACCATAACGTCAAAATCAATGTCCAACGACTGTTCGAGCACCTGCGTGCCCACCACAATGAGTCCATCCCGCCGGACCGGAGTCGAGTGCTTGCCGATCCGCTCCATGAGCTCCTGCTCCCGCGCGGCGCGGTCCGGCATCAGGAATTGTGCGTGGAACACCTGCACTTCTTTTTCCGGCAGAGCTTCCCGCAGCATCCGGGCCACGGCCTGTGCCTTTTTAACGGTGTTGACGATGACACCCGCGCAGCCGCCCGCCTGCATCTTTTCGCGCAGGAAACCGGGCAGGCCATCTTCCGTCAGCGGAACCGTCTGTACCGTCCGGCTGGGCGTATCCAGCGGAATGGTCGTCTGGCGGACTTCCTCCCCATCCGTCCAGGTCAGGAGCGGATAGCCGCAGCTGGTCTTCCACGGTGCGTCTGGTGCGGGGGTCCGCTTCTGCTGGTAGGCTTCCACCAACTCTGCCCGCCGCCGGGCCGGCAGCGTGGCTGAAAGTAAGATCACCGGCACCCGATACCAGCCCAGCCATTCCAGCGCCCGGTCAAGGTAGCGGTTCATGTAGGCATCATAGGCATGGCACTCGTCGATGATCACCACCTTGCCCGCAAGGCCGAGGTGGCGCAGCATCACATGCTTTTGTTTAAGCGCCGCCATGAGCAGCTGGTCCACCGTGCCAATGACAAAGCTGGCCAGCAGCGCCTGCTTGCTGCCCCGGAACCACTGGTGCACCTGCACCCGGTGCTCGTTTGTCTCGGAATCGTCCCAGTCGTCTTCTACCGGAACGGTCTGTTCCTGTAAGCGGATATACTCTTCGTTCAGCTCTGCCATGCCGTGGGCCAGCCGGATGCACTTTAGCAGCCTGTCCGGCTGGTTGTCCGCCCACTGCACCAGCCGCCCCAAAATCCCGTTTGCCGTTGCCTGCGTAGGCAAGCCAAAGAAGATTCCACCCGCGCCAAACCGCGCCGCCAGAATTTCCGCGGCTGCCAGCGCAGCCTCCGTCTTGCCTACACCCATCTGAGCCTCTAAAATCAAAATTCCCGGGGCGCTCACACTGTTGGCTGCTTCCACGGCAGCAGCCTGTACCGCGTTGGGTGGGAATCCAAAACGCACTTTGAACTCCTCTTCGTCCACAATAGAAGTCTGCGCCTCCCAGGGTGCCGTCAGGTCTTTCTCATCCCATTTATTCCAGGCCAGTTCCGCACGCTCCGGATAAGCCACTTCGTTCCCCAGTTCTTCTACCGGGATCAACGGAAAATACTCGGTATTGCTGGCGATCCAGTCCGCCATGATAAGCAGTCCTGTCAGCAGAATTTCTGTAGGCGGAGTCAAGTCCGGCAGCTCTGCCGGGTCGTCGTAGCCGCAATCTTTCAGCGCTGTCTCAAACAACTCATCCCAGCAGCTTTCCCAAAATGCTTTTTCTCCCTTGGGGTAGTAGTTGCATGTCCAGCTCACCAGCTGAGCTTCCACTTCTTCCTGCTCCTGCGGCTTGCCGTGGTGGGCCCCCGCAATGGAGGCGATTCCTGGCGGACACTTCAGCTCTATCAAAATCGCTTCGCTCGCCCGGGCGTGAGGTGTTTTCTTCCGATCCTGCTCCGGGCAGGTCAAGGTGGTAAAGCGCTCAATTCGCTGCTTTGCCTCTGGCAGCAGCGGCATCAAGACGCTCTGAAAGGCAACAACGCTCTTACCAAGATCATGTGTCCAGCCCAAAAAGCGTGCCAGCGCGATCAGGGCTTCTTCGTCCAGGTCGGTTGCTTTCTTCACGCTTTCCGGCAGCCACTTCCGCACCAGCAATCCCATAATTTCTGCCGTATCCCGCAGATGCATCCAGAGCGGCAGCCAGAGGCTCGTATTATTCGGATCGGTTTTGCCCGCCAGAAGCTTTGAATGGGTCAGTTTCATGCCGCGCCTCCTGTTCGTCCGGTGTGTGTTACTTTCCGAGATAGATATAGCATTGTGCTTGTACTATAAGATGGACTTTTGCAATTTTAAAGCATTTTTTGCTTTATTTTTTCAAAGCTAGCATCGATTCCCCACTCTTGTCAATTATTTTTCATAGTTTTGTAGGAAAGCACAAAGTTTCTACTCGCTTTTTGTGCACAAAAAACCGTCCCGGCTTCCTGTTACGGAAACCGGGACGGTTCGTTTGCGTTATGGTTTTTTATTCGCGCTTTTCAAGCGCTCGCACGATCACTTGCGGGGATTCTTGATCGCAGCCTGGGCGGGTGCCAAAATTGCAAGGCGTTCGGAGTAACGATACTACGTTATTTGTGAATTTCCAGTGTGTTTTAGCCCATCTCCGCAATGATCTTCTCCAAATTTTCTTCCTGCAAATAGAATTCCGGCAGTTTTGCCTTGTCATATAGAACGAATGGGCGGCGTTTGCA
>QWCE01006282.1_pt1 | contig 14874 bp, 16 predicted proteins | sample 1972531 | NCBI WGS metagenome assembly QWCE01 (sample SAMN09866716, study PRJNA288562) | Human gut metagenome isolate term4_stool, whole genome shotgun sequencing... | reverse complement strand
AAAACAAACCTCACGCAATGTGATAAAATGACGAACTTTGGGGATATGGTAATTTACGACATACACGGAAGCAAGTTAATGGACGCCATTCTCACAGAGGGTGCCGTCCTTGAGCGTGAGCTTGGAAAAACAGACGTTGTAAAGCTGTCTTGGAATAGTAACAAAAAGACAACGCTGCCAGTCGGTTCATACATCGTCCCATTTGATGACGGACTGAAATATCGCCTGTTGGACGACTACACGCCATCGGAGGGCAGCACAAGTTTGAAGTACGAGCCAGCATTCAACAATCCGCTTGCGGTTTTGAGTAGAACTCCGTTCCTGTATGACACGACCGATCAAGACGGCAACCCTATCAAACAGCAGGAGTGGTCTTACGATGGGCTTACCACCAATGCGTTGGAGTATGCCTGTAAAGCTATCAATGAGGCGTTGGGTATCACGGATGAAAGTAAGAAGTTCACCTACACCCTGTGCGGAACGGTAGACCCTACAATCAGTTTCTCTGTATCGTCAAACGACATTCTGTCGGTGCTGTCATCCATGGCGCAGGCATGCAAGGACAACAGTTCTGAATGGCACCTGTCATGGGAAGATCATACGCTGTACTTCGGACAGATATTCATCAACTTGGGAGAGAAAATCCCATTGCTTAAAGTACACGAAAACATCAACCCAGCAACGGTAAACAGTTCCAATGAGCCATATTACAACTGTTTCTATCCGCAAGGCTCATCAAGGAATATGTCACGCAAGGCACAGGTAGGAACAGGTAACGTGGCTACATTGGTGCGACTGGGGCTGAACAAAAACAAGTTTCCTGACGGATGTATTTATGTAGACAAAGACAGCAACGTAATCACAAAACAGGAGTTCGTGCAAAGTGGTGCGGTAAAACAAATGGTGGCATTGTCGTTCGATGATGTTTATCCACACATAGATCTATACGCTTACAACGTGCGTCCACGCTATAGATACCTAAAGAACAAGCAGACAAACGAGATAGAAAAGGATGCCAACGGGAAAAACAAGGTGTACACGACATGGTACCTGCGGCTTGCTTACCCAACAACCGTGAAGGATGATACAAAGACGCTCGTCAATACCACGAACGACATAGACGAACAAGGAAAACAGGTGACACACTATTGGTACGACTATGAGCTGAACAAAAAGGAACAAGTGTTGCAAGGTCATACGCTCAAAGCAACGTTCAAGGTCAATACGCACGCCACAGATGGAAAGTATGATGCCCTCACGCAGTCGCTCGTAGGACAACCTAACGGGCAGGATGGATTTGAGCTCGCCTATTTTGATAAGAATGATGCTAAGGAGATACCGTCCAACCAGAATGACGGTGACAGCGGTATCAACATAAAGGCTGGCGACTATGAGATAATGTTCTATCAAAGTGGGGATATTATCATACCAACCAACCAAGAGGAAGGGCTGTACCCTCGTGGCAACAACCTACCTGACCTTACTTGTAACATTGTCGTGTTGTTCAATATCAAGCAAGGACAACAAGAGATAACGTCAGCGCAAGAAGAATTGGCAAAGCGAACAGTAAAAGAGATTGAGCGTAGGTTCAAGGATAACAACAACTATACATTCTCGTCCAATCCTGTTGCGTTTGAGGAAAAGAATCCAAATCTCCACATCGGTCAAAAGGTGATTTTCAATGATGGTCAAGGCTATGAGCTAAGCACCCGTGTCATCAAGATAGAGAGTAAGATTGATTTTCCTTTCATACAGAGCATTACCGTTGGCAACCAAGCTGTAAAGGGTGCGATTACGCAGTTAAAGGAGGATGTGAAGAGTATTCTGTCTGGCAATTTCAGTGGTGGTGGCGGTCTGAACGCATCGCAGATAGAAAACGTTATCAAGAATTTCACACTACCAAGATTCCTCCGCAAGGATGTTGCAGATGAAGCCAAAGGGCATATTACTTTTTGGCAGGGGCTGACAGCACTCGTAAAATCTTTCTTCAACGGCATTAAGAATAATGGTGACATTCGTAACAAGGGGGACATCATCAACGATGGCACCATCATGACGAATAACCTCACGGTGACGGGCAAGGCTACGTTCTTCGAATTGGAGATACAAAAGGCAAAGGCAGCTGGGGGTATGTCGGTGAACTCTGCTGGTACTTTCCACGTGGATGCGGTTGAGGAAACGCCAGACGGCTTTGTGTGTTACCAACGTGCGGAGAAAGACGGTGTGAAGCTTTTGCAGACGTGCGAGCCGAAAGACCAGATGATGTGTTCAAATGGGATGAATAGCCTCCCCCTACAGCCTCCCAAGGAGGGGGGAATCCAAGGGAGGGGAGACCAGACGAAGGATGGAAAGCCGCATGCCATTGGCAATCACTACTATTGGCGATTGGCAACGAAAGCACCTAAAGAGGTGGTTATGCACACGATTGACGGTAAGGAAGAAAAGTGTTTGAAATTGGTGCTGTCAAAAACTGACCGCCATAAATTGAAGAATGAAAGTCCGCAGGATATAGGTGACATACCGAAGGTAGGCGACGACCTTGTTCAGATTGGAAATCGTGACAACAAAGAAAGGCAGAGCGTCATGATGTCGTGTGCTTATAATAGTTTTGACCCCGAGTTGAAGCCGTCTTATTGGGCGCATTACATGGGCGTGAACGACTATGATATTTCCAAGCATAGATACACATGGTTTGCCGCAAATGGAAGTCAGGTGACAGGAAACTTCAAGGTGCAGAGCGATAATGGCGGACTTGAATCTATCGAGGACTACATGAAAGGCTTGGCGTCTGAAAATAGTGCCGTGCTGTACAAGTTGGTGATGAGTGGCTCGCAGTTTAATGTAAAAGCGGATGGGAGTTTTTCACCAGAGTTCATCTCTATCTATGCTTACAAGGTACAGGGAGAAAATCTCACTCAACTGTCGCCAAGTAACAACGTGAAAGTGCTTGTGACAAAAGGTGAGAACAAAGTCCCCCTCCTTAACGACAATAAAGAATCTTTGGCTGTGCGCAGCGATAGGTGGAACTTATGGGCAGACAAAGACAACATGCCTGATGTGTTTAACGTGGAATTGTTCATCAAAGATAAGTTGGCTGATAGGCAGAAGTTGGTTGACATGCAGACGATACATGTTGTCAGAGACGGTAGGAACGGTCAAAACGGAAAAGACGGCATCAATGGCGAGAAAGGAACTGACGGGAAGGACGGGGCTAATGGCAAGGATGCTGTGAGCTACAAGCTGATACCGCTGTCAGAAAATGCGCTGGCATATATCACAGAGGATAAGGAGAAATATGTTGACCTGAATCTGGAATATAAGATACAGAAGAGCGTTGGGGAGCAGGTGAACTTCACCACCTTGACAGATGAGGGCATGACGCTCACCCTACAACCAAATGATTGGGAATTTGATTATAAAGATGGCACCTACCGTTTTAAAATAAGCGAAATTGATTATGTAGAAACACACTATAATAGTTATACAGTGACGCTGGCGAAAGGCAGCGACATCGTAGACCAGCGCATTGTGGCTGTCACGTTCAAGCCAAAGGTGGTGTTCGACATTGACACGAAGAATGGTACAATTGCCAGTAAGATAGAAGCTGCTGACGGTAGAATAAACTTGGTTGAGAAAAACATCAACGAGACTAAAAGCACGGTAGGAAACCTTCAAAAGGATTTCACGCAAATCAAGCAGACATCGAAAGAAATCAGCCTTACCGTGAATAATGGCACTCGCCCGAACTTGCTGTGGGGTAGCGACCTCGATTTGTCAGAGGTACAGGATAAGATACAGCTTGCCAATCACAACGGGGATGTTATCCAGCAGAATACGGCTAAAAAAGAAGAGTTGCAACGGCAGTTGAATGCTACGTCTACTAACGACACGGCAAAGCGGAATGACCTACAGACGCAGATAAATGATTGCGATAATACGATAAACACAGCAAGAAATCAGGTTAATGAGTGCAAGGCAGCCATTCAGAAGCATTGGGGCGTTCAATTAGCTGGAATTGGTTTCAGTGAGTGGTTCGAGTACCTCAAAGGCGGTGGCGTGGCTGGGGCGGATGCTATACACATTAAGAACGTGTATAAGAGCAACAAATGGATTAAGTGGACGAATGTTGCATGGAAAGCCATTGCGCTGAAACCGCATACGCAATACACCATCTCGGTGTGGGTGAAGTTCAAGTCGTATGGAAAATCTGGTTGTTTTTATGTTGATTGCGCCTCTGACGATAATAGGTACAACTTTGGTGGCTACCTATACAGTGACGGAAATTATACCAGATCTGACATAGACAAGTGGAAGCGCATTTGCTATGTGTTTGACAGTGGTGATAGCAGTCAGATGAAACACTTGTTTTTCGCGTGTATCGCCGATGAGCGCGAGGGTGCGCAGTGTGAGCTTTGGCTCAGTCGCCCGAAGCTGGAGGAGAGCAACAAGGCTACGCCATGGTGCGCATACGACGGCACGGTGGAAGCACTATTGGCGAGTGGCTTTAGTCTCAAAGACAAGGAATTCACTGCTACGTTTGACAACTTCAAAGTGCAGAACAACAAGGGTGAGCAGACGTTCTTAGTTGACAAAGACGGTCACATCAACGCCAAACTCATATCCGCAGAAAGTATCTCCGCACAAAAGATAGCGCAGCCGTTTGTGGAGCAAGGGTCATTTAAAATGCTGATGTCAAGTCCGTCACTGTCGTGGTATATCACAAAAGCCAAGGATATCAATAATGGATACTTACTCGCTTCCGAACTTAACGGCGCTGTATTAAATATCTACAATCACACAGCTGAAACAATAAAGTTTTATTCAACGCTAGCGGTAGGAAAAACAACATATTCTAATAAAACAGTAAATGTCCGTGTAGAAATAGAGCCTGGAGGTATGTTTCGAGCGTTTGGTGTACCAATTAAAGGTGTGGAAATGGTTACCAACGAGGAAACGACAACACTTGTTGCTCTCGTGCCGCTCGTGCCAATAGAGCTAACGAGCTTGAAAGAAGATAAGAGAGCTAATTACAGAGGATATGTAAAAGGGTTTTTGACAATTAGATAAGGGAGCCTCCCCCTGCCCCTCCAAAGGAGGGGAGCAAAGACTGACTGGGGATATTGAACTTTCAACTGGTAAACTGGTAAACTCGTAAACTAAAGAACTAAAAAACTCAAGAATATGAACAACGAAATGTGTGGATGCAACGAAACGTGCGGAACAGAGGAAAAGACCTCCACCGCAAAAGGAATAGTAAAAATCAACTACAAGGAGGACTTCGAGTTAGTGGTGGAGCTGCTGGCAGGTGATAAGCCGTACCAATTGGGCGATGAAAACTTTAGAATAGACTTCATTGTTATGGCGAGCAGATACACTGTTGGGCGCACTGGTGGCATTTGCGAACGATGCTTGGTGGACGGCAACAAGATACGGTGCTTTATGGACGGGCATGGACTACCCCCTGGTGAGCTGCGAGCGGAAGTAAAAGTAAATACTCCCGACCCTAACTATGCGCACGGCAAAAGGTTGAACGTGGCGATTGCCGAGGGTGTGGTGGTATTAGTGAAAGACAACACTCGCTTTGACGGTGCTGTAATAAAAGCTGCCATATCCATGATGTTAATAGATGCCTATGATTTGGCAAAGGCACATGGATATAAGGGTACGATAGATGAGTACTATGATACGTTCACGGAGGTTGGTCATCTGAAAGAAAACATCAAGGTAACTATTGATGAAATGACGAAAGCCGAGAAACAGCGGTCTACTGCTGAAACCGAAAGAGCGAAAGCTGCAACCGAAAGAGATAAGGCAGAAACGCAACGACAGACGGATGAGGAACTGCGCAATCAAGCGGAAACGGAAAGAGCCAGTGCCGAGGGTAAACGAATAAAGGCAGAGAAAAAAAGAAGTACGACATTCTCTTCCATGCAGGAGAATATCAACTCAAAGATAAAAGATGTCAATGCCGCCACATCTGACCTAAAAAGCATCATTGGGATGGATAAGGGCGTGTTTGCCAACATTGATGTACTACAAACTGCCTACCCATCACCACAGGTAGGATTTTCAGCTAAGGTGGGGACTGAAATCCCCTACGCCATCTATGTCTGCGAAAAAGCAGGAACATGGAAGGACAGCGGGGCAAAATATACTCCGACTACACAGATACCAAAGATTGAACAGACAAAAGGAGACAGCGAGACAAGCGTGATGTCGCAGAAAGCAGTTACGGAGGCAATTCCAAAAATAGCTGATGACCTTTCTGTTGACGACACCACAAAGGCACTAAGTGCGGCACAGGGAAAGAAACTGAATGAGCTGATTAAGCATAATGATGGCATCATATCTATGTTGGTAGATAAGATTGACGGTGTGCCAGAGATGTCTAAGAATCTCGATCTGTCCGCTTTTGAATTAACAGGCTGGTGGATTGATAAAAACACGGGATGGGATAATAAATATCCAACATGGGCGAATGGTATCATTATACCACTTGGTGGTGTAAAGCATATTCAGATAAAAGGGTCGACAAACAAGGGTGGTCGTAAAAGTGAATATGCATTACTGAAAGATTTTGACAAGAACGAGTGGCGTCCACATTTTGCAGCTGGCACATATTTGACACGCAATTTCGGAATTGACAAGGTTGCCGAGATTGATGTTCCAGATGATGCTGCGTTCTTATACTTGTGCGTTGCGGATGGTGCCGGTTTAAGTGAAAATGTGTTGCCATCTTCCGTAGTGTTCACCTACTACGCTCAAGCTGGTTTTGATGAAAGGATTAGTGCCTGTGAATCATCAAAAGTTTTGGCCGTTGACATGACTATTAAGAAGACGGCACTACTTGGAGATTCAATAACCTGGTTGTCGCTGTCCTCAAATCCTGAAAGAGGATGGGCAAGATACTTTGCCCGAAATATGAAGTTTGCCGAACTTAGAAATTATGCCAGAAGCGGAGCTACGTGGAGCAATTCCGCCACGACAAAAGTAGATGCTAAAGCATATTCAGCTTCAACTACACCTGACAATGTCATATTTAACCAGTTGCAGCGGCTATTCATTGACCTTGGTAAGGGATTTAAGCCTGATTACATTGTTATAACCGCAGGTATAAATGATGTGTGGTTTCCTGACGCTCGCCCAGATGCACTTGCCAAGACAGCTGGCGAGGTTATGGAAAGTGAACAGCGTTATTCTGATAAAGACGTAAACACCTGTACATCAATTGCAGAGTCGATAAGGCTTGTTGCCGAACTTTTGTGGCAGCGACTACCGGACGTGCAGGTTATTCTGCTTTCCCCCATGCAAAGTACGTCTGTGGAGTATTCCAAGTTACGTCAGGCTACAGAAATCATGCGTGGATGTGCCGACTACCTTGGATGGGGATTTATCTCTCAAATGGACGAGATACCAGTTAACCGAATCAGAGAAAAGTGGGAGAAAAGACTTACCTATGACGGTACACATACGTCTGAACTTGGAGCAAAGATTGTGGGTGATATTCTCTCTTCAAAAATCAATAAACTTCTTAATGGCTCTTGGAGCATGAAATAAAACATGGAACATGCAACATTGAACTTGTAAACTATGAACCGGTCAACTAAAAAACTAAAAGGCATTCTGTGGCGTGCAGGCGTGAATGGCTGTGGGGTATTCGGTATCAAACCACCGTTCTTCGACAAATTCCAAGCGTGCTGTGAGCTGCACGATGCGATGTATGACTTAGGCGGTGAAGGTAAGGCTCGGTTTAGAGCTGACAAACGCCTGCTCGTGGATATGGTGGAAAGAAGTACAGGCTCATGGCTCATGACGTGGTGCTTTATTTATTACCTGTCGGTAAGGATGTTCGGGTGGCTGTTTTTCAATTATCAATTAGTAAACGAGGAGACAAGTAGACAAGTAGACAAGTAAATAGACTTTTTGCTTGGAAACTAACAACTCGTAAACTCGTGAACTATAAACCATATTAATTCATCAACTAAAAAACAAAAAAAATGAAAGAAGTAAAGAAAGAGAATTGGAAGTATTTGGTAGTGTTTTTCCTCATTGCATTATGCATTGGTGTAGGTAATTATTATAACCTCAGAGCCGAAGCTGGCGGTTGGGGAATTGTGGGCATGGCTGCTGTTATCAGCACCATTTCGCTGGCTTCGCTTGACTTCTGTAAAGTACTCATCTACGGTGGCTCATGGAACTGGAAACGTGTGCTGGTAGGCATCGGAGTGGCAATTCTGTCAAGCGGTTTGTTATGCGTCATTTGATAGAAAAACTTGCTGGGATAGGCACGGACAAACTGCTGCACTTCAATGCCTGCTTGTTCGTTGCCTATCTTACTGCACGTTTGCTGCCTTGCTGCACGGTAGAGAGCATATTAGCTGGCTTTGCCTTTGCTGTACTAATAGGTTTTGGCAAAGAACTGTACGATGAAGGGCAGGAGGGCAACACGTTCGACTGGAGCGATTTGTTGGCAGACGTGGTAGGAGCAACGATCGGAGCGGTGATGATACTTTGAACTTGTCAACTCGTCAACTATCAACTTGTAAACTAAAAGAAATCTCGAGGGATGATTTTGTAAACTAAAAGATAATGAATGAAACAAGAGTAATTATAGAACAATGTAGTGCGGGAGTTTTAACCTCCATGGCTGCGATATTTCTGCAAGACGCAGTGCAGACGATGCTGCCATGGCTTTTCACGATGTTAGCCGTTATTTTGTGCGATTTAGCGTTTGGCGTGAGGAAGAGCCTAAAGTTAGGTATTCATATTTCACCGAGCCGTGCGATGCGTGCGACCATGAGTAAGATGGTAACATACGTTGCGTGGGTGATGGCTGTGGCGATGATAGATTGTGCGGAGGGACATTCGCTCAATATTACCACATGGGCGTGCTTGCTCGTTTGTCTGATAGAGGGAATGAGCATTATTGGCAACATGTTAAAGCCGTATGGTTATGACTTAAGCGTGAAAAGCTGTGTGGTGTTTTTCCTGTCGCTCATTTTCAGGCAGGATAAGGAAAAGTTCGAGGGCTTGGTATCGGATGAGCATCTTGATGTGATAACCGCAAGAGAGAGGAAGAAGTGGGGGGATATCAAGAAAAAAAACTCCACAAGTCCCTCAAAATGAGTGTAGACTGTGGAGTAACGGATTAAACCGTCAGAGGTACACCCTCTTTCTAAAATGCGACACAAAGATAAGAAAAAAAACGAGATAATAATGAAAGAAGTATTAAAAAAGCGGACACCTGTATTGTCCGCTGGAGGAGCGACATTACATCGCTATCTTCTTGTTCGCAGGAACAAGGAAAGAAAAGCATCGGGATTTTTTAGGGTAAATCCTTTTGCCATTTTTCACGATGTATGGGCGAAATAAACGCACCATGCCACTTTCTTGTAAATCATCCATTCATAACACCTCCTTTCTGTCTTGCGCCCAACCTGTATCGGACGCTTATCTGCACTCTACCAAAGTGCAGAAAAAAGCCCACAATTTACAGGCTTGCGGGCTTAATCTCTTAGAGAGATGCGGACGGTGATTTTTGGTAGCTCACCGAAAGGAGATGCTCTCTTGGATGATTTACGACACAAAGATAAAGTAAATAAATAAAAGCGACAAATCTTTAACACACATTTAGAAACAATGAAATATAGAGCAAGTGACACACTAATAAGTAAGCTAAAAGCGTTTGAGGGACTTCGATTAGTAGCTTACAAGCCTACGAAAGCAGAGCGGTGGTATACCATTGGCTACGGACACAGCGCAGGAGATGTAAAGGCAGGAATGCGCATCAACGATGAAAAGGCGGAAGAGCTACTCAATCGTGACCTCTTCTTTGTTGAAAAGTTCGTGAATGGCATACCCAAGGTAAAGACGCAGGGGCAGTTCGATGCGTTGGTGTCGTTCGCCTACAACGTAGGCGTTGGAAATCTGAAACGATCTACGCTATTAAAGAAAATCATGCACGATGCGCCAACGTCAGAGATACAGCGTGAGTTCATGAAGTGGGTGTACAGCGGTGGAAAACGGCTGGTTTGTTCCTGTGCCAGAGTATCACACGTTATACAAAACGAAAGTGGACACGGTGCAGCGGTGGGACAGCGTGTACTTTCGTGACAGCGTGTACATAGCAGCAAAAGGTGATACGGTGTATCTTACAAAGACGCATTGGCGTGAGCGGTTTAGAAACATTTACCACGTTAAGACGGACACGATCATGCAGCGTGACAGCGTGCGTGTTCCTTACCCAGTGGAAAAGCCGCTAACCAAATGGCAGCGGTGGAAAATGGACTTGGGTGGTTGGGCCATGGGCATGGCAGTGGCGTTTGTTATCTTAGTCATTATAAAAGTGACAAAGATAGTGCATAAGATATAGGAGTGTGAACAAATCTTTTATTAGTTTGTTGGCTTGATATTTAATACAAGTTAAATGTTATAATATTTAGTGCAAATATTTGGTGTTATCGTTTATTATTACTATATTTGCCATAGAAAATTAAAACAACAACTAAAAATAAAAGATTATGAAATCAATCAATGAAATTGCAAGCGAGAATGGTTTACAGGTAATCAACACGACTACTGGTTTAAATGGTTATCCACAGTCATTAAAAGAAGCTATTATTGGCTTTGAAGATTTTGAGCAAGCAGAAAAGCTGGCCGAAGATTATGGTTTTGATATTGAGATATTCACCAAGCGTGACGGTTGGCAATTCTGGAACAGAGATGCAAATATGGCGTACGATGCTTTTGAGCGATCTGCAAGCGACTATGGTGAGAATTTTCAACAGTTTGAAGCGAACATGAGCCAAGATGAATTTTTGCAACAAGTAGGTGCTGCTGAATTCATTGATGAGCTGGCAGACGAAGAAGATGGTCTTGACAGAATCGAAGAGTACATGAAGGATTTGCGAGAATTATACAATGCGATAGCAAAAGCCTCTGACGATGAAATCGTTATTGCAGACGGTGATGTGTACGTTGAGACTATCAAAGGAAAAACAATGCAATTTAGTTACGACACAAAGAACTATGTGATTGGTCTCATCAACAATAATGAAGATTAAAAGCAACAACGGCACCTGCCTACTCGGTTGGTGCCGTTAAAACAAAGTAGTGATGACAAAGACAGAAGAAAAGGTTATCGAACTTTACAAAAAGAAAACGCCCATTACAAAGATTGTTGCTGCCACAGGCGTATCAATCTCTAACGTGTACAGTATTTTGTCTGAACACAACATACCTCTTCATAGCGGACAAAAGACGTACAGACGCACGATTGCGTTCGATGAAGAAACAGAACAGCTACTAAAAAAGGCGAACCCTGCAAATATATCCGCATGGGTGTGCGAGCAAATCAAAGAGAATAACAGGTAACGACTGTTGATTTTGCTTGTTGGTATTCATTGAAAGAAAATCTCATTTTTTAGATTTCTTCTTTTCCTCCTGTATCATCCTTTTTGCCTTGCTCATCAGCACTTTGTAGGCATTGTCGCACAGATCGCCCCACTTTTCGTTTTGCAGGTAGGACGAATATTTGCGCAGGTAGTTAAGTTTTGCCTTGACCATATCTATGAGCTGTTTCATGTCATTGAACCGCTCATAGTTGAGCGTTTTGTCGTATCTGTGCAACGTATCATTCATATCAATAAGACAACAGTTAATGACATCGCATGCCATGAACAATGCAATTTCTGCCGTCCGCATGTATTCCTCATCCTCTTATGCGCATTTGCCTAACAGATGGATGTTGATTGAATTGCTCGTCTATCTTTGCCAGCAAATCGGATGGTATGTCCTTTAATTTCAGTTGGTTCATCGTTATTTGTTCTTAATCTGTTCTTCCATTATTGTTTTCATTTCCTTTGCACTTGCATGAGGATGCTCTTTCAAAATGGCTATAAATCGGTCACGCTTGAGCTTCCTGTAATACTTGATGAAGTCCACTCTGAGTAGGTCGCATGGCTCACCTGGCTCAATCGCCTTTTCCTTTCCGCTCTTTGCAGCCATGGCGGACAATGCGAACACGTCAAGACCGTCTTTGTTTACGATGAAGTACTCTTGTCCGTTAACATTTATTCGACCATAGTATCTCGCTATTGAGAACTGGGAGTTTGCCCAATATTCCTCAGCCATGCAAATTGGCATATCGTTGTTTGTCATGTTCTAAATGTTCATTTTATGTTTGTCTGTTACAGATTTTATAATAAAGCAGGAACCAGAACTAATCCATTGTTCTAACACAACCAACCACCTCTGATTTTCAGTGGCCATTACTTCCTTTTGGGATAGTATAGTACTGGGATTGAACCAGTATTAATTCCTGCTGTTGGTTGCCATTATGTTTATATTGCCTTTTCAAAGGTGTATGCCTCCACCCATGGGTTGAGTTCCCAAGTACCTTTGCCGCTTATTTTGTTGATGAGTGAGGCAAAGGCTTCTCGTGGAGTATCGGACATGAACCATCCTCCGTCTGACGTAAGGTAGCCATATCCCCCCTCTATACATTCTTCATCATCGTATGGAATGAAGTGCATGATGCCCTCTTTCAAACAATCTTCGTTTGTTATGTCCTGTAAGCGTTCGACCCTTACATCGGTTATCTTGATGTGGTGTGGCATAAGGTCGGCACGGACGAACATTTTATTGGAAAAACCTTTCTTAAACCAATTTGTCTCACGCTCCCATTCATCGAAGCTCGCAGCCCCTATATCAGAATAGCGTTGCGCAACAGCCACAACCTCGCCGACCTTGTATCGCAGTGTCTTTACCGTTTCCTGCCAATTGCCGAATGGTATTTCCTTTTTTATGACACGTCTTGTCATTGTCTTTGTTCCATCCAGCACCGCTTTGGTGAGTAGGAACTTATCATTAAACATTATCTTTTTCATTAGTTTGTACTTAATAGTTTTTTAAAAATACGTTCTTTTTCAATGTATTTGTACGAGAAGTTCTTACGCATTTCTCTCTTGTTCTTTCCTACAACAAGTTGAAAGCTATTTACACCGACAAAAATATAATTTCTATAGTGTCTTGCATTATCCTGAAATGCCATTTCCATTTCAAGTTTGCAATATCTGTAGCTGTCATTCTGAACACCTTCATATCCCATACCCATAATGAAATGTCCTAAAGCGTCAGCTTCTTCTAATGTTTCACATAACGTGTATATGTTCTTCATTTGCTTTTTCCTTTCCCAAGTAGATTCTGATGTCTTGGTATATCCCTTTAGATACATCACTTCATCATATTTACTATCTAACATATCACCAACTCCTTTGCCATTTAAGAATACGGATTCTAAGTTGTACCATTCATCAATGATTGGCTTCCAATAAGGAAAAACATACTCAATCTTTCTAAGATCGTTAAGATTTAACTCTGCAAACTTATACAAGTCATAACAGCGTGAAAAGTCATCTGCATCACATGGCACATTGTAGTTCAAACTATTTCCATCTATAACATCTTGATTACACATTAAAGCCACCCACATTGTTTTTGATGATATTCCTACGTGGTGAGTGCCTATCCATTCTATCATTTTATCCTTATTCATTCACCTTTCCTTTTTAATTCATTAATAAGTGTGTCTGCAAACCTAACAGACAGTTTACAAACATCAATCATATCAGGATTGGAATTTACGCCTTCAACCACAGGGAATGCGAGAACTCCAACCATTGCTGCTTTTGCAATCTCGTATCTTCGTTGCTCCCAGTCAATGATACTTTCCATAAAATCAAGTTCACTCTTATGGTAACTTTGTTGTTTATCATTGCACCACCAATAAGTTTCATCAACAGCTGGATTAGGGTGAGTACTAAACTTCACTTCTACAATCTCTCCTGTATCTTTTACTCTTGCTTTTATAATTTCAATGCACTTTTAATTCTACTTTTATAATCTTGGTTTGCTTCTTTCTTTATACTCCCTATTGTTTTGAAATTATCCAACAACTTTTCGTCATTAAAATAAAGAGAATACGTTTTATCATACCAGAAATATCTAATATAGTATTCACCAAATGATGTTACAGAAAAACATTCTTCACGAAATATATATTCAAAATCTTCAAATCTGTAGCCATTAGCCTATTTCAAATCTGGAAGATTTTCTATATAATCAATAATTAATTTAGTATCTTTTAATTCCATATTATTCACTTATTAAAATTATTCTCGCACCACTCGTAGAATGATGCTGCTATTTTCTCTATATCGTCGATGGATTGATTCTTGTTGGTATCGGTGATTTGAACCATCCATAATCCTCATTAGCGTGTCCATTGTGGTACTTCTTGTATCCTCGCTTTTGCAGTTCTGCTGCGAGAAGGTTGTATTGTTCTTTTGTCATCGTCATTCCGTTTTAATAAGTTCTTGGTAATCATGTAAATTTGTGATAACCCGGCAGTCTTTATAGACATTATGCAAATCATAGTTTATCGTATTTGCCGCTACACATACAAATCCGTCCTTACAATACGACACGGTTCGAGTTACATCCAAGAAATCAACATTGAGAATGTCCCCCTCAAATATTTTCTTTCCTTTCTTGTCCTTCAACCCAGTATACTGACCCACGCTGTCAGCATCCACTACGTAGTCCTCGTAGGATGCCAAAGGGTTTACAAACTCATCTGGCGCAATAAAATGCTCACCACGATTAACACAGTAGTAGCCGTACAGCCACTGTTTGTTCTTCTTGTTCCACCCACGAAACAGTATCTCTCGTTTTGCCATTGTCTTTACTTATTATTTATTACTCCACTTTCAATCTCTCCCTCATATATTCTCGCATCGCCACAAACTTTAGCATCGCCATGTACCCGAGCATTGCCATATACCAAAGCATTGCCAGATACCAAAGCATCGCCAT
>QWCE01004122.1_pt1 | contig 14884 bp, 10 predicted proteins | sample 1972531 | NCBI WGS metagenome assembly QWCE01 (sample SAMN09866716, study PRJNA288562) | Human gut metagenome isolate term4_stool, whole genome shotgun sequencing... | reverse complement strand
CACTCTTTACAGAATTTGATTTTTGAGATTCGCGTACCCACCGAAAAGGTCACAGAAGTTGCCGCAAACGGCAAGACCAAGGAAGTGGAACGCAAGATTTTTCCGGGTTACGTCATTGTAAAGATGATCCTCACGGATGAATCGTGGTACGCGGTTCGCAATATCCGCGGCTGCACGGGCTTCGTCGGCCCGTCTTCCAAGCCGATTCCGCTCACGGATGAAGAAGTGGAGCGACTCGGTGTGGAGACGAGGAATGTCGAAGTCTCCTACAATGTCGGTGACAGCGTCCAGATTACCGACGGCCCGCTTGAGGGCTTTATCGGAACAGTGGAAGAGATTGATGTGGACAAGAACCACATTCGCGTCATGGTTTCGATGTTCGGACGTGAAACCCCGGTTGACCTGGAACTTGACCAGGCGGAGCCGGTGGAATAACACACGGTAAATTGCGGTAATCCGCTTTTTATTGAGGGGGATATGTCCCCCTGTGGGAGGAACGCCTGAATTTTCACGGACGTTCCGCCATCAACCACGAATTTTGGAGGTGCAAACAAATGGCTCAGAAGGTTACGGGCTTTATTAAGCTCCAGATCCCTGCCGGTAAAGCTACCCCGGCACCACCGGTTGGTCCGGCTCTCGGTCAGCACGGTGTTAACATCATGGCATTTACAAAGGAATTTAACGAGCGCACCAAGGGCGACGCTGGTCTTATCATCCCGGTCGTCATCACAGTATACGCAGACCGTTCCTTTACCTTTGTAACAAAGACGCCGCCTGCAGCAGTTCTTATTAAGAAGGCTTGCGGCATCGAAACAGCTTCGGGCACACCGAACAAGACAAAGGTCGCAAAGATTACCCGCGAGCAGGTAAAGAAGATCGCCGAGCAGAAAATGCCTGATCTCAACGCTGCATCCATCGAGAGTGCTATGAGCATGATCGCCGGTACTGCGCGCAGCATGGGCATCGAAGTAGTCGATTGATTTGATTTTACCCGGGTGGGAGGAAACTCTCTGAGAATCCGATATCTACCACTTTAGGAGGAACATGAATGAAACACGGTAAAAAGTATGTCGATGGCGCAAAGCTCATCGAGCGCAGCCGCCTTTATGATACGCAGGAAGCGCTTGACCTCTGTGTCAAGACCGGTACAGCAAAGTTCGACGAAACCGTTGAAGTCCACGTAAAGCTGGGCGTTGACGGCCGTCATGCAGACCAGCAGGTCCGCGGTGCTATCGTCCTGCCGCACGGCACGGGCAAGACCGTCCGCGTGCTCGCAATCTGCAAGCCGGAGAAGGAAGACGAGGCTCGTGCAGCCGGTGCTGAATTCGTCGGCGGCAATGATATGATCCAGAAGATCCAGTCCGAAGGCTGGATGGATTTTGACGTCCTCATCACGACCCCGGATATGATGGGTATGGTTGGCCGTCTCGGTAAGATCCTTGGCCCGCGCGGCCTCATGCCGAACCCGAAGGCCGGCACCGTTGCTCCGGACATTGCACGTGCAATCACCGAAGCGAAGGCCGGTAAGATCGAGTATCGTCTCGACAAGACCAACATCATCCACTGCCCGATCGGCAAGGTTTCCTTCGGCACAGAGAAGCTGACGGAAAACTTCAACACGCTGCTGGAAGCCATCAATAAGGCAAAGCCGGCTGCTGCAAAGGGCCAGTACATCCGTTCCTGCGTTGTTGCTGCAACGATGGGCCCGGGCGTGAAGATCAACCCGAACAAGGTTGGCTGAGATTGGTCTGAATCTTAAATTTAAGGCTTGACAGAGTTCTTCTGCCATGCTATAATTACAAAGCTGTTTACCTAAGACAGCAGGTGCACCGGTTTTCCGGGCTGAAAGGTTTTACCGCCTGCCGAGGGAGCGGAAAAGTTACTTTGTACTTTTTATGCCTTCCTGCGGTAAGTGGGAAGGCATTTTTAGTTTTCGCACCGAGGAAAATCGTTCATTTTGGCGCTTTTCCAAATCATAACTGAAAGGCGAGGTGAATATTTTGCCCAGTAAAAGCGTTTTGGAAACAAAGCAGGCAATTGTTGCTCAGCTGAAGGATAAGGTCGCTAACAGCGTATCCGGTGTTGTCGTAGACTACAAGGGTATCACTGCAGAGGCCGACACAAAGCTCCGTAAGGAACTGCGTGAAGCCGGCGTTGAGTACACTGTCGTTAAGAATACTCTTCTCAAGCGTGCTATCGAAGGCACCGAGATCGAGGGTATGTCCGAGATTCTCGAAGGCACAACCGCTCTGGCTGTTTCCCACGAGGATCAGATCGCTCCGGCAAGAATCCTGAACAAGTTTGCAAAGGATTCCGACGGTAAGTTCGTGATTAAGTCCGGCTACATGGACGGTAAGGTCATGTCTCCGGCAGAGATCGCTGCAATCGCAGATCTCCCGAGCAAGGAAGGTCTTGTTCAGATGCTGCTTAGCGTTCTCGTATCCGGCCCGCGTGGTCTTGCTATTGCACTTAGTGAAGTTGCAAAGGCTCAGGAAACTGCATAAGTTTGCAGGATAATTTTCAATTTAAAATTTTAGGAGGATATTACAATGGCTGATATCGCAAAGTTTGTTGAAGAAATCAAGTCCATGACCGTTCTCGAGCTCAACGAGCTGGTCAAGGCTATCGAAGAGGAGTTCGGTGTTTCCGCTGCTGCTCCGGTTATGGTCGCTGGCGCTGGCGCTGCTGCTCCGGCTGCTGAAGAGAAGACCGAGTTCGACGTTGTTCTGAAGTCTGCTGGCGCAAACAAGATCAACGTTATCAAGGTTGTTAAGGAAGCTACCGGCCTGGGCCTGAAGGAAGCTAAGGCTATGGTTGACGAGGCTCCGAAGACCATTAAGGAAGGCGTTTCCAAGGACGACGCTGAGGCTCTTAAGACGAAGCTCACCGAGGCTGGCGCTGAGGTCGAACTGAAGTAAGTTTTTACTTCACCTTATAATTGTCTGATTCAAGATCCGCAAATGCAGTTCGCTGTGTTTGCGGGTCTTTTTTCTTTTCGGCTATATGGTTTTCTGAAATATAATTTGGCATCTTTGTTCACAAAATAGTCATTGCTTTTTTGGTTTTATCGGTCTATAATATGTTCATTCCTTAATAGTTCAAAAATGAACAATTCAGTTTTAAACTGTTTTTTGGAAATGGACATCGTTAAGAACTTTTGGCGATGTTCAGCAGTAAGCAACAGGAGGTGCGAGGAATGAAGCGAGACGAGCAAGCGTGTACGGCTGTGCCGTTTCACGACGGGCTTGCGGAGCACTTAACGCAGATCGCGCGCATCATCCATACGGAGCTGCGCAAGGTGCTGGCGGATGAAGACCTTTCCGCGGTGGAATCCGGTGTGATCATGTGCCTTTCCACAACAAAGGTCGATACGGCCGGGCGCATTGCGCGGCGCATGGGTGTTTCGCGCTCGTTGATGAGTAAGGCGGTAGACCACCTTGTGCGCGGCGGATGGATTGAAACAAAACCGGACCAAAATGACCGTCGCATGGTACATTTGGTTTTGTTGCCGAAGGCCGAGCCGGCTGTTAAGCGGTGCAGAGAGCTGAAGCATGAATATTATGAAAAAATGTGCGCCGGTGTCAGCCCGGAAGACATGCAGGTCTTCCACCGCGTCATAGAGCAAATGCGGCGAAACCTTGAAAACTTTAACGAGACGGGCAGATACCCGGAGATGAGAAAGGAGAAAACCGAATGAGATTGCTGAAAACGTACCTAAAGCCGTTTGCGGCGCTGGTGCTGGCGTGCATTCTGCTGCTTTTCGGGCAGGCGATGTGTGACTTGACATTACCGAACGTGATGAGCGACATTGTGAACACCGGCATTCAGCTTGGCGGTGTGGATGAGGCTGCACCTGCGGTTTTGAACCAACAGGCCGTTGACTTATTGACGCTGTTTATGAACGACGCGGAGGCGGGGACGTTCAAAAACGCCTACACGCCCGTGGAGCACGGCAGCGATGAAGAGACGAAGCTTGCGAAAACCTACGAGAATATCAAGGACATTGATGCGGTCGCTTTAAGCGAAGATGCAGACGTGCAGGCGGTGGGCGATGCCTACGGTAAAGCGGCGTATGCGTTCATGACGTTCCTGAAGGATTACGGCGCGCAGACCGGCCAGGCGGTGGACACCGAAAGCGGCGTGCAGGACATGGATATGGGTCAGCTTTATGCTGTTATCCCCATGTTACAGCAGATGCCGAAAGAGACGTTCAGCGAAGCGATCGATTCTGCCGAAAACGCGCAGTCGATGATCGGCTCGCAGGTGGGCGCAACGTTTACAAAGCTGTTCTATAAGGAACTCGGCGTCGATTTGGACGCAAAGCAGGTGCGCTACATTGTGATAAAGGGCCTCGAGATGCTCGGCATTGCGCTGCTCGGCGTGCTGGCGGCGGTGCTCGTCGGCTTCTTCGCGTCGCGTATTTCGTCCGGCGTGGCAAAGCAGATGCGCAGCGATGTGTTCCGCAAGGTGGAAAGCTTTTCCAACACAGAGTTCGATAAATTTTCCACCGCATCGCTCATCACGCGCACGACGAACGACGTGACGCAGGTGCAGATGCTTATTTCCATGGGTCTGCGTTTGATGTGCTACGCGCCGATCATGGGCGTGGGCGGCATTATTTTCGCGCTGCAAAAAAGCGTTTCGCTAAGCTGGATCATCGCGCTCGCGGTCATCGTTTTGCTGGGGCTTGTCGTCGTACTTTTAAACGTTGCAATGCCGAAATTCAAGAGCTTGCAGCGTTTGACGGACAGATTAAACCTCGTCAGCCGCGAGAATTTGAGCGGCATGCTCGTGGTACGCGCGTTTACGAATGAGAAATTCGAGGAGGCGCGCTTTGATAAGGCGAATGAAGACCTCACCCGCACAAACCGCTTTACCCAGCGCGTGATGAGCATTACAATGCCGATCATGATGCTCATCATGAATCTTGTCACGCTGCTCATCATGTGGGTGGGTGGGCACGCCATTGCGGAATCCACCATGCAGGTAGGCGACATGATGGCGTATATCCAGTACACAATGCAGATCATCATGTCGTTCCTGATGATTGCGATGATTTTCATTATGGTGCCGCGCGCCATGGTTTCCGCAGACCGTGTGCAGGAGGTGCTGACGACGGAGCTTTCCATTAAAGAGCCGGAAAATCCGGTTACACTCGGTAATGAAAGCGGTGAGCTGCGTTTTGACGACGTTTCCTTCCGCTACGGCAACGCCGAGGAAGATACCTTGAGCCACATTTCGTTTACCGCAAAGCCCGGCCAAACGACGGCGTTTATCGGCGCGACGGGTGCGGGAAAATCGACGCTCATCAACCTCATCCCGCGTTTTTACGATGTCACCGGCGGCGCAGTTTACCTGAACGGCAAGGATATCCGCACGCTTTCGCAAAAGGAACTGCGCGATAACATCGGCTACGTGCCGCAGAAGGCCATGCTGTTCTCCGGCACAATCGATTCCAACATCAAGTACGGCAAGGAAGACGCCGATGTGAACGAGGTGCTGGCAGCGCTCGATTGCGCACAGGCTACGGAATTTGTCAGCGAATTGCCGAACGGCGTGGAAAGCTCCATCGCGCAGGGCGGCAGCAACGTTTCCGGCGGCCAGAAGCAGCGCCTTGCCATTGCCCGTGCGCTCGTGAAAAAAGCGCCGGTGTATATTTTCGATGATAGCTTCTCCGCGCTCGATTTCAAAACGGATGCAAAGCTGCGCCGTGCGCTGACGAAATACACGGAAAACGCTGTCGTGCTCATCGTCGCGCAGCGCGTTTCCACCATCATGAACGCCGAGCAGATCATAGTGCTGGATGAAGGCAAAATCGTCGGCAAGGGCACGCACAAAGAGCTTTTGAAAACGTGCCCGGAATACCGCGAGATTGCGGAAAGTCAGCTTTCAAAGGAGGAATTGGCATGAGCGAACCGAAAAGAAACGCACCGCGTCCGCACGGGCCCGGCAGAGGCATGATGCCCACCGAAAAAGCCAAGGACTTCAAAGGCAGCTTTAAAAAGCTTATTTCGTATCTTTCCCCGTTTAAGTTTACAATACTCATCGTCGTCATTTTCGCGGCGCTTTCCACCGTGTTCACGATCGTCGGCCCGAAGATCCTCGCAAAAGCGACCGATGAGCTGACGGCCGGCTTGATGCGCATCATCACCGGCGCTGCGGAGGGCATTGACTTTGGCTATATCGCGAAAGTTTTACTGTTCCTTGTGGGGTTATATGCGTTGAGCGCGCTGTTCTCCTACATTCAGGGCTTTACGATGTCCGGCGTTTCGGCGAAGGTCTCGTACAACATGCGCCGTGCCATTATGGAGAAGATCGACCGCCTGCCCGTCTCGTATTTTCACAAAACGAGTCAGGGTGACGTGCTTTCCCGCATCACGAACGATGTTGATACGCTCAGCCAGAGTCTTAACCAGAGTATCACGCAGCTTATCACGTCTGTGTGCTCCATCATCGGCGTGCTTATTATGATGCTTTCTATCAGCTGGCAGTTGACGCTTGTCGCGCTGTGCATCGTGCCGATTTCGTTGCTGCTTGTCGGACGCATTGTGAAATCCTCGCAGAAATATTTCATCGGCCAGCAGGAATACCTCGGTGCGGTGAACGGCCACGTGGAGGAAATGTACGGCGGGCACGTCGTCGTGAAGGCGTTTAACGGCGAAGCGCGCTCCATGGAGAAATTCGAGTGCGAAAACGAAAAGCTCTATAACGCGGGCTGGAAGTCGGAGTTCCTCTCCGGCCTGATGCAGCCGATCATGGGCTTTGTGGGCAACCTCGGCTACGTTGTGGTGTGCATTTTGGGCGCATCTATGGCGGCAGGCGGCAGCATGACCATCGGCGGCATTCAGGCGTTCATCCAGTATCTGCGCAGTTTCACGCAGCCCATCACCCAGATGGCAAGCATCTCAAGTCAGGTACAGCGCACCATGGCGGCGGCAGAGCGCATTTTCAATTTCCTTGATGAGCCCGAGATCGTCGAAAAAACACCGAAATACACCGTGGAAAACAGCAATATCCGCGGCGACATTCGCTTTGACCACGTTTGCTTCGGCTACGAAGACACCGACGAGACGGTCATCCACGATTTCTCCGCCGATGTGAAAGCGGGCCAGAAAATCGCTATTGTCGGCCCGACGGGTGCAGGCAAAACGACTATGGTAAAGCTTCTCATGCGCTTCCACGACCTTAAATCCGGCAGGATCTACCTTGACGGCAAGGACATCACGGAGTTTGCCCGCGGCGACCTCAGAAAAGAATTCGGCATGGTTCTGCAGGACACGTGGCTTTACAGCGGCACCATCATGGAGAACATCCGTTACGGCCGCTTGGACGCGACGGACGAGGAGGTCATTCAGGCGGCAAAAGCGGCGCAGGTTGACCACTTTGTGCGCACACTGCCGGACGGCTACAACACGATCCTCAATGAAGAAGCGACGAATGTCTCGCAGGGACAGAAGCAGCTGCTCACCATCGCCCGTGCGATTTTGTCCGACAGCCGCATCATGATCCTTGACGAAGCGACAAGCTCCGTCGATACACGCACCGAGCTTTCCATCCAGACTGCGATGGATAACCTGATGCGCGGCCGCACAAGCTTTATCATCGCGCACCGCCTCTCGACAATCCGCAACGCTGACCTCATTCTCTGCATGAAGGACGGCGACATCGTGGAGCAGGGCACGCATGAAGAATTGCTCGCAAAAAACGGCTTCTACGCAAACCTCTACAACAGCCAGTTCGAGCACGCAGAGGAAAGCGCCTCAGGGCTTTGCTCCAAGGCCCTATAAACCTTCTGAAGAAAGTTTAATCAAAGACTTTTACATTTATAAGACGTGAAAACGGCGAAATCCTGAACAGGACTCGCCGTTTTCTTATGCTTTACTTTAATTCTTGCGGTTGAAATTGATGAGGCAGCCGGCTTTGACGATTTTCTTTTCGTCTTCCGTCATCGGGGCGATGTAAAGCTCGATCTCCTTTACTTCATCGCCGAGCACATACGCTTTAATGCTCTGCATATCGCCGTCCATGGCGTCCAAAACGTTCGGGACGAGGATATAATCACCGATCTCGAAGGCGGGTTCATTCTTCATCTGGAACGGCAGCATGCCCCAGTTCATCACGTTGGAGCGGTAGCGCTTGGTGGCGTACTCGGAGCAGATATTCGCAAGGCCGCCCAAGACGCGCTGGCAGCTTGCCGCCTGTTCGCGCGCGGAGCCGTCACCGGGCTTCACGCAGTAAATGACACTGCCGATTTCGATTGTCTTTTCATCGACGTCGGGCAGGATGTTTTTCACTTTCCCGAGTGCGTTTTTCAGAGCTTCATCGCTTTGTGCTTCGCCCGCAAGTCTCGCTTTTTCGAGTGCACGGACATCCTTTGCACGCTGCACGTAACCGGGGTCGCGGCGGGAGAGTGTGAACTCCGCAAGCCCCAGTGGATTGGAGCGGTACGAAGACGTTTCGCCGGACGGGATCAATTCGTCGGTCGTTGTGACCTTATCCATGATCTTCGAGCAGACGCGCAGCAGAATGTTCTGCGCAAGTGCCTCCTGCTCCGGCCAATCCTTGATGTTCGGGCCGTAGATGAGCTTATCCTCCGGCTCTGCTTTGCCGAAGCCGTTGTAAATGCGGGCGCGGTAGGAGGAATCATCGTAGTTGTATTCCGGCACCTCATAGTTGTCCGCGTACTTTTCGGCGGAGGTCAAAATGCCGCCGTTTGCCGCCGTTGCCGCGATAGAACGTGCGTCCATGAGTGCGACGGCGCTCAGTTGGCCTGCGCCCGGCTTGGAGCCTTCGCGGTTCGGGAAGTTGCGTGTGGCGTGGCGGATGCTCAGCGCGTTATTCGCCGGTGTGTCGCCTGCGCCGAAGCACGGGCCGCAGAAAGCGGTCTTCACAATGGCGCCCGTCGCCATAAGGTCGGAAATGGCGCCCTTTGCGAGCAGGTCCATAAACACCGGCTGTGAGGACGGGTAGACGTCCAGTGTGAATTCGCCCTGACCGCACTGCGCGCCCTTTAAGATGTGCGCTGCCGCCATGACGTTCGTATATGTGCCGCCCGCGCAGCCCGCAATGATGCCCTGCTGCACCTGCAAACCCTTTGGGGTGATCTTATCCGTCAGACTGAATTCGATATCCTTGCCTTCCGTCAAGCGCGCGGCTTCCTTTTCTACTTCGCGCAGGATGTCGCCGAGATTCGCGTTCAATTCGTCAATCTCAAACGCGTTGCTCGGGTGGAATGGCAGCGCGATCATCGGCTTTACGGTGGAAAGGTCTACATAGACCAAGCCGTCGTAGTATGTCACGTCGGCCGGCTTTAACTCGCGGTAATCGTCCGCGCGGCCGTGCTTTGCAAGGTAGGCCTTCGTGTCGTCGTCTGTGCACCAGACGGAGGTGAGACATGTGGTTTCGGTCGTCATGACGTCCACGCCGTTGCGGTAATCGGTCGTCATGCTCTTGATGCCGGGGCCGACGAACTCCATGACCTTGTTTTTTACGTAGCCGTTTTTAAACACCGCACCGATGATGGCAAGCGCGATGTCCTGCGGGCCCACGCCCGGGCGCGGCTTGCCGGTGAGGTACACCGCCACAACGCCGGGGTACGCGACATCGTACGTGTTTTCGAGCAGCTGCTTGACGAGCTCGCCGCCGCCTTCGCCGATGGCCATGGTGCCGAGCGCACCGTAGCGCGTGTGGGAATCGGAGCCGAGAATCATTTTGCCGCAGCCCGCCATGGCCTCGCGCATGTACTGGTGAATGACCGCCATGTGGGGCGGCACATAAATGCCGCCGTATTTGCGCGCGGCGGAAAGGCCGAACACGTGGTCGTCCTCGTTGATGGTGCCGCCCACGGCGCACAAGCTGTTGTGGCAGTTTGTGAGCACGTAGGGGATGGGGAACTTCTCCATGCCGGAGGCGCGCGCCGTCTGAATGATGCCGACGAACGTGATGTCGTGCGAGGCGAGCGCATCAAATTTTAAGCGCAGGTTCTGCATATCCTCTGCGGTGTTGTGCGCTTTTAAAATGGAATAGGCGATGGTACCCTGTTTTGCCGTGCCTTTTTGATAGGTCTCGGGTGCAGCGGCTTCCGGCACGATCTCTGTGCCGTTCACAAGGTAAACGCCGCCGTCATAAAGCTTTACCATATTCATTCACCGAAACTTCCGAAGGAGCCCGGAAGCGATCCTTTCTTTTAGCATTGCATGGCCGCGCAGAAAATCCTGCGCTTAGTTGCTTTCAGTATAGCATAATAAAGGCGGATTTGCAATTTGCATTTCTGCTTTTTCATTTTGTTCAAAAACGGTTCAGTCTTCCGCGATGACTTTTGCTGCGGCGGAGCCCGAAGCGGTCTTCCAAATGCGGATCATCGTCGGGATGCGGCTTTGCAGTTCCGAAACGTGAGAGATGATGCCGACGACGCGCCCGCTTTGGCGGATGCTCTCGAGCGCACGCATGGCGGTATCGAGCGTGTCGGTATCGAGCGAGCCGAAGCCTTCGTCGATGAAAATGGAATCAAGCCGCACCGCGCCCGAGTAGCTCTGCACGACGTCCGAAAGCCCGAACGCGAGGGAAAGGGATGCCAAAAACTGCTCGCCGCCCGAAAGTGTCTCTACGGAGCGGCACGTGCCGCTCATGCCGTCCAAAACCTCAATGTCAAGCCCGCCGTAGCCCGCGCCGCTTTTGCCCTGCTTGTGCTGCAAGGCGTAGCGCCCGCGGCTTAAAACGGAGAAAAAGCGGTTTGCGCTCTGGATGGTCTCGTCGAGCATCATGCCGAGCACGTACTGCAAAAGCGGCACGCGCAAGGCGTTGCTGCGGCCGGTCACGTACCCCGCAAGCTTTGCTGCGCGGCTGTACTGTACGTCGAGCGCGGCGGCTTCCTCCGTGTATTGCTGCACGGCGGCGGCGCTTTCCGCAATGGTGCGCAGGTCGGAGCCAAAGCGCCCAAGCTGCACGGAAAGCGTCTGCGTTTCGGTGCTTTTTGCGTCCAGCTCCGCTTTGCTTTGCGGGAGGTCCTTTTCCGGCGCTGCGCCGAGGGCGTTTTTCGCTTCCTTTGCGGCGAACATCTGCTGTGCGGCAGCTTTTACGGCCTCGTTTGCGGCAGAAAGCGCGTTTTCCGCGGCGTGGAACGCTTCCTCAAGCGCTGCGGTCTCTTGCTCGAGCACGCGAATGCGCTTTTGTATTTCGGTCATCTCCAAGGTGATTTGCGCCGCATCGCGTACGGCGTCCATGGCGCTTAATTGGCGGCGCTTTTCTTCTAAAGCGGCGCGGCAGGCGGCAAGCGCGGCGTTGTGGCGGCTTTCGACCTGCATAAGCGCTTCACGTTCCGCTTTGAGTGTCTCAAGTTTCTTGTGTGCGGCCGGCGCCTGCGCTGCAAGCTTTTGCGCTTCGTTGAGCGCCGTTTGCGCCGCAATGTAGGCCGCGGTGAGCACGTCTTCGCTTTCTGTGATGCTTTTTGCGGCATCGTTTGCGGCGTTTAATTGTGCGAAAGCGACCTCGTGCCGCGCTTTTGCAGCGGCGGCCGTCTGCTCGGCACGGCTTTGCTCTTGCCGCAGGTCTTCAAGCTTTTTGCGCAGCGCATCAAGTTCTTCTTTTGTCGTCTCACCTGCGCACGGCACGGCGAGCACGGGGTGGTGCACCGCGCCGCAAACGGGGCACGGCGTGCCGTCCGTGAGCCCAGTGGCGAGCGCGGCGGCGCTGTTTTGGTTCCATTTGGCTTCTGCCGCCGAGAGCAGCTTATCCTGCCCCACGACGGTCAGACGCGCGGTGTGCGCCGCGTCTTCGGCAGCTCCCCACAATTTCTTGCACTGCGCTTCGGCTTTGGCGGCGTCACTGCGCGTTTTCAGCGCGGCAAGCTGTTCGCTTAAGATGGTCTGCGTCTGTAAGAGCGACGCGAGCCGGTCTTTTGCGGCATCGGCCTTTTCGGTGAATGCTTCGCCTACCGCGATGCGCCGCAGCACCTCCGGCAGCTTTTGGCGGTCGTCCTCTGCCTGCTTCTGCACGGCGCGTTCGCGCTCCTCCTCGGCGCGCAGTTCTTTTAAAAGCTGCTCCTTTTGCAGGCTGCGTTCCTGCTCCGCACGCAGCTGTTCGCTTCGTTTTAAAAGTGTGTCTTTTTCGGCGGTCAGCTTTGTAAGTCCCGCGCGGTTCTGCTCGGCGCGCGTATACTGCGCTTTGGCGGAAGCTGCCCGCGTTTCGGCGGTTTTCAGCTGCGCTTCGGCATCGGTCTCGGCTTTTTGGCACTGCTCAAATTGCAGTGCACGGGTGTATTGCTTTTGTGCGAGCGTCAGTGCTTCTTTCGCGGCGGCGAGCGCTTTTTCGGTCCGTGCGCATTCTGATCGAAGCGCTTCCGTTTGCACGGCGAGCGCCTCGGCGGTCTCCGCGCCATGCTTTTCGAGCAGCGATTTCAGTTTTGTCTCGCACGTTTCGCGCTTTGCGTACAGCTTTTTTTGCCGCTCCGTAAATTTCATCGCGATGCGTTCCCATAGCTCGCAGGAGAAAAGCGTTTTCAAAATGGCTGCTTTTTCGGTAGAATTCGCGCGCAGAAGCTGCATGAATTTGCCCTGCGGCAGCACGATGACCTGCGAAAATTGCTCGGCGGTGAGGGAAAGCAGGTTTTCCGCGTAGCCTGTCACATTGCGCGCCGCACCCGAAGCGGCAAGCGCCCAGCCGTCTGCCGTGCGGCGCTTGCACTCGTTTTCTTCCTCGGTGATAAAATCGTCGCTGCCGCGCTTTTTGCGGCGGTACAGCGCGCGGCGGAAGCAATATTCGTCTTCGCCGAGCGCAAAATGATAGACGACCTCGGTGCGGTCGCTGTCCGCGGCGGCAAGGCAGCGCATATCTTGAAACGTGCGCCGCCCGCCCGTCGATTTATAAAAGAGCGCGATGCTCATGGCGTCGAGCAGCGTCGTTTTGCCGCCGCCCGTCTGTCCGGTGATGAGGAACAGCCCCGCTTCGTTCAGCTTTTCAAAATCGATGACGGTGTGCTCCAGATACGGCCCAAACGCCGAAAGCTCCAAACGGATCGGTCTCACGTTGCATCGCCCTCCAGTTCCTTTAGAATTTCCGCCAGCAGCGCTTCGTCCTCCGGCTGCGCTTCCTCACCGCAGACCTCCTTTAAAAAGCCGCGGAAAAGCTCCGTGCGGCTGCGGCTGTGCAGATCGGCTTCCGCCTGCATGCCTGCGTGCTGCTTTAAAAACCACGCGCTGCGCACGCTGAGTACATTCGGGTAATAGGGGCGCAGTCGGTCGGCCGGACGGAAAACCGGCTCGTCGTCGGTGAGCAGAATTTCCACATAGTCTTCATTGGGCGCCGCCTGCCCGTTTTCGAGCAGCGCCGCAAACGTACCCTCTATGCGCTTTACGTCGTGCAGAGGGGTTACGGGGATGCACGTTGTTTCCACCGTGTCGCCGAGCGTGACGAGCGTCATGCTCTTTTTCTGGTGCGCTTCGTCTACGGAATATTTGAGCGGTGAGCCCGCGTAGCGCGCCGTGTCGCCTGCCCTTTGCGCCGCGTGCAGGTGCCCGAGCGCCGCATAGTCAAACGGGGAGAAGACATCCGTCGGCACATCGCCCGCGCCGCCGACGAAAAGGCGGCTTTCGGAATCGGAGGTGGAGGCCCCCGCCGCAAAGCAGTGCGCGACCAAAACGTGCTTTTTCGCGGGGTCAAACGCTTTCTCCATTTTTTCCACCGCCGCGCGCATGCAGGCCCCCGCGCCGCGCAGCGTTTCATCGCCTAAAAAATCGCGCATCTGGGCGTTTTCAAAGTACGGCAGCGGGAAAATCTGTATGTTGCCGATCTCGACCGGCGTAAACGCGTCTTTAAGCTCCGTGATGATATGGATGCCGTGCCGCGCAAGCAGGCTTTTGCCCACCGCAATGCGGTCCGGGCTGTCGTGGTTGCCGGAAATGATGACGGCGGGGATGCTCCGTTCGCACAGCGCACCGATGAGCTCGTCGAATAAATGAATCGCATCGACCGAGGCAATCTGCCGGTCGTACAGATCGCCCGCAATGAGCAGCGCATCGGGCTTATATTCATCCAGCGCAGGCAAAAGCGACTGCCGCACAAAATGCCGCTGGTCATCCATTAAGCTGCGACCGTACAAAAGCCTGCCGAAGTGCAGGTCTGCAATATGTAAAAGCTGCATAGCGTCTCCTTTTAAATTTTCAATCTGACTTTTTTCTGAATTTGCCGGCGAGCACCTTTTCAGGGGTGCCAAACCGTGCTATAATAATAAAATAGTTAACAGTATTATATCATGTCCGTTGGAGGATAAACAGTGAGAAAACATAAATTTTTATCGATATGCGCAAGCGTTTTGCTGTCGCTTTCCGTTTTGACGACCGGCGTTTTGGCCGATACAGCCGAAAGCACCGCGAGCGATATTTCCACAGCTTCCGATACTTCGACTTCGGAAACCGACACAACGACAAACACGGTCGTGGCCAAAAGCAGCGAAATGGGCTTTCCGTGCGATAAGCTCACAGACCCGAACAGCGCTTCTATCTATATGGTGAGCCTCGACACCGATACCGTTGTCTATACATATAATCCGGACGAGCGCCGCCCCATGGCTTCCATGACGAAGATCATGACGTATATCGTCACGGCGGAAACGGTCAGCGACCTGCAAAATACGCGCACTACGGTGCCGGAAAGCGTTGCCGAGGAGCTTGAGGGCACGGGCTCGTCTTTGGCGGAAATTCAAACGGGCGAAAGCTTTACCATCTATGAGCTTTTGAACCTGATGATGGTGCCCTCCGGCAATGATGCCGCGCTGACGCTTGCAAAATATGTGGATTCTTTGAATATCACGCCCGACGACCCGCAGTATGACGAAGACGGTGACGGCAAAATGAGCTGTGTGGAGCTGATGAACAAGAAGGCCGCGGAG
>QWCE01004119.1_pt1 | contig 14887 bp, 11 predicted proteins | sample 1972531 | NCBI WGS metagenome assembly QWCE01 (sample SAMN09866716, study PRJNA288562) | Human gut metagenome isolate term4_stool, whole genome shotgun sequencing... | reverse complement strand
TCTTTCTTCCTCGTTTCTTTTTTCTTAATTACAAATTATATGCAGGTGATTGACCTCTGGCTCTTTTTCTGCTTTTACACCATTTTACGGACGTGACCTCCTGAAACCATCCACTACTTGCATTTTTGTCGGAAATTTGGAAAATCCGATTTTTCCATCCGTTTGAAACCACCCTTTTCCCAGAAAGGAGCTTTTATGCCCAGACCGGATGATTATCTGAGCCGCCGCGCGCACCTCGCCGGCCTCAGTGATGAAGAACTCTACGACCGCTTCTGGAAGCTGGCCGACGAGCTTGTCGATCCCATGCTCCAGGCGGGCAAAATTTATACCTCCCCCGCCGTAGAGCGCAGCGTTCTCCTGCGCATGGGCTTTTCCAGCATCGAAGCCAAGCCCATCGTGGACGGACTGCTGGAGCGCAAACTGCTCGGCCACGGTGCGGGCAACGCCGTCTGGCGTCTCGCCCGGGAGCTGAATCTGCCTGTCCGCGAAGCAGGTGTGGCCCTTTCCCAGGGCAAATACTGGGATAAAGTGGCCGAACTTTTTGAGAAGGGAGGCGACAAGCATGAGTGAGCATAAACTCGAAACGGCGAAAAGCATGAGTGACCTCAGTAAGAACAACACCGAAACGGCGAAAGCCATGAGTGAGAATAAACCCGAAACGAAGATGAATCAGCGGGCGGGACTTCCCGAACTTCATAAGGACGAACGCCTCGACATTCGCGCGATCCTCGACGGACTTGAAAACTACCACCCCGGCCGCCGCGCCTGGCACTGGCGTGAAGGACGCTGTGTGCCGCGCACCATCGGCGATTTTGAATACCACGAAAGCTCCGAGAGCCTCAAACAGTCGGTGCCGCTGCCCGGCAGCCGCGGCTTTGGCTACATCGACCCGCAGCCCGACTGCATCATCACCACGGAAATTGCCTCCGGTCGCTTTGAAGACGATATTCGCCGCATGCGCATGGCCGCCTGGAACGGGGCCGATCATATTATGGTCATCCGCACCGCAGGACAGTCTCATATCGACTCCCTGCTCGAAGGCACCACTCAGGGCATCGGCGGCATTCCCGTCACCCGCAAGCAGTGCCGCGCCACGCGCCGCGCTCTCGATCTCATCGAAGAAGAAATCGGTCGTCCTCTCAATTTCCACTCCTATGTCTCCGGGGTCGCCGGGCCGGACATCGCCGTCATGTTTGTCGAAGAAGGCGTGGCGGGCGTCCATCAGGACCCGCAGTACAACGTGCTCTACCGCAACATCAACGGCCTGCGCAGCTTTGTTGATGCCTGCGAATCCAAGGCCATCATCGCCTACGGCGGCATGCTGCAGATCGACGGCGCGCACAACGCCAACGCCACGGCCATGGAAGCCTGGAAGGTCATGCCCGAACTCATGGTGCAGCACGCCATCAACTCCCAATTCTCGCGGCGCTGCGGCATCAAGCCGGAAAACATCGCCCTCTCCACGGTGCCGCCCACAGCGCCTCCCGCGCCCTGCATGCGCCTGGATCTGCCCTACGCTGTGGCCCTGCGCGACCTCTTCCGCGACTTCAAGATGCGCGCGCAGCAAAACACCAAGTACATGGAGTCCGAGACGCGCGAAGCCACGGTGACGCACACGCTCAACATGATGATTTCCCGCCTGACCTCGGCGGACATCCAGTCCACCATCACCCCGGACGAAGGCCGCAACGTGCCCTGGCATTACTTCAACATCAACGCCATCAATACAGCCCGCCAGGCCCTCAACGGCATGGACGGCCTGCGCGAAATGGTGAAGCTGGACCGCGAAGGCCCCCTGGGTGAAAAAGTCCGCGAGCTCAAAGAACGCGCCATTCTCTTTATGGAAGAGATGATCGCCGTCGGCGGATACTTTGAAGCCACCGAAAAAGGCTTCTTCATCGACAGCGGCGAGTACCCCGAACGCAACGATGACGGCCTCACCCGCTTTAAAGAAGGCGGCATCGGTGCCGGAACCGTGGTGCTGCGCGAAGACGACTACTTCGCCCCGGTTTCCGTACACTACGGCAACAACCACATTCCGCCCCAGTTCAAAAAAGCCTCCGACGCCATCGGCGGAGACACCTTTGAAAAACCCGAAAAGATTATCTTTGTCGACGAACTTGACGAAGAAGACAACGTCAATAAGCGCATCACCGATAAGCAGAAATACTACGATCACAAAAACATCATCCGGCCGGAAGTGGAATGGCTGGCTGACGGCATCGTCACTGTTACGCTCTTCCTGCCCTGCGATGCCCGTCGTGCAGAATTTGCCGCCCTTGAATTCGGCAAAAAAATGAACCTCAAAGACTGCGTGGTCATTCACAAACAGGTCATGCAGCCCGCCGAAGGCACCTACATCGAAATGAAGGGTGAGCTGGACGTCGACGTCGACCTCAACAGCCTCGATATCCCCGAAGAGATTCCCGTGCTTTCCGCCAAAGAGATTCGTGACTTTGTGCACAAGCGCCCGATCACGGTTGTCGCCGCGACCGTCGGCAACGACGAGCACTCCGTCGGCCTGAAGGAAATCCTCGATATCAAGCATGGCGGGATCGAAGGCTTCGGCATTAAGTACCACTACCTCGGCACCTCAGTGCCCGTCGACAAACTCGTCGACGCCGCCATCGAGACCCATGCCGACGCGATTCTGCAATCGACGATCATCTCGCACGACGATATCCACATCAAGAACATGCACCGCCTGCACGACATCTGCGTCGAACGCGGCGTGCGCGAAAAACTGATCCTCATCGACGGCGGCACGCAGGTGACCAACGAGATTGCGGTAAAGGCAGGCTGTGACGCCGGCTTTGGCCGCGGCAGCCACGGCATCGACGTGGCTTCGTTTATTGTCAAAACCCTCCTGGCTCGCGAAGGCCAGCCTGAAGCCTGAGCTCAGCGAGACGCAGCTGCAGCGGAGCAAGCGAGCGCAAACGGCCGCGCGGCTCCAGCAGGACAACTCGCTCGGCCGGGCTCACACCGCCCTCGCTCCAACGTTCGCTTCGCTCACAATCGCTCGGGTCGGCGGCCCCGGCCCGGGCTTGGTGAGCAGAAATCTGAAAGCACGAAAGGCCCAACCCCCATGAATGTCGACGTCCTCGTCGCCGAAATTGGCAGCACCACCACCGTCGTCAACGCCTTTGACGGCCTGGCCAGCGAGCAGCCCCGCTTTGTGGGGCAGGGCAAAGCTGGCACGACCGTAGAGGCCGGAGATGTCTCCCTTGGCCTGGAAGAGGCCGTCGCCGATCTCCGGAAGAACCTCGCCGTGTCTGAGCTCCACTGGGGCCAGATGCAGGCGTCTTCTTCGGCGGCCGGCGGCCTGCGCATGACCGTGCACGGCCTCGTCTACGAGATGACGGTGCGGGCGGCGCGCGAGACCTGTCTCGGTTCCGGCGGGGTGATCAAATACGTCACCGCCGGTCGTCTGCGTCGCGCGGATATCCGCAAAATCGGGGAGATACAGCCTAACATCATCTTCCTTGCAGGTGGCACGGATTATGGCGAACGCGATACGGCGCTCGACAATGCCGAGCTGCTCATGGAGAACTTTCCGCGCATCCCCCTGATTTATGCGGGCAATGTGGCCAATCATGAAGAACTCAAGCTGCTGGCGGAGGACTTTGGCTGCAAGCTCTATCTCAGCGAGAACGTCTACCCCGAACTGGATCGCATCAACACCGAACCGGCCCGCCTCCTGATTCACCGTGTTTTTGAGCAGCACATCATCCACAGCCCGGGCATGGAGAAAATCCGCGAACTGGTGACCGGCCCGATTGTGCCGACCCCCGGCGCGGTCATGGAGGCGGCCATTCTGGCGGCGGAGAGCCTGGGCGATCTGCTCGTCTTTGATGTGGGCGGGGCGACCACAGACGTGCACTCCGTGACCGAAGGCAACCCCAACAACATCGAGTTCTCGCTGCAGGGCGAACCCCGGGCCAAGCGCAGTGTCGAAGGGGATCTCGGCGTTTTTGTGAATCGCCGTCATCTCCTTGAAAAGTTTACCGAAGAAGAACAACATAAGCGCATACCGGAGGCAGAGCGCCTCGTCGAAGAACTGAAAAAAATCCCCGAAACTCCTGAGCAGCTGGACTTTGCCGAAGCCCTTACGGAAAAGGCCTGCGCCCTTGCGCTGGATCGTCATGCCGGGCAGTGGGTCGAGCGCTTTACTGCGGACGGGGTGCGGCGATATATTGAGGGCAAGGATCTCACGGCCATTCAGCGGGTGATCGGCACGGGCGGTGCGCTGACCCGTCTGCCTCACGGCAGACAGATCCTGGAAGCCTTAATCCGTGCGCCGCGCGGCAAGAAGCTCCTGCCCCCGCCGGAAGCGGAGATCAGCATCGACCAGGACTACATCATGGCGTCGCTGGGGGTGCTCTGCAAAACCCATCCCGAAGCCGCGCTGAAGCTGCTTTTGCACAGCCTGGGCCTTGGCGACTGAGCGAGCCGCAGCCTTTTTTACCGCTTCCTGAAACGGTTGGCTGAGAGGCTGGCGCGGTGCTTCCATCAGGGAGCACAGTCAAATTGATATCGTTTTCGCCTGAGCCTGTGCAGGTGAATCTGGACAAAAGGCGCTCAGCAAGCCCCTTTTAAGTCCGGGACAAGATATATGGAGATGAAAGAAAGATGCACTATCCAGCATTGCTGATTGACCGGATCAAGCTTCGCGAGAACGCCGAAAAACTCTGCACGCTCTTCGCGCAGCAGGGCAAGATTTTTCACGCGGTGAGCAAATGCTTCTGCGCCTGGGAACCCATGCTCGAGGTGCTTGCCGACGGCGGCATCCATTATTTTGCTGACTCCCGTCTGGAAAATATGCGCCGTCTGCGCCCCTATTCTGAGCAAAGCCTGCTCCTGCGCCTGCCCATGATTTCCGAAGCCAAAGAGGTGGTGGCCGCCTGCGACATCAGCCTGAACTCCGAATGGGACACCCTCTGTGCGCTCTCGGACGCGGCTCTGACGCAGGGCAGAACCCACGGAGTCATCCTCATGCTGGAGCTGGGCGACCGCCGCGAAGGCGTCATGCCCGAAGACGCCGACCAGCTGATCGGCAAGATCATGAACCTCAGAGGGGTTCGCCTGATGGGTCTGGGCGTCAACTTTAACTGCTATGGCGGCATTATCCCCGACCGCGCCAAAATGGACGAACTGGCCGAGCTGGCCGTGCGCACCGAACAGCGCTACGCCATCGAGCTGCCCTATGTTTCCGGCGGCAATTCCGGCAGCCTCTACCTGCTCGAACGGGGCGAGCTGCCCGCCAGGGTCAACCATCTGCGCATCGGCGAGGCGCTGCTGCTCGGACGCGAGACCTCCTTCGGACACCGTATCGGCGGGCTGAATCAGGATGTGTTCAGTCTGCAGGCGGAGATCATTGAAAACAAGCGCAAACCCTCACTGCCGGATGGACAGAGCGGCCTCAACGCCCTGGGAGAAAAGGTCAGCTTCGTCGACAAGGGTCTCATCCGCCGGGTCATTCTTGCCATCGGCGCTCAGGATCTGAACCCTGCCGGTCTCGTTCCCCAGCTCAAAGGCGTGGAATTTCTCGGCAGCTCCTCAGATCACAGCATTTTTGACATCAGCGAGGTCAACCGCGAGCTGCGCGTGGGCGAGCCGCTCAGCTTCAGGCTGAACTATGCGGGCCTGCTCGCCGCCTTTACCTCGCCTTATGTGCACAAGGTTCTCGTATAGAAGAGCGTTTGACCTGAGCGTCGCCTGAGCTTCACCTGCGGCTCGCCTGCAAAAGTCTTCACGACCGTCTTGTCTGCCAAATGAGAGAACGGGTCAGAAGCGAGCGGCACGCGCTGTAAACCTGGCTTTTACAGGGTTTTTTAGAAACGAGGTCGTTTGTATGTCCATTTTAGATGAAGCATTTGCCGCTCAGTACGACAGCCAGCATGCCCGCGCCTGGGCAGAAATTTCCCCTTCGGCTCTGCGCAGCAATATTCGTGAAATCCAAAAGAAAATTCCGCCGACCAGCTCGCTTTGCGCCGTTGTCAAGGCCGATGCCTACGGCCACGGCGCGGTGGAGGTGGCCCGCATTGCCTGTGAGGAGGGTGCGCGCTTCCTCGCTGTGGCGACCCTTGAAGAAGCTCTTCACCTGCGCGAAAACGGTCTTAAATGCCCCATCCTGCTGCTCAGCGGCAGCGCCCCGGAGGCCGCCCCCATTCTTGCCGAAGAAGAGCTGCGCCAGTGCCTCTCTTCGACGGAGGAGGCCGCAGCCTACGCGCGCGAGCTGCGCGCCCATCCCGCGCCCAGTGGCCGCCCGCTGCTCGTCCACATCAAGCTCGACACCGGCATGGCTCGCCTGGGCTTTTCCGCCCGCGAAAACGATCAGGAGAAAACGATCGACGCCATCTCGGCTGCCCTGCAATTCCCGGAAATCAAGGCCGAAGGCATCTTCACCCATTTTGCCACTGCCTCAGATGAGGACACGCAGTACCGCGACCTCCAGTACAGCCGCCTGATGGCCGTCATCCAGGGCTGTGAGCAGCGCGGCCTTCACTTCGCCATCCGCCACTGCGCCAACAGCGCGACCATCGTCAAAGAACCCGCTTACGCCCTCGACATGTGCCGCGCCGGGATCATCCTTTACGGCGGCATCGACGGCGACTTTATGCGCCGCGAGATCAAGCTCACCCCCGTCATGCGCTTCGTCGCCAGAATCAGCACCGTGCGCGAACTGGAAGCAGGGGAGAGCATCAGCTATGGGCGCATCTTCACCACTGATAGGCCCATGCGCATCGGCGTCGTCGAAGCTGGTTACGCCGACGGCGTCCCCCGCATCCTCTCCAACCGCGCCATCTTCAAGCTGCACGGCAAAGAAGTGCGGCAAATTGGCCGCATCTGCATGGATCGCCTGATGATCGACCTCAGCAACGTGCCCGAAGCCCATATCGGCGACCAAGTTACCCTCTGGGGCGGCAGCGGCGAAAACGCCGTCGATCCCGAAGCCCAGGCCTCCCGCGCCGAAACCATCTCCTACGAACTCTTCTGCGGCGTCGCGCCCCGCGTTCCCCGCATCATTATCGACTAAGCGCTGGCTCCCATGTGGCACTCATTAGTGCCATTTTTGGCACTGATAACACCGTTTTGGCACCGATAGTGCCTTTTATAAACTTCAAATAGTAAGGTGAAACATTGCGAGCAGCATCCCCTATTAAACCGGACATTGCTGTTCGATGGAGAGTGTTAACTCATAGAAAAATCTGGGTACTTGTATTTAGGGACGTCTGTGCGATTATTTTTGCATCAGGAGATCGGCTTGAAGAGAGTGTTTTTTTATTTAAAATTGGATATTCAAAATGATGTATTTGTTAATTTATTGCAAAAACTGATATTTGAATTGACAATTTTGACCTTACAATTAAAATATAAGCATGAGCCATAAGAAGGAGGATACGAAGATGCTCCTGCAATTTAGCGTTAGCAATTTTATGTCTTTACGAGATGAAGTCATTTTGAGTATGTCCGCTAGTGATAAGGATCATGAGCATGAGGACGTACTCTTTTCCATTGGGAGTGAAAGAATTCTTCCTGTGGCGGCTATTTATGGTGCGAATGCCGCTGGAAAAAGCAATATTTTCAAAGCTTTAACCGCAGCAATCATGATTATTCGGCAATCGACATCACGGCAAATTGACGATCGCCTGCCGTGGATTGTGCCTTTTGTATTTGATGACAGCAGTGCTTATCAGGTGACGAAATTTGATTTTATTTTTACGACGAAAGGAAAGAAGTTCCAATATGGCTTCTCGGCTAATCGTGAAAAAATCGTTGATGAATATTTGTATGAATACAAATCAGCCTGGCCATCTAAAATTTTTGAAAGGACAAACACGTCTGATTACACTTTTACCAAAGCCAATGAAAAAGAATTCAGGGGCTATGTCGAGAAGAATACCGAGAATAAATTGTTTCTCGCAACGGCAACAGCCTGGAATTGCAATAAGACCAAAGATGCCTACATGTGGTTCGCAAATGGGATCGATGTCTACGATGTAAAAAACACAGAATTTATTGGCTTGTCTACAATTTCAAAAGGGAGCAATGACTTAAAGGAATACCTGTTGGATACACTGAGAAAAGCGGATTTTAATATTGATTCGTATAGTTTTAATGTAAGAAAAATCAGCCTGGAAGATTTAAAGCAGAGTTACCTTTCTGATGCATTTCCAGAAATACTCAAGTTGGCCGATCCTGAAATGGACAGCAGACAATATGAAATAAGGACCAAGCATAATATTCAAACTGAGAAGGGCGTGAACAAAACATATGAGCTTCCCTTTATTGCGGAGTCCGAAGGAACACAAAGGATGTTTTTTCTTGCTGCCCTGATCAAATCAGCCATGGATGCAGGCAAAACCATGTTCATCGATGAAATTGATTCCAGCCTTCATCCGATCCTGGTTAAATTTATTATCAACATGTTTAATGACAGGAACAGCAATCATGGTAAGGCACAGTTAATATTCAGCACGCACGACGTTAGCCTGTTAAGCCTGGATTTGTTTCGCCGCGATCAGATTTATTTCGTTGAAAAAAGTCATACTTCTGCTGTTACGACTTTGTATTCCCTGGATGAGTTTTCGCCCAGAAAAACGGAGAACGTACGGAAAGGCTACCTGCAGGGAAGATATGGTGCTATCCCCGTAATTGATTCGGGAGACACATTATGGTGAAACGCCAGGGGCAGAAAAAACGTGGTATACCTAAATATACCCGCAAAAAGATTATCCTCCTGGGCGTTGAAGGAGATAATAAAACAGAACGTCATTATTTCAACCATTTCAATCGCCTGCAGGCGAAGTACGTTATTCGTTTTGCAAAAGGTAATGAAACTGACCCAGTAAATATTGTCGCAAATCTTGCGCGAGATATCGAACAAGCCGGAACTGATTCATTCACCAGAGGTGACATCGCCTATGCGGTATTTGATACGGATACCTGTCAGCACAAAGAAGCGGCCATTCAACAGGCCGTAAGGACGGCACGAAAAGCTGGGATTAAAATCGCGATTTCAAATCCGTGTTTTGAGGTGTGGTTTATTTGTCATTTTGATCATTGTACGTCGGCATTCTGTTCCAATCGTGCTGCTATTCAAAAGCTCAAAACTTATATTCCTGAATATGAAAAAAATGTCGATGTTTTCCCGCTCTTATTCAACTATATTGAAGAAGCGATCCACAGAGCTGAATATCTGAGAAATATGCATAAAGAGCAGGGACACACGCGATCAATCGACATGAACCCAATGACCGATGTCGATATGATCGTTAAACTCCTGCTTAAATGAGTAGGCCCTGACGAGTGCCTCTCATGAGATCAGCGAGAGGATGGCGTCCTTTTCGCTGAGATCGTAGTAGTGGTCAATCTGATGGGCGAGAAAGTTGACGCGCGTGAGGATTTCTTTACGTGTGATGATGCCGAGAAAAAGGCCGTGGTCATCGACAATACAGACATAGTTGTAATCGACGAGCTTGTGCAGGACGTCTTCGAGGTCGTAGGGCTGCTGCAGCACGCCGACGCGCGTGTTCATGACTTCACCGACGGTCATGTCTTCAAGCTGATCCCAGTTATATTCGGTGCTGGTTTTAATGCCGCTGAGAATCAGCGGTGTGCTGATGGAGCCGACTAGCCGCTGCTCGCGGTCGAGCACGGGGATGACGCTGTAGCCCACGGTAGAGAGAAGCATGAGGGCGTGCAGCAGTTTATTTTCAGAGCGCACGGTGGCGCACTCACTGGCTTCAATCATCAGAGGATGATCGTCATAGAGTAAAAGTCGTTCAATGGCTTCGTTAATCATGGAGAACCTCCATTTCTGCTTCCGATCCAAGCATAATGCACAAATGTGGCGTAATCAAGAAGTGAACTTGTCATATTTACAACAAAAAATGACAAACGCGAAGGGAGCAAAAGCGACAGTTAAGCTTCAGTCAATCTACAATGCAATCAGGCTACAATACGATCAAGCGACAATGAAGGCAACATAAGCAAAATACAACGCAAATAAGGAGACTATAAAAAATATTAAAAAAAGAAGGCCGTGGAACGCCGCGAAGACCCTTGCCTGTGCCGCTGAGCTTCGATACGACGATTAAGCTGTGACTTTGTGTAAACAAGTGCTCATGCTCCTGTGACAAAGCTGTAAAAGAGAGCGGGAAAAGCAAGTACAAAAGTACCATGACGAAAGAAGCGGCCGGACTAAACTACAAACACAGCCGAGATGAACGCGGCTGTAACACCTGAAAATTTTTAGGAGGAAACTACAAATGAAAAAATTATTTGTCATTCTGCCTCTCGTGCTCGTTCTGATTCTGAGCAGCATGGCAGTCTTTGCAGACGACAAAACGGTAGACGTTTCCGTCGCTTGCCCCTACGTCGGCGAACCCCTTAGCTTCGGCTCCCTGGATCCTCAGCAATGCGACGCTTCCTGCGTCCCTGTCTGGGTTGCAGTTCTCGACAACTCCTGCATCCCCGGCGGTATCCTCGGCGGCAAAGGCCAGACCAAGGTTGCCAAGATCGCTTCCTTCCCCTTTGGCAAAGCTCCTGTGGCCACGATCAATGCGACCCTCGGCAGCGTTGCGACTCCTCTGAGCATTGCTCAGTCCGTCATCGCCAACGATGCCCGTTTCGCCGGCTACAGAATCCCTGATCCTCAGCTCAGCTATGTCTATGAAGTGACTGCTAAACAGTATGCTCCTCTGAGCTGGCTCAAGGGCGAAAATGACAAGTTCAAAGCTGATTGGCAGGCCGAAGTTGCTAAAAACATCCCCGCAGCTCTCAAAGCGGTCGTGGAAGACAAAAAACTGCCTGCGTTAGCAGATCCCGCCGAAACTGATGTTCATACCTATTGGACCAACAATCAGAATGACGAAGCTAAGAAAAAACAGCTCACCGACGTCTATGCTCAGGAATTCCTGCTCGCTGCCGCTGTTCAGGAAAAAGCTGAAGAACTGGCCAAAGGTATGACCGGTGAATACGAAGTCAAGGGCGTCCTCGTCATCGTCGAGCCTGCGAACTACAACGTCACCATCACCCATCACATCATCCGTGACGGCAAAGATACCCAGATGCAGGCGACTGCTCTCTGGACCCGTGACGACATCCTCCGTGTCTCCGACATCCCGACCGACTGGCTGCTGGATGGCAAGGGCTACTTCACCGATCTGAAGTATGATCCTGCTCAGACCGTGATCAATGCTGTCTCCGACAACAAACTTCTGACCATGGGCCAGAACTTCATGGCTGGTTACACGGTTGATCTGTACTATGTCGCCGCTCAGGAAGGCGATCAGGTTGACGCCGCTAAGGCCGCCAGCAATGTGGCCGCCGCTGCTCAGCTCCCCGCCACTGGCGCTGCTGACACCCTCTATGTCGCTCTTTCTTCTCTGGCACTCGTCGTCCTCGGCGTTTTCCTGAAGAAATAATCAGCGAATAGATTAGCAACAACTGTCGTTCAACAGTTAAACGTTCACTTAAAGGGACCCGCAAGGGTCCCTTTTCGTATGGAAAGACATGCAGGAACAAGCTGCAATAAGTGTTATATTTCATTACCTCAATTAAAGTTTCAGGCGGTTGTGCAAGACCTGAGCACGTTTCAAATCAGTACTGTCAATTGTCCTGTGCACTTTCTTGAATCTCCTGGTGTTTTTTCGATTCCCCCAATCCGAATAATCTTTTGACGAAGGGTTTATGAAAGCGTAATTTCATCTGCACTTCTTTTTTTCGTCATAATTCCCTGCTAGAATACCAAACATAGTCTTCCACAGCCTGACAGGCTGAGCGCTCTGACTTTCGTTTTTGAAGGGATGGGTGCAGGGAAGGCAGAGGGATTCTCTTGTGAATCCAGTGATAACTCACAGGTGATGTAAAGATTCTGGAACTTTTATGAATCCGGATCATTAATGAATGAAGCATTAAGGAGAATATTATGATGAATCGCATGAAGACGCTGACGCTTTTTACGCTCAGTTTCGTTTTGATTTTCGCTCTTGCGCTGATCCTCAATACGCAGGGCGTTTCGGCTCTTACCGCCAACGAAAGCTGGGCCACGACGCCATGGGGACAGTCCAATAAGCCGAGAACCACGCCCAATTATGGCTATCCTCAGGGTTCAATGCCTTACGGCTATCCCCAAGGCACTATGCCTTACGGCTACGCCCAGGGACAGATGGCGCCGGGAAATCTGCTGGGTCTTTATTTTCAGAATCAGCAGCCCTTTTTGCAGGCTCAGCCCCAGCCCCGCTATAGCCAGATGACAACCCCTCAGCTGATTAATCCTGGTTTTGCATACGGCCAGTTTGGTCAGTACGGTCAGGCAGGGTATTTGCAGGGAGCGATGCAGCCTTATCAGTGCAACAGCCGCGGCTGCCAGCTGGCCAGGCAGAACGCCTATACAGCAGGCTATGGCAGTAACCAGCAGTACAACCTCATTTACGATAAGGACAGCAAAACCTATCATTTTGAGGAGCGCAAAGCCCCTAAAAACCGCTCTTACTGGGGCAACAGCAATGCCAATTACAATCTGGTATATGATGAAAAGACCAAAACCTATCATTTTGAACAGCGTCCGGCATCAAAGACGCAAAACCAGTATCCGTCTTATAACCCCTACGGAATCAATCCCTATTACCCCAATGGCATGAGCGCTTATCCGGGAACCCAGGGTTCAATGGCGAATCGTCCCTACGTGAACTATTTGGCCTCGACGCAGAACCCGCAGAATCCTGCTGCAAGGAACCTTTCGCAAACTTCCTCGAGCTACAACCTCTTCCAGTATGCCAACCCCTACAGCTATCAGCTGAATTACGGTCAGGCCACGACCCCGGTCATGGTCAATCCGCTGAGCGGCCAGTCCACCATCAACACGATGATGGATGACCCCACCCGTCCGGTGGTGCGCCCCTATGTGGTGACTTTCGGCAATCATTAAGGGAGAGCGGCCAGGCTGTTCCAAAAAAGGAATAGCACCGACATGAGAAACGGTGTTTAAGCTTACACATTTAATAGTTGGGTAAAGCTTTAGCATTCTAAATGAGTGGGAAAGCTCTTCAACATCGAAGATCAGGGGAGGCGCAAGCCTCCCCCTTTTTGTCTCAGGAGTTTCACCTTGTTTACAGCTTCGAGACGAATTTTAATCAGAATGTTGCAGGGCTGTAACATTGCCTTGATAGCATTTTGCCATCAGGAGAAGGAGATCCACCATTTTTGGTGTTTCAAACTTCTTTCCTTATGGCCAGCGGGGCACAGCTCTCGTATGGCCTCAGAGTTCAAAAGCACCGGCTTTGCCGGAACCGCGCTGCCATCTGAACGATGCCCGCGCAAATCACAAGTCAAAAATCATTAGGCTGAAATCTGAGCAGCACATGTGAATAAAGGAGCGATTTATGAAAAAACGTTCGCACAAATTATTTTTATTTTTAATGAGCCTTGCTCTGCTCCTCGCCTTTGCCTCTTTCCCGCTGGAAAGCCAGGTTTCGGCGACGGGAGTTCCCGGTATCACCTACTATTACAATGGCGTTCCGGTCGGCACAACAGGCGGCAATACAGGCTGGCAGCAGCGCTCGCCCTGGCCCGGCACGCAAGGTTCCTCCTATGCGCGCCCCGTCAACACCGGCACGCAAAGCTATGCTCTTGTCCCGAACGGCCAGGGTGGCTATTCGTTGGAGGCGGTGCAGAAATACAGTAATGGCGGCTTCACTATTGGCAACCAGCAGTCCATCCCCCGCGGCTATCATTACTACATTGTTGATCAATGGGGCACCAGCAAATTGATGAGCGATGCCGAAGCCGCTCTCAGGGGCTATCGCCTTGACCCCCTGCGTAACAACGGCTTCACTGGCAGTAACAGCGGCAGCAACAGTACAGGCAAAAGCAAATCCAACACCTGGGAATCCGGCGACTATGTGATGGTCTACGAAAATGGTGAGAAAGTGCCGCGCCGCCTGGCCGAAAATAAAATTTTCAACTGGGATTACAACAATCCCACGGTCGACAAAAACGGCAACCTCGTCTTCAAGCCTGTTGTCAAGAACAGCGGATGGACGAATACGGGAAGCTCATCCTCCAACTGGGCCACGAATCCCAACTGGTTTACACAAAAAGACAATCGCAGCAGCTCTTCGTCGAACTGGGCCACTGATCCCAACTGGCTTTCGAGAAAAAGCAATCCGACTTATAATCCCTGGGGCGGCACCTCGCCTCAGCCGCAGGGTCCTACGACCGGTGGCGTCTCCTACAACAGCAACGGCTGGGTGCGGGTGGCAAATCCCAACGGCATCACCAGCTATTATGCGCCGGGCACCTATAACCCCAATCAGCCGGGTTCCTATGCGGCTCCGCTTAAGACCGTGACGCCGCAGCCTCAGTACAGAGGAACGACCCCGCAGTATCCGCAGAATCCGCAGTATCCCCAGTATCCGCAATATCCGCAGTACCCGCAGTATCCGCAGTACCCGCAGTATCCCCAGTATCCCCAGGCCGGTACAACAAATCCGGTCACTCCGCAGGTCGGCTACTATGGCGCTCCGATCGTCAGCGGCAATAACACGCCTATGACCTCAGGTAGCTATAACATCTATCAGTACGCGAACTCCCCGATTCTGCAGCTCATGAACGGTCATTAGTCTGAAAGCTCATGGAAGGCCGGCCGTATACTCATGAACAGTTGCCCGGTAACCCATGAATGGTCGACCGGCAAGTCATGAATGGTTTATTATCCCGCAGTTAGAGATTTGGCTCGGATAGCTTAGGCCATAATAAGCTCAAAAATACGGAGTTGTCTCATAATGGTGTGCTCCCTGTCAAGAGGACAATTAAAAATGTAAAGATTCACAAATGCCTGTCGTTCTTAACGGCAGGCATTTCTATGCGGCGGTAAAGAGTG
>QWCE01004117.1_pt1 | contig 14888 bp, 13 predicted proteins | sample 1972531 | NCBI WGS metagenome assembly QWCE01 (sample SAMN09866716, study PRJNA288562) | Human gut metagenome isolate term4_stool, whole genome shotgun sequencing... | reverse complement strand
GTTTGCTGTTGGAAAAGCGGTTGGTAAACTCAAAGCCGTTGTCCGTCTGGACACACTCCACTTTAATGCCGCGGCGGGCATACTACACCGTCAGCTTGCGGAGAAAGTCCGCCAAGGAGTAGGTAGCCTGCTCCGGATAGGCGGCGAGAAAGCGCAGGCGCGTGAACTCATCGATGGAGGTATATTGGAACAAACGAAGCTCCGGATCTGCGATGCACTTCTGAGACACAACCTTCACATCTACCTGAACGCGCTCTCCGGGATGGGTCATCTGCTCATAAGGCTTTACTTTTTCCTTCTTTTTCTGCTTTTTCGCAGGGAACAGTCCCTGCCTGCGCATAACACGGAACAGGCTTTCCGGACGGCGGGTATAGCCCCGCTGCCGCAGACGGTGCCAGAGCTCGATCATGCCCAGCGTTGGATTTCTGCGGCGCATATCGAGGATGAGTTTCAGCTCATCTTCTGTGTGCTGGTTTGGATGGCTGTGCGGGCGTCTGGATCGGCAGGCAAGGGACGCCGCACTTCCGTCCCAGCGCTGCTTCCAGAAGTAGATATACGACCGGCTTTTGTTGTACTTCCGACTGGCGCAGCTCACGCCGTATTTCTCTGCGTACTTCATTAGGGATTGCTTGTAGGCCATGTCTTGTGTTATACTTTTGCTCATGAGGAATATGGTCTCCTTCCGGTAAAGTTGGTGTGACAACTTAACTTTAACTCATGAGACCCTATCTCTCATATCTTTTTTGCTATAGTCCAAAATGTATTCTAGTCCTATACGTTTTTTTCGCCGAAGCGTGGGATACATATTGCGTTTTATGCCCTTATCTGGTACAATATACGGATAAGGGCGTTTTTATATCCTTTCGACAGAATGGGCGGATACGATGAAAAAGACTTCCCATGCGGGACATACCGGGCAGGCAGCACTCAGCGCGCTGCTGGAAATATCGCTGGCGGTCGTGCCGGCGCTGCTGTTCTTCTATACATACGTTCACCATTACCCGTCAGCGACGTTTTTTCTGCGGGGCAATGTGCTGTTCTTCGTTGTCTATTTCGCGATCCTCGTGCTGTTTATGACGATCTACGGCAGCTTCAGCGTCCGGAAATACCGCACGCGGGAGCTGGTGTTCGCGTTCGGCCTTTCGAGCTTTTTCACGGACACCATTGCATATTTCCTCATGTGCATGATCGCAAAAATGCTCCTGCCGCCGAAGTACGTCATCCTCACGCTGCTGCTGCAGTGCCTCGTGGAGACAGGGATTTTTATTCTCGCCCGCATTCTGGCCGACCGGCTCGAGCCGCCGGCGTTGGCGCTGCTGATCGTGCCGGAGAAGGATGCCGAGGAGAACGTCCGCAGCAAGTTTGACCGCCGCCGCACGCGCTACTCCATCGACCGCGTCGTTTCCGCGGATATGCCATGGGAGAAGCTGTGCGAGATTATGCACTCCTACACTACAGTCGTGCTGATGCCGATGGAAAAGGAGCTGCGCCGCCGCATTATGGACGACTGCTTCTGGCACGGCATCGCCATCATGCTCAAGCCGGATATGCAGGACATCATGGTAAACTGTGCCGACACGGTCATCATGAGCGATGTGCCGCTCTGCGCCGTGCACACCGGCAACCACGACCGCGGCTATCTGACGGCGAAGCGCGTGCTCGATATCGTTGCGTCCGTATGCGGCCTTATCATTTGCAGCCCGATTTTCCTTGCCGTTGCCATTGCCATCAAAATTCAGGACGGCGGGCCGGTATTTTACCGGCAGAAGCGTCTCACGCTGAACGGCAAGCCGTTTTACCTTACCAAGTTCCGCAGCATGGTCGTGAACGCGGAATCCGCCACCGGCGCGGTACTGGCCGGGAAGAGCGATTCCCGCATCACGAAGGTGGGGGAATTCCTCCGCGCCACGCGCATCGACGAGCTGCCGCAGCTTCTCAACATTCTCAACGGCGATATGACGCTCGTCGGCCCTCGTCCGGAACGGCCGGAGTTTTATCAGAAATACTGCGCCGAGTACCCGGAGTTCGCCTACCGCCTGCGGGCCAAGGCCGGTCTCACCGGCTACGCCCAGCTCTACGGGAAATACAACACCACCTTCGCGGACAAGGCGCTGCTTGATATGTACTATATCCAGAAGGCGTCCTTCCTCTGGGATCTGCAGCTCATTTTCTATACGCTGAAGATCATCTTCGTCAAGGAGAGCACCGAGGGCGTGGAAACCAAACCCGCCGAGCCGGAGAAGAAAGAACCGGCCTGCGCCGGAGAAAGCAAATAATTTCGTAACCGAGACCGCAAGGTCTCGGTTATTCCTATTAAGGATTGCATTTTCCGTGGTTTATTGGTAAAATACCTTGATAAACTATACAGATCATCGGAAGGAATAGGGAAATGGGCGAACGGAGTCTCATCAGTGTGGTCGTGCCGGCGTGGCGCGCCGAAAAAACGCTTGCCGCCACGCTCGATTCCATCCTCTTGCAGACATGGCGTGAGCTCGAGGTGCTCGTCGTGGACGATGCCTCGCCGGACGGAACACTCGCTCTGGCACAGAGCTATGCGGCGAAAGAGCCGCGCGTCCGTGTGATCGCGCAGCCGGAGAACGGCGGCGTATCGAAAGCGCGCAACCGCGGTGTGCGCGAGGCGCGGGGCGAATGGATCGCCTTTCTCGACAGCGACGATCTCTGGGTGCCCGAAAAGCTCGAGCGCCAGATGGCGCTCGCGGCGCAGCACCCGGAAGCGGGCCTCTTTTTCACGGGCTCGGCGTTCATTTCCGAAGACGATCACAAATACGGCTACACGCTCTCCGTGCCGGGGCGCGTGAATTACCGCCGTCTGCTCGGGCAGAATGTTATTTCCTGCTCGTCGGTTCTCGTCCGCCGGGAGCTGATGGAGAGATTTCCCATGGGGAACGACGTCATCCACGAGGATTTCGCCGTCTGGCTGAAGATCCTCCGCGAAGAGCCATGGGCCTACGGCGTAAACGAGCCGCTGCTCGTTTACCGCGTGTCGCGCTCGTCCAAATCCGGCAACAAGCTCAAGGCCGCGCGCATGACGTTTGGAACGTATCGCTACGTCCGCGTCCCGCTGCCGCTCGCGGTCTGGAGCGGCGTACTGTATACCGTCCGCGGCATCCGGAAATTCCGCGCCATCGGCGCGTCGCTGACGGACGAGACCTTTGCGCTTCCTGCGCCGGAAGCCGGATCGGAGATAAAATGAAAAGAGTATGTCATCTTACCAGTGCGCATAACAGCGACGATACTAGAATATTTCACAAGGAATGCGCGTCACTTGCCGAAGCAGGGTATGAGGTTTATCTTGTTGCCCCCGGAGAGAGCCGCGAGGACAAAAATGTTCATGTGATCGGCGTTGGAGATAAGCCGCATGATACATGGAAGAGACTGCTGTTTTCCGGCATTTCCAAACACGTCGAAAAAAAGGCAGAAGAGCTGGACTGTGATCTGTATCACATTCACGATCCGGAGCTTCTTCCGGTGGGACTGCATTTGCTGCGAAAGCATAAGACCGTCATTTTCGACAGCCACGAGGACACGCCGGGACTGATTCTGGAAAAGAACTGGATTCCTGCAAAGGAACTGGTATCCAAAGTTTTTCGGTTGTATCAAAATACGGCGCTGCGTCGGTACAGCGCCGTCATTTCTGTGACGCCGCACATATGCGATATGCTTCGCAAAGTCAATCCGCACACGGTCATGGTGACAAACTATCCCGTCATAGAGCCGGTTCCGCCAGTCCCGGAGGAAGAAAGGACACACTCGCTCTGCTGCGTTGGCGGCGTGCGTGACGAATGGTCGCACCGGCAGATCCTGGAGGCAATCAAAGATATTCCCGATTTGACATATGAGCTTTACGGCCCAGAGCCAGTCCCCGGATATGCCGATGGTCTCAGCAAGGGACCCGGCGGGGAAAAGCTCCGTTATCACGGACGCATTGCACATAGCGCGGCGCTGCCGGCCATTCGGAAAAGCCATATAGCGATGGCGCTCTGCCAGTATTCCGTCAATACGGGCGGCATGCTGGGAAGTTTGGGAAACAATAAGCTTTTTGAAAACATGATGTGTGCGCTTCCGGTGATCTGCACCGACTACACGCTCTGGAAAGATATAATCTCCCGATATCATTGCGGGATCTGTGTAGACCCAAACGACGTTTCGGCCATCCACGAGGCGGTGGAAACGCTACTGCGTGATCGAGAACTTGCTGAAACCATGGGAAGAAACGGCCGCACGGCGGCCGAGCGGGAGTTCAACTGGGATAGTCAAAAGAAAGAGTTGCTTGCGCTGTACGAAGAGCTGCTGTCTCTCAAAGGAGAATGATCCATGCTGGATGAATCCACATATCGCCGTATAAAAAAAGAATATGGCTTTCCTGCCTATATTTTTGATTCCGACCGGTTCTGCGAAAACTATCGCCTGCTCACGGAGGGCATGAGCGCCGCTTATGCGCCCTACCGTGCGGCCTATTCCTACAAAACCAACTACACGCCCCGCATCGTTTCACTGGTGCGCTCGCTCGGCGGCATGGCGGAAGTTGTCTCCGGCATGGAGTATGCTCTGGCGCGGCGCGTCGGCAACGCGCCGGAGAATATTCTCTTCAACGGCCCGTGCAAGGGAGAGGACGGAATTGCCGCGCTGCTCGACGGTGCATGCATCATCATCGATAATGCGGAGGAACTCGCCGCGGTGCTCCGCGCGGCATCCGCTCACCCGGAATGCGTCTGTCATACGGCGCTGCGGCTGCATGTCGATATCGGCAGCGGCAAGCCCTCGCGCTTCGGTCTGTGCGCCGAACCGGAGTATCTGAAAACGCTCGCCGCGCGGCTGCGTGCGGCGGGGAACATCTCCTTTGACGGCATCCAGTGCCACATCAGCGGCAGCCGCAGCATTGCCGGATGGGAGAGCCGCGCGAGAGTCATGCTCGCGCTCGCACGGGAGCTTTTTCCGGATGCACCGCCGAAATTTATTGATCTCGGTAGCGGCATGTTCGGCCGTCTGCCGGAGGAAATGCGCGCTTCGTTCGGCCAGAGTATCCCGACGTTTGCCGAGTACGGCGCGGCGGTCGGTACGCTTTTTCGGGCGCAGTACGGCGCGCTGCCGGTAAGCGAACGCCCTGCGCTCATCACGGAGCCGGGTACAACGCTCGTGGCCGACACGATGCAGTTTGCCGCGCCCGTAACGGCGATCAAATCCCTGCCGGGGAACGACTGCGCGGTGCTCGACGCGAGCATCCATACCGCCGGCGTCATCTCGCAGATGCGAAATCTCCCGCTGCTCGTGCTCGACGCGAAAACGCCGCGGGAAAATCTGAATTTCACCGGCTACACCTGTCTCGAATACGACATCCTGTACCGGGGCTACACCGGGCCACTGGACGTTGGCAGCAGCGTGATCTTCGATAACATCGGCTCCTATTCCAACGTTCTCAAGCCGCCGTTCATCCACCCGGACGTGCCGATGATCGAGTACCGCAAGGGCGACGATTCCCTGCGTCTCATCAAGCGGGCGCAGACGGCGGAGGAAATATTCGCTCAGTATGTTTTAGAGGAGTAAGAAAGAGCTATGAAAAAATGCACGGTTCTCATGACCGGCTGCGGCGCGCCGGGCGCGCCGGGGATCATCCGGTGTCTGCGCAAAAACGGCGAGCGGGACATCCGCATCGTTGCCGTAGACCGCAATGAAAACGCCGGTGCGCGCGATCTTGTCGATGTATTTTATACCGTTCCCTCGGCGGAAAAGGAGGACTTCCTTCCCGCCGTGCTGGATATCTGCCGCCGTGAGAGCGTGCAGGTCGTCATCCCCATCGTGACGCGCGAGCTCATGAAATTTGCCCGCGCGCGAGCGGAGTTTGAGGCCCTCGGCGCGAAGGTATCCGTGATGGAGCCGGACAAGCTGGAGATCGTTAATAACAAAGCACACCTGCTCGATGCAATGCGCGCGCATGGCCTGCGCATGCCGGAGTACCGGCGCGTGCATACCGTGGAGAAGCTGAAGGCCGCCGTCTCCGCGCTGGGCTATCCGGAAAAGGCGTTGTGTGTCAAGGCGGCGGTCGGCAACGGCAGCCGCGGCATCCGCATGCTCAACGCGAACATTTCGCGCTTTGACCTTTTCTTTGAGCAGAAGCCGAACTCCATGTTCATCAGCTATGAGGAGCTGATCCGCACGCTCTCCGAGCGGGAGACCATGCCGGAAATGCTCGTTATGGAATACCTCCCCGGCACCGAATACAGCGTTGATTTTCTTGCCGACCATGGTGAGCCGATCTATACGGTATCGCGCCGCGGCCTCTCGGTCGTCACGAGCAACATGATGTCGCTTGTCGTGGACGACAATCCGGCAGTCAAGGAAATCTGCACGCAGGTCGTGCGCTCTCTTGAGCTCGACGGCAATTTCGGCTTTGATCTTCTCTATAATGCCAACGATGAAACGCCATATGTTATCGAGATCAATCCGCGCCTGACCGCGGGCGTTGTTTCGTGCGCGGCGGCGGGTGTCAACCTGCCGTATCTCGGTATTAAGCGGCTGCTCGGCGAGCCGCTGCCGGAGCTGACGCCTCATTTCGGCACGCGTATGTCCCGGCGGTATCAGGAGGCGTTTTTCGACGCTGCCGGAAACCGACTTGACTGGTAAAGGAGCTGACGATATGAAGAAAGTTCTAGTCCTCGCCCCGCACACCGACGACGGCGAGCTCGGCTGCGGCGGAACGGTGGCACGGCTGCTGGAGGAAGGCTTCGAGGTGCATTTCGCAGTGTTCTCCACCTGTGCGGAGTCCGTCCCGGCGGGCTTTCCGGCGGACGAGCTGAAAACGGAGTTTCTCTCCGCCATGGAGAGCTACGGAATACCGGCAGAACAGCTTATCCTTTTCGATTTTCAGGTTCGTCATTTCCCGGCGCACAGGCAGGAGATTTTGGAAGAGCTCGTGCGGCTCAACCGGCGCATCGTGCCGGATCTCGTGCTTGCCCCGTCGTTGCACGATGTGCATCAGGATCACCATACCATCGCCGAGGAGGCCATCCGGGCCTTCAAGCGCACGAGCATCCTCGGCTACGAGGAGCCGTGGAACAACCTGACGTTCAACAATCAGGTATATGTCACGCTTGAAGAACGCCATGTAGAAAAGAAGATCGCCGCTGTGGAGCGGTATATCTCACAGCGTGGGCGCATTTATGCCTCCGGCGAGTATATCCGCGCACTGGCCATGAGCCACGGCGTGCAGATCGGACGGCAGTACGCCGAGGTCTTTGAGACCGAGCGCTGGATCCTCTGACAAGCACAGACATCCGGCGCGCAAAAGGAAAGGAACGCCATGAAAAAGATCCTGCTGGTTTTCGGCACGCGGCCGGAGGCCGTGAAAATGTGCCCGCTCGTGCAGGAGCTGCGCGCCCGGCGCGAAATAAAAACCGTTGTCTGCGTCACGGGACAGCACCGCGAGATGCTCGACCAGATCCTTGCAACGTTTTCCGTCGTGCCGGACTACGATCTCTCCGTTATGAAGGATTCGCAGACGCTCTTTGACGTAACAACCGGCGTTCTCGAAGGGCTCAAGGGCGTGCTGGAAGCGGAAAAGCCGGACATCGTCCTCGTGCAGGGCGACACGACGACCGCCTTTGCCGCCGCGCTCGCGGCCTATTATCTGCGCATCCCGGTGGGGCATGTGGAGGCCGGGCTGCGCACGCGGGATATCTACAGCCCCTATCCTGAGGAATTCAACCGGCAGGCGGTGTCCATCGTCAGCCGCTACAACTTTGCGCCCACGGAGCAGGCAAAGGAAAATCTTCTCGCCGAGGGGCGCGACCCCGGCACGATCCATGTGACCGGCAACACGGTCATCGACGCGCTGAAAACGACCGTTCGCGCCGACTATACCCATCCGGAGCTCGCATGGGCGGCAGGGAAGAGGCTCATTCTCATCACGGCGCACCGTCGGGAAAATCTCGGCGAGCCGATGCGCCACATGTTCCGCGCCATCCGCCGCGTGCTCGATGAGCATGACGATGTCCGCGCGATCTACCCCATCCACCGCAACCCCGCCGTGCGCGAAACGGCGGCGGAGGTGTTCGGCGGCGACGAACGAATCCATATCATCGAGCCGATGGATGTGCTGGATTTCCATAATTTTCTCGCGCGCAGCTATCTCGTGCTCACCGATAGCGGCGGCATTCAGGAGGAAGCGCCGAGCCTCGGCAAGCCGGTGCTCGTCATGCGCGATACGACCGAGCGGCCCGAGGGCGTCGCGGCCGGAACGCTCCAGCTGGTAGGCACACGGGAGGAAACGATCTACGAGAGCTTCACGGAGCTTTTGGATAACGCGGCGGCGTACGAAAAAATGAGCCGTACCGCGAACCCCTACGGCGACGGCCGCGCCTGCCGCCGCATTGCGGACATTCTTGCAGGAGAATAACGGATGAAAATCCTCATTGCAGCCTCTGGCTTTGACAGTCCGAGAAAACACGAAGTAAATATTTTTGCTCTAGATCAGGCCAAAGCGCTGCGGGATGCCGGACACGATGTCCGCTTTGCCGCCGTGGACACGCGGTCGATCCGCCACTCCCGTCCGTGGGGGTGTTATCGATACACGCTGGACGGCATACCCGTTTATTACGCTTCGGTTCCCTGCGGCGCGCTGCCGATGGGGCTTCCGGAGCTGGCCGGACGGCTGGCGGCCTCCGGCATCCGTCGCGCCATAGCAAAGGATGGTTGGAAGCCGGACATTATCCACCAGCATTTCGGCTTTGAACTTGCCGCGATGGCGGAGCGGGAGGGCATTCCGTTCGTTTTCACTGAGCACTCCTCCCTGCACAACCGTGCGCTTTCACTGGAGAAGGCGGAACATCTGAAAAGAAAATATGAGTGCTGTGCCGCCGTGCTGGCGGTCAGCCGGGCGCTTGCGAAAAACATGCGCGCCAACACCGGGGTCGAAGCTGTTGTCGTACCCAATATCGTGGATACGGCGCGGTTTGCGCCGAAGAGGATCGCGCATGAGCGCTTCACTTTCGTGTCGGCGGGCAATCTCATCCCGGTGAAAAATATGGCAGGGCTTCTCCGCGCGTTTGCCGCACTGGACGGCGAGCCGAAACTAGTCATTTTCGGCGATGGAACAGAGAGCGGCGCGCTTCGCACGCTGTGTGCCGGGCTGGGGCTGGAAGAGCGTGTTGCCTTTCGCGGCCACTGTCCGCGGGAGGAGCTCGCCGAAGCGTATGCCGCGGCGGACTGCTTTGTGCTGGCGTCGAGGAGCGAAACATTCGGCGTAGCGTACATCGAGGCGATGGCGTCGGGGCTTCCCGTGATCGCCACGCGCTGCGGCGGCCCGGAGGACTTTGTCACGGAGAAAAACGGGATCATGGTTCCTGTGGACGATGAGCGCGCTCTCACTGCGGCCATGGAGCGCATGATGCGCTGCCGGGCGGAGTACGACGGCGCAGCGATCGCCGCGGAAGCGAAAGAGCGGTTTTCCCCGGAGAAGATCGCCGCGCAGCTGACGGCGGTGTATGAGGAAGTAATTTCATGCTGATTTTGTATATTACTTACGTGGATATGAGCGGCGGTAGCTCCGGCTCCGGCGTGCGTCCGCAGAAGATGTACCGGGCGTTTCTCGACGAGGGACACGAGGTAAAGCTTCTTTCCGGCACGCAGCAGCGCTGGGACCGGGAAGCGCGCACGGCGGCGGTGAAGGAGGTCAGCCGCTGGCTGGACGAAAACCGCCCCGACCTCTGCTATATCGAATCCCCCTCCAATCCCATCCTCTTCCGGTGCGATATTGCGCTGATCCGCAAGCTTCAGCGCCAGAAGATCCCGACCGGCTTTTTCTATCGGGATTATTTTTATAAGTTCCCGGAGCTTTTTGCGCCGCGCCGTGGATTCGTGGGGCGGACCAAGAATCTGTATCTTCGGCTTCTGCGCGGACGGATGGAACGCGTGATGAGAAAGTGCTCGGTGGTGTATTTCCCCTCGGAAGAGGCGGCGAGCCTGTTCGCTTACCCCGTTTCGCGCCTGCTTCCCCCCGGCGGGGAGAACCGTCTGGACGGATGCGCCCCGCAGAACGATACGGCGATATATGTCGGCGGTCTGACGGGCACCTATAACGGCGGCCGGATTCTGGACACCTTCTGTGCGCTGAACAAAGAGGAAATCCGGCAGAGACTGATCCTTGTCTGCCGGGAAAGTGAATGGAATGCGCTGAAGCACCCGGCAAAGAATGCCCCGTGGCTGGAGGTACACCATGCGTCGGGGGAGGAGCTTGTCCCGCTGTACCGGAGAGCCGGGTACGCGATAGCCATGTACGATGGACAAGCTTACGCCAACCTTGCCGTTTCCGTGAAGCTTTATGAATACCTGAGCTATGGCCTTCCGATCCTTGTGTCCGGTTCCGCGGCCATGGAGCGGATCGTGCGGGAAAATGGAGCGGGCGTCAGTGCTCCGCTGAACGTGCCGGAGCTGGCCGGCGCGGTGGAGGAACTGACGGAAAACCGCAGCATATATGCGCAGCGCGCGGCAGCCGCGCTTCTTGGAGGGAATTTATGGACGGATCGGGTAAAACAAATTGTTCGGGATCTGACCGGCCGGTGAACGGCCGGGAAAAGAATCTGCTTCTGGTAGCGCATGTCGGGCTGGGGCATCGGGAACTTCTCGGAGCGCCGACGATATGGCACACCATCGAAGGATATATTTCCAACGGGTGGAAGGTATGGATCATCAACGCCGGCACGAAAGAGGACACGCCTCTCGGCGTGCAGCGCTACGACGATGGACTCTATATCCACTGCTTCAATCCGCCGTTTCTCAAGCAGGCGCGGATCCGGAAGATCGGCTGGTTTTTTCATCTGCTCAATACGTTTTATATCCGCCGCAGGCTGACGGCTGAGGCGGAAAAGCTCATCGCCAGAGAGGGGCTTTCCCCGGAGAATACCGTGATATACGCGCTGGAAGCTTACGCAGTTCACGCGGGAAAAAAGCTGTCGCAGCGGCACCGTATGCCTTTCGTGATACGCTTTATGGGTACCTGGGACAGGCTGCTGATGGAAAACAATTTCCGGAACCGGCTGTATCTCTATCCAGAATTGCAGGCTTACGGTGTTTCTGCCGATATCGCCATTGCCGCCAACGACGGCACGCGCACCGACGATCTGCTCCGGCGGCAGGGAAACCGGAGCAAGAAGATCTTTTTCTGGCTCAACGGCGTGGACAAGCCGGAGGGAGAGCTTCCCGCCCCGGCGTTTTTCTCCGCGCTGCCAAAGGGCGCGCCGGTCGTTATGACGCTCTGCCGCCTTCATCAGGATAAGAGGGTGCATCTGGCGATCCAGGCGTTCCCGGATGTGCTCCAGAAGATTCCGAACGCACAGCTTGTCATATGCGGCTATGGGCCGGAGGAGGAATATCTGCGGACACTGACGCGCGAGCTGCAAATCACGGACAACGTGCATTTTGCCGGCTTGGTTCCGCATGACGAGGTGTTCTGCTGGCTCCGGCAGGCAGACGTGTTCCTCTCGCTTTTCCCCATATCCAACGTGGGAAATCCGACGCTGGAGGCGTTGCGCTGCGGCACCCCGGTGATCACCTACGATGTCGGCGGCACCTCTACGGTCGTCCGGCAGGGAGAAAACGGCATCCTGCTCCCGGACGGCAGCGTAAAGGAGCTTTCGGAGGCTATCTGCGCGCTGCTGGCCGATCCGGCGGAACGCGCGCGGATGAGCGCAAACGCCCGGAAATTTGCAGACGAAAACTTCCGCACATGGGATGAGCGCATTGCCGCCGAGGTGCAGGAGGTAACGGCGCTTCTGCCGCAGGAGAAGTAACGAATCATGCATATTCTGATTTTGCCTTCCTGGTATCCGTCGGAGAAAAAACCACTCAGCGGCAGCTTCTTTGCCGAGCAGGCGGCGGCACTCGCGCACTTCGGTCACACGGTCACGGTCATGGCGGTCTACAATGACGGCGAGCGCGGCGTGCAGACGGAAAAGCGCACCAGCGGGAATCTCACGGAATATCTCATCCATGTAAAGCCGGTACGGTTTCATCTTACATACTTCCGCATTCTGCGCGAAATGCTGGTTCTGCTGCGTCAATGCGGCAAGCCGGACGTGATCCATGTGCACTCCTATGGCGCGGCAAAATACGCCGCCGTGCTGCGGCTCTTTTCCGGAGTGCCGTATGTGATCACGGAGCATGTGAGCTGGTTTGCGCGTGGAACCATGACAAAGCACGCGCTGCGCGAAGCGGCGCTCGCGTACAGAAAGGCCAACGGCGTGCTCGCCGTCAGCCCGGGGCTTCGCGAAACGATCGCGCCGCTCTGCGGCGGAAAGACAATCCAGGTTCTGCCGAATCTGGTAAACGAAGCCTTTTTCGCCCGAACACGAAAAGACATACCGGCGCGGCCCTTTCGCTTCATCTCTGTGGGCTGGCTGGAAAAAAACAAGGGTATGGATCTGCTGCTTGAAGCGTTTGGCCGGTTGATAGACTCCGGCGCGGACGCGCATCTCACGATCTGCGGCAGCGGCTCGGAAAAAGAGGCGCTGGAAGCGCAGGCGAAAGAGCTCTCCTGTGCCGGACGCGTCACGTTTACCGGCGCCGTGCCGAGAGAGAAGATCGGCGAATACCTGGCCGAAAGCCATGCCTTCGTTCTGGCAAGCCGCGTGGAGACGTTCGGCGTTGTCTTTGTAGAGGCTATGGCGTGCGGCCTGCCGATCGTTATGACGAAAACGAACGCATGGGAAATGCTTGCCGTGCCGGAGACGGGGCTCGCCGTGGAGATTGAGGACGCGGACGGCCTTGCTGCGGCAATGGCATCCGTAATGGAAAACTACGGCGCGTATGACCCGGATACGATCCGGGAAATCTGCCGCAGCCGTTTCTCGGAAAAAGCGGTCTGCGAACAGCTGACGGCGGTATACGAAAGCGTCGTCCGCCGCTGAGCGGACGCTATCTGCTGAAACCCGATACATGGAGAAGGAAACGCATGAAAATTCTGGTAATGCCGTCCTGGTATACGACAAAGGAAAGCCCGCTCAGCGGCATTTTTTTTAAGGAGCAGGCACAGGCACTTGCCCGCCGCGGCCACGATGTTACCGTCGTAGTCATGCGCAGCGACGGCGGAAAAACCGTTTCCTGCGATGTGACAAAAGAAGGAAACTTCCGGGAGTATATCTTTCATCACGCCCCCATGCGCTTCCATCTGACGTATTTCAGTGTTGTGCGCTATCTCTGCCGTTTTCTCCGCACGGAGTTTCCGAACGGAAAGCCGGATGTGATCCACGTTCATTCGGAGGGGTATCTGAAATACGCGCGCGCACTGAAATTTCTGTTTGGCATTCCCGTTGTTGTAACGGAGCATGCCACGCTGTTTGAGCGGGGGCTTCTGCCGAAAGAGCAGCTTCGCCGGATCGGACGGAGCTTTTCCGCGGCCGACGCGGTGATCTCCGTCGGGCCGGGGCTGAAAAAATGCATCCAGCCGCTCTGCCCGAAAAAAGACGTGCTCGTGATTCCCAACATGGTGAGCGAAACCTTCTTCGAGCGCGAGCGGGAGACGATCCCGGCAAAGCCGTTCCGGTTCGTCTCCGTGGGGATGCTGGCGCAGAAAAAGGGATTTGACATCCTGCTGCGCTCCTTTGCCAAGCTTACGGAGACACACCCGGACACCACGCTGACCATCTGCGGCGGCGGTGCGGAGCAGGATGCTCTTGCGGCGCTGACGAAACGGCTGGGGCTGCGGGATAAAGTGACGTTTACCGGCGCGGTGACGCGCGGGGAGTGTGCCCGGCAGCTCTGCCGGAGCCACGCCTTCGTCCTGCCGAGCCGTGTCGAGACGTTCGGCATCGTGTATATCGAGGCGATGGCGTGCGGCCTGCCGGTTATTATGACGAAGACCAGCGCGTGGGAGCTGCTGGTTCGCCCGGAGACGGGGCTTGCCGTGGAGATCGAGGATGTAGACGGCCTTGCCGCAGCGATGGCGACGATGATGGAGCATTACGGATCCTACGACCCGGCGGCGATCACCGGATATTGCCGCAGCCAGTTTTCGGAGGACGCGGTCTGCTCCGAACTGGAAAAGGTTTATGAAAAGGTGAGGCGGAAGCATGGCTGAGGTTTCGGTGATCGTACCGGTCTATAACGCGGAAAAGACGCTCTCGCGCAGCGTGGAAAGCGTTCTCGCGCAGACCGAGCTGGATTGGGAGCTGTGGCTCGTGAACGACGGCTCTTCGGACGGCTCGCTTGCGCTCTGCCGCGAATACGAAGCGGCCGATCTGCGCATCCATGTGATTGACAAGCCCAACGGCGGCGTCGGATCGGCGAGAAATGCGGGGCTGGACGCGGCGGCGGGGGAGTATGTCGCCTTTCTCGACAGCGACGACGCCTATGAGCCAAACTTTCTGAAAACGCTGCTCACCCTCGCAAAGCGCGAGAGCGCGCCGGTCGTCTGCGGCAGCGTCCGGGAAGTGTACCCGGAAAAAAACAGCGAGGAGAAAGCCGATATTCTCAAAGCCGGCGTGTTCCGCACGCCGAAGGACATTCTGCAAAGCTTCTTTCTGGACGATCCCGATTGGCTGTTCGTCTGCTGGAACAAGCTGTTCCGCCGGGAACTGATCGGGGACACGCGTTTTTCCGCGCTGGCGATCGGCGAGGATGCGCTCTTCTGCACGGAGCTGCTGGTGCGGTGCGATGTCTATGCCGTGACGGATGAGATCGTCTGCCGGTATTATATTTACACCGGAAGCTCCATGCATAAGCAGACCTTTTCTCTTCGCCGGCTCGACCATCTGACAAGCTGGCTTTCGATCTATGATCTGGCCGGTACGGTCTCCGAGCCGCTCCGGCGGTATATCTCCGTTCGGATCGTTCATATGGCGGATATCTATTATGAGAAGTGCGCCGCGCTGGAGAAA
>QWCE01004243.1_pt1 | contig 14918 bp, 12 predicted proteins | sample 1972531 | NCBI WGS metagenome assembly QWCE01 (sample SAMN09866716, study PRJNA288562) | Human gut metagenome isolate term4_stool, whole genome shotgun sequencing... | reverse complement strand
ATTATCTTCTTTCAATAACAACTGATATAAAAACTGTTTTTCCTTATCTGGTCTTTCAAAAAATCTCTGCACAGAAATATTCGGATCTGCTAACATAATCAAAACATGATTTTCATCTGAAATTTCATGTAAAATTTCAACCGAAATATTAGTATCTACAAATATTTTTTTCTTTGTTCTGGAAACTAAATCCTTTAAAATTTCAATTTCTAAGACAGTACATTCTTTCGTAACTCCATTTACCCACGCCTCATATTCATCTGGAGTTCTTCTGACAAATTCACCCCAATCCTGTAAATCTCTTGTGTAAGTAAGATTAGGAAACTCCTTGGTATCCAAATTTTCTAAAAGTCTATCCTGATAATTTTCTTCGCAGGCGATTCCGTCATATTTTTCTGCCAGAAGTTTTACCATTGTGGATTTTCCAGCATATGCTGTCCCTCTTATAGACTCAATTATCATATCAATAACAGCACCAACAGCTCTTTTAATATCATTGCCTTCCCATCCAAGTTTCCAATCATTCTCTGAATACACATCTACCACTATATCACTTGACATTTATCAACGCTCTATTATCTTTGATGCTAATAATCCCAATCGATTTGTTAATTCAGTTTCAAAAGGTCTACATATATCTGGCCATCCAGAATCTGCATGTGTTAACTCATGAATCAATGTTCCCAAAAATTCTTCAACAGATGCAAGCTGACTTCGTAAAATGATAATTCGGTCTTCATTTCTTTCGTATACTCCTAATGAATCGTTTTGCATATCTGGTTGTAATTTTTCAGATATAAAAATCTGTTCAGGAGTCATTTTAGATTCAAAAAATTTTATCGTAGGACTTATCAAATCATATACTTTTCTTTCCTCCTGCGTTAACTCTTCATATGGAACAAAAATATATTCAAATGACTCATTATATTCTTCAACTACCGTACTAATAGTTGAAATAACATTCCCATTTATATCTGACTCATTTTCAATTTTCCTTTTAACAGTATCTGGTATAAATATTGGTTTTTTGCCGCTTTTATAAACCACTTCCAATACAGCACCTGATGTTTCTTCAATCTCCTTAGGGGTAACAAATACAGTCTCCTTACGTGCATTTAATAGCTTTACTGCATATGTTTGAACATCAACCCATTTCATTTCATCACACTGTGTTCCACTACTCATCTGTGACAAATTATCTGTAAATGCTTCTATAACTTCATCCGATTTAACATTCAATAAGATAGTTCTTACCCTATCTGAATAGGCAGTTCTACCAACATTAGTTCTTTCTCGATTAAGTGCTTTTCTCAAGGTGGAATTTAATGATGTTATATTATAGCTAAATAAAAAATTATCTTCTTCTGCCACTTTTATTCCATTAATAAAAATCTCTGCGCTTCCATTGCGAATACTATAAACCTCACCATACTCTGTTTTTTCATATAATTTTAAATTTGCAAACTGTAAAAAAAAGTTCTTTGCATCATTTATATCATTATCAGTACATCCCGAAAGACAAAAATCGGTTCCAATAAAATCTACATTAATTGGTTCATTTATGTATGCATGTAATGTTGTAATATCAGAAAATCCATGTTTTGTAGATTGTCCAATAGTAATATGTCCGTATTTCGAATCAATCACAACACCTATCTTGTGTCTGTCAAATGTAGCTAAAGCATCTTTCAAACCTACACCAAATTTTCCTATCAAACACGGATGACTCAATTTTTCTTCATTTTCATTTTGAGTGAGGTGGATATATTTCAGACCTCTACCATAATCACGAACATGCCAATTATTTCCTTCGTCCTTATATATCTTTATTTCTTGAGTATCCGTTAAAATTTGCTCATCTAAAGCATTTGCTATTATCTCTCTAATAGCATGTGCAACACTCCAATTTTCCAATACTTTTTCAATATTCAAGTCAAATTCTCTTGTTTCCATTGGTAGTTTACCTCCTAATCCTCAGCCAAAACTTTATGTTATTTATTATTTCAACAAATCACCATCAATGTCTCTAATTTAATATACTTATAATTCATAATCAGCATCAAATTTTCCATTTATTAATCTTTGTGTTCCAAAAATGTATTTATTTTTTATATACTCCGCAGTATATTCCATTTCTGGAAACAAATAATTTTTGCTTATCCCTATATTAGACAATTGTCTCAAAATATCTTTCTTTACTTTTTTAGGAATGATAACTTCTGTAAAATTCATTTGATATTGTTGTTTCGATAAACGTTTCAATGTTGGATGTAATTTAAATATAGATTTTTCACTTCCATAGTGCTTCCTATAATACTCTTCTCCCTCTAAAATTAGATATGCAGCTTCTTCATCTGATATACAAGTATCCTTTTCTACATCAACTATGCTATTCGCAAAAAGCATAAAAACAGAACTTTGTCTTTTTTCTCTTTCTGTAATATAACTTGGGGTTTTGAAAAACAAAGAATTTGGTACATATACCATTCCTAAATATGTATACAAATTACCTGGGTTCTCTTCCAACCAACTCAATAAAAAACTTTGGTCATGGGCTTTATATATCAAATCTCTATATTCATCCAACCCATCATATAGATTTTTTCTTGGCAAAGCAACTATCACTTTTCCATCTTTTTCCTTTTGCTGAATATCACTACACGAAAAATATAGCGACACTAGGGGATTTGACGTAAAATCTAACAACCTTGTAGATAAACCATAATGTTGCATTTTGGCAATTATTTCAAAATCATCTTTTACGTCAAATTCCGAGGGGTATGCTTTTTTAAATTCTTCAATCATAACAGGCTCATAAAACTCTAAGTCATTAACCGCTAAACTAGGCAATAATTCCCATTCACTATTTGAAACGCCTCTATAATAAAATTCTTTAAACACTGCATTCCTGTCTTTTTCTTTTTCATTCTGCAAGATATCTATGATTTTGAGATAATCATAAATATTATCTATTTCAAAATTATTATTTTTCTTATTATAAAATGGTTTCAATTTATCTTTTTTTAATTTTTCCACATAATCTTTCAAATATACTGATATTTCCATTATTACCTCTTATCTTATTACCATTTATATCTCATTAAAGTATCTCAACGCATCCTTAATATACTCCACCTTCTCCTGCGGACACTGCTTCACTTCTGGATTTTCCTTCTTGGACTTATTATAATTCTCGCCCATATCCAGACCACACATCCGCTTCACCTGTGCAATATAAGAAGTATGCACATTCACACCATACTTGTCCTTCACATATTCCTTAATCTTTGAATAAGTAGCCTTTTCTTGTGGGGTATAATTACTCTCTTCATCAGGCTTCATTATAACCTCTATCTTAGGTGTATCTTTTTTGAGGGATAATTTGACAACCGTCTCAACATGTTTCGTCCACGGAAAAAGATCCACCGGCTGACACTCCTTTGCCTGATACCCATGTTTCGTCAGATACTTTAAATCCCTTGCAAGTGTCTCCGGGTTACATGAAATATACACTACGCGCTTCGGGGCAAGCCGGATGACCGAAGATAAAAACGCCTCGTCACTTCCTGCTCTTGGCGGGTCCATGAATACGACATCCACATTGCCATCCGGTGTTGCCTTTTTTCCCGATTTTGTGGCATCCGGCACCTGATTTTTTTTCTGATCGGCACGGTATTCCGCCATCTCCACCATAAACTGTCCAGCATCAGCATTGTAAAACTGGACATTTTTGATGTCATTTCGTTTTGCGTTAGTCACGGCGTCCCTGACCGCATCACGGTTTAACTCCACACTGATGACCTCTTTTGCCTTCGACGCTGCGATAAGACCGATCGTTCCGATGCCACAGTAAGCATCCACAATCCTCTCTTTTCCTGTCAGTCCGGCATACTCGATCGCCTTCGTATAAAGGATTTCAGTCTGTACCGGATTCACCTGATAAAATGATTTGGGGGAAATGCGGAAAGTACAGCCACAGAGTGTGTCCTCAATATAGCCTTTTCCGTAAATAACTGTCTCTTTTTCTCCTAAAACCATACTGGTCTTTTTGTCATTGACATTGAGAACGACCGTTGTGATCTCCGGGTGAAGTTTACGCAGTGCCTTGACAAAATTATTCTTGGACGGAAGGATCGGTGAGCCGAGCACTAATACTACCATCACTTCTCCGCTGTGAAAACCGCGACGCAACAGTACATGACGCAACAGACCATATCCGGTATCCTCATCATAAGTCTTGATTTTAAAGGAACGTAAAAGTCCCCGGATATCGTGGATGATCGCATCTGCCGTCTCATCTTCGATCCGGCAGGAATCAATGTTTACAACATCATGTGTCCCTGCCTTGTATACGCCGGAAATGACAGATCCGCCTTTTGCAATGTCAAATACTGCATGCACTTTGTTGCGGTAATGATAAGGATGCTCCATCCCGATGATCGGCAGTACTTTGCAGAATTCTCCGACATTTTTTCTGACATATTCCTGCTTTTCTTTGAGCTGTTTTTCGTAGGGAAGTCCCTGGTAATCGCAGCCACCGCATTTTTTTGCATACTGGCACATATCTGCGTTCTGCTTCTTCGTGATCATTTTTTCCGACGTGTTTTTTCCTGATACTTTTTTCTCTTTTACCGATTTTCCATGATCCGTTTTTTCTGTAAATGCTTTAGTCACTACATACTTCTTTTCCATTTTTCCGATGGTTCGCTTTTCTGCGTCCTGCTTCGCTGTTTTATCAACCGCATATTTTTTCTTTCCCATTTTTCCGGCGGTTCGTTTTTCTGCCTCCTGCTTCATTATTTTATCAACTGCATACTTTTTCTTGCCTGCAGCTTTATTTTTCGCTATGTCTTTATTTTTAACTTTACCTTTGTTCCTCATTGCACTTTTATTTTTCATTGCATTTTTATCTGCCATTTCAATCCTCCATTCTTTTCAATAAAAACATCACTTTCATTGACACCTCATGTTTACGCACAAGCACAAATCCTGCGCACAATCCTCAATCTCTCATCGTGCTCTGTTCCTCGCTCTGCACCAAGACACAGTATTCCTGCTTTTCACTTGTCCCTCAAACCTTTCCGCCTCACGACTCTTCCACACACTGACTCGGAATGTTCAGATAGGACTCTCCCCAGTTACACATGGCATTTAGGATCGGTGACAGGCTCTCTCCAAACTCCGTCAGGTTGTACTCTGTTTTGGGCGGGACAACCGGATAGACGGTTCTTTTGATAAGTCCGTCTTTTTCCAGTTCCCGAAGTTGCTGTGCGAGCATTTTATCGGTGGCTTTCGGTATCTTTTTATGAAGTTCACTGTAGCGGAGCGTTTTTCCCATCAGATGAAACAATATGACCGACTTGTATTTGCCGCCGATCAGGGAGATCGTCGCCTCCACCGGACAGTTAAATTCCTTATTCATAGATCTGTTTCTCCTTACTTACTTTTTCGGAAGTATATACCAAAAAAGTGCATACTTGCTTATATTCTGCATTTCCATATAATTATAGACATGAACGTTCAGAAACACAAGATAGAATCCGAAATAAACAGGATTATCCCAGCGAAACTGCATGAAATTCAATTATGTGCAAAAATCAGCTCAAGCATTGAGGATTAGCGTGAAAAATAAGATTTTTCACACGCAAGATCCGTGCTTACACACAAACTCAAGATGCACAAAAAACAGCTCAAGAATGGAGATTATCATGGAATTATTAGAGATTGCAAAAAAGAGACATTCTGTACGAAAGTACACAGGAAAAGAAATTGAACAGGAAAAACTGGATAAAATCTTAGAGGCTGCCCACGTAGCACCGACCGCCGCGAACATGCAGCCGGTACGCCTTATAGTCGTAAAAAGCAAAGAAGGACTGGAAAAAGTCGGAAAAGCAGCAAATATTTATCAGGCACCGGCTGCCATTGTCGTCTGTGCCGATAAGACAAAAGCCTGGAAGCGTCCGTTTGACGGCAAGATCACAACCGACATCGATGCCTCGATCCTGACCGACCATATGATGCTTGAGGCAACCGAACTTGGTCTTGGCAGTGTCTGGATTTGCTACTTTAAACCGGACATATTAAAAGAAGAACTGAACCTTCCGGAAAACTTAGAACCGGTCAATATCTCAGCTCTCGGATACAGTGATGAACTGGATGCATCCGCAGAGCGTCATAAAGATATGCGCATTGGCATGGATGAGCTGGTTTCCTACCTTTAAAACAAATAGCATGCACCACAAACAAACCTGTGATTTTAAGTAATCACAAAATTGCCAGGATCATGCATCAGCATCCGAATGTCAGATTTTAATCTGACTTCCGGGGTGGTACATTGCCCTGGCAATTTCTTTATCACTTTTCTATTCAGGTGCTTACCACTCAGACTTACCACTTTTCTTACCACTATGAATCACGGTTTTGTGATATTTTGCGATACTTTACGAGGTTTTCTCTGTCAACGTCAAATGCCTTCCATCACTTATCAATCAAGCATTTCCACCACTTCCCAGTCCTTACTTCTCATGACGAACGCCTAGCGTTCGTCTACAACCTGAAAGATGTAGAACTTCAAGTGCTATTTGAACAAATGCTTGATTTTACTGGGTTTTCCGGCACTCGATTTCTTATCTTACCACTCGCTTACCACTCATATTTTCGCTACATAAAATTCGCTATTCGTTCCATCTCATCCGTCAGCGTACTTTCTCGTACATGGCAATACAGATCCATCGTCATCTGCAAAGAATTATGACCTAATATTTTCTGCAATGTCTTAGGCTCCATTCCGTTTTCGATGCAATTCGTTGCAAAGGTATGACGCAATCCATGAGGTGTCAGATGCTCAAAAAACTGATCCGGATTCTCTCTGTTAATCCGGGCAACAATATAATTGATTGAATCTTTGACATTCGCCGCATTGATAGGATTATTTGTCTTAGACGTAAATACCAGATTTTCAAATCCTTCCCTGGGCGAAAAACGAGTAGCAATATCTCTCCTGTAGGTCTGTTGATACACAAGTACATCATATACTTTCTTAATCATTGGAATCTTGCGAAATCCTGCCTGTGTCTTAGGCTGATGAAACTCATACTGTGCATTGTGTCCATCCCCCGGCAGATAGGAAAGGGTCTGTTTGACTGTGATAACACGATTATCAAAATCAATGCAATCCCATGTTAATCCAAGGATTTCACCAATACGCATCCCTGTACCGAGTGCCACTACAAAAATCGGATACATCATCCCACCTTGAGAGTTCTCCAGAAGAATCTCCATCTCTTCTCTTGATAAAATACGCTTTTCTGATTTCACTTTTCCATCAATGATAGGATTGATACCTATTGCCGGATTTTTAAGCAGAAGATCAGCTTCTACGGCACGATTCAGAATATCCACAAGCAAAGCCTTACAGTCACTTCTTGATTTATCCGAACCCAATTCATTGAAAGCATCCTGTAACACGATCAGATTAATGCTTGTCAGTTTTCTCAATCCAAGACTTTCTCTTAACCGATTATATTGTATCTCATAAGTTCTTTTGGTAGTGGTACGACAATGTTTCTTACATACAGTGATCCACTTATCATACCATTCATCCAACGTCATTTTTGTATCTATGACATTGATCTGCTTCTCATTCTCAAAGATTTTCTCTCTCTGTTTTCTTCCCACCTCTGTGATTGTTTTGCCATACACGCTTCTCTGTTTTCCAAAGCGATCAATATATCTCGCTTCGTAAGTGCCATTTGCTCTCTGATAGATGGCATTTCCCAGTTCTTTTCCTTTATTTGTCTTTCCCACTTGTTTTCCTCCAATAAAAAAACTCATGGGAAAAACGTGTATGTTCTATCTCCATAAGTTTAACGCATTTACTATTCTTTTTCCATGCCTTTTTAGATAATAGTTTTACAACAAAAAAGCAGTAGATCTGCCACGACCTACCGCCTTTCAAGCATTTACTTAATAATTTGCTACACAACCACATTCCACCATATTTGCTACTATGATGCATCACACAATTCATCTAATAAATCTTTATATAATTCATATGACTCTGAATCTAACAATTTGTACTTATCATTGGTAAGTGTGATAATGTGTACTTGTTTATCTGGCTCAATATCTTTTTCACTAAATCCCAGTAATGATAAAATCAATTGTCCCGAATCGCATTTATTAGTAATATACTGTACTAATCCGTACTTTTTTTGATTGTCTGTTTCTACATTGTTTGGGCTATCAAAAACCACTGGAAACTCTATAGCCTCTTTATTAAACATTTTTCTGAGTTCCAAAATAGTAATATACCATACTATTGTAGCTATATTCTTATTACTACCACTTGCATTTACGGAATTGGTAATCTTTTTAAAGCTATCTGGAGATAACTCATTTAACCCAAATTGTGTTCTCGCTGTCATCATATGCTCATAGTACTGCGCTTCTACCCGCTTCTTTTTTGTTCCATAAGCATTGATTTTTGTTCCTACAGCCTTTAGTTCTGCCTTAGCAGTTTCTATTGCATCAATCACTTCAATCTGCTCTGAAACAACCTCATCCCTTAATTCTGACAATCCTTTTTGTCTAAGGACATCATCTGTTTTCTCATTATTAATCTTTAGTTTTTTTTCGTATGCAGACATTTGTTCTAAGAGTTCTTTATACATTTTTTCTTCTTTTTCAATTTGCCTCTGATATTCAAGAAGAGAGATTTGCAAATCATTTTTTATCAAAATTGCATCTTCTATTAAATTATAATTTTTGCTTTTTAACTGAATAGTATCTGCCAATTCCGTTCCACATTCCGGGCATATATGCTTACGCAGTTTCTTTATTTTCTTTTCACTCTCCTTAGAAACATCCTCAATCTCCTTCAACATCTGCTCTGTTTCGTATAAGTGATTTCTCAAATCAATTAACTTCTTTTTGCTCTTACTCAACTTATCCAAAACCTCTGCATACTCTTTCTGATATATAGCAACATCTTTTCTCAATGCCTCATAACTAGAAGAAACCGATACTCCTGCAAGTTTTTTGTCAAGACCTTCAATCATTGCCTTAAATATTTCAAGCTGCGATTCACTCTGTGCTTTTTTCTCTTTTATCTCATCTCGACTATGTACTAGTTCGAAATATTCTTCGTTATATACACCTAAATGATAAAACAAAACATTTTCTCTAAAACCCACATACTGTCCTAAATTTTTAAATGCAGCATAATTATTTCCTTCGTAATGATCTTGATCTATATAAAATGGTAAATAATTGTATGCAGGAGGTGTCACTTCTAATTTTTCGCTTCTATTAGGCAGCTGTACTGCAAAATTAGTGTAACTCTTAAGTTTTTCTGACAATTCTCTGCTACTTACCGATGTAAATAATACTTCTTTATCCTCACTAAAAAATTTAAATAATTCTGCTGATCTATAAATATAATACCCTATACCATCAATGTCAATTTTCAATACATATACTTTATCCTTGCCTTCCCAATTTTTTTCAAAACAACCTTCTGCTCCCATAGTATGATAAAGACTTCTCATTATTACAGATTTTCCTCTGTCCGTTCCATCTTCCTGACTGGAGGTAATGATATTTATTCCATCTGTAAATTCTACCTTCTTTGCCTTCTTTTCTGAAGGGGAAAAAATAAACAACTCTCTAAATATTAATCTCATTATCATATCCTCCTTCCACATATTTATGAATTACTATCATATAACATACTGTTTTTTCTGCATTACTATATTCAACTGGAAATTTATCATGATATGAATCTGTTAATATATCTATCGCCTCTTCAACATCTGATATTTCAGAATACTCCATCAATGTTTTTGCCATCATGATTTCCATATTTTGAAGAACCCGTGAACGAGCCATCTTAGGTAATAAAGAATTTAAGGCATCCTTATAACTTTTTTTCTCATGGATTCCTTTAATTTGATTAATATAATCTCTCGTTTGATTGATTCCTGTTTTTTCATTCGATAAATGTGCATCTAACATCCGGTCAAACTCATTACGAGAAATACCCTTAAATTTTTTGATTTGTTCATAATCATTTGCATCAAATTCATAACAAGCTTTTTCAGATACCGCATCGAACACCAACCGATATAAAGCATTAGGATTTACCGGCTCACTTCCTTTAACTTTTTCAAAAGTTGCCATAAGCTGTCCTTTAATTTCATTCTCAGGCTGTAATAAATTCATTGGCGTATAAAGATAATATGAGTTAGATAAATCCACATCCTTTGTTCCTAACTCTTTTTTTATAGCTTCTATAATTACTGATTTATTGCTCTGGCTCAAACTGTCAAGGCAATTTTCTCCCGGCTCACTAGAAAGTGCTTTAAATGGAGCATTACAAACAAGTACTGTTTTTACTGGAACAGTACTTATTGTATTTAACACAAACAGTTTTCCTAAAATAGACCCCTGCTCTCCCTCTTTTACCTTCACTAAACTTTTAGCCGTATATTTAGGTTGGCTCTCTTTGTGCGTCTTTATCTGGTAAAATTCAAACCCTTTATCCAAATGTACTTCAATATCACACACTAAATCAAAAACAATTGTAAAATCATTTGCAGATTCCATAAGTTCAAGCATCCTGCTAATGCCCCACAATAGTTCTAATCGAAATCTGTTTTTTGATCTGCTACCAGACAAATCACATGGTAATCCCATATAATATTCTACCTGATTCAAGAAATCACCTCCTTATGAAGCATCATTCACAAATAAGATAAGTTTATTATACATTCTCTCCTCAAATAAAAATAGTGCTTTTTATTTTCAATTCCCTAAAATATGTTAAACCCTGTACGTTCTCATATAAATCAAATAAACAGTTGTTTTAACAGCCACTGATCCACTTTTCCCCTGTGAGCGTACAGCCGATTCCCTATCCTCACAGTAAAGCCATTCCCCGGATCATGAAGCAATTCCCGGGCTTTTGTCTCTCCAATGCCAAGATAATCACAGAATTCTTTTATATTCAGTAATGCTGGTATAATTTCCTTTTCTTTTACTCTGTTCTTCAATTCTTCCTCCACCGTCTGTTTGAGAATGCCCTGCAACAAAATACTACAACAAGGCTCATCAAACTCTCCTTATCAAAATTATATGTTATTTTCCTACTAATATTTTTTAGATATTTATTGTTGTTTCTGTTGTTAAAGTATAGAAAAGCCAGATAAATCAAGGCTTTCACCGGGCAACATTCCTGCAACACACTATGCGCAAGACCTACAACAAAAGCCTACTTGAATGGCAGTTCCTCTTGATTTTCTACCCTGATAAATCCATCAAACAAATTTTTCTGTGTAATATCCCCGCTGTTGTCTGCCTTTGTTGCAGAATTATCCCGTTCCCATCCACGCTGACGACCATACCCGGCAAATGTCCTCGGATTAGAAAAATATTTCCACCCGACAATACTCTGATTCGTGATGTCGCATATTTCACGAAGTTCCCAATGCTGTGGATCGTTATATGAATGATCTAAAGCCTCTTTATACAATAACTTGGAGCAAACCGTATTTCCCTTATATGCATCCAAAAATGCCTGTATCATTCCAGCTTTGGTATCTTCCGGCATGAAATTTTGCTGCCTGTCCTTGAGCATTTTCTGAATGTCCGATGGCAGTTTCAATTCCCATTGTCCCCTACGATAAATTTCCATTGCCTCTGCCCATACCTGTTTGATATAGACTCTTGATTCCGCCTCATCAGCCAGAATATGTACCTCAGCTTCTTCCGTCTTGACAAGAACCGGTAAAAATCGTCTGTTTCCAGATCTGTCCAGAGTCAGAAAATCCATTGTATTGGAAGTACCACCAAACACGCATTGCCGTAGCCTGTCTGACGCAAACTTATCATACCTGATACGATAATTTTCCTTCTGTCTGCTCAGGAATGACTTTATTTCTTCAATGCTTTTTGCAGTTGCAGTTGCGATCATTTCTGACATCTCAATAATCCAATATCCCTGTAATTTTTCAAATACGCTGTCATCATCCAACTTGCGGAGATCATCTGAAAACCACTCATCCTTAATCGCCAGAAAACGGAAAAAGGTACTTTTCCCCGCACCTTGTCCGCCTACCAGGCAAAGCATAACATCAAATTTGCATCCCGGATGAAATGCCCGGTGAATAGAACCCAGCAAAAATAATTTGAATATTTCATAATTGAACTCATCAATATCGGCTCCCAGGAAATGATGCAGACAATATCGGATACGTTCCTTTCCATCCCACACAAGTTCCTTGAGACATTCCCTGACCGGATGAAATGAATTTTCATGTGCCGCCAGTGTAACGGCATCTTCAATTTTCTTCTCACAGGTAAGCCCATAGTTACTTTCCATATATAAACGGATATATGCCAGATCCGTGTCATTCAACGCACTTCCTTCCGGTCGCTGATACCATAACGGCTTCACGATATAGGTTTTTACTGCCAGAAGATTATAAGCAAGTGCTCCTGCCAGATATGGATCATTCTGGAGCACGATCAGACAATTTCCAATCGTGCTTTTCACAGCTCCCTTTTCCGTCCGAAGCAGCATTTCCTTAACCTCGTTCACGCTCATGGGCTCTCTGTTTTCTTTCAGAGCCTCCTGTAATGCATTTCTCTCTGCGGTTGTTAAATTCTCTAATTCGTTCATGAATACTCTTTACCTTTCTTCCCTGATTTTGCACTAAAAAAGCTCTGTCACGAACATCACCATTTAATAGGGTATCCAGCCGATACTCCGTCTGGTCAATGTTGTTCAGAGCTTCGCAGAAGAGTGGATGCCATTCCTCATCCATACTCTTAGGTGCATATTTAATTTTCCATTCTTTTAATAGATGCAGATAATCCGACAGACCTTTAAAACAATAATCCTGCGCCTCACGAAATTCCTGTTCCAAAGTTTTCTTTGGTTTTATCGGCTTTTGCGGAGGCTTGTACTTTTCATATTTATATTCCAAGCCAAAATCATCTGCTATTTTCATGGCAGCATCTTTGGATGTCATACCAAAGTACTTACCAACAAAATCAATTACATCTCCTTTTTCCCCACATCCAAAGCAATAATATCTTTTATCAAGTTTCATACTGGGATGCTTGTCATCATGGAACAGACAACAAGCCATTCCATTTCGACCGATTTTCATACCATAATATTCTGCCACCTGTCTGGTGGTAACATTATCTTTAACAACACGGAATACATCCATCAACACACCTCTCTTTCCGATTGCTTTTTCTGATTGTGATTGTCATTTTTCTGATCAGCCTTTTCTTTCATCTCAGCCAACCTCATTTTTATAGAGGAACGTGCCACAGAAGCAATTTCCTTTTCATTTTTCTGCTTAATTGCCGGAGATAACAGCTTCTGTGAAATGGCAACCGTGATTTCCTTTGATTTTTTGGAAAGCAGATCAACCAGACGATTCAATATATTTTTCGAAAAATTCTTCTGACCTGATGATAAAGATGAGGTTTTGCCGGTCAGCCTGTCTCTCATATTTTCTATGGTCGAAATATCTTCAAGAGTTGTTTCTGTCCTCACAGTATCTGTAACCACCTCACAGGCTCGTTCATATACCTTCTCAGCCACTTCCTGTGCCAGAATATCAATTTCATTCAGCTTTAATGTAAGTTCCTCTAATTTATTCTTTTGACTCTCAATTTCCTTTTCTTGTCTGGCTATAATGAAATCGTTTTTCTCCAAGTGTTTTTTCCCTGTCAATGGATCTTTCTCGATTATCACACCATATTTTTCTGCAATTTCAATATACAGACGCCTGATTTCTTCATCAAAACTTACTTTGCAATTATTGGTCTTGTTTTTCTTTTTATCCGGTTTGGGTGGATGGAAGCCCAGCGCTTCACATGCTTTCTCCTGCTTGGGGAAGTTCATACCGTAACCATCATCTGCAAAGAAAACATGACGTTCATGAATATGTGGTGTTGCTTCATCCATATGCAAAGCCCAATCAAGAATCTGCATATGCGATCCATATTTCTCCTGTATCACCGCAAACAATTCCGCTGCCACCTTAACAAAAACTGCCGGATCTTCATATCCATCTTTAGTTCCAAGCTGATAAATCGTCTCTTCGGGACAGGTGCGTGAATCCTCCATAATCTGCCTGACATTTCTTATTCTTTCCGTATGTCTGGACTTCTCATGCCGCTCATTTTGTGCATCTATGGAATCTCCGAATTGTTTGTGATAATAAAGGTATTCAACTTCATCAAATAAATATTTTCTTTCCGGTCGGACTCCATTTTCATCCGCAAGGTTATATCCTTGCAGATAATCCCAGTAAACATTCCATTTGCTCCTGTCAGCATCAACATGCTCTGCATTTTCAAGACTAAATGACCGATCATTATGACCTGCCTTGAATACACCATTACTGTCTTTGCGACCATTTGTCCTGGTTGCTCTCACTTTTTTCTTTTCCATCTTCATTTTCTCCTATTCCAGGCATAAAAAAAGGAACCGATTTCTCGATTCCTTTTTTCAGCCCTTGCTGATTTCTTTACAAATTCAATTTTTCTTTTCGTAGTAAAGCTACGATATCTGAGCGAAGCGTGACAGATAATAACCCAATACGATGTGTCACAACACATCTATGGGCCCGCTGGGTCTTCGCTCCGCTCCGGTCGGTTCAGAGCAATGGTCCACCGGACCATTTGAACCCCTGGACGGACTAGGGTGCTTCGCACCTTTTTTCATGCAAAAATAATTATTGAATCATCCCTATAAACTGGAATTTATATAATTATTCCTCTAACTTTCCCTATTTTACAGGCTTTCCCGCCTGTCCATTAGTGAAATGATATGTAGTTTCCCTTATTTTTGCCCTTATGAGATAATCACAAGGGAAATAAGGGAAATTTTTTAGTCA